>Ga0207697_10000436_pt1 | contig 23471 bp, 18 predicted proteins | sample KBSSwiS5withPhiX_FD_184293 | JGI IMG/M metagenome (GOLD analysis project Ga0207697, IMG submission 184293) | Switchgrass rhizosphere microbial communities from Kellogg Biological Station, Michigan, USA, with PhiX - S5 (SPAdes) (version 2) | ecosystem: Host-associated > Plants > Roots >... | reverse complement strand
GTTGCCACACGGATTCGGTAGCGAGTCATCCACAGACCGTACCCGATTGCACGCTTGGTCGCTACTCGTTACATCTAGCGAACAGATCTGATAGCAATGCGCGCGTTGCTGCGAAGGTAGGGCGCGCAATCCCTTGCGCGCCGCAATCCCGCTCGGCCCTAACGGAGGGATCGCCCTACCACATGTCACAACAGTCGCCGCTCAAATGCGCTGAGGATAGCGCACACCACAACCTCCTTGTCGCTGCATCATCGCTTTGTCAGGATCAAAAGATGAAGCATTTTCTCGTGACGTTTCTCGTGCCAATGGCGTTAACAGCTCAAAATATGCAGCAATTGACGGAACACCTGGGCAAGACCGTTCTGTACGGCGACCTAGCTCTTTCTCCCGATGGAGCGCATTTGGCATGGGTGCAATCCACCGCCGCAACGCCATCAAAGCAGACGTATATTCGCGAAGCGGACGGAAACGTGTCGGCAAAGCTCGTTAACCTTCCGCTCAACGGCGAGAGAACTGATTTCGATCCCGCGTGGTCTCCGGATTCAAAGACGCTGGCATTTTTCTCGAGCGCCGGCACAAGGGACCAGCGCCAACTCTGGACGGTGAACGCCGATGGTTCCGGCGCAAAGAAGATTTCCAACCTAAATGGATACGCTGCGCGACCGCGTTGGTCGCACGACGGTAAGCAGATTGCTTTCCTATACATTGAAGGCGCGGGCGGTGGCGGTCCGTTGATGGCCGCACCTGCAACAACCGGCGTGATCGACACCGCCATTCACAATCAGCGCATTGCTGTTCTCGACATCGCGAGCGGGCAACTGCGTCAGGTGTCGCAGTCCGATCTTCACATTTACGATTTCGATTGGTCGCCAGACGACAAAATGTTTGTTGCGACGGCCGCGCCTGGCCCCGGAGACAACAATTGGTGGATCGCGCAGATTTACACAATTGAAATCGCGAAAGGTAACGCGACATCAACCTACAAACCCTGGCTTCAAGTCGCCGTTCCGCGCTGGTCGCCCGACGGCAAATCGCTTGCGTTTATTGAAGGTTTAATGAGTGACGAAGGATTTCACGGCGGTGATCTTTCCACGATGAGTCGCGACGGTCGCGATGTCACAAATCGCACGTCGAGCCGAAAAGCTTCGATAAGTTCATTTTTCTGGCAGACACCCGATCGAATTCTACTCGTCGAGTACCTCGGTGGCGGCAGCGCAATTTCCGAGTTGAATTCGACCGACAATTCGGCGCGAACGATCTGGAAAGGCCCCGAAGGCATACACGCATTTGGAAATTTTCCAAACTTCGCTTTGTCGAAGGATGGCAACTTCGCGGCCGTGGTACGCAGTACTTACAATTCGCCACCGGAAGTTTTTGTGGGTCCGCTCGGTGAATGGCGTCAGTTAACGAACAACAACGCTGGCTTGCAAGCGAACTGGGGCAAAGCGGAAAGCATCGAGTGGACGAACGAAGGGTCTAACATTCAGGGTTGGTTAGTGCCGCCGGCGAAAGTCGAATCCGAGAAAAAATATCCAATGGTCGTGCTTATTCACGGCGGACCATCCGGCGTTACGACATCAGAGTGGCCGGCATCCTTTGGAATGTCGCGCGCAATCATCGCTGCGCTTTCCACGCGCGGTTATTACGTGCTGCTTCCCAATCCGCGCGGCAGTTACGGCCAGGGCGAGGACTTTACCCGTGCGAATATGAAGGATTTCGGAGGCGGCGATTTAGGCGACGATCTCGCTGGAGTCGATGCAGCGATAAAGAAATATCCCATCGACCCCAACCGCCTCGGCGTCACAGGCTGGAGTTACGGCGGGTTCATGACCATGTGGACGGTTACGCAGACAAACCGTTTCCGCGCTGCGGTCGCCGGTGCCGGGATCGCGAATTGGCAAAGTTACTATGGCCAAAACCTGATCGGGCAATGGATGATCCCGTTCTTCGGCGCATCGGTTTATGACGATCCAGAGGTTTACGAGAAGAGCTCGCCCATTCGCTTCATTAAAAATGTTAAGACCCCCACGCTCGTGATCGTCGGCGAGCGCGACGCCGAATGTCCTGCGTCACAATCTTACGAATTCTGGAAGGCCTTAAAAACTCTCGGCGTACCGACAAAGCTGATCATTTATCCCGGCGAAGGCCATATGTTCATCGAACCCAAGCACCAGGTCGACCGACTGGAACAGACCGTGGCGTGGTTCGACAAATATTTAAAATGAATCAGGAACCCAGGAATTTTCTGGGTTCTGTCATCCCGAGCGGAGTCGAGGGATCTCTGGATATAAGTCTCTCGGATTGCCAACTCCGCCTCACGCTTCATTTTCCGATAAGAATCAAGATGCCAGCGATAATCGCGAGAAAGTAGAGCAGAAAAATGGCCGGCCCGAGATTCAATCCGAAACCTAAAAGGCCATCGACGATTAAGTAAACCGCGAGCAAAAGCATGCCGATGTTTTTGGTGATCTTCATAATATCGACCTTGTAGATTGATTCATGACCTGACAATTATTAAATCTCGTGCGGTCGAATTGACCGCTTGACTGATGAAAATTGAGTTCCGCCTGGTTACAGCGGCTGTTGTCGCGACAATCGTAATTTCCACGACTATCGCACAAGGCGGTTCGCGGTCCCATCCGCTGGATGAAGACGCTGCCCTGGATCTGCTCGCTCGCACCCTCAAGCACGACCATGTTTATGCGAAACGAATCTCACTCGGTTGCATCACTTACGACACGGAAGAAACCACCGATGCTTATTTTCAGTTCGCCCTTCGCGAAAAGCACGACGCCAAATGCGGCGGAGATCCCGAAATCAGTCCGGTCGTTGCCCGTTATCGCGTTCATCGTCGTTCAGGCAAAATCGAGAAGTGGGAAGCAGCTTCGGACACATGGCACGCCTATAAAGGCGCGAAAACCAAGTAGCGTGCGTACGCAAGTCGCGCTCGCCGAAGCGAGCGCGATCATGATTTGCTGCAGATAGTAACGGCGGTGACCGCCGTTGGCGAAGCAACGTGTTTAAGCCCCTGCCTTTTCTGTCTTGTGCTTATTGCACTCGGCTTTGAATTTCGCGAACTGCTCCGGAGTAAGGATGCCTTCGGCCTCCTTCATGAACTTGGTCTCCGTTGCTTCCGTGCACCCCGCTTTGTGGTGTTCGGTCATCGCCGTTTCCATCTTCGTCTTCTGGTCTGCCGTCAGGTTGAGACTCGCAAGAGAGGCCGTGCAGGCCATCTTCCCTTCGTTTCCAGCCTTCTTCGCGCAATCGCCATGTTCGCCCGCGAACATTGTTCCCGCTGCGAAAGCGCCCGCCGCCACTAGCGCAATGAGTTTGGTCATAGTGGAAGCTCAGACAGTCCCCGTCGCATTACCGTTCAATCTTGAAATTGGTTGGCAACTCCACGCCGGTCGCGTATCACTCACCACTTTGAAAATCGAAGCCCGGGAAGAAATTTTTCCACTGAATCACCCGTTCCGGATCTCGCGCGGCAGCCGCACAGAAGCGCAGGTGTTGGTGGTTACGATGACCGATGGTGAGCGCATCGGGCGCGGTGAGTGCGTGCCTATCAGACGCTACAAACAAAGCGTTGCTTCTGTTTTGGCGCAGATCGAATCCATCCAACAGATCGGAGATTTGGATCGGAATAAATTGCAGCAGTTGCTCGAGCCAGGTGCGGCCCGGAATGCGTTAGACTGTGCCCTGTGGGACATGGAAGCGAAACGCTCCGCCAAACGCGCCTGGGAGCTGGCCAACATTCCGATTGCCGACGAAGTCGAGACGTCATTCACGATCAGTCTCGATACATCGGCGAGAATGGCAGATGCCGCCGCGGCTGCCAGGGACCTGCCAATTCTGAAGTTGAAACTTTGTGGCGACGATCGCGATATTGCGCGCGTCGAAGCTGTGCGCGCAGCGACGCCAAACGCGCGCCTGCTAATCGACGCCAACGAATCATGGTCTCCCCGTCATTATCGAAAAACGGTCTCCGCGTTGAAGGAACTTGGAGTCGAGCTGATCGAACAACCATTTCCCGCCGACGCTGACGACGTGCTCGAGGAGCTCGATCACCCTATCGCCGTCTGCGCCGACGAAAGTTGCCACACGACTGCCGATATTCCGCGTCTCAAGAATCGCTATGAAGCAATTAACATTAAGCTCGACAAGACCGGCGGGCTAACAGAAGCGCTCGATCTGTATCAGCGCGGTCGCGACAATAATTTCAAGATCCTGATTGGTTGCATGGTCTGCACCTCACTCTCGATCGCTCCCGCTCGGGTCCTCGCTAGTGAAGCCGACTGGGTCGACCTCGATGGTCCCCTACTGCTTGCGCGCGATCGCGATGATGGACTGCATTACGAGCACGGAAAAATTGCCATGCCTCAACGCGAACTCTGGGGCTAGCGCGTTTGACTGGCTGCTCCTGAGTTTCCCGCAGTACTTATGGTTTCAGGTCCAGCAGCGCCTTCCCTGATCCTATCTCAGCCGGAACGGAAACGTGATCGTGAAAATCGAGCCATTTGCCATTTACTTTGCGGAAAAGTGATGTGAACCGCACCCATGTGTTGGATTTTTGTCCACGCTTGAGTGTGCCGCTGATCATCTCCAACCCGGTCGCATAACCGAGGTCGCCGCTCGCACCTACATGCAGATCGCGCACCTCGACGCGGAGATCGTCGTCGTATTGCGAGAAGAATTGCTGGTAATCGGCTCGATAGGCCGGTTTCCCGATGTATTGCAGAGGCGGCACAATGTCATAAGCGACCACATCATCCGTATATAGCTCCATCACGCTATCGGCATCTTTGGCGCTGAAGGCTTTCATCCACTTATCAATCCAGCCGCGAATTTCGCGTTCCGCGGTATTTTCGCCTGCTACTGTTTGTCCGCTCGCCAATTTCAATGTCGCCGCCGCCGCGACGAGAACGACACATCCAAATGATTTCAGGTCTTTCTTCATGATCGCAGGATCATGAAGCACGCCCGACACGACAGCAACCTTGCTTATTTCTGAGTGTAGGACGATACCCGCAGCACGCGAACCGTCATCGGGCTGCCGTTCTGGCGAATGTGCCGTTTCTCAATCTCGAACTCGATTGTGGACGCTGTCGTAAGCGTGCCGCCGCCATTCTCCTGATACTCGACTTTGTAATGATTGCCTTTCGCTTCGAGCACGCGATAGCGCATGAATCCGCCGGTATCCGGCACCGAATAGACTAGCCAGCCGCCATCTTGGTTTAGCCCATTTTCATTGAACTGGTTTCCATTCTTCTCTACCGCATTCAGATTGATTTCCGTCGCGACTGGACTCTCCGAATCGGAGACCCAGCAATCGATCATATTGAAAACCTTCGGGTGAATCTTCAGTGCAGCTGGAGATGTTCCGCCAGAAACCCTTTCTCTGATCTGTGCATTGGTTGCAGGCGTCGGGTGCGACACAGGAGCGTTGTCATTCCCGATCGGGTGAAGTGACTGAATAATTTTCGTGAACTCGGCCAGTGTAATCCCAGTCGCAGAAAATCCATGGAACCGGCCCAGGATCGGATGCGCGTCTGGGGCTTTGCCTTTTTCGTCGTTCATGTTGGCGTCGCTGACCCAGTTTGCAATGATCTCGTCCTTGCGGCCATCTTTGCCCTTTGGCCGGTAAATCAGATCCATCGGACCGAAAGGCGATTTAATTTCGGTTTCTTCCGCATTCTCCTCGTCAGCCATGAGGTTTCGGTCGCCGATTCCTTCTCTCGCTGACTCGATGGTCAATGTCGCGTTCCAGCCGTTTCCATATTGGATTGAGTAAAGTGGCAACGGGTGGTTCGGGTCTTCATTCCCCTGGATCTCGTCGTACGTGACCTCAACATTTTGCAACCGTAGCCCCTGGGTGAGATATGCCGGAACGTAGCAAGTGATCTCCAATTGCTTCAGGTCTTCTAAAGTCGCGGCCGAAGATGGCGCCATCGGGGCAAAGAACAGGACTGCGCCCGGAACAAAACACGACAGCATTCGTTGAATGCCATTGCAAGTCATCACCGGCAATGTGACCGGACTCCGTCGAATTGTCGAGAATTGAACGCCGTCCTCGCAAAGAAGGTGTGAGCTTCCCCCACCGCTGGTGATTGCACTAACATGGCCAGCCAGATGAATGAGCGCGCACAGGAAATCGCATCCGGTTTGCCGCCGGACTTGGATGCGCTGCCGCGGCTAGGCGGATTTCGCTTGCGCGGGATTGCTATGACGCGGCTCGAAACCTTCATCGATGCAGCCTTTGCGTTCGCAATCACGATGCTCGTGATCGCCACGCAGCAAATCCCCGACGACATCGAAACGCTTCTCACTGCTTTCAAAAATGTGCCCGCGTTTGTGGCGAGCATCATTGTGCTGGGAATCTTTTGGCGCGGTCATTGGTTGTGGAGCCGGCGTTATGGTCTGGAGGATGGTGTATCGATCTTCATCAGCTGGGCGATGATTGTTACGATGTTGATTTACATCTACCCGCTCAAAGCGATTTTCAGTTCCATGTGGTTTTTGGTCAGCGGCGGCCGAGTCGGTCACGTGCTCGGCGCGCATTCTGAGTCGCAAATCCGCGCTCTGTTTGCAATCTTCGCATTGGGGTTCACTGCCATCGCACTAGAGATGGTGCTTTTGAATCTGCGCGCGTGGCAATTGCGGGAGCCGTTGCGGTTGAATGCACGAGAACGAGCAATGACGTTTCATGAGGTAACCGGATGGAGTATTCCAGTCGGCGTCGGGCTTGTTTCGTTGGTGCTGGCGTTATGCCTGCCTAGAGCGCAAATCGAGTGGAGCGGCTGGATCTATTTCTCCATGATCATTCTGGTGCCGCTGCACAGAGCTTACTTTAGGCGGAAACTGGAATAGGAGGAATTGGTGAACTACGTCTTCGTTCTCGCTCTTGGAATCGGAATTGTGGCTGGGCTCCGTTCGTTAAGTGCGCCCGCTGTCGTGGCGTGGGGCGCGCACCTCGGCTGGCTGAATCTGCAGGACTCACCGCTTTCGTTCATGGGATCAACGGCGACTGTCGCGGTGTTTTCCCTGCTCGCGATCGGCGAGTTAATCGCAGACAAACTTCCGATGATTCCGAAACGCACTGCGCCTGCGCCATTGATGGCGCGTGTCGTAACAGGAGGTCTTTGTGGCGCATGCTTGTGCGCGGCCGCAGGGAAACCGTTGGTTGCCGGCGCACTTTTGGGTGGAATCGGCGGCGTTGTCGGCGCTTTCGCCGGTTACGGCATCAGGAGACGTCTGGATTTGCACATTAAGGACGTGGTGGTTGCCGTCTGCGAAGATGTGGTTGCGGTGGGTCTGGCGTTATTTCTTGTTTTGCGGTAGGGCCAAGAATTTTGCTGCGCGCCTCAAAGCGGATTGATTCGGAGCCGTCGACCAGTCTTAAATCAGATCGCGATGCCAAAGCCTTCTCAAACGGCCAGCGCAACCGCGACGCGGCAAATCCGTCCGCCACCGCTTTCCCAGCACCTGCGCGAGTTCGCGTCGCGGCCAGATGCGTGGATCGTACTCGCGCGCAACATGATTCCTGTAGTCGGCATTTATGCTTTCGGCTGGTCCGCTGCGGTCGCCGTTTTCAATTATTGGTTCGATGGATTAACCGCCGTGGCCGCGATCGTCGCCGCGATGATTCCACGCGCGCTGCGCGAAACGCAAACCAAGGCGGATCACGCGACGTTGGCCGGTAACATTGTACGCGGTGTTTTTGTGTGGCTCTTGCTCGTCGTCGTTGTCGGTCTGCCGTACTGGATCGTCCTGATTCCGCTCCACGATCTCCTCCTCGGCAACGATTTGCGGCGCCAACTCGCGCAGTCTCCGGCACTCTGGTTCACTTTCGGCTCGCTCGCAGCCAGTCATTTCTGGAAAGCGTTCCGAATGGGCTACGACACTATGCCTGACAAGGAGCTGAAGCAGAGGGTGCGCTGGGATCTCTATCTCCTGATCCTGCGCGCAATCGCGATGTTTTTCATGGCTGCACACGGACTCTACTTCATTTTGGTCCCCCTAATGGCGCTGCTACTGACCTATCTTGAGATCTGGCCCGGCCGCGCGATTGGCGCGGTTTTCGGCGATCCCTCACGTCTGTGGGAATACGATCCGGGCGATCCTACATCAAAGCGGCGGTTACCCTGACGCCCCCAGAGGCACATCCTTTCCCCGAGATTTCTTGCTGCGTTGCTAGCCAGGTTTCGAATCCTTTTTGCCGCTAAGTGCTCTCCAAAGGCCTAACAAGCTGATCAAAAACCAGAAAGCCTCTACGATAAACGCCGACAAATTGAAGGCGAAGATGAGCGAAACCATTATCAGCAGTGCGCCGGCCGCGTTGAACAATGAATACCTCGGCGACGAGCTTTGGAGTTTCTCCAGTTGTAGGAGCAGGTACGCAACTATTATCAACGCGACGCCGATGAATCCTGCAAGGTCGAACAAATGGAAGTTCATGGTTATCGCCACCGCCATGGCGGAGCGGTCTGAATCTCGCGTTCCGGAAGCTCATTACAACCTCCGTCAGTTCGATTACTCCGCTTCACGAACGCCACACTTTGTGGGCAAAATCACGTGCCTATCCGCGGAGGACAGCGGATGCTACAGCGAACTGAGAACAGTGGACGCTATAGCGATTGCCTTAACGCTGTGCCGAAAAGGGACGCGAATTTTAATGGTCCTGCTTCTTACGCTCGCGCCGATCTCGATTTTCGCCGCAGCCAGGAACCATGCCTTATCGCAGCTAGCCGGATACCGGGTTGTGCCGGTTCACTACGGTCCGCCTAACAAGATGATCATGTCCTTCCGAATCAATGGCCACAGCGCGAATCTGCTGGTCGATACTGGCGCAAGCCAACTCATCCTTGACGCCGCCGCAGCCGAGTCTTTCGGCATTAACCCGTCGCAGCGCAACCTCGTGGAGGAGAGTGCCGAAGGAATTCATCCAGGCCGATACAGTCGGTTCACGCAAATTAACGGGGAGGACCTTCCCGTCGGCATTGCGCAAAGTCTCACTGCCGGCAGCATGAACTTTGGCAGCAGCCCGGTGGCGCTGCGAAGTTCAAAGGAGTCCGGCGCCGGAAACGGTCGCGTTGACGGTGTTCTCGGTTTGGACATTCTGCTCCGCCACAAAGCGGTGATTAATTGCCAAACCAGGCTCGTTTTCTTCAAGGTTGATCGAGCGCGCCAAATGCACCTCAGTGCTGTCGCATCGTCGGCGAAATTCACGAGGGTGCCTCTGAGTCGGGAGGAAAACGGCGCGCTTACAGTGCCATGCTCGATTCACGGACAATCGGCTCGTCTGCTCGTAGATACCGGCGCATTTGTTACGACTTTCCACGAAAGCTTCCTTAAGTCGCTTGGGATTGCATCAGAACCGACAAGGATCTCCGCTCGTCTTCCCGGCGGAGCTACGCGGCCAATTCATGCTGCGCGAATTAACGATCTGACCGTCGGCAATTTCAAAATGCCGCCGGACAAAATCGGCGTAACTACATTGCCAAATTTCGTAAGGCAGCAAGGCGGTGCAATCGTCGGCGGCATTCTTGGGATGGACATGCTGTACATCTGTCATGCCATCATCGACCTCGACAGCATGAGTCTGTTCTTGAAGTAACGACTGTTCCAACCTTTCTCCGCTGGCTTCCATTTGCCTGCCGAACACGAGACGCCAGATTACGGGTAGATATGACGAGCACCTTCTTCGAGGAGTTGCAGCGACGAAAGGTTTATCGTGTCGCCGCGGCTTACATCGTCGCCGCGGGATTCCTGATTCAAATGGCCTCGGCAGCGTTTCCAGCATTGGAATTGCCAAATTGGAGTTTGCGACTCGTGATTGTGCTTTTGTTAATCGGTTTCCCGATCGCGCTTATACTTGCCTGGGCCTACGACATTACCGCGAAGGGAATTCAGATAACCCCGACAACCGGAGTTCACCGGCGACGAAATCTTATCTTGCTCGTCGCCACCGCCGTCATCCTCTCCGCTTCTGCTGGATTGCTTCTTTTGCCATGGGCGGTCCGACAAAAGGTCGACAAATCAGTCGCGGTGTTGCCTTTTGAAAACTTAAGCAGCGACCCAGACAATTCCTATTTCGCCGATGGCATCCAGGAGGAAGTCCTGACGCGTCTGACTAAGATCGCGGAGTTGAAAGTGATTTCGCGCGCTTCGACGCAACAGTATCAGAGCAAACCGGACAATTTTGCTGAGATCGCGAAAGCCCTTGGGGTAGCGAACATCCTTGAGGGTAGTGTCCAGAAAGCAGGCGATCAGGTGCGGGTCAATGTTCACCTGGTTAACGCGCAAACCGGTTCGCAGCTCTGGGCCGAGACGTATGATCGGAAGTTAAGTGATATCTTTGTCGTCGAGAGCGAGATCGCTAAAGGAATAGCAGAATCGTTGCAAGCAAAGCTGACCGGTCGTGAAGAGCAAGCTTTGGCTGCGAACCCCACAAACAATCCGGAAGCTTATGATGCTTATTTACGCGGGCTGGCTTTTGAAGCGCGCAGCAACTACTCGAGCGATGCTCGCTTCAAAGCCATCGATTTTTATGATCTGGCGGTGCGGCTTGACCCGAATTTTGCGCTCGCGTGGGCGCGACTTTCTGGTGCGCACGCGCTTGTTTACGTTAACCGCGTTGACACAACTGCCGCCCGCCGCGATGCGGCCAGGGAAGCTTTAGAACACGCGCAGAGACTGCAACCGGACTCGCCCGAAACCCTGCTCTTCACAGGCTATTATCAATATTGGGTGCTGCACGATTACGGGCTGGCCAAAGCTACATTTGGACGCGTCAGCAAAATGCTGCCGGGAAACAGCGAGGTCTTATACGCCCTTGCGGCAATTGCGCGAAGCGAGGGACATTGGGATGAAAGCGTTGCTTATTGGGAACGGGGCCTCGCCCTCAATCCGCGGAATACCGCGTTATTGACTGAAGTAGCATTTACATATGCCGCGCTTCGACAATTCCCGGCAGCGCTAAAGCTTTATGATCGCGCCCTGGATATACTTCCCAATGAGTTTTACTTAATGGCGTCAAAAGCCAGCATCTACCAGGCCGAAGGTAATCTGAAAGAAGCGGCTAAATTGCTCGTGCAGGTAAACGCACAGACGAATTCAAACGCGGCTTTTCGAATCAAGCTAATCCAATTGAGACTTGAGCGAAATCAGCCTGAGGCCACCCGGTTAGTGCAAGCCCGACAAGCTGAACTCAATGTTGCGTCTGGGATCGACAAGGCCAGCAAGCTGGTGGGGCTAGCGTTGGCCGAGCGTGTAGCTGGTGACACCGCTCATGCAAAAGCCGCCGCTGAACAAGCACGCAACACGCTTGAAACAATCAAAAAGGAGCAATCAGACAACGCTTTCGTTGCAGCAGCGCTTGCCGTAGCTTGCGCCATCCTCGACGAGAAGGATTCAGCCCTGAAGGAAGCGGGGCGTGCAATCACGCTTGTGCCGAGTAGCAAAGATCGACTGTCCGGGCCCGGGTTCGAAGAGAACCTGGCGTTGGTTGAGATGATTGTTGGCGAGAACACTCGTGCGATCGCAACTCTCACACGATTGTTACAAACGCCGTATGGTGGCTGGATTTACAGTCCAGCGCCCATCACGCGGGCACTTTTAAGGCTCGATCCGATCTGGGACCCGTTGCGCACCGATCCCGCTTTCCAAAAACTTTGCGAGGAGAAGCAGCCGTGAATTTGCGCCCGTCTTTGGTGTTCCACCCGGAAAATTAAGTGAAAAGAGTTAGCTCCCGAGGGTCTGTAGCAATGCGACGCGATGATTCTGCGTCGCGCCGCTAGCGATGTTAATCGCGCCAACTGTGCTTAGAGGCCGTCGCCTCTGTTTTCCGGCGGTTGCATTGGCGGCGCTGGGGAATTTTGGTCCGACGAGGTTGCGCTATTCCCCTCGGCGGCTCGTTTTGCAGCCCATCTGGCTTTCATCGCGGCTGCAAGTTGAGCACGACGTTCCGGTGAGAGATTCAGTTTCCTCTTGGGTTTCTTCCCGCCCGTCGTTGACCCCTGAGACTTCTCTCCGGCTGATGCAGTAACGCGGGCCGCGGATTTTCTCGCAGCTTTCAACGCTTTTGCCGTTTCCGCCTGCTGTAGTTTGCTTTTTAGTCTATCCAGTTTCTCTGAACCTTCTCGTAGACGTTTCTCGAGTTGCTGGATCCTCTTCTTTAACTTCTTCGGCTTCATGATTGTCCCCCCTCCTCTCGCCGAACGGCGATTAACGATTGGGTTTTCAGTTAATGGCAAATCCCGCCGATGTCACGCTATTCTTCGGGAGACGCAGTAGACTTTCGATAAAGCGTCGATCCCCAACGCTCTTGAAGAAATGTCGGCAATTCAAAAGCTTTCCAGAGGCCGAGCACGAGAAAAATCGCTACAATAAGGGAAATCAAAGTCGCGCTCGCGAATTTTAGATACTTCCATCGGCCAATGAATAATTGCAGCCAAATTGTAGCGATATGGATAATTCCGGTCAGGATAAGAACCAAAACGCCGCCCGACTGCACTGCCCCTTTTCCAAAGATCAGCCCGACCAGGACCAAAAGCGCACCAATTATGTAGAAGAGCGAGCGCCAATAGCGCCAAAGAATCGCCCACGGCGTTCTGGGAACTGAAACTTCGACCAAACCACTAAAGATAGCCGCTGCGCGGACAATGAAAGCGGTATGGATCTGCTTTGGATTCTTTCCCCGATCAGACCCTATTTTCTCGAGCATCTTCCCAAAAATCTGGGAGCCGCGCGCAAACAATCGCAAAAGCACCTTGGGCTCGAGCTGGCGATTTACTTCATAGCTTGTCTTGTAATAGGAAAGCAGAGCGGCGTCATCTTTACAAAAATCCTTGATGCTTTGCATGTGCTTTTCAAGGGTGGGCGAATCATTGAAGAATTGTTTCATCTCCTTGTCCCGCATGGCGGGATCGAGCTTGGGAAGAACGTCGTGCAACATATTCCATGCGTCTTCGCGCCGCTGCGCGGGGAGAGTGTCACTTAGGATCGCGGTGTGTAAGTCATCGATAAAAACATCGGCGAGGGTTCTTGAATCGTTCGGTTGCAAGTCGCGCTCTTGCATGGTGGGATGACCAAGCGCCTGAGTTTCTGCCACCGGCGTGTTTCGAAGGAGGTCACGCACCAGAATCTCGGCGCCGTCGAGCCGGCCCCAAAGCATGTCGTTCTCGCGCCAAAACTTTGCGAAAAACGCGCCGAAGGAAAAATACATTCTGCCTGCAAGCTTGCTGCGTTGGCCGCCGGAATCGTCGCACAAATTCTTGGCGTCCGTTGGACTGATGCGGACAATATCGACATGAGGTGTTTCCGAGGAATTGGTTCCATATTGCATCGGCAATATCGCCATGTCGTAATGATCAAAACGTTCGTATATGTCACGCAATACATCCCGAGCGATCTTGCCCTCCGGACTGGAACCCGTGTCGGCCAATGCGTCCTTGCACACTTTAGAAACCTTGATGAAAGCCTCTTTGTACGCTGTGACGAGATGATCTGAAATTTCCTTGAATTTGGGCGCCTTCGCTATCAACTGGCGAGCCGTGCTGTCGTCGGACAAACATTGCACGAGCTTCTTCTTATCGAGCTTCAGTTCCTTGATGAGATTTTTGAGTTCATCGGACTTCCGCAAAGCGTGACAATCACGCCGCAGGTCCGCCAGCGCCTTTGCCAAAGGCAGCTTGATTTTGAGGAGCTCTTCGCGGAAACGTCTCCAGCGGCTTTCATCGCCACTTTTCAGGATATCCGCGATTTTAGGTGGCAGAGCATCCGCGTCACCTTGCTCCCGGGATGAGCCTGGTACGAAACGATAAAAGAATGTGATCTTGCGATGAATGAAGAAAAGCCGGCGTAATCGGTAACTGGGATCGAAATCCATCAGAAATTTCGATTCCGTCATGATCTTCTTGTCGGGGTCGATCTGCGGATCTTGGTCGGGAGGATCCGCAGCGTAACGGCTCTTTCGCCAGGCCTCGACCAACAGGCGAATAGCAAGATGCTCGTCACTTTCCGGCGGGTAATTCAAGATGTCACTCACCAGCGCTGCCAGATCGCTCGTTACTTCCGCCACCTTGAGTCGGTGGTAAGTCCCGTAGGCGATGCCAAGCTTTTTGATATGATCTTTGAGCGGTATCCTCTCAAACGTCTCGGCTGCCGCAGACTGAATTACCTTTTCTCTGAATCGATGAATTAAAGCGTCTACGTCCTGATCAACTCGGCGCGTTGTTTCATCGATTCGCGCCAGAAGATGATTACGATCCAAAATCAGACCAATGTCTTCGCGAATTGTCTCATAGCGCGGCAGCTCGACCAGCGCCGCGAGGGAGTGTGCAATAGCGTCTGGTTTCGGCCGAGGTGAGGCCGGATCCAAGGCAAGCCTCTCCGGTGAAGGCTCTATATATATAAGTTTGCGTCGTATCGGGTGGTGCGCCTGCCGCCGCATCAAGGCGCGGGTCGCATAGGTAAACGGCTTGTTGTCGAGAAAACCGCCGTCGCCAAAATCGCGTTTCCGAAAGTCGCCAGTTTCATTTGTTTTCAGATATTCAGAATAAACCGGCTTCCATTTCGGCGATCCATTTTCCGCCATTGCCCGGTATGGCCTTCGTGCACGCAAGACGGGGGAGGTATCTTCCAAACGCATCGGTTCGAAAGCTGGAGGAATCGAGGAAGTGCAGCGTCCGGCAAAGGCCAGCAAAGGATTAAATTCCCAGGTGAAATCGTTTGCGTCGGCGCGGTAGCGAAAATTAAAAACATTTTTATGCCTCAATTCGTTAGCCACCGTATTGTCGAGCTTCAGATAAATGGGCAAGCCGGTCAGGTCGGTCGCTGTTACGTACAGGTCGAGTTCTTCTACCAGCGGAACCCTGGGCGGAGGCGCAGGTTCGTTTGCGCTCGGGCGATCAAAGTTTTCGTCGTTGGGAAAATCCATTACGTGCAACGCTTCGAGGAGTTTCGCATACATGCGCTGGCTATTGAGCAACGAATCTGGTTGCCGCTTTGCCGGAAGTTCGGGCAAGCTCGATTTTCTATCGTTGAGGAGTCGCTCGATATCGCCTTCATTCATCCAAAGCTGCTTGAGTCCCTCCATGTCCTCGTTGTTGACGAGTGCCTTCGCGAGAAAAATGGAATTGAGACCGCCGGCAGAAGTGCCGGAGAGGACGTCCACTACGAAACGTGTACGAATCTCGTCACTTTCGCTGTCTTTGAACAAAAGTGCAGCGTCCATAGAATCGCTGTCGAGATATTGCCCGAGGCGTCGATAGAGTCTGGCGCTGGCGCTTAACTTTTCCTTCGGGATCGCGACACCGCCGCCATCAGACGCGGTCGCTTTGGCCATCTCGAGTAACTCCTGCGCAACGCCGTTGATGTAAATGCAAAGGGAAACACCGCCATACATGACAACGGCATAGCGCACCTCATTCGTGATATTAGTTTCCGGTAAATTTTTCACGGGAGAGCTCGGCTTGGAAGACTCGGTCATAAGTTGTTAGGTTAAGTCTAAAATTGCAGAATCTGCTTCGCGGCCGGCGATGACGAGCGCTATTTTGCTCCCGAGGGAGCAACCAGTTTCTGAAAGCGCGGGTCCTTACGCAGCGGTTCAAACATTGGATCCAACCGGAGAAGCGCAGGAGTGAGCGGCGGGTTGGCAGCTAGCGGCGCCTCATAGGGAATCGAAAGTAGCTTTTCCAATGCGGAGATCGACCGATCGGCGTCGCCGGTGCGGGCTGTCACGCGCGCGAAGATTTCCAGCGGCCTGGGGCCTGTAAGCGCGTCTTTCTCGATCGGGACCATCTCTATCGCGCGCTCAGCCAGAGCCAGCGCCGCATTGTTGTCACCAAGAGCCACGTTTGTAAGCGCGAGATCTCCTATTAAAACAAAATTTTCAGGTTGTTCCTTGAGGAAAGATTCCAGCTCGGTTCGAGCCTGACTCCCGCTTTCGCGCGCGCCGGCATGGTCACCAGCAACTTCCTGTGCCCAGGCTAGCCAGAAGCGGAGTTCGCCAGCGTAAAAACCTAGTGTTTGATCAGGCTTGGCGAGTATCTCCTTTAGCTGAGCAATCACCGGCCCCGGGCGATGCTCAAGGATAGCCTGATAAACCTGTGTTTCCAATGCGTTGACGTAGCCAACTCCCGGCCGGAGAGGAGCGAGGAGTGCACCGGCGCGCGAAAGGTCGCCTTCTGCTTGTGCGATTCGCGCTTTTAACACAATCGTATCTATGTCGTCGGGGTTGATGTTGAGGATCTGCTCAAGCTCCGCGAGCGCTTCCCCAAAACGACGAAGGCAAACGTAGGAACGCGCGTGTTGTGAGAGTAAATTAACGTTGCGCGGATCCACTTTTTGGGCTTGCTGAAAGTACGCGTCGCTCTTGTCCCAGTTGCCTCGCCGCCTTTCAACAAAGGCCAGACCTTGAAGAACCCGGCTGCTTTGGGGCAGAACACGCTGTGCCTGCTCAAGATATTTCAAGGCAGTGTCATAGTCCTTCAGACAGGCATAGTGATAGAAACCCATGGCTAACAAACCTTCGCCGAGATTCGGCTGCAGTCTCAAAGCCGTTTCGGCTGCCTCGCGCGCTTCTTCGCGCAGAGCGACAGTTGGTTGAAGACTCTGTGTAAGATAGCCACTCGCATCCACATAAGCCAGCAGCGCCCAGGCCAGAGCGAAGTTAGGATCCAATCGCACTGCTTCCTTAACGTATTTCTGCGCCGCAAGTGAGTTCTCCGGTGTGAATGCAGTCTTTAGCGAATAAGCCAAGCCGCGCAGGTAAGAATCATAAGCCTGAGGATTGCTGGTAGGCTTGGCAGCGATGACTTGTTGTTCGTCACCAGTGAGTTTGGCACGTAACTGGTCAGCGATGGTTTTGGCTACCTCAGTTTCGACTGACAGAATGTCCGTCAGCTTGCGATCAAATGTGTCCGACCATAGGTGCGAATCACTGGCCGCTTTGATCAGCTGGACGTTAACACGAACAGTGTCGGCGCTCTTCTGTACGCTCCCTTCCAGAATGTGGGCGACACCAAGTTGCCTTGCGATCTCGCGCAGGTTTTTCGGCGCGCTTTCATAATGCTGCGTGGAAGTGCGCGAAATCACCCTCAGATCGCTGATCTTGGATAGACGCGTCAAAATTTCATCCTGTATTCCCTCGGCAAAATAAGCGTTCTCTTTGTCGCTGCTGAGGTTTTCGAAAGGCAACACGGCGATCGATCGCTCCTCTGGGGTAAATGGCCGCAAGCGTTGATACAGCCACGTCCCAAATGCAATGGCTATGATGGCCAACATCAACGCCACGTTTAAGATGATGGCCTTCCTTCGCCTCGAGCGAGCTTCAGGATTAAACCTGTCGTTGCAGCTGTGAACAGCAAGGAGTAACTCGCGCGCCGATTGCGGCCTGTCGTTTGGGTCCGCAGCCAGCATCGATTTCAGCAGCGCGACGACCTTGCCCGGCAGGTGCAGGCCCTTGAGCTGTTCCAATCGCAACTCCGTGGATTGCCGCGCACGGATTTCCTCCATCGTTCGGCCGATAAATGGCGTCCGGCCGGTGAGCAAATACCATAGCGTGACGCCTAACGAGTAGATGTCGGAACGGGTATCAACCGGCAATTGCCCGGCGCCCGCAAACTGCTCCGGACTGGCAAATGCCGGCGTACCGATGAACCCCGCATGAGTTTGCTCGGCCCCGGATTGCGTCTGCGGGCCCATGACTTTGGCCACTCCATAATCAATTAGTTTCACACGCAGCGCGCCAGTTGGATCGGATTCCAGCATGACGTTCGATGGCTTGATGTCGCGATGAACGACGCCGCATGCTTCCGCAGCGGCGAGAGCACGTGCCGCTTGCTCGATCACATCCAAGGCGACGGCGAGCGGCATCTGTCCATCGCGGCGCACACGCGCTTCAAGCGTTTCGCCTTCGACCAGCTCCATCGCGTAGAAACACTCGCCATCTTGTTCGCCGTAATATGTCACGCGAGCGACATTGGGGTGACGAATGTTCGCCGCTGCACGCGCTTCGCGCAGAAAACGGGAACGCGCACCGGGATTCTGCGCCACCTTGCGATCGATGACCTTCAGAGCAACAAGCGAGTTCAAAACTGTGTCTCGCGCGCGATACGTTATGGCCATCGCTCCCGCACCAAGCTCAATCGGAAATCCGTCTGCTCCGGTCTCTACTTCGAAGTGGGCGTATCGCAGTGGACCAGGCGTCAGCCGGCTGCGCGCCGCTGGCCTCTCCGGCTGCTCTCCATCTCCCAGGAAGGTAAGGCTAACGAGGCATCGCAGGCATTCGCCGTTGGGACCGGATTGAGTCAGCGGTCGTCCACAGGTCGCGCAGGTCTCCGCGGTGTCACTCTGCGCTTTCCCGGTTCCGAGACCAATGCTGATGTCATCCATTTCTGAAAGGCCGCCTCAGGCCATTAATATTTGGTACAGATGGCGCAGTTCTCCATCGATATCTGCCGGATCCGAAACCGTGCTTCCCACTTCTGTTCTCAACGACTCACGGAATCGTTGGCGGAGACGCGAGAGCCAGGTGCGCAGAGTTGCGATTGGCACTCCGAGTCGAGCTGCGGCTTCCTCCTGGCTCGGCGGCTTGGCGCTGCCGCCGGCCACGAACGGCCTTAATTCCTCCAGCCACTCAGCTTTGCCTTCCGCTTCAAATTCGTTTTCCAAATTCTTCCATGCCCGTGAAACGATATTCGAAGCCCACACGAGATCGTAGCAACCGGCATCGCTCAGATGAACGGTCGCGAACATGGCCGCCTCGGCTTCGGGCAAATGCTCCTCAATCGATAGCACCTGCCGGCCCCCGCCGCGCTTGAGCGCTCGCGCGCGATCGTACTCGTTGTACAAGAAATTCTCCAGAGATCCGAGGAGAAATGTGCGGAGCCGGCCCTTCTGCCGATCCGCGTGGCTCAATATGTTTTGCTCGAGCAGATGGGCGAAAAAACCCTGGACCAGGTCTTGCGCATCAGCGGAGGAATGACCGCGGTGGCGAAGAAAACTGTAAAGCGGCGGCCAATACGCTTCGCAAAATCCGGAAAGCGCCTGGTGAGCAGAGGCTTCTGATTCGGGTTCCCCGGCACGAAACACCACGGTCCAATGCGTCGTTTGAAACGACGCACCGCCTTCCTGCAGCGTTCCAGGGATTGCTTTCGTGGGAAAAGAGCGTGGCCCACGAGACGTGATTTTGCGAGAACAAAATCGTGTGGCGGTTCTGTAGGGCCAGCTCGCCGGCTGTTTACGCAGACTCCACGTCTACCGCTACGGTGCCAATTCCGCTGAGACAGGTTCCCGTTTAGTAAAGGCGGGGAATGCCCGTCTCGCCTGCAGCGACCTCGCTCAAACTAACGTTGTTTGCCGCGATATATGGGTTATGCCCATCCCGCGCAGGCCCCTGTCCCTGCTCTCGTGCGATGGCACCGAAGCTCATGAGTACGAATACAACAGCTACAGCCAGTGCCACGATCGCTTCGGTCGAGAATCTCATTGGGATTATGTGTTTTGCAGTGACGCCTTTAGAAGGAATTCGTCCCACCCGCCGCCAGAGTTAAACGAAGTGATGCTGTAAACCAGGAACGGATCGTGTTTCCGATAGGTCGCACGCATCAGCGACCCCCATACAGAACTTAATAGTTTTTTCATGTTAGATAGTTGCAGCCAATTGTTTGCTCTCGACACGTTCCGGATTTCGGTGGTTTTCGAAAGCGCGAGCGACCGAGGCGCCGAGTTTTCGGGAAAGACGCCCTGCGCGCCGAATCCAGTAATGAAATGGTCCTAGTGATGCGTCGGCCAAAAGATCCGCGCGCACCATTTCAGGGCAAAGATCGAGCAATTTACAAACGTTCATGAACGAATACGGCCATGAAGAATCGTATGCCGTCACCCAACTGTGAGCGTCGAGATACAGCTCCCGATCGGCGGCTTTCGTCGCTGTTCGGTAACGGCGCAAATCGTACGCTGCCTGTTTCAGGACACCCACTGCCAGACCTTTTTCAGGCGTGGGCGGTGTCTGCTCGTCCGCAGGAGTAGCAAAATGGGCGCTCTGAGCATTGCTTTCGGCATTCAAAAACGCGGCGAGCTGCTCGCGCGACATTCGCGACAGGTTTCCGCTCCCGAAACTGTTCGGAGACACCATGAATTGGCCGGTGAACTCGGGTGTTTCAGTAATACGTTTGTCTAATACCAGGTTCATCATATCGATTGTTGATTTGATTCGCTTCATCCCTTTCTAAAGATTTTCAGGCCGGACATTTCAAAAAATCTGAAATTTTTTTGATTTCGCCCCACAAATCCAGTCCTTGGCGCCCGGAGATGTCCGGTTGGCGCATTCGGGAATGGAACTGCAGCCTCCGCCGCGAAACGAACCGTCGCCCCTAAAGCTCTCGCTCAACCTTGTAAACGACCATGCCGCGCGCCTGATAGTTCGCGAGCGCCTGCGAGTGATCGCGGTTGCACGTATGCACCCATACACGTGAGGGCTTCGGCTCGATGCGCCAGGCCCCTTCGATTGCGCTGGTTAGCAACGCGCGACCCAACCCTCGACCGATCCATTCAGGCAACAATCCAAAATAAGCGATCTCGATTCCATTTTCCTTGTCCCGACGGAGTTCGTAATAGCCAGCGAGAACGTCGTCATAGTACCCCGCGAACGTCCGCAATTCAGGCGCTGTGGCGTATTCCTCCCATTGGTCATCCGTCCACGGTCGTTTGTCGACCCAATCCCACTGTTCGCCGATGCGAAAATAAAGGTCACGATTGAACCGCCAATCACGCTCCGCCTTTTCACGAACTTGAAATCGCGCATCCGCGTTCTTCGGCCGAAGCTGGTCGGCCGATCGCATTTCAAGGTATGTCGTTATGAGCGGCTCGGTGCGCATCGAGACCTATTGCGTTGATCCCATCGAAACAGCGACAATTGCGGTCGGCTTCAGCTGTTCGGGATTCTTGAGACTTCCGTTCGGTTGCAAATGACCAACATACGAGTTCGCGAGGACGTAAAAGATATTGGCCGCGAGCGTCCCGGTCGTGGGCTCAGTGAATTCAGGATGATGATACGATTGCAACACAGTGATTCCTAAAATCCGTGTTCCCTCATCGGCGAGCACTATTCGAATAACGCGCCCGGGATTTGTCACATTCTGGATTCCAACCAGGTCCCCCTTGTACCAGTAGAGCCCATCGCAACCACCTGTCACGACTGTGTCTGGTTGCGGCAAGCGCGTGGGCGCTCCAGTCGAGAGATCGATTCGGGCGATGCCGGTGGAGATTGCAACGTAAAGGCTTCCGTCCGCGCCTAGAGTGATGCCGTTTGCACCTGGGAGCGCACTCTTGGGTCCGAATGGCGTGAGCGTTTTCTCAGCAGCTCTTTTCCGAAAGAGCGTTCCGCTTGCCGAGTCGGTGGCGTAAATGGTTCCGTCGGCGGCAACAGTTAGATCGTTGAGTTGGTTTGCGTCCGGTGCGTCGTACCGATTTACAAGCAGATCCTTCTTCAGATCGTAATCAAGGATAGCGTTTCGCCGCTGCCTTTGGGCTTCATCGAGAAAACCGTTCGTGCTCACTGCGTACAACTGCTCGTGCGCAGCGTCGACAAACAGGCCGAGCACACAATCCAGATTGTCTTCCAATTTCGAGAAATCTTTCACCTCACCTTTTCGAGTGGCGCTCACGATTTTCTTTTGCGCAACACTGCCAATAAAGAGCCGTTCTTGCTTTGGATCGTACGCAATTCCCTCTGGGATCAGCTTCGGATCAGCGAGACGAAACGCGACAGCCGCATCCGGCGTTCGCGGTTCGTCCTGCGCAAGCTTCTCCCGAATCTTCTGGAACTCGGGATCGCTCCACGCTGCTTCGAACCCGGCGTCGCGCACTGGAACAAGTCCCAGCTTCCGACCTTTCAGGCTGCGTAACAGAGCGAATGCCGCGTCGCGGTCACCCAACTCGATTCGAGTAATCGCTTCATAAAAGATGAGCACACCATCGTTCGGCCGCTCTTTTCGCACCGATTCAATCCGCTCCAGTCGGGCCCGCGCCACGGATTTTGCGTCGCTAGTTGGCTCGGCTGAACAAAAGGTTGCCGTAGCTATTACAAAGATAAGGAGCAATCCGCCGACGATTGGTACACCTGACGATTTGACCACGGCAATACACCTACGTGTTTTGCCATTAATTTCAGCGCGAAAAGCTCTCAGCTATTGCTGTCAGTATTCGCCTCGCCAGTTTGGTCCTTTCTGATGAGGAGTATAATCAGGAAAATTCCCATTGGCATGCCTAAGAAGAAATCGCGCCCGCAGAAGCGCCGCCGCCGTTCGATCATAGCGTTTGAGATGATTCGGCTTGACCGAACGGCAAAGGAACCACTCCACGAGCAGCTTTACCGTCAAATTCGCGACGAGTTGAAATTGGGAAGATTCAGCGATGGCTCATCGCGGCTTCCCTCCTCTCGTGCTCTGGCTACAGATTGGAAAGTCTCGCGATCGACGGTCAGACTCGCGTTTTTCAAACTTCATGCCGAAGGTTATCTCCGCTCGCAGTCCGGCTCTGGAACCTTTGTCGCAAACCTTCTGCCGGAAACATTTTTGACTGCCGGCCAAGCGAAACCCGATCAGCCCATCCAGCGTCCGATTCGCATCTCCGATCGCGTAAAAGCAATTCCAGATAAACGCGTCGGAGATCAGTTTGATCTGGGAGCAACGGCCGCAGGAGCAGGTGTGTCGCTTGTCGCAAGTATTCCTGCAGTCGACGAATTTCCGATAGCCGCATGGGAACGCCTGAGATCGCAGGTTCTGGCAAGGAAAGGCGTCAACCTTTTGCGCTACGCATCGAATCGTGGCGACGCCGACCTGCGCAAGGCACTTGCAGCGTACTTGTGCGATTTCAGAGCCGCGCGCTGTCACCCGGATCAGATCGTCATCGTGGGCGGTATGCAACAGGCGATGCTGATCAGCGCCATGGCTGTGCTAGATCCGGGCGAGGTCGCCTGGATTGAAGACCCCTGCTACCAGCAGACGCGAAGGGTGCTCGCCTTGGCCGGCGTTAAGATAATTCCCAAGCCGCTCGATGACCAGGGAGTCGTGATTGCGCGACGGCCAAAAGAACCACCGCCACGGATCATCTACGTCACGCCTTCACACCAATTTCCTCTCGGCGTTACCATGAGTTTTCAGCGCCGCACCGACTTGGTCGATTTTGCGCGCGCCCACAACGCATTTGTCTTCGAGGACGATTACGACGCGGAATTCCGTTTTGTCGGGCCGCCGCTCCCTTCACTACAGGGGATGGACAACGCCAGCCGCGTGATTTACGCCGGAACGGTAAGCAAGATTCTTTGTCCCGGTTTGCGTCTGGGCTACATCGTCGCACCAGAACCGCTGGTCGATTCGTTAGTCAAAATCCGCAGTGCGATGGATCAACACTCGTCTCCCATCGACCAGGCGACATTGGCGCGTTTTATCACCGAGGGCTTTTTCCTG
>Ga0207697_10000434_pt1 | contig 23564 bp, 20 predicted proteins | sample KBSSwiS5withPhiX_FD_184293 | JGI IMG/M metagenome (GOLD analysis project Ga0207697, IMG submission 184293) | Switchgrass rhizosphere microbial communities from Kellogg Biological Station, Michigan, USA, with PhiX - S5 (SPAdes) (version 2) | ecosystem: Host-associated > Plants > Roots >... | reverse complement strand
CCCACGCCAGCGCCCGACGGTCCACTGCGGGCGCCTTCATGAACCACAACACCGGGAGCACCGCGACAACCATCACCCCCCATTCAAGCGACAGCAGTGCGATAAGCACGATCGGGAAATAGATCCAGCGTATCGACCGCGCTCTCGCATCAACGCCGATCGCAATGGCGAGCAGGAGAAGCATCAGCACGAAGGATCCAGCGTTTACCGGCCAGAACCCAAACAGGATGCGGGACGTATGCAGACCGGCGATGCAGCTGAGAGCGATACACGCCGCGGCAGCGCGGTGCATGCCCGCGGGCCGACATAGCCAGATCACGAGTGCGAGCACGCAGGCGAACTGCAGCAACACCAGCGTCTGGTACGGCCACAGGTGCAGACCGAACATCTGGTATGACGCCTTCAGGGCGAGATGGAACAGTGGCCGATACTCGACGTCGGGTCCAAACGCGTTAGCGATGGTCTCGGGCCAGTCGAAGTGGTTGGCTTCGCTCAATGAATCATAGGCAACGACGAACCAGGGAATCGCGTAGAAGGCACCTCCCAAGGCGATGACCCAGCCCAGCGCCCATACGAACGGAAGCGGGGACAGTCGAACCCGGTCGACGTAATTCATGACCTTACCGGGCTGACGACGAACATGAACATTGTTGCGATGAACATCAGGGCGCCGAGGTCACCACCCACGCGTGGATGTCAAATCCCGATTCCATCATCGGAATGCGAAAACGATCGAGTTCCCGGTACTGCAGCCCCAGAGACGCAAGTCGACGCTCCCATTTTCGCAAGGATTCCGACCGGTCCGAGACAATCGCGAGAATCGTGTCTGTATCCTGAATAGCGCGAATCACCTGCTCCGGCATCTCCTCCACGTCGGGCATCGGAGGCTTGCCCAAGTAGTTCATCGACGTCATCGTTCTGATCGAATATCCCATCCAGTCGAGTCTCACCGGGCAGCCCGGCAACGGGCTGATCCTTTCGTCCTGGCTGAACCAGATTGCGACTCGGTTATAGAGCGGATCGATCGAGACCAGCCGTGAGGCTGCTTCGACAATAGCGCGATACACCGCTGGCTGGACTTTGCACGGATCATCGGCCGCATACGACTGAGGTACATCAGCGACAAGCCGGTTCCCTATCGCGAAGACGATTACGAACAGCCACGCGGTCGCGACCGAGGGGCGCCAGAGGTACATGACGAGAGGCGCGCAAAAGACGATGCCCCCCGCCAGTAGGACAGTCGGCGTCATCCACGCTGCGATTCTCGACAAGGCAGGTACGCTTTCGACAAGGCAAATCGCCATCAGCACTGCAGCCGCCGCGGTCGTCAGCGCCCAGCGTCGCTCGAGTGATTCGGGCCAGCCAATCGAGAGCAGGCCGGCAAGAGCAAGGAACGCGCTGAGATTCAGCGCATACACGAGGTTGTCCCCCCAGTCGAGGACCGGCTGGCCGAGGGCCTGCCACACGATCGCCAATATCCCCGAGCCCAGGAACTGGACGGTCAACGCGCGGGGCACCAGTCGATGGTCTGCTGAGCCACGTCTTCCGCGGACGAAGAAGACGATGCCAGAAACGAAGACCGCGACCAGTGGTGCCAGATACCTCGAGGTCAGGACCCAACCGAGATCTGACAATGGGCGGCCGACGATTTCGCCCGAACCCGTCAGAAAGCGCATCACTTTGCGAACCAGTCCCGAGAAAAACACAAAGTCCCTCCCGACCGACCAGTTGATCACGCCAAGGGCAACCGTGATCAGGAGCGCTCCGAGGAGAGTCCAGCCGAAACGACGGACCACCATCCGGCCACTCGGCCACCGGCCGCTCTCGGCTCGTGATGCCGCGAGGTGTATGTAGAGCCCGGCGGGGAACAGGTTGACCATGAGGAGATTCGCGTGCGCAGTCAACGCCGCCATGACCCCGGCGAATGTCAGTGCAACAGCGCCGCCACGGAGTGACGACGGGAGAACCAGGATCCAGAGAGTGGCCAGGAAAAGCGGACCTGACGGTGTGTTGTTGTAATCCCAGCCGCCCGGACCATGCATATGCGTATAGAACCCGAGGCACAAGGCCACGACGGCGCTGAGGCTGGTACGGCGGAGGAGGACGTAAGTCACGCCAAAGAACGTGAGCGGCAACGCACAGAGAAATATCGCGTGCAGCACGTACGCGGCCGACATGGACGACATGAATCGTGTGATGGCATGACCAACCAGAATCCATGGCAGGCGAGCCAGTTTGTACTCTTCAGGCGAGTAGTCGAGATCCTCGTAGAGCCGAAAGAAGCCCACGTATTGCCAGGGATCGAGAAAGCCTTCCGGCGTGAAGAACCAATCGCGGTTGGCAATCAGGAGGACGAGCGGCGCCAGCGTAACCACGAGGCCCGCCGCGACGACACGACGTGTCGAGGCGTTCGAGGGCAGTGGTCGTGAGCTCCCGATGACAGACTCAGTCGCGGGATTGGAAGCCTTTGACATCTCTCGGGAGCTGCGCTCGTACCGACACGGATTCTCGACCATAGAGCGCTTCGTGCCAGAACTGGAAGTAATAGGCCGCGCCCCAGCGGAACATCTGAAGTTTGCGCTTGCCTCCAATGCGCCGTGGCTCACCGACGCCGATCTCGTCAATGCGCATCTTTCGCCTGGCGGCGCGAACAGACATCAGCGGCTCCCAGCTGATGATCGTTCGAAACAGACGTTCCGGAAGTCTGTACGACTCCTCCAAGTTGAGATCCAGCTGATAAATCAATTCCCGGCGAAACGCCCGGTAGATCACCATGCAATCGGTGTAAGACCCTCCATGAAGCAGATTCACCGTCCTGGTGAACAGCCAATTCCCGAACGCGGTTGCGATGTCATCATCATCGCTCCTGGCCTCGTCCTTGTAGCGGCTGCCGATCACAAGGTCAAAGCCTTGATCGATTCGGTTCGCCAGGGCTGGAATCCATTGCGGATCACAGTTGCCGTCCGGGCTGAGCGTCAGCACGACGTCGCCGGCGATCTTGTCCAGCACTTCCAGATAGGCGAAGCGAATTCCGTGCTGCCGCTGAACATGTACTTGGTAGCCATGATCCCGGCACCATTCAATTGTGCCGTCCGTCGATCCCCCGTCGACGACGATGAGCTGGTCGTACCAGGCTCGGTCGATGCTGGGCAGGATGGTCTTCACACCGTCGATCTCATTTAGGGTCAGGGCCAGAATGGTCAGACGCATGATGGCGCGACCTACCGGAAATCGCGGACAGCCTCGATGACCCGCTCCTGATCGAGGCTCGTCATGGCGGTGTAGAAAGGAAGCCTGAGCAGGCAGTCTGCGGCGTGTTCGGCCACCGGACACTGCCCGGCGGTTCCGCCGAAGCGACCGCCCATCTCAGACGTGTGAAGCGGAACGTAGTGAAAGGCCGGCTGAATGTTTTTGGTCCGGAGTGCGGCCGTCAGCGCTGTACGCGCTTCGAGCGATGGCATTCGCACGAAGAACATGTGGAACGGCTGCTCGCAATGCGTCGGGACACAGGGCATCATCGCCCCGACCGAACGGCACCAGTCGGTGAGGCCCGCTGCGTACCGCTCCCACAGGTGCCGGCGCTTTGATTGAATCTGCTCCGCCGCTTCCAACTGTGCGACCAGAAAAGCAGCCAGAACCTCGGATGGCAAGTAACTCGAGCCCACGTCGACCCAGGTGTACTTGTCGATCTCGCCTCGAAAGAACTGCGACCGGTTGGTCCCCTTTTCGCGGACGATCTCGGCGCGGGGCACGTACTGCTCATCGTTGATGATGAGCGCTCCTCCCTCGCCGCAACTGAAATTCTTCGTCTCGTGAAAGCTCTGGCTTGCCATCGCTCCAAAGCTCCCCAGGGCCTTGCCGCGATACCTCCCGAGCAGTCCGTGCGCGTTGTCCTCCAGAACCGGAATGCCGTGTGCCGCCGCCAGCGACAGAATCGAATCCATCTCACAGCCCACGCCGGCGTAATGCACGACGACAATCGCTCGCGTTCTGGGCGTGATCAGCGACGTCAATCGGGATTCGTCGAGGTTGAGCGTGTCGGCGCGAATGTCACTGAAGACCGGACGACAGCCCCGAAGCACAAACGCGTTGGCCGTCGACACGAAAGTGAACGATGGAACGATGACTTCGTCACCGGGCTCCAGGTCGAGCAACAGCGCCATCATCTCGAGCGCATGCGTGCATGACGTCGTCAGCAGCGACGCCGGCGACTGGGTCATCGTCTGCAGCAGTTGGTGCGCGCGCTTCGTGAAGGCCCCGTCGCCCGACAGGTGCATCGCCTCGATGGCCCGCTGGACGTAGGCGAATTCCGCCCCGGTCACGTAAGGGCGGTTGAACGGAATCTTGGTGTAAACCTCGGGGGCCGAGGCCTTCGCATCAGGAATAATCAGCGTCGGGCCCTCCGGCGTGCCCACCAGTCGTCCACCGACGCCACCGGTTTCGTCTCGTACCCAAAGAGTCGCCGGAGAGCCGGGTCGTCGGCGTATCGGCCTTGCAAGACGTCGGGCATCGAAATCTGCTGCCCAATGAATGGCAGCGCGTAGACGTGATTGACCGCACGGCGCATTGCGGCCGACCGGTTGTGACCGGCGCGGTGAAACAACATCGAGTCGAACACGAGGAACGAGCCAGCGGGCGCCTCCAGAGAGCGCTCGATCTCCTTTGCCAGGTCGTCAGATGGGAAGTGCTCGATCCGGTGGGTCCCGGGCAGCACGACCGTGGCGCCATTTTCCCGGGTGAAAGGATCGACGCAGAAGAGAGCACTGATCGCGAGCGGCCGCGACGATACGAAGTGTTGATAGGGCAGATCGCGATGGCACGCGGTCTGATGGTGCACCCGCCCGGGTGAATTGGCGATACCGTTCTGCTGGGTGAGGACGATGTAGTCGCCCAGCAACCGACGACAGACGGCGAGGACCTGTTCGTTCGTCGCGAGCCGTACGAACGCGTCGTCGTGCGCGAGACAGCAGCGAAGCGTTTCGTGCTCCCCGATTTCAGCCAGCGCGTTCACGCCCCCGGCCCTCTCGGCCTGCTCGGCCAGCAGGGCGTCGATGCGTTCGGCAAGGTACGCGAGTTCGTTCGCGTCGTATCCACCGGGAACGATCGTGAATCCCTCGAGCCGAATGCGCTCGGCGTGGCCATCGCAATCGGTGCGCGCCGACGCTTGTTCGATGACTCCGTAGCTCGATGTCGTCGTCACAAATGGTGATCCCCGGAAACAGGCGCTCGAAGCCCCCACATAGGATACAGTCGCGTGAATACATTATCGATTATTGATTTTTGATTGTTGAATCGTTGCCCTTATCAGTCAATGAGCCGTAAACGCGTCGCGATAGTTCAATCCAGCTACATTCCGTGGAAGGGCTACTTCGACCTGATCCGAGCAGCGGACGAGTTCATCCTCCTCGACGATGTGCAGTTCACGAAGCGTGACTGGCGCAGCCGCAATCGGATCAAGACACAGCATGGGCCGGCGTGGCTGACGATTCCGGTCCGGACCAAAGGGCTCTACACGCAACTGATTCAGGATGCGTATGTCTCCGACACGCGATGGGGCGAAGCACACTGGGCCACGTTGCGCGCCAGCTACGGGCGCGCCCCGTTCTTTCGTGAGTACGAAGAGCGGATCGCGGCGCTCTACGAAGCTCGTGGCGACGAGGAGCGGCTCAGCGATGTGAACCTCCGATTCATTTCGACGATCTGCGCGCTGCTCGCCATCACGACGCCGATCAAGTGGTCGACCGATTACGGCGCCCCCGCAGGCAAGAACGAACGTCTCATCGAGCTGTGTCGAAAGGCGGGCGCAACCGACTACCTCTCGGGCCCGAACGCGCGGGGATATCTCGACGACGCGCAGTTTGCCGCCGCGGGAATTCAGGTACAATTCGCCGACTACAGTGGCTATCGGGAATACCCTCAGCCCTGGCCGCCATTCGAGCATCATGTGAGCGTACTGGACCTGCTGTTCTCAGTCGGACCTGACGCCCCGCACTACCTGAAAGCGCTCTAAGGACTGAATGCCGAACGACGTTCGCGTGTCCGTTGTCACCTCGATGTTCCGGTCATCGCCCTTCCTCGAGGAGTTCTACGCGCGGACAGTCAAGGCCATCTCAGCGATCTCCTCTTCCTACGAGATCGTCTTTGTCAACGATGGATCGCCGGACGACTCTCTCGCTGTCGCGCTGCGCCTCCGTGAGCGCGACGCGCGGGTGCGAATCATCGATCTGTCCCGGAATTTCGGTCACCACAGGGCACTGATGACCGGTTTGACAATGGCACGGGGTGAACTGATCTTCCTGATCGACTGCGACCTCGAAGAAGAGCCGGAATGGTTGTTGCGGTTCCACGAAGTTCTTCGACGCACCGGTGCCGACGTCGTCTACGGGGTCCAGTCGCAGCGTAAGGGCGGCCTTCTGGAACGGGTGAGCGGCCATTTGTTCTACACCGTGGTGAACCGCTTGCTCACCGATCAGATCCCACGCAACGTGGTCACGGTGCGGCTGATGACCCGGCGGTACGTCCGCGCGCTCGTCCAGCACATGGATCGCGAGATCTGCCTCGCCGGACTTTGGGTGATTACGGGATTCGATCAGCGAGCGCTCGAAGTCGTGAAGGGCAGCCGGCCCGGCAGCAGCTACAGCCTGAGAGCTCGGGCATCTGCGCTGGTGAACGCCGTCACCTCGTTCAGCAACCGGCCGCTGATCTACATCTTCTACATGGGCGCAATTGTCGTCACGATCTCGTTGATCGCCGCGTCCGTGCTGGTCGTCCGAGCGTTGACTGGCCATATCGGTGTGGCTGGCTATGCCTCGCTGATCATCTCAATCTGGTTCCTTGGCGGGCTGACGCTGTTCAGCGTGGGCATCGTTGGCGTCTATCTCGCGAAGGTGTTTACGGAAACCAAGAACCGGCCCTACACCGTGATTCGCGCTGAATACGGCACACCGGAGGTCGATGAGCACGCTGGAACTCCTGCAGCAGACGCGGCAGTACTACGACGGTAAACTCGCCGAGCATGGGCCCACGGCGCGTGGCGTCGACTGGAACTCCGAGGACTCACAGCGTCTGCGCTTTCGCGAGCTCGCGCGGTTGATCGAGGACGATCCCGGTGCCAGCGTCCTCGATTACGGGTGTGGATATGGCGCGCTCAGAACGTACCTCAGGGAACGTGGGCACCGCGGGGCCTACATCGGCTTCGACATCAGTCAGCGAATGATCGATGCCGCCCGCGCCGGCAGTGCCGACAAAGACGCTCGGTTCGTCGCGGACCGGGACGCCCTCGAGCGCGTTGACTATACTCTGGCAAGCGGCATCTTCAACGTGAAGCAGGCCACATCCGGCGAGCAGTGGAAAGCGTACGTTCTCGACACGATCGAGGATCTCTCCAGAGTCAGCCAACGCGGGTTCGCGTTCAACGCGCTGTCACTGTATTCGGATCCAGAGAAACGGCGGCCCGACTTGTACTACGCCGATCCGCTCGAGCTGTTCGATCATTGCACGCGGCGGATCTCCCGATTCGTTTCACTTCTTCACGATACGCCGCTCTACGAGTTCACGCTGCTCGTGCGGCTCAGGTGACGTGAGGACATGGCACGTCTGGTCATTTTCGGAACCGGTGATATCGCCCGGCTGGCGAACTTCTACTTCACTCGCGACAGCCCGCACGAGGTCGTCGCCTTCACGGTCGATGCCGAGTACCGCCGCGGCGACTCATTTGAAGGGCTTCCGCTCGTCGACTCCAGTGAAGTCGTGTCGAGGTTTCCACCTGGCGAGCACGAGATGTTCGTGGCCATCAGTTACGCCAGGATGAACCAGATCCGGGCCGCCAAGTACGAGCAGATGAAGAGTGCCGGCTACCGCCTGGTGAGCTACGTCAGCTCGCGCTGCTCGTATCTGTCCGATCACCCACCGGGGGACAACTGCTTCATCCTCGAGGACAACACGATCCAGCCGTTTGTCAGGATCGGGAACGACGTCACGCTCTGGAGCGGAAATCATATCGGCCACGATTCGGTGATCGAGGATCACTGTTTCCTCACGTCCCACGTGGTCGTGTCGGGGAACGTCCGTGTGCGGCCCTACTGCTTCATCGGTGTCAACGCCACTATCCGGAACTCGATTGAAATTGCCCCCGCCACACTGGTTGGCGCAGGTGCCGTCATCATGAAGAACACGCGGGAAAAAGGCGTATATCTGCCGCAACGCGCCGAGCGCTTCTCCAAGAGCAGTGACGAAATTGAGCTTTAAAGAGACTCACGTTCGGTGCGATGGTGCGACGGTGCGGCGGTGCGACGGTCCACTGCGACAGTCCGACGGTGCACTTCGAAGGTCCGACGGGCCGGCGCGAGGGGCCGACGGTCCGAACGCAGTGTGCTGCGCCGCACCTTCGCACACTCGCACCGTACTGTCGCACCTTCGAACCATCGCTCCGTCGCACCGCACGAGTCGCACGAAGGCATAGATGTCCGGATATTGGCGTCGCCTCGGCCTGATCGGGTCAGCGGCTGGCGCTGCCCCATGGGCCGTCTCTCACTCGGCCCTGCCAGCGCTTTCGTCCCGAGGCGATGGTCAATGGGACGTGTACCTCAGCACTCGAGACGGAGACGGACGTGCGCGGATCGCGCGTGGCCGGTTGCGTCTCGAGCCGACACCGACGATCGAGGACGTCGAGACGAGCCCTGTGCTGGACCTCGGCAGCCTGGGGACCTTCGACGATCGCGGGGTCACGATGTCCTCGATCGTCTCGGCACAGGGTCGCCAGTATCTCTACTACACGGGGTGGATGCTCGGTGTCACCGTTCCGTTCTACCTGGCTGCAGGCCTGGCGATTTCCGACGATGGAGGGGCGACGTTCCACCGGCTGTCCCAGGCTCCCCTGCTCGAGAGAAACGAGTCCGATCCGTTTCTGACGGCATCGCCTTTCGTCATGATCGACAACGTCCTGTGGCGAATGTGGTACGTGTCCGGTTCAACGTGGGCTCTCGTGAACGGCACCCCGCGCCACTCGTACCACATCAAGTACGCCGAATCGAAAGACGGCGTTCATTGGACGCGCTCGGGCCTTGTCTGCCTGGACTACGCGTCCGACGAGGAGTACGCGTTCGCGCGACCGTACGTGTGCTATGACAACGGACGCTATCGGATGTGGTACGCGATCAGAGGGCAGAGATATCGCATTGGCTACGCCGAATCGGCCGATGGACTCACGTGGACGCGTCTCGATAACGAACGTGGCCTGAGTGCCTCTGGATCTGGATGGGACTCGGACATGGTCGAGTACCCGTGGCTCTTCGGGCACAACGGACGCGAGTACATGCTCTATAACGGCGACGATTACGGTCGATCGGGAGTGGGGCTGGCCGTCTGGGAATCAGCGGACTGAGACGCATCAGCCGGCGGCACTTCCAACGCTTCCAGGAACGTCAGATAGAGCGGCCCGTGCTGCGTCGTGAGTTGTTCACTGCCCATCACGCGACCGCTGAGGCCATAGGGCGCAAATACCTGGTCGAAGGGAGCGGCGGCGTTCTCCTGTTCGGCGATGACCACGACTCTTGTTCCTGCCCGGATCTGTCTCGCCTGCTCAGGTCGGACCTCGGGAAATTTGTCCGAGGCGATGGTGTACCCCCATAGATAGATCGATGTGAGTCCCTGGACGTAGTGACCCAGCTTCTGCGGAGGCGTCAGCAGGAAACGTGGCTGATCCGCAGTGATGTAGCGATCGACGATGCCCACACCGCGATTGATCACCTGAAAACCGTCGGCTCTATCCGGGTAGGGACCGAAATCCGTCGTCGCAGACAGCCAACCATGCAGCGAAATAAGGGCAGCGACGATCACAACGCGTCGTGGCATGGGCTGACGAATGACCGCCGCGCACGCCATCATGGCGATCGTCAGGGCGAGACCGGCCAGACCGCCCAGCGGAAGCCGCACCGACGCCGGCCACACGAGTGAAAAGGCCATCGCCAGTGCACATACCAGTACCATCCCGACATCGAGGTTTGCGCGCGTGGCCGTGCCGGCAAGCACAGCACCGATCGCAATGAAGCTCCATGGCAGCAGCCAGGACGTGTAGTAGTACGTGTAGAGGAGCGCGCCGTTCCCAGCCCAGTCCCACACCGCAAAGATGACGCTGCAAAGGACGAGCGCAGCGATCGCTCTCTGGCGGCCAGCCGTCAATGACCGGCGTCCTTGCGGCAGCAGCCAGGCAACCAGCGACGCCACAAACACCGCCGCTGGAAGGAAGAACCAGGGGGCCATTGCGATCCACGAGAACCCCGTGACGTCCCACGGGTTCACGAGGCGCTGTTGGATCATCCAGCGGAACGAGGGCATGAAGAAGTCCCAGTTCCCACCGGCGCTCACACTGACGATGCTGAGGATCGCCGTGCACGCGACAATTCCGCCGCCCCACCAGAGGAGTTGCATCGCGAGCGATCGCCATGGCCGCGCGGGCTGAAGCCCGCGCTCTACCAGTCCTGTTCGACCTGGCGGAAACCAGATCAGTATCGACGGAAACATGAACGCGGCGCCGATGTTCGAATGGAGCATCGCGCCGGCAGCAACGCCCGACGCGAGAGTCAGCCACCGGCGGTTCGCCTCGAGGCCGGCCATGAGAAGCGCCAGCGTCAGCAGCGTATACGCGATCACTGCCCCGTCCACGTAGTCCCAGCCGAGCGCTCGAATGGCCGGAAGATACAGGCCAAACGCGACGGCTGAAAACAAGGCGGCCGAGCTCCCGGCGATGCGACGGACGATCGAATAGAGCGACCAGACGGCGGTGCAATAGAACGTCAGATGGAGAATGACCGCAGCCGCAACTGGACTGAACACGTGATAGGCGACATATCCCGGAACGATCCACGCCAGACGGGTCCCGTAATACGTCGGCGGGAACATCGTCGAGGCATACGTCTCGAGGTGGTGAAAGAAACCGTGATAGACCCAGGCGTCGATGGCGTGGGTCAGCGAGTACATCCAGTCCGGCACCGCAATCGTGACGAGGGCCGGCAGCAGAAGCAGCGATAATCGGTGCCACGTCGGTGCGGCGGCGGATGCACTCATCGTCATCGCTTGCGCACGTACAAGCCTGGCGCCGGCAATCCCGCGCGCGCGGCTGGCACGAGGATGCCGCGCAGGTCCACCAGCGGAGGCACGGCTTCCCACGAGAAATCCACGTAGAAACAGTGCTCGGCGATCGTTCTGACTGGTGCCTTGGCCAGGCCCCATGTCGGTGGGTTCACGTAGCTCACGCCGCTCGAATGCCAGCGTCGATCGCCCCAGGGCGCTTCTGTCTCGCGTCCTTCATACGCTTTCGGGTTGAGGCGGTAGCTGCCTTCGTGATTCTGATGGTAGACGGGGCCGCCGATGTCGCGCACGTCGAAGCCGCTCGCGAGCGCTTTGACGATGACGTTGCGATCGATGCCGATTCGCGCGACGCGATAGACCTCGTTGAAGCCGCGGATCTCGTGAAACGATTTGCGATCGAGCAAGACGAAGTCGCCGGTGCCGCTCCCCATGTACGGCCGCTTCAGCACATGCGCCGGTCCCGCCAGGTTGCGAGGATCCTCGAGCATCGCCCAGCTCACCTCATGGAGGTCCGCGGGCAGATTCAGATCGTGGCGCGGCGCGCGATACAACACCCCGGGTTCGAGCGTGCGCTGCTCCATCGCGTCGAGGACGCGGCGGCCGAGATAGACGTCGCAATTCGACGTCAGGATGTATTCGCCGCACGCGCGACGAACGCCGACATTCTTCGCCAGGAACTCGAGATACTCGAGCCTGGGATTCAAGGAAAGCGCCGTCTGGTACTCCGGGTGCACGATGTACCACGAGCACGCACGTCGATCGAAACGCGGGAGCTCCTTTGCGATTTCGTCGAAAAGGAGTGGGCGGTCGGGCGACGGTGCCCACTCGATGAAAACAAACTCGTGGGCAACGCCTCGAGCCGTGAGTTGGTCGTGATTGAACTGGAGCGTACGGAAGAACCGGGCGGCAAAATCGCCGCCGTAGCCGTCATTGCGGCCAGTCAGGACGATGGTGAGGAGCGGCGGCAGCGTATTCCTCTGGATGAGCGCGACCTGGTGTCCTGTCCCTCAGACCGGCGCACCGGCCCCGCTGTGCTTCGAGATGGCGGCGCGGGTCCGTGCGTCGAGAACGTTGGCGGCGCCCTCGAGGATGTCGAGCTTGACGTCGATCGCCATCAGATGCTCGCGCGCGATCCCGAGCGACTGCTCGGCTTCGACGAGGCGCACGCGCAACAAGCGCTCGATCTCATCCTGTCTCTGCCGCAGTTTTTCGCTGGATGCCGTAAGCCGATCAATGAGTTGCGCCTGGCGCTTGACTTCTGCTTCCAGACCTTTGGCGCGTGCCATCGCCTCGCTCGCCTTCGTCTTCCATGCGAGCGAACCGGCCTTCGCGTCGGCAACCATTTGCGCCTGCCCAGCGACCGAACGTGCTGGCGCCCGTCCCAAGAGGGCGAGCACGCGGATCACCAGTTTCTTCACGGTTCGCCGCCGAGTATACTACGGGGACTTTTGCTATCAGGACTCGCTTGTGTTGGTGCTGTTAGCGATGTCGTAGCCCACTGGAACCGTCCGGATTTCTCGCGCCGGCGCGCGCCGATAGTCTCAACACAAGCGAGCTGTGGAGTAAAGACCCGCATCGGAGCCGTCATGAGCGCAGCACCAGACTCATCCTGGCGCTTGCAGCGACTCGCACAGATCCTCGCAGAATCGAAACCCCTGCCTTCGACATCGGCGCGGGAGACAGATCCGGCGGACGTTCATATTGCCAGCGTGTCGCTCGAGCGTATCGGCCGTCTCACCGCGGAGCTGTTGGCAACAACCGCGACCGATATCGATGACATCGATCGCCTGGCTATGCGGTTACTCCTGAATGACTACACGGCTGCTGTCGCTCACCTCCGCGCAGCGATGCGCCTGGCGGAGCAACGGATGGCCGATGCGACCCTTCCAATCGAGGAAGCTAGATTGCACGTCAAGCCACGAGAAAAGCGTGCGACTCGCGCTCCGCGCGGGCGTTGACGCGTCGTTCATGAACCACTCGGACCGGCCGTATTTGAGTGTCGTGATGGCCTCACGCAACGACGACTACGCCGGAGGCATGCTGCGACGGCTGCAGGTCAACGTCAATGCGTTCATCGAACAAATGGAGCGATTCGATCTGCCGTCCGAGCTGCTGCTGATCGACTGGAATCCACCCGACGGCAAAGAGCTCTGGCAGGCGATTGACTGGCCGTCATCGACGCTGCATCGATGCACGGTCAGGGTCATCACCGTTCCGCAACAGATCCATGCCACGGTTCCGTTCGCCGACCGGCTGCCGATTCTCATCCACAGGGCGCGTAACGTCGGCATCAGGAGAGCACGTGGCGAATTCGTGCTGCCGACCTCCTCTGACATCCTGTTCTCGAACGAGCTCGCCCAGTGGTTCGGACGACGCGAACTGGATCCGAATTGCATGTACCGAATCGTTCGCCGTGACGTGCCTGCGAAGGCGCTGCTATACGGATCGACCGACAAGCGGTTGCGGTATTGCCGCAACCACGTGCAGCAGGTCCACAAACGCGACTCGTCCTATCAGATCGCCGGCTTGCCACACCTCTTCACCAATGGCGCCGGCGATTTCACGCTGATGTCGCGCGACATGTACTTCCGGCTGCACGGGATTCCCGAGGAACGGGAGTTCCATTCCATGCACTTCGACGGCATCCTCTGCTTCATGGCCCACGCTGCAGGAGCACAGGAAGTGGAGCTCGGCGCCCCCATGCGCATCTATCACGTGGACCACGGAGCACCCTCGTGGCGATCCCAGGCGAGCTGGCTCGAGCGGGCGGCGTCGCGCGTGCCAATCCAGGAATTGGCAGCGCGGCTGGTCCCGATCGTGCGCAAGATCGCGCCGCCCCTGAGTTCGCTTGACCGGCTGGGGGTGCCGTATCTCGATTGCTCAACTCGCACCGGTCAGGCCAAGTACGAGAGGCTGATCAGATCCCTCATCGAGAGGCCTGACGCGTTCCGCTACAACGACGCTGATTGGGGATTGGCTCAGCACCGCCTGGAAGAACGCGTGCTCGGTCAGGCCCCGCTCACAGCTTGAATTCGGTTGGAACGAAGGCGGGTTTCGTCAGCCGGCCCAGCGCCACGAGCGGCGGCACCACGCGATCATCGAACTCGACCCGTCGATGCCGGTCATCACGCTGAACCACCGGGGCATCGCCCAGGCCCCAATTCGGCGGGTTGTCGTACAGCATCTGCTTCCGCCAGTTGCCCCCCCAGGGTGCGTTCGAAGGACGAGCCCGATATACGCGCCGCTGCGCGCGAAACGTCCCCTCGCCGAAGTGGTAGACATACGCGCCGGTGTCCGCAATCGCCAACCCATGAGCACGGACGTGAAAACAGAAGTTCGCGTCGATATGAATCTTGGCGAAACGGACGATCTCATTGAACCCGCGAAGGGCGTGAAAGCTGAAACGATCGAGCAGGAGAAAGTCGCCTGAGGCATTGGTGAAGTACGGCGGTTTGAGGACGTTCAGCGCTGCCTGGTTGCGTGGATCCGTCAACACCGTCTCGTCGAGATTGGTGCCGTCCAGCCATGATTTCATATCGAGACGTGTCGCGCGGTAGAGCACCATCGGGCGGAGCGTCTGCCTGGCGATCATGTTGACGATGTCGCGGCTCAGATAGATATCAGTGTTAGTCGCCAGAATATAGCTGCCCTGCGCGCGCCGGATGCCGACGTTCTTGGCGATGAACTCGTGGAACTGAAGCCGCGGATTCTGGCTGAACGCATCGTGGTAGCGCTCGTCGACTTCGTACGTGATCAGATGCGAAGCGATCCCGGGAAGCTGCTCCCGTATCAAGTCGGCCAGAAGGAGCCGTCCGCGCACTGGCCGCCATTCGACGAAGACCAACTCGTACGCGACACCTGCCTCCGACAGCAGACGATGGTTATAGGACAACGCCGAAAACAGCCGCTGGTTGAAATCGCCCCCGAAATTGTCGTTCCGGCCTGTCAGGACAATGGACAGGTACGGCACCATCGCTTCGCTCATGCGCCCGCGGGGCGTGCAGTCAGGCAGAGATGCCACCCAAGCCGGTGCTCGAGCGCACGCATCGCTGCATGCGGCAGGAGTCGGAACGGCAGGGCCTTGACGTACTCGTAGCGAACGTACTCAGGAATTCGATACGGAAAGATGTGGTCGACGAGCGTCTCGACGACGGTGAACCCTGCGCTTTCGAGCAGGTCCGCACCGCTGCGACGCGAGTAGGTATAGGTCACGGGGCACCCGGTCTGCGCCTCCGAGTTGCGCGCCACGGCTGCGTCCATCCGCCACCACGCCCCGTGCGCTTCCTTCATCACGATCCCAAGCACTTTCGAGGACCAGCGGTGATACACCATCACCTTGAGCGTGCTCCCAGCGTTGACGAAGTGCGACCGCAATTCCCGGAGAATGCGCTCCGGGTGCGGCGAGTGGTGGATGACACCGAACGAGTAGACCAGGTCGTACGGCTGCGGTTCGACGAACTCCGACAGGCGCTCCGCATCGGCGGCGACGAAGCGCACACGATCCTCGACACCGTAAATCCGGGCTCTTTGCCGTGCCAGCGCCAGCGACTCCTCGGACAGATCCACTGCCGTGACGTGCGCACCAGCGCGGATAAAGTTGATGGTGTCGGTTCCGAGGCCGCACCCGACTTCGAGCACACGACGATCTTTCCAACGGGCAAAGTCGGCGAACGCCGGGATGTGAGGCTCGACGACGTACTTCCGCTGCTCGACCTCATCGAAGTACTGCCGTGTCCCTACCGGAGCCGGTGAGTGCCGCAGGTTGCACGGCCGGCGATTCCAGTATTCCCGCACCGTCGCAATCGGAACCTCTTCGAACGTCGGGGTCACGTCGTAATAGTACCTCCCCCGGCCGCATCGTTCGACGCAGGCGCACCAACGCGAACGCCGACCTGAGTAGCAGGACGAAGCAGGGGCTCGGGCAGGGCTTCGCTGACTCGCGTCGCCGACCAGAACCTCGCTGCGCGTTCCTCCAGGTCCGTGAACCAGTCTCCCCGCAAATTCGCAGGGAAGCATCGAGCGATATCGAGGATCTCCAGCATTCTCGTGGAGCGGCGCGCCAGTCGCTCGAGTTGCCGGTGAGCCTCGGCCACGTCATGTTCCTTCCCCCGGCTTACCAGGAGCCTGCAGCAATACAACACGTACTCTGCGAAACCGGGATTGAGGCGCACGGCGTCCATCGCGCACTCGAGGCTGCTGCGGCTCCCCGGGACTTCATCGGCGTATCTCGCGCGGTAGTGGGTCATCGATGCCAGGATGATGGCGGTCAATTCATGCCCGGCGGGATTTGGCGACCCGATCGCCCGCATCACCTCGTCGAAGTAAGAGCGGTAGTCGAACCACGACGAGCAAAAATCCCACGGCAGGACGTCGTCAAGCAGATCGACTTGCCAGTGCGTGTCGGGATAGCCAAGGGTGTCGTCCAGCAAGGCGATAGCCTTCCGCACCTGGCCGGGGCCTCCGAAGTGCAGCAACACCCGCGCAAGATTGAATCGAGGGACAAGGGCGGTGGGAGAGCAGCCGATTGCCCGCTCGAGCGGCGCAACGACGTCGTCAAGCCACTGCGGCTGTTCCGAATGAGGATCGTGGTAATGAGCGAGGATTCGTTCGCGGGCGAGATCGTTCAAGAGCCGGGAGGATTCTTCCACTTCGAGCTGACGCTCAATCCGGGTCACCGACTCCGCTGCCCAGTTCATCAGCATTCGCTTGCCGAACTTCGTCGACGGGAGCCAGCCTCGCTGAACGACCGGCCGCTTCTGCAGCAGCTGCTCCGGGACTGGTCCTGATCGCTGATCGCGAGGCCGAGCCGCCAGGACGGTGAGAAAGCGGAAGTACTGCGAGGCTACCCGCTCCAAAGCGAATTCACGGCGTACCAGTGCGGCGCCCGCACGCGCGCGATCACGGAACTCGTTCCAGTGCCTGAGCACCTGCTCCACTGCTCGTCCTGCATCGTCGACTTCCGAGCCATATGAAACGATCCCTTCGGCGTCGCCGCCAAACAACTTGAGCGCGCTGTCTTCCTGGACTGCGACAGCGCATCCCATCGCGAGCGCCTCGAGGGCGCGGGTCGGCATGGCCCCAGCATGGCGAACGTACGTACACGTCGCTTTCGCGCGTCCGAGGTTGTTGTAGTACGCCTCCGTGGCCTCGAACCCTTCGACGATCTCTAATCGAATGCCCGGCAGGCTGAGCAGAGCCAGCAGGACAGGACCTTTGTCTGGATGGTACGGATGATTGACTGTCCCAGAAAGGAAGACGTCGATATCTCGCTCACCTGCGGGAAGACTCGGCATTTGCGCCGGCACTCCGAAGACCTTCGGAAATACCGAGACCGGCACACCGGTGAGACCCCTCATCAGGCGCCACTCGACATGATCGAGAACCACGAGCTCGTCCAACAACTCGAGCCAGGGAGCGACGGTCTGGACGTGAAGGTCGAAGTCGCTCGAGTGGCCGATCACTGGACACCCAAGCGTTCGAATGTTCGGCGGAATCAGATGCCATTCGAGCATCTCAGCGACGAAGAAATCAGGCCGAACGCCGTTCGGAATCAACTTGCTGACATCCGCGTACGGGCGGTTCGGAATGTCCTCGGGATGAAAGCCGACGTTCAACAGCCGAAAGGCCGAATCGTTGAGATGAGTCAGGATGTCCCAGGCGCCACGACGGTTCCACGGCAGTTGCGACAGCACCGTGATCGGGCGTTTCGAAATCAGGCCGACCAGGCGTTCGGCGTGCGCGCCGCGGCAGCGCGACAGCACCCGATGCGCGCGGTCATCGTCGCCAGCGATCCACGAGGCTACTCCGCTGAAGAACTCAGCCTCGGGATTCGTGAATCGACTGAGTGCGTCCGCAACGTCGGCGGGATGGCCAATCAGGCCGCGGCTCGCCCAGTACTGCCAGGTATCGGGGGAAAGATGCCGGGCGGCGGACAGGTAGTCTCCGGCCGCGAAGGCTCCGTCGACATCCTGCATTTCGACTTAAACAGTTCCGGGCGAGGTTGGTCGAGAGGCACCGACCAGAACGCCTCTGGACTCCTGGAACGCTTCCACAGGTCTTATCAGCCGGAGCCGCGATTGCGCGGTGTAGTCCTCACCAGGATCGAAAAAGATGATCCTGCTGCCAGCACGTTCGAACCTGAACGGAACATGGACAAGCCTGGCAAGCTTCTCTCGAATGCGCTCGTGATCAGCGGGATCGGCAAACAGCAGCATAAACCCGCCACCACCGGCGCCGAGCAATTTGCCGCCGAGCGCCCCGGCGCTTCGCGCCGTCGCGTAAATCTCGTCGATAATTCGATTCGAAACCTGTTTGCTGAGGCTTCGCTTTGCACGCCACGCCTCGTGAAGCAGCTTCCCAAACGCGGCAAGGTCGGAATTCCCAGCCAGAATCCGGAAGGCTTCGTCGACCATGCTGGCCATCGAGCGCAGTTGCTTTTCGACGCTCTGCACGTCTGACGCGTAGCTCTCGGCAATAGTGGCGGCCGTGCGCTTGATACCTGTGAAGAACAGCATCAGATGGGAGTTCAACGCCGCCAGGCGCTCTGGATGAAGCGTCAGCGGCGTCACGCGGATCTCACCATCAGAAAGGAACTCGACGCGCTGACAACCGCCGTGCGCTGCCATGACCTGATCCTGGCAGCCCACCGTCTCCTTCAACCGAACCTGCTCCATATGGATCGCTTCGTGCGCCAGCCGTTCCTTGCCAGGAATGTTGCCTTTCAGCGCATGAAGCGCATGAAGCAACCCGACCACAAATGACGAGCTGGATCCAAGACCACTACGCGCCGGCAGGTCCCCGTCGTGGTGGATTTCAAGCCCCTGCTCCAATTGGAAATATCGCAGGCACTCCCGCACCGCTGGATGCTCGATTTCGTCGATCGTCTGACAGTTCTCGATCCGCGAATAGACGATGCGGAAGTTGTGTTCGAAAAAGGGAGGGAGGTAGCGCGCCGAGATATAGCAGTACTTATCGATCGTGGTCGCGATCACTTGCCCGCCGTGTCTTCGATACCACGAGGGGTAGTCGGTCCCTCCTCCGAAAAACGAGATTCTATATGGCGTGCGGCTGATGATCATGAGGCCGAGAGTCCGGCGAGTTTAGCACGGAAAACATTGGCTCGGCCGTCACATCTATGTTCCCGCTCGCTCGGCAAGCAACACAAGTGTTACGTAGCTCAGCACTCCCATCTCGGCGAATCGGGAAGGGCCGAGGAGTTCCACTGGTTCAAATTGAGTGAGTTCCATCTCCTCGAGGTCGCCCGAATCGGGATCGCACTCGCGCTGGCACCCGTCGATTCGAAACAAATGCGCTGTGTTGCAGCCTTGATTGGCATTGGTGACGAACGAGCCGAGTGAGGTCAGCTTCCCTCCTCGATAGCCTGTCTCCTCGAGAAGTTCACGTTCAGCGGCGACGGCCGGATCCTCGCCGGGAGCGACGTAACCACCCGGGAAAGTCAGGCATACGCGTCCAAGCCCATGTTTGTACTGGCGAAGCACGAGCACCTTTCCCTCGGTCGTCACGGCATACACGAGGGCGTAGTCGCCCATGCGGGCGGTATAGAAGTCGGGGATGATGCGGCCATCAGGGAGCTGTACAGTCTCCCTGACGATCTCGCGAATTGGTCCTCCGGAGAACTCCACGCGTCGGTCGAGCGTTGTCCAGGGTTTCACGGCGATCAAGGGTTATACAATAATCCGGGCTTGATCCTGATAACCCTGCTCCCACACAGGAGATGTTCGAGGCATGAGTAATTTGTTGCGGACCGATCTGGTTCTGGTGAACCCCGGGGCACGCACCGAGATTTATCAATCACTTGGAAAGCGACTGACTGCCGTCGAGAATCCGATTTGGGCCGGGCTGATTGCCACCTTCGTGCGGCGGCGCGGCTACTCAGTTGAGATCGTGGACGCCGAAGCCCACGAGCTCGCGCCATCCCAGATCGCCGATCGCATTGCCGAGATTAAACCCAGGCTCGTGGCCGTTGTCGTCTACGGGCATCAGCCTTCGGCGTCGACGCAAAACATGACTGGCGCGAGCCTCGCGTGCAGCGCCATCCGTGAGCGCGTTCCCGAGGCTCGCATCCTGATGCTCGGGGGACACGTCGCTGCGCTGCCGGAGCGGACGCTCGCAGAAGAGGCGTGCGACTTCGTCGCCCACGATGAAGGCCTGCACACCATCGTCGACCTGCTCGAAGCGGAGCGGCAGGGCGACACGAGCTTGAACAAGATTCGCGGGCTGACCTATTGGGACGGCGGCCGGTTGCGCCAGCTCCGGTCCAACGAGGCGGCCCCGCTGGTGAAGGACCTCGAAGAGTCGATGCCGGGCGTGGCGTGGGACTTGCTCCCGATGGACCAGTATCGCGCGCACAACTGGCACTGCTTCGGGCATCTCGATCGCGAGCCGTATGCCGCCATTTACACGACCCTCGGCTGTCCGTACAAATGCTCGTTCTGCTGCATCCAGGCACCCTTCAAGGCCGGCGAGAAAGAGCTCGGGTTGAAGGAAACTGTCAATTCGTATCGCTTCTGGAGTCCGGCGCGCGTCATCGAAGAGATCGATCTTCTCGTCAACAAGTACGGCGTTCGCAACATCAAGTTCGCAGACGAAATGTTCGTACTGAACGTCCGCCATGTCTCCAGCATCTGCGATCTGATCATCGAGCGCGGATATGACCTGAACATCTGGGCGTACGCGCGGGTCGATACCGTGAAAGACGGCATGCTCGACAAGTTGAAGCGGGCGGGCTTCAACTGGCTCGCCTTCGGCATCGAAGCCGCCAGCGATCGAGTGCTCAGCGACGTCGACAAGCGCTACGAGATCGAGCAGGTCTACGACACGATCGCGCGCGTCAAGGCCGCCGGGATCAACATCATCGGCAACTACATCTTCGGGTTGCCCGAAGACGATCTCGACAGCATGCAGGAAACGCTGGATCTCGCCCTCGAGCTGGAGACCGAGTTCGCCAACTTCTATTCGGCCATGGCTTACCCCGGATCACCGCTCTACCGCCAGGCCGTCGCCAACAGTTGGCCGCTACCAGCGACGTGGAGCGGATATTCGCAGCATGCCGTTGACACGCTGCCTTTGCCCACGAAGCACCTACCTGCGAATGAGGTCCTGAAGTTCCGCGATTTGGCATTTCAGCGGTACTTCACGCATCAGCCATACCTGGATTACGTCGAGCGTCGCTTCGGCTCCGATACGGTCGCGCACATCCGCGAGATGTCGGCACACAAGCTCGAACGGAAGTTTGCTGCTGTCTGAAACCTGTGGAACGTAACGCACGCGTGTACGTCGCGGGCGCCGATACGATGATCGGCGCCGCGATCATTACGGCTCTCCGCCGCGATGGCTATGACGTGCTCGATGGCGCCGGAGATGTCAGGCTGGACCAGCCCGACACCGTTCGGCGATTCTTCGAGCGTCATCGTCCGCAGTACGTGTTCGTGGCCGCGGGCCGCGCGGCAGGAATCAGCGGCAATCAACGCCATCCCGCCGATCTGATTCATGACAACCTGCTCGTCGTGACCCATGTCATTCACGAGGCCTGGAGATCCGGAACACGGCGGTTGATGTATCTGGCCAGCTCGTGCAGCTATCCCAAACTCGCCCCGCAGCCGATGCGGCCCGACTCGTTGCTGACGGGTCCGCTGGAACCGACGAGCCAGTCCTACGCTATTGCGAAACTGGCGGGCATCCAGATGTGCACGGCTTACAGCCGTCAGCACGGCGTCGAGTTTTTTGCCGCGGTTCCAGCAGACGCGTTCGGACCCGGTGATGACTTCAGCCCGGAGGATTCGCACGTGGTGGCGGGCCTGATCCGCCGGCTGCACGAGGCCAGGCAGACGGGAGCCCCTTCAGTCGATATCTGGGGCAGCGGGCAGCAGCGCCGCGAGTTCATTTACGCGGACGATCTGGCGAGCGCATGCGTCTTCGCGATGAAGCACTACACCGGACCAGGACCTCTGAACCTGGGAGGCGGGCGCGACGCCTCGATCGCCGAACTCGCGCACACGATAAAATCGGTCATCGGTTTCGAGGGCGCCCTCAGGTTCGACACGTCGAAGCCTGACGGCATGCCTCTCAAGGCGCTCGACGGAGCCGAGCTCGCGGCGCTCGGGTGGCGGCCCTCGATTCCTTTCTTTGATGCGCTCGAGCGCACCTACCAGTGGTTCCTGACCCACCAGTCAACTGCGGTGGCAGGAAGGTAAGCGGCGCCGTGGACGACTACAAGTACCTCGTTTCGCAGAAGCTGAACCGGCCATATTTCGGAACGCGATGCGCGAGCCGTCAGGGCATATCCAGCAGGCATCGCTACATGTCGGCACTCGTCGCGTCCTGGATCCGGGCTCATTCGGGCGAACTCTGCACCGTGCTTGAAATCGGATCGTGGACAGGGGGATCTGCGATTACGTGGGCACAGGCACTCAACGAGGCGGGAGCGGCGGGACAGGTCGTCTGCATCGACAAATGGGAAGTCAACTTCGAGGCCGCCGCGAATGCCGCCGAGGTCTACAAGGAGATGACGCGGGCGGCCGCCAGTGGAGATGCCGAGAAGCTTTTCTGGCATAACGTTCGTGCCGCCGGCGTCGAGAACAGAGTCGCCCTGCTACGCGGCTTCAGCCAGGAGATCCTTCCGCTTCTCGAGTCACGACGCTTTTCGATTGTCTTCGTCGATGGTTCTCACTTCTACAAGGACGTGCTGCACGACATTGGCCACGCCAGCCGCCTCGTGCAGGATCGCGGGATCGTCTGTGGTGACGACCTCGAGGTGCAACGCCACGAATGCAGCGAGAAGACCCTTCGCGCTGGAATCGCCATCGACGCGGACTATCAGCTCGATGACCGGACGGGCCTGTGGTACCACCCCGGAGTGACGGCCGCTGTCGGAGAACTCCTCGGTCCAGTCTCGGTATGGGAAGGATTCTGGGCCATCGAGCGTCGCGGTGACACGTGGCAGCAGGTCCAGCTCGCCGACGTCCGCGACGAGCTGCCGCCTCATCTTCGCTCATCGGATGTCGAACCCGTCCTGGTGGCCGAAGGCATCAGTGGATACAACATCGTCAAGGCCGACGACGCGTACATCGGGATTCCGTCCTCGCTCGGGCCGCTGCGGATCGACGACGAGAGCTCGCTGGTCGCGGCGATGAACGCCACAATCATCGGGACCTCCGTTGACGTCGTCAAAGAGCAGATTGCAGCTCGACACCTCGGCGAGTCTGCCGCCGACCAACGCTCGACAATTCCGGAATCGAGCGGCCCGCCTGTTCTCCTGGTCGAAGGTTACAAGGGATTCAATCTCCTGGCCTACCGCCGTCGATACTACGCGCTCGCGCAGGCCCTCGGTCCCGTACGCCTGGACGGTCCTGAGTTCGCCGGGTTTGTGCCGCTCGGCCTCGCCGCAGTGTCAGATTCCGAAGCTGTAACTCGACGGATGGTTGACGAAATCTCGGCGCCGCCGGCGCCCGCATGGT
>Ga0207697_10000432_pt1 | contig 23587 bp, 20 predicted proteins | sample KBSSwiS5withPhiX_FD_184293 | JGI IMG/M metagenome (GOLD analysis project Ga0207697, IMG submission 184293) | Switchgrass rhizosphere microbial communities from Kellogg Biological Station, Michigan, USA, with PhiX - S5 (SPAdes) (version 2) | ecosystem: Host-associated > Plants > Roots >... | reverse complement strand
GAGACCGCCGCCGCCGTTTCTTTTGCGGTTCGCCGGTCTCAGCCGATCGGCCGGTGCCGAGTATTTCGCGCGCGATCGCGCCGACGCGCGTGGCGACGATGTTGCTTTCGCCTTCGCTGAGCTCGCCCCACAGCTTGCCACGGTGCTCGACGACGCCCTTGCAGGCCGAGACCATGTCCGTGAGTCGCGGGATCAGATTGCGCTGCTCGGCTGGCAAGACGAGCTCGAGCAGGGTGCCAATGACGTCCCGCAGCGGCCGCTTCACGTCGTAGTCGCCTTCGGTGCCCATGCGCCTCCTCGGGAACCGCGCGCAGCGATCCCGTCCCGGTATTGGGTGCGATTTTGGGGTTACTGCTCAGGTAAATTCTGAGAGTATCTCCCAACTGCTTGTTTATATTGGCGTCCCCAGCGGGATTCGAACCCGCGTTACCGCCGTGAAAGGGCGGTGTCCTGGGCCTCTAGACGATAGGGACCGATCAGACAGCTGCGGCGCTTACGCCCAGACGCGCAGCCTATTCGGTGGTGGAGGTAAGCGGGATCGAACCGCTGACCTCTTGCATGCCATGCAAGCGCTCTCCCAGCTGAGCTATACCCCCAAGGCGAACGTGAAATTATAGCGGACGGGCATGAGCCGGACAATCGGGACAGCACGAACCGCGCGACAGAGCAGCTCGTTCGTAGCGATTTCGCATTCGCGAACGATGCCGCAGACATTTCACAGACGCGGCGTTGCTGCCGCTTGCACTATGATCCGATCGATGCGCACGATCGAAACGCTGCCGCTGGCTGCTCAGTTGAACCAGTCCTCACTCGACGGTCGGGTAATCCTGATTACGGGTGCTGCGGGCGGCATCGGCAAGGCGCTGTCGCTCGCGTGCGCGCGCGCCGGTGCGACGGTAGTGCTGCACGGCCGCGTCGTGCGCAAGCTCGAAGCGCTGTACGACGAAATCATGGCGGCGAAGTTTCCCGAGCCGACGATCCTTCCTCTCGATTTCGCGCGCGCCGAAGCGTCCGATTTCGCCAACGTCGCCCATGCGCTGGACGCACAGCTTGGCCGCCTGGACGCGCTCGTGCATACGGCGGCGCTGCTCGGGTCTCTTGGTCCGCTCGAGCACCAATCGTTCGACAACTGGGTCGCGCTCTTGCGCGTCAATGTTGCGGCGCCGATGGGACTCACGCGTATCGTCATGCCGCTGTTGGCACGCTCGCCCGATGCGAGTGTCGTATTCACGCTCGACAGCCGTGGCCAGGAGCCGCGCGCGTACTGGGGCGGCTACGCCGTAACGAAAGCTGCGGTCGGCGCACTCGCCCGCGAGCTTGCCGACGAGTGGGAGCATCGCCCGAACCTGCGCGTCAACGCCGTCATCCCCGGGCCGATCCGCTCGCCACTGCGCAACCAGTCGCACCCGGGTGAGGATCCGTCGCTGCTGCCCACACCGGAAAGCCTGGTGCCGCTCTACCATCATCTGATCGCCGGCCAATCGAAAGCGGACAGCGACGCGCTGGTCGACGTTCAGGCATGGCTGGCAGGATCGCCCTGCCTCTCATCGCTGCGGCCGTAGCGCAGCAGCACCCGCAGCCGCCGGAAATCCTGCGGCGGCAACATGTCGGGCAACAGCAAAATGGCGCGCGAACGCCAGCGGCCGAAGGGCCGCCACACGAGCGTTGACAACCGCGCGCCGACGTAGGTGTCGCGACGCACGCGGCCCGCGAACGCATTGCCGTCACCGGTGACGACGATCACCGTCAGGTCGCCGCGCAATTCGAACTGACGCACGGCGCGTGGTCCGTGGCGCAGCGCAACGACGTGGATGCGGTCGAGCGCCCACACGACCACGAGCAGCATTGCAAGCCCGGCCAGCGTCGGGTGCATCGGCAGCGCCACAATGACCGCGCAGGTGGCCGCTGCCAGCATCGCGATCAGGACGGCTGCAGTGCGGGACGACGCAAGAACGACGCGAACGGGGGGCGGCCAATGCATGCGCCCATCAAACCGCGATCGCAGCGCTGACGCGATCGTTCGGTCGGACTAGGCGTTCCGCTCAATTGCGCGACGGACGTCCCGACTGCCTACGTGGTCGGAGCCTTCTGCTTCGCCAGCAGCATCCACGTCGACACCACGGTGTCGGGGTTGAGCGAGATGCTGCCGATCCCCTGCTCCACGAGCCACTGCGCGAGATCAGGATGGTCGGATGGTCCTTGCCCGCAGATGCCGACGTAGCTGCCGCGCTTGCGGCACGCAGCGATCGCCATGCCGAGCATCGCCTTCACCGCATCGTCGCGCTCGTCGAACGTCGCCGCGAGGACGCCGCCCGCGTCGCGATCGACACCGAGCGTCAACTGCGTCATGTCATTCGAGCCGATCGAGAAACCGTCGAAATGGTCGAGGAACCGATCGGCGAGGATCGCATTCGATGGAATCTCGCACATCATGATCACACGCAGGTCGTTGGCACCCCGTCGCAAGCCGTTCTTCGCGAGCAGGCCGATCACCTGCTCGGCCTCGTGCACCGTGCGCACGAACGGCACCATCAATTCAACGTTGGTGAAGCCCATGTCGTCGCGCACGCGCCGCATTGCTTCGCATTCGAGCGCGAAACAGTCGTAGAACTCCGCAGCCACGTAGCGCGACGCGCCGCGAAACCCGAGCATCGGATTTTCCTCGTGCGGCTCGTAGCGCCCGCCACCGACGAGGTTCGAGTACTCGTTCGACTTGAAATCGGACATTCGCACGATCACGGGCTTCGGTGCGAACGCCGCAGCGATCGTCGCGATCCCTTCGGCGACCTTCGCTACGTAGAACTCTTTCGGGCTCGCGTAGCCGGCGATCCGCTGCTCGATGTCGCGCTTGATGTCGGCGGTCTGGCGGTCGAACTCGAGCAGCGCCTTCGGATGAATTCCAACGTTGCGATTGATGATGAACTCGAGCCGCGCGAGGCCGACCCCTTCGTTGGGAAGCTGGCAGAACTCGAACGCAAGCTCGGGGTTGCCGACGTTCATCATGATCTTCGTCGGGCACGGCGGCATCTGGTCGAGTGCAACCTCGATCACTTCGATTTCCAGCAGTCCCGGATAAACGTGGCCGGTGTCGCCTTCCGCGCAGCTGACGGTGACCGGCGAGCCATCGGTCAGCGTTCGCGTCGCGTCGCCGCAGCCAACCACCGCCGGGATGCCCAGTTCGCGTGCGATGATCGCCGCGTGACACGTGCGTCCGCCGCGATTAGTGACGATCGCGCTCGCGCGCTTCATCACCGGCTCCCAGTCCGGATCGGTGATCTCGGTGACGAGCACATCGCCGTCGGCGACGCGCTCCATCTCCGCCGACGACTTGACGAGCCGCACCGTTCCCTGGCCGATCTTCTGTCCGATCGCACGTCCCGTCGCGAGCGGCTCCGCGTGTCCCCTCAACCGATAGCGGCGCAGCGCATTGCCGTCTTCGCGCGACTTCACGGTCTCCGGCCGCGCCTGCAGGATGTAGATGCGCCCGTCGGTGCCGTCGAGTGCCCATTCGATGTCCATCGGGCGCCCGTAATGCTGCTCGATGGACACGGCGTAACGCGCGAGCTCTTCGGCTTGTGCGTCGGTCAGCGAAAACTTCATCCGCTCCGAATCAGGCACGTCGACAACGCGTGTCGACTCGTCGGCACTGGCCGCGTCGGCGAGGATCATCCGCGACGCCTTGCTGCCGATGCTCTTGCGCAGGATCGCCGGACGCCCCGCGGCAAGGTTCGGCTTGTAGACGCAGAATTCGTCCGGATTCACCGTGCCCTGCACAACGGACTCGCCGAGTCCGTACGCCGATGTAATCAGCACGACGCCGTCGAAGCCCGATTCGGTGTCCAGCGTGAACATGACGCCGGCGGCGCCGGTATCGCTGCGCACCATCCGCTGGACGCCGACCGACAGCGCAACCTCGTGATGCGCGAAGCCGTGATGAACGCGGTAGGCAATGGCCCGATCGTTGTAGACCGATGCGAACACCCTCGGAATCACTTTTAATACATTCTCTAATCCATTGATATTCAAGAATGTATCTTGCTGCCCGGCGAAGGACGCGTCGGGCAGGTCCTCCGCGGTAGCCGACGAGCGCACGGCGAACGCCGTCGCGTCGGCACCATCGGCCGCCACCCGGTAGGCGCGCTGGATTTCGTCGATCAACGCCTGAGGCAGCGCCGTCTCTGCGATCCAGCCGCGAATGGTCGCACCGGCGGCGGCCAGCGCGCGGACGTCGCCAACATCGAGGTGCCGGATCGCATCCTCGATGCGGGAGCCGAGCGAGTCCTGCCGCAGAAACTCGCGAAACGCGTCAGCCGTCGTCGCAAAACCGCCGGGAACGCGGATGCCGGCCGCTTCGAGTTCGCCGATCATTTCGCCGAGCGAGGCGTTCTTGCCGCCGACCTGCGGCAGATCGCGCATGCGCAACCGCTCGAGCGGGATGACGCGAACCGATTCCGACATGCCGGGTTACCTCGGGAAGTGACGCGTGGGTGGGGAAGTGCAGCGCAGCATTCTACCAATCGGCGCGTTTGCATCCGTGGCCACGACGCCACTCGACGACGTTAAAACGAATGCGCCCGCTCGGCGGCGGGCGCAGGTGCGCTACGTTTCGAAAGGACTAGTCGCTGTGGCCGTCGCCGGTCTGCACGGCGGGCGTCACTGTCGCCGGCGCGAAGCCTTCGGCCACGGCGGGGATCGCAACGTCGGCGAACGCCGGAGGCTCCTGGCCCGCGGTGCGGCTGCGCGCCGCGCGGCGCAGGTTTCGATAAAGGTCGGGGTGCGCTTCCTTCAGGTAGCTGATGATCTCGAAGTCGACGCGCTTTACCTGCGAAAGATCGATCTGCTCGACGTGAACAAGTCGCAGCAATTCCTTGACGGGGCGCGGCATCTCGCGGCCGCTCTCATAGCGCGAACCGCCGCTTTGCGTCACGCCGATCTGCGTCCAGAATTGCTCCTGGTTCATGCCGAGCCGGCGCCGGATCTCCCGGGGATTCAACACTCGATCGAAGAATTTCACTGCAACTCCGCGGCAGTAAAGGGTTCGGGACAGGCTTTGCTATACCATTGGCATATGGTTGCGCGTTCGGCCGCGCTTTTCAAGGGCGACCGACCGGCGGCGTTAAAATTGCCACGAAATGCAGCAAAATTGAGACGGGTCGCCGTCAGCGGCCAAAACCGCGAGTTTCGCGGCAGCTGCGCTCTCCGCTTTGCCCCTGCTCGCTTGTAGTCACCTATGCCTCATTACGATCTGCACTGCCATTCGACCCGTTCCGACGGCCTGCTGACGCCCGCCGACGTCGTTCGACGTGCCGCATCGCGCGGCGTCGACGTGTTGGCGCTGACGGACCACGATGAGGTCGCAGGATTGGCCGAGGCGCGCGAAGCGGCGCGTGCAGCCGGCATCTCGTTCATCGACGGGTCGGAGCTTTCGGTGACGTGGGGTGGCGAAACCGTTCACGTCGTGGCGCTGGGCATCGACCCGGACAACGTCGAACTCAACGAAGGCCTCGCCGCGGTCCGCAGCGGACGCGACTCGCGCGCGCGGCGCATCGGCGACGCGCTCGAGCAGTCCGGCATTCCCGATGCTTTCGAGGGCGCGAGCACATTCGTCACCAGTCCGCGGCTGATCTCGCGCACGCACTTCGCGCGCTACCTGATCGAGACCGGCTACGTGCGCGACATGAAAGACGCATTCAAGCGCTACCTGACATCCGGCAAGCCCGGCTATGTGCCTCACGCCTGGGCGACGCTCGCGCAGGTGGTGGGCTGGATCCACGGCGCCGGGGGGCAGGCGGTGATCGCGCATCCGGGCCGGTACAAGCTCACCGGTTCGGAGCTGCGTGCGCTGATCGCCGAGTTTCGCGACCTCGGCGGTGACGCGCTCGAAGTTGTCTCGCCGTCACACACCGGGGCGCAGTTCGCCGAATTCGCGGCGCTCGCGCGTAGCCACGGCCTCAAGGCGTCGTGCGGCAGCGATTTCCATGGCATCGGCGAGAGCCGGCTGGATTTCGGCGACCTGCCCCCGCTTCCAGCAGGTGTCGAACCCGTCTGGAGTCACTGGTGACGAGCCCCTCGCCGTGATCCGGGTGTTGGGCGTTCGCGGCGGTGAGCTGTGGGCAATTCAGCGCACATTGCAATGAGCCAGCGCCGCACCGTTTTCTTCATTTCTGACCGCACCGGCATCACGGCCGAAATGCTCGGCAACAGCCTGTTGACGCAGTTCGAAGACATCGTCTTTCACCGCGTGACGATTCCGTTCGTCGATTCGATGGAGAAGGTCGCCGACGCCGTGCGCCAGGTCAACGCGACGGCCACTGCGGAAGGCCGGCGGCCGATCGTCGTCAGCTCCGTCGTCGATGAAGCGATGAGCGCAGCCATTCGTCGCGACGCGCAGGCGCTGACGCTCGACATGTTCCAGAATTTCATCGTGCCGCTCGAGGAGGAGCTCGGCGCGAAGAGCTCGCATGCGGCCGGCCGCTCGCACGGCATTGCCAACAGCCACGAGTATTTTGCGCGGATGGAGGCGATCAACTTCACGCAGGCGTACGACGACGGTGCGGCGACGCGGGACCTCGACAAGGCGCAGGTGATTCTCGTCGGCGTATCGCGCTGCGGCAAGACCCCGACGTCGCTCTATCTCGCGCTGCAGTTCGGCATCCGCGCGGCGAACTTTCCGCTGACGCCGGACGACTTCGCCGATCGCAAGCTGCCGGCGTCCGTTGCAACGTTGCGCGAGCGGCTGTTCGGGCTCACGATCCAGCCGGACCGCCTGCGCGAGATCCGCGAGGAGCGGCGCCCCGGCAGTCGCTACGCACAGCTCGACAATTGCAGGCACGAAGTGCGGGAGGCCGAGCACCTGATGCAGCAGCACGGCATCCCGATGCTCGATACGACATCGAAATCGATCGAGGAGATCGCGACGACGATCCTGCACCGCGCAAAACTCGAACGCCACATCTACTGACGGAAATCCGATGACCGACGACAACCGCGTGCGCGGTTTGTGGTGCGCCACGCTTACGCCGGTTGGTCCGGACGGCTCGCTCGACGAAGCACGGATGGCGGGCCATGCGCGCGACTTGCTCGCCAAAGGCGTCGAGGGCGTAGCACCGTTCGGCACGACCGGCGAGGGACCCTCGTTCTCTGTCACTGAGCGCCGCTCGGGCTTGGAGGCGTTGCTGCGCGGCGGCATTGCGCCGCGGCAGATAGTCGTGGGTACCGGATGCGCATCGCTGACCGACACGCTGGCGCTCACCCGGCACGCGCTCGAAAACGGCGTCGCACGCTGCCTGGTGCTGCCGCCCTTTTTCTACAAGAACCTGTCCGACGACGCGGTGTACGCGCTGTACGCAACGCTGATCGATCGCGTTGCCGACTCGCGGCTGCGCCTGTACGTCTATCACATCCCGCAGTTCAGCAGCGTCGGCATATGGCCCGATACGCTGCGACGGCTTGCCGACGCCTACCCGGAGGTCGTCGCCGGCGTGAAGGATAGTGCGGCCGACTGGACGAACACGGCGCGGCTGCTCGATCGCGTACCGCATCTGGACGTGCTCGTCGGGCACGAGCCGGATCTGCCGAAACTGATGCGCGGCGGCGGCGCCGGTACGATCTGCGGCATCGCGAACGTATATCCCGATATCGTCCGCGCGCTGCTCGCGCGTGACGTCGCCGCGGCAGACGAGGCGCGAATGGCGCAATTCCTTGCCGTGCTGGCGCGTTTTCCATTCCTGCCGGCGTTCAAGGCGATCAAGGCGGCGCAAAGCGGCGACGCGGCATGGAATGCGCTGCGCCCGCCCTGGCTGGATCTCGCCGACAGCGCGCGCACTGATCTGGTTGCGAGCCTTCGCGGCGCCGGCTTCGACGTCGGTTGACCAATCGCAGCACCCCGGTCCACTATCGGCGCCACGACCGCAGATCGTCCCCGACAAGGGTTCGCCACAAGGAGGAATGTCATGACCGATTTCACGCCACCTGAAACACCCGACACGTCGCGCCGCCGGTTGCTGCAGGCAGGTGCCGGCGCGGCTGCGCTCGGATTGCTGCCCGGCCTCGGCATGCGCAATGCGCACGCGCAAGGCGCATTCGACTGGAAGCGCTTCAAGGGCCAGAAGATCGAGGTGTTCCTCGTGAAGAGCCCGCGGGGCGACCTGCTGACCAAGTATCACAAGGAGTTCGAGGATCTCACCGGCATCGAGGTCGGCTCGGAGATGATTCCCGAGCAGCAGCAGCGCCAGAAAGCCGTCATCGAATTCAACTCGGGCAACCCGAGCTTCGACGTGATCGCCCTGTCCTACCACGTGCAGAAGCGCCAGTTCGCCAAGAACAACTGGCTGACCGATCTGCGCCCGTACATCGGCGACGCATCGATGGCATCGCCCGATCTCGACTTCGCGGACTTCGCGAAGGGTGGCTTGAATTACGCGGTGGAATCGGACGGACGCGTGATGAGCCTGCCGATGAATCTCGATCCGTGGGTCGTCTATTACAACAAGGAATTGTTCGCAGCGAAGGGCGTCGCCTACCCGAAGACATTCGCTGAGATGATCGACGCGGCGGCGAAACTCAACGACGCGAGCAAGGGCATTTCAGGATTCGTCGGTCGCGGGCTGAAGAACGCGAACGTGCCCGTGTGGACGAGCTTCCTGCTCGGTTACGGCGGTGGCTTCACCGATGCGAAGGGCAAGCTGATGACCGATTCGACGGAAGCGATCGAATCGGCCAAGATGTACCAGACGCTGCTCGCGAAATACGGTCCGCAAGGCGTGTCCGGCTACAACTGGAACGAATCGCAGACGCTCTTTCTGCAAGGCAAGGCTGCGATGTGGCTCGACGGCATCGGTTTCGCGCAGCCCCTCGAGGATCCGACGAAGTCGCGGATCGTCGGCAAGGTCGGATATGGCGTGATGCCAGCGGGTCCGAAACAGCAAGTGTCCGCGCTTTTCGGCGATGGTGAGGGCATCGCGTCGAACAGCAAGAAAAAGGGACCGTCCTGGTATTACCTGCAGTGGGCGTCCAACAAGGCGAACCAGACGCGGATGCTGCAGGCCGCGGCCGGCGCGCCGGTACGCAACTCCGCGTATGCAGCCGCGCAGCAATCGAGCGACTTCAAGGCGCCCAAGGAATGGGTCGACTGCATGCTGAAGTCGGCGGCGATCGCGCAGCCGGGGCTGCCGGTCATTTCGCCGGTGACCGAATTCCGTGACGTCTTCGGGGTTGCGTTGAGCAACATGCTGAACGGCGCCGATCCGGCGACCGAACTGCGCAAGGCGACGGCCGATTTCCAGCCGGTGCTCGACAAGAGCGAAAAGGCCTGACCGCTACGATGGACGCACGCGTGGCGCGCACCCGTTGCCGGGAACGCGCCGCGCGACGACGCTTCGGCTGATGTCCACATCCGCTGCCATCGCGGCTGCCGCCCCGCGGGCCGGCTTCCTGCGCCGGCGCACGCGCAGCTATCGGCTGCTCACCGTGCCGGCGCTGGTCGTTGTCGGGGCAGTCATCGTGTTCCCGTGGCTGTTCACGCTCTACATGAGCGCCTTCGACTGGAAGATCGGCGAGGCCGCGCATTTCGTCGGCCTCTCGAACTACACCGGCCTGGCGACGAACCAGCGCTTCATCGAAGCGATCGTCCACACGTTCTACTTCACGCTGCTTGCCGTGGTCTTTCCGCTGCTGCTCGGCACGGCGGCGGCACTCATCTTCCATCGCGAATTCCCCGGTCGCGGATTTCTCCGGGCGATCTTCACGCTGCCGATGATGGCGACGCCCGTCGCCGTCGCGCTCGTGTGGACGATGATGTTCCATCCACAGCAGGGTGTGTTGAATTACCTGCTGTCGCTCGTCGGGCTGCCGCCGTCGCTGTGGGTTTATTCGCCGACGTGGGTCATTCCGAGCCTGGTCCTCGTCGAGGTCTGGCACTGGACGCCGCTCGTCATGCTGATCGTGCTCGGCGGGCTCGCGGCGTTGCCGACCGAGCCGTACGAGTCTGCGCGCCTCGACGGTGCGTCGGAATGGCAGTTGCTGCGCTTTATCACGCTGCCGCTGATCATGCCGTTCATCGTCGTCGCCGCCGTGATCCGGACGATCGATGCCGTCAAGGCGTTCGACACGATCTACGTGATCAGCTCAGGCGGCCCCGGCACCGCCTCCGAGACGATCAACCTGTACCTGTACCTGCAGGCGTTCGCGTTCTACAACGTCGGCAACGCATCGGCGGTGGTCGTCGTGTTCTTCGGGATCATCGTCGCGCTCGCACTGTTGCTGCTGCATGTCCGCGAGCGCGCGCGCTGGGCCGCATAGCGATGTCGACGTTAGCACCTTCCCACGTAACGGCCGGCATCCCGCCCACGGCGAGCCGCCCGTTCCGCGCGCGGCTGCGTCGGCTCGTCCGCCGGCTCGGGTTCTGGTTTGCCGTTGCCGTGATCGTGTCGCCGGCCATCCTCGTCTTCCTGTGGATGCTGTCGCTGTCGCTGAAGAACGAGCTCGAAAACCTCACGTATCCGCCGGTGTTCTTCCCCGATCCGCCGACGCTTGCGAACTACGTGCACGTGTTCTCGCAGAATTCGATGGGACTGTACTTTCGCAACAGCCTCGTCGTGTCGGGCGGCGCGACGCTGCTGGCGCTGCTCGTGGGCGTTCCAGCCGGTTACGGAATCGCGCGGCTCCAGGCGAATCGGACGCTCGTGCTGATCCTGATCGCCCGGATGACGCCGGCGCTATCGTTCCTGATCCCGCTCTTCACCGTGTTCCAGTTCCTCGGGCTCAACAACACGCTGACGGCGCTCGTGATCACGCACCTCGTCATCACGGTGCCCATCGTCGTCTACGTGATGGCCGGCTATTTCGAGACGCTGCCGCGCGAGCTCGAGGAGGCGGCACTGATCGACGGCGGCAGCGTGTGGAGCACGCTTCGGTATGTCGCGCTGCCGCTCGCGCGGCCCGGCATCGTCGTCGCGACGATCCTCGCGTTCATCTTCTCGTGGAACAACTTCGTGTTCGGCGCCGTGCTCGCGGGCCGTGCGACGCGCACGCTGCCGGCCGCCGTCTACAACGTGCTGACGTTCGAGCAGCTTGCCTGGGGGCCGCTCGCCGCGGCGGCGATCGTCGTCACACTGCCCGTGCTGTTGCTGACGATCTTCATCCAGAAAGAGATCGTCGCGGGCCTGACGCACGGCGGCGTAAAGGGTGCGTAGCGCATTCACGCAATCCGTCCTGTCCGCGATTCGTCCCGCGATTCGCAGGTGCTACCTGTGATCGTCGTCTTCGGTTCCCTCAACGTCGATCTCGTTGCGCGCGTCCCGCGATTACCGCAACCCGGTGAGACACTGAAGGGCGATTGGTTCGCGATGCTGCCCGGCGGCAAAGGCGCGAATCAGGCGCTCGCCGCCAGCCGCGCCGGTGCTGACGTGCATCTCTTCGGTAGCGTCGGCCGTGCCGACGGGCTCGCTGTCGCGGCGTTGCGCGCACTCGCGCAGTCGGCCGTCGACCTGGCCGGCGTCGTGGCATGCGATGCGCCTACCGGCGTCGCGCTGATCCATGTGGACGATCGTGGCGAGAACTGCATCACGGTCGTTGCCGGCGCGAACGCGAGCGCTCGTGCCGCGCAGGTTCCCGACGCGATGCTGGCGAGACAGACCATCGTGCTGATGCAACTCGAAGTGCCGCTCGACGAAGTGACCTCGCTCGCGCGACGCGCGCGGCAGCGGGGCGCGCGCGTGGTGCTGAATGCCGCACCTGCCACGAGGCTGCCGCGCACGCTGCTCGACGACGTCGACGTGCTCGTCGTCAACGAGACGGAGGTGCTGGCGCTCTGCGAGACTGCAACGACGGACGTGCTGGACGCGGCGCACCGGCTCGCATCGGCCTCGGCAGGCAGCGTCGTCGTCACTCGCGGCGCGCTCGGCGCGCTTTATGTCCATCGTGGCGAGGTTGGCCAGCAGCGCGCGGCGTCCATCGATGTCGTCGACACGGTGGGTGCTGGTGATGCATTCGCTGGCGCTCTTGTCGCTGCGCTCGATCGCGGCGAGGAATTTGCGACCGCGATTCGCGAAGGGGTGGCCGCCGGCAGCCTCGCGTGTCTCACCTCCGGTGCGCAGGACTCACTTCCGGCGCGAGACGCCATCGCGCAGATGGCGGCGACGCTGGCGGTGTAGCGGCGCAGAGAACGCCGCCTCGCCAACAGCCATGTGCTGCGATCACGGTGGCGCGTTCGCGCGTTGCCGAACGCACTCGAACAGTACGACCGCCGCAGCCGCGGCCGCGTTGAGCGACTCGCAGTCCGGCGCCATCGGGATCGTCAGGCGTCGGTTCGCCTTGGCCAGCAACGCTTGCGACAATCCTGTCCCTTCCCCGCCGATCGCCAGTGCGACGCGTCCGCGCAGGTCGGTTGCGTAAAGGTTCGGCGCACGGTCGACCACGGTCCCCACTAGTTGCCCGCCCGCAGCTTGAAACGCGTCGATCCACGCTTCGAGATCCACGCCCTCGACGAGCGTCGTCAGGAAATGCGCGCCCTGCCCTGCGCGCAACGCCTTGGGCGACCAGGCGAACGCGCAATGCGGCGACAGCACGACCTGGTCGACGCCGGCAGCGGCGGCGGAGCGAATCATCGAACCGACATTGCCCGGATCCTGCACGTCCTCCAGCACGAGACAGAACCGGCCCGGTGCGGCCGGTGCGGCGCGCGGCGCCGTCACGACGGCCAGTGCGCCGACATCGGGCGGCAATGTCGCGAGATCCGCAAACAGCGTGCGCGAGAGCACGAGAACGCGCGCCGGATGCACGCGCTCGATCAACTTCTCGATCGCGGGATCGTCGAGTCTGTCGTCGACGACCACCAGCGTCTCGGGTGCGCCAACGCGTGCCGTGTACACATCGATCAGATGCGCGCCCTCGAGCACGCAACGGCCGGACTTGCGCCGATCGCGCGACGACGCGATCAATCGCGCGACTTCACGCAAGCGCTCGTTCTGGCGGCTGGTTACGCGCTGCACGGGTTCAGCCCGGACGCAACCGTGACGGTCACGACCGCACACGGGCCGGACGGCGCTACCCGAACGTCAATGACGAGGCGCGGCGCTGGCGGCCGCGTTGCGCGACGGCGATGCAGTCGCGGGCTTGACGCCGGCGCCACCGGTTTGCACCTGGAACAACACTTCGTCCTGGCGAATCATGCCGAGCTCGGCGCGCGCGCGCTCCTCGATCGCCTCCGTGCCGGTCTTCAGGTCGCGCACATCGGCGTCGAGCGCGTCGTTGCGCACCTTGAGCTTCGCATTCGCCTCACGCTGGACGGCCAGTTGCCGATCCGATTCGCGCACCTGCAGCCAGCCGCCCTTGCCGAGCCACATCGGATACTGCAGCGCGACGATCAGGATGCCGAACGCAAGAGCGAGCCAGCGCATTGACGTCGAATCAGCGCAGGTTGAAGAGCGCCGCGCGCCCTGGATACGACGCCGCGTCGCCCAGGTCTTCCTCGATGCGCAGCAACTGGTTGTACTTGGCGATGCGGTCGGAGCGTGACAACGAGCCGGTCTTGATCTGGCCCGCGTTCGTCCCCACGGCGATGTCGGCGATGATCGAGTCCTCCGTCTCGCCCGACCGGTGCGACACGATCGCCGTATAGCCGGCGCGGTTGGCCATCGTGATCGCGGCGAACGTCTCCGACAGCGTCCCGATCTGGTTGATCTTGATCAGGATCGAGTTGGCCACACCTTTGGCGATACCTTCGCGCAGGATCTTCGTGTTCGTCACGAACAGGTCATCGCCCACGAGCTGCACGCGCTTGCCGAGTTGCTCGGTCAAATATTTCCAGCCGTCCCAATCGTCCTCGGCCATGCCGTCCTCGATGCTCACGATCGGGTACTTGTCGCACCATGCGGCGAGCACGTCGGCGAAGGCTTTCGCAGGCAGCGCGCGGTTCTCGGATTCGAGGCGATACGCGCCGTCGCGATAGAACTCCGTCGCGGCACAATCGAGTGCCAGCGCGATATCGGTTCCTGGCGTGTAGCCCGCCTTGTCGATCGCCTCGACCAGAAGCTGAAGCGCCGACTCGTTCGATGGCAGGTTCGGCGCGAAACCGCCCTCGTCGCCGACGGTCGTCGGCATCCCGCGCTCGTCGATCATCTTCTTCAGCGTATGGAACACTTCCGCGCCATAGCGCACCGCCTCGCGGAAGGTCGGCGCTCCGAGCGGCACCAGCATGAATTCCTGCAGGTCGATCTTGTTGTTCGCGTGTGCGCCACCGTTGATGACGTTCATCAGGGGCACTGGCAACTGCATCTCGCCCGCTCCGCCGAGGTAGCGATACAGCGGCAGCGAGCATTCGTCGGCGGCCGCCTTTGCCACCGCGCACGAAACGGCCAGCAGCGCGTTGGCGCCGAGCCGCGACTTGTTGTCGGTTCCGTCGAGGTCGATCAGCGTGCGATCGATCAGGCCCTGCTCCGTCGCGTCGAGCCCGAGCACCGCCTCGCAGATCTCGGTGTTGACGTGGTCGATCGCCTTGGTGACGCCCTTGCCGAAGTAACGCGCCTTGTCGCCGTCGCGCAGTTCGATCGCCTCCTTCGACCCGGTCGATGCGCCCGATGGAACGGCGGCGCGGCCCGACACGCCGCTTTCGAGGACCACGTCGGCCTCGATCGTGGGATTGCCGCGTGAATCGAGGATTTCACGTGCGATGACGTCGACGATGGCGCTCATGGGCGATGGGACGCGGAAGTGGATTTGTGTTGAGTTGCGAAGTGGCGTGTTCGCGAACGCGCCGTTCAGGTGGGACGGTCCGACGCGGCATGCATCATTTGCTGCTCGGGAAATCCCGCGCGCTTCACCGTCGCGTCGATCTCCTTCAGCGTCTCGAGCAACGCGCGCATCCGATCGAGCGGCCACGCATTGGGCCCGTCGGAGAGCGCCTTGTCGGGATCGGGATGCGTCTCCATGAACACGCCGGCCACGCCCGCCGCCACCGCGGCGCGCGCGAGCACGGGCACGAACTCCCGCTGTCCGCCCGACGAAGTGCCCTTTCCGCCCGGCAATTGCACCGAGTGCGTCGCGTCGAAGACAACCGGGCATCCGGTGTCGCGCATGATCGCGAGAGAGCGCATGTCCGAGATCAGGTTGTGGTAACCGAATGATGCACCGCGCTCGCACACGAGGATGTTGTCCGCATCGCTCGCCGCGCGCGCCTTTGCGACGACCTGGCGCATGTCCTCGGGTGCCAGGAATTGACCCTTCTTGATGTTGACCGGCTTCCCGGAACGCGCGACCGCCTGGATGAAATCAGTCTGCCGGCAGAGGAACGCGGGCGTCTGCAACACATCGACCACTTCCGCCGCTGCCGCGATCTCGTCCTCCGCGTGCACGTCGGTCAGCACGGGCACCGCGACGTGCTTGCGAACGTCGGCGAGGATGCGCAGCCCCTCGTCCATGCCGGGACCGCGAAACGACGCCGCCGAGCTGCGGTTGGCCTTGTCGTACGACGACTTGAAGATGAACGGGATGTCGAGATCCGCGCAGATGACCTTCAACTCGCCGGCAACATCCATCTGCAATTGCCGCGACTCGACGACGCAGGGACCCGCGATCAGGAACAGCGGTCGATCGAGTCCGACGTCATAGCCGCAGAGGTTCATGGGCTCCGACGGCGTCCGGCTTGCATCGTCACGCCGGGACGACGAGCCGCGGTGCCGCGGCGGCGGCACTGCTCGCGCCCTTCTTGCTACGCTCGATCGCGGCGCGGATGAAGCTGACGAACAGCGGATGGCCGCGGCGCGGATTCGACGTGAACTCGGGGTGGAACTGGCAGCCGAAGAACCACGGATGCTGCGGCAGCTCGATCATTTCACAGAGATCGCCGGCGGCCTCGCTCTTTGCCCACGCACCGACGACAAGGCCCGCGGCTTCGATGCGCGGCAGGTAATGGTTGTTCACTTCGTAGCGATGCCGGTGGCGCTCCGACACCGTCGTCGCACCATAGATCCGATGCGCGAGCGAGCCCGGCACGACATCGCACCCCTGCGAGCCCAGCCGCATCGTGCCGCCGAGGTCGGAGCTCGCGCTGCGCTTCTCGACCGTGCCGTCGCGGTTCTGCCATTCAGTGACGAGCGCGACCACGGGATGCGGCGTCGATGGATCGAATTCCGTGCTGTTCGCGTCGGCAAGCTGCGCTTCGTGACGCGCGAACTCGATGACGGCGAGTTGCATGCCGAGGCAGATGCCGAGATAGGGGATGCCCCGCTCGCGGGCGTAGCGAATTGCGGCGATCTTGCCCTCGACACCGCGCTTGCCGAAGCCGCCGGGCACGAGGATCGCGTCCATGTCCTTCAGCGCGTCGATGCCGTCGCGCTCGACCTGCTCCGAGTCGACGTAGTGGATCTGCACGCGGGAGCGCGTATGAATGCCCGCGTGGGTGAGCGCCTCGGACAGCGACTTGTACGACTCGGTCAAGTCGACGTACTTGCCGACCATCGCGATGTCGACGGTGCGCTCCGGATGCTCGAGCGCATCGACGAGTTCGTTCCACGTCGTGAGGTTGGCCGGCGGCGGCTCTATCCCGAGCTTCTTGCAGACGATGACGTCGAGCCCTTCGGCGTGCAATGCCGCGGGAATCTTATAGATGGAGTCGGTATCGAGTGCCGGAATCACCGCTTCGAAGGCGACATTCGTGAAGAGCGCGATCTTGCGCCGGTCGCCTTCAGGCACCGGCCGATCGGCGCGGCACAGCACGACGTCAGGCTGGATACCGATCTCGCGCAACTCCTTGACGGAGTGCTGCGTCGGCTTGGTCTTCATCTCGCCCGCTGTCGGGATGAACGGCACCAGCGTCAGGTGGATGTAACAGACGTTGTCGCGACCGAGCGTGATGCCGAGCTGACGAATTGCTTCGAGGAACGGCAGCGATTCGATGTCGCCCACCGTCCCACCCACTTCGACGACCGCCACTTCGGCATCGCCGGCGCCCCGCTTGATCCAGCCTTTGATCTCGTCGGTGATGTGCGGAATCACCTGCACGGTACCGCCGAGATAGTCACCGCGACGCTCCTTGCGGATGACGCTCTCGTAGATCTGGCCCGTGGTGAAATTGTTGCGCTTCGCCATCCGCACGTCGGTGAAGCGCTCGTAATGACCGAGGTCGAGGTCGGTCTCGGCGCCGTCGTCGGTCACGAACACTTCGCCGTGCTGAAACGGCGACATCGTGCCGGGGTCGACATTGATGTACGGGTCGAGCTTGAGATTGGTGACGCGGACGCCGCGGGATGCGAGGATTGCTGCAAGAGACGCGGCGGCGATGCCCTTCCCCAGCGAGGAAACGACGCCACCGGTGACGAACACGAACTTGGTCATGGCTGGCCAGTTCCGGAAATTCGTATTTTACCGGAACTCACCGCGGCGGCCCAGCATGCCGGGACCGAATTGATCCCGCCGTCGACGAGCCCTGCACGAATACAACGGGATTTCCGACGCGCGGCACGCGTCGCGCCGGTTGCACCGTCGCCGCGAGCCACCGTCGCTCGCAGCCGCCTCAGCCTGTCGCGCGCAGTCCCTCGATCATTCGCGCACGCGTCGCATCACGGCCGACCAGCTCGAGCACGGCGTCGATCGCGGGCGTCCTCGGTGTCCCGGCTACCAGTGCGCGAAGCGGCATCATTACCAGCGCCGGCTTGATGCCGTGGCGCGCCGCGGCGGCCTTGATCGCGGCGCCGATCGCCTCGCGCGTCCAGTCGGTCGTCTCGAACTCGCCGGCGAGCTCGGTCAGCACGGGACGATTCGCGGCTGTGAGCTGCTCGTCCAGCAATGCGCGATCCACCGGGGGCGCCTGATAGAAGTAGCGCGCCGCCTCCGCCATCTCGACGAGTGTGGGTGAGCGGTCCTTCAGCAGCGCACCGACGCGCGCGACCGGCGGTCCGGCGGCAACGCCGATCCCCGCGGCGGTGAGAAACGGCGTCAGGCGCCGTGCGAGCTCGTCGGCGTCGAGGCGCTTCAGGTGCTCGTGGTTGAGCCACTGCAGCTTCTCGGGGTCGAAGCGCCCAGCAGATGCGGTCAAACCGTGCAAATCGAACCAGCTGACGAGCTCGTCGACGCCGAACACTTCGGCGTCGCCATGCGCCCAGCCCAGCCGCGCCAGGTAGTTGACGAGCGCCTCGCGCAGGTAGCCATCGTCGCGGTATTGCAGGATGCCGCGCGCACCGTGGCGCTTGGAGAGCTTCTCTCCGCCGGGTGTCAGCACGGTCGGCAGATGCGCGTAGACCGGCGGTGTCGCACCGAGCGCACGGAGGATGTTGATCTGCCGTGGCGTGTTGTTGACGTGGTCGTCACCGCGAATTACGTGCGTGATCCGCATTTCGAGATCGTCGACGACGACGCAGAAGTTGTACGTCGGCGTGCCGTCGGCCCGCGCGATGACGAGATCGTCGAGCTCGGCGTTTGCAATCTCGATGCGCCCCTTCGCGGCGTCGTCCCAGGCGACGACACCGTCGTCCGGATTGCGGAACCGGTACACCGGCGCGACACCTTCAGGCGGCGTCTTCCCCTGCGCATTCTCCGGCCGCCACCGGCCGTCGTAGCGCGGTTTCTCGCCGCGTGCCGTCTGCTCGGCGCGAAGCTCGTCGAGCTCGGCGGGGGTTGTGTAGCAGCGGTAGGCGAGGCCTTTCGCCAGCATGTCGTCGAGCACGGCACGATAGCGGTCCATCCGCTGCATTTGATAGTACGGTCCCTCGTCGTAATCGAGGCCGAGCCACGCCATCGCGTCGACGATCGCTTGCTCGGCCTCGGCCGTCGACCGCTCCTGGTCCGTGTCCTCGATGCGCAGGATGAAGGTGCCCTGGTGATGGCGCGCGAACGCCCACGGAAAAAGTGCCGAGCGGATATTGCCGAGATGCAGGAACCCGGTCGGGCTTGGCGCGAAGCGGGTGCGAACGGCGGTCACGGTGCTTTCGGGAACGACAGTCAGTCGCTGCATTCTAGCGGACCGTTGCTGGTAAGCTCGCGCTTCCCACGGAGCGTCCATCATGATGGCGACGATATTCGCAACCACGCTGCTCGCGTTCGTCTCCGGCTGGCGCCGCCACGGACGATGGTCGCTGCTGTTCTTCTTCGCGAGCCTGGCGCTCGCCGGCGGGCTGTTCCTCTACGAGATCTACAGCCCCGAGTACGGCTTCCACATGCCGTGGCTCCAGACATACGACGCGCGTCCGGCAGGCAGCGCGGTGTGCACTTGAAGCTCGATATCCTCGCCGAGACCCGCGCGGCCTCCACGGACCGTCGGCTCGCTGCGATCAATCATACGGCGATGCTGCTGATGATGGTCGCGATCGCCGCCATCCTGACGGTCGCGATGATCTTTCAGTACGTCAAGGGGGAGCTGCCCTGTCCACTCTGCCTGCTCGAGCGCGTCGCGCTGTTCGGCGTCTGCTTCGGCATCATGCGCAATTTCCGGCACGGGTTCGCGTATCGGAATACCGGGCTCAGCCTGCTGTGGACGATCTTCCTGCTGGTCGTGTCGGTGCGCCAGAGCCTGCTCGACATCTACCCGCGCCCCGGTCATGCGTACATCGGCAGTCCGATCTTCGGCATCCACATGCCGGTGTGGTCGATCATCATCGCGCTGGCGTTGCTCGTCGCGTACGCGATCAAGGTCACGCTCGTCGGCAGCGATGCGTTCATGCGCACGGCGGACATCGCGACGTTCCCCACGCTGAAGCGCATCGCCGACGCCGTGAGCCTGTACGTGATCGCGATCCTCACGATCAACGCAGTCTCCGTCGTCGTTCAATGCGGCTTCGGCGAATGCCACACGTTCGGCTACAAGCTGCTGCAGTAAGGGCGACAGCGACGGGAGACGCGAGCGGGCGGCGTCAGGGATTCCAGCGCAGGTCGAGCGTCGTCGGCAACGCCGGATTGCGCGGCTCGTCGTGCACGGGCACAGGTCCCGGCGTGTGGCCGTGGGGCCAGAACCGCGCGAGCCGCCGCGATTCCGCTTCGTTCGCGTTGACGGGAAACGTCTCGTAGTTGCGGCCGCCGGGATGCACGACGTGATACGTGCATCCGCCGATCGCGCGTTGCGACCAGCGATCGACGAGATCGAACCGCAGCGGCGCCTGCACGCGAATCGTCGGATGCAGCGCGGACGCGGGACTCCACGCGCGAAAGCGCACGCCGGCGACGAACTCGCCCGGAATGCCGGTCGCCGTCAGCGGCACCACGCGGCCGTTGCACGTGACCGCGTGCCGGTGATCGATCATGCCCGTCACCTTGATCTGCAGCCGCTCGACCGACGAGTCGACGTAGCGCGCGGTGCCCGACGTGCCGATCTCCTCGCCAAGCACATGCCACGGCTCGATCGCCTGGCGCAGCTCGAGCATGATCCCGTCGTACGTCACCGTTCCAAACCACGGGAAGCGAAACTCGACGAACGGATCGAACCACTCGGTTGCGAACGGATACTCGTCGCGCCTCAAATCGTTGACGACGTCCCGCAGATCGGCCGCGACGAAATGCGGCAGTAGCCACCGATCGTGCAACGCAGTGCCCCACGCCACCAACTGGCCGCGGTACGGCGTGCGCCAGAATCGCGCGACGAGCGAGCGCAGCAGCAGCATCTGCACAGCCGCCATCCGGTAGTGCGGCGGCATTTCGAATGCGCGGAATTCCAGCAGACCCAGGCGCCCGGTCGCAGTGTCCGGCGAATACAGCTTGTCGATCGAGAACTCGGCGCGATGCGTGTTGCCGGTGAGGTCGGTCAACAGATGACGCAACAGCCGGTCGACGAGCCATGGCTTGTCCGATTCCTGGCCGGGCGGCGCGACGCGGTCGAGCTGCTGGAATGCGATCGCAAGCTCGTAGAGGCGGTCGTCGCGCGCCTCGTCCACTCGCGGCGCCTGGCTCGTCGGCCCGACGAACATCCCGGAAAACAGGTACGACAGCGCGGGATGGTTCTGCCAGTAGACGATCAGGCTCTGCAGCAGGTCGGGCCGGCGGAGCATCGGGCTGTCCGCAGGTGTTGCGCCACCGAGCGTCACATGATTGCCGCCGCCCGTGCCGGCGTGGCGTCCGTCGAGCATGAACTTCTCGGTCGCAAGACGCGTCATTCGCGCCTCGGCGTAAAGCGTCTGCGTCGTGTGGATCAGCTCGCGCCAGGACGACGACGGATGGACGTTCACCTCGATGACGCCGGGATCGGGGGTCACGAGCAGCGCTCGGATGCGTGGATCGCGCGGCGGCGGATAACCTTCGACCAGCAAGGGCATCGCCAGCGTTCGCGCCGTAGCCTCGATGGCGCCGATCAGCGCCGCGTAGGGCTCGATCGTGCGCACGGGCGGCACGAACACGCGCAGATGACCGTCGCGCACTTCTACAACGAGCGCCGTCTTGATCACTTCGCGCGGCTTGTCGCCCCGCGCGCGGCCCCGGTGCGACTGCAGCGCGTCGCGATCGCGGAGCCCCGCGCGCGCCGCATACGGATCCGGCTCAGAATCGTACTCGACATCGTCGGGAAGCACGTCGGGCAGCGATGCGAGCGGTAACCGGAAACCCAGTGGCGAATCGCCACCGACGGCGTACAGCCGGTCGCGGCGCAGCGGCCACGGGCTCGTCTCCCACGCGATGCCCGCGAAATCCTGTTCGTCGACGGCTTTGAGCGGCAGCACGAAGCCGGCCGGCTTGTCGACGCCCGAGCGCAGCAGTCGCGCGATTCGCGCGCGCTCGCCGGGCTGCGAGAGGTCGTGCGCGAGCGGATCGACGTTGCCGGGCAATGCGCTCTCGTCGAGCAGCACCTTGGACACATCCTCGAACGCCGTCAGTACGTAGCCGGCTGGAAGCCCAAGCCGCGTCGTCAGCGCATCGATGAACGTGCGTGCCGAATCGATCGTCGCGCGGCCCGGAACGCTCGAATCCGGAACGAGACTATCGTCGTGCCACAGCGGCTCGCCGTCGACGCGCCAGAACACGCCGAGCGCCCAGCGTGGCAGCGGCTCGCCCGGGTACCACTTGCCCTGCCCGAAATGCAGCATGCCGCCGCTCGCGAATTGCGTCTTCAGCCGCAGCAGCAGTGATTCGGCCAGGCGGCGCTTCGCGGGCGACATCGCCGTGAAGTTCCATTCCGGATCGTCGGGCTTGTCGATGGCAATGAACGTCGGCTCGCCGCCTTGCGTCAGCCGCACGTCGCCGGCGGCGAGATCCATATCGATGCGCTCGCCCAGCGCGTCGATCGCCGCCCATTGCTTGTCCGAGTACGGGCGCGTCACCCGTGGATCCTCGTGGATGCGCGTGACGCTCATCGCGACGCTGAATTCGACGTTCGCGACATCGGTGAGCCCGGAAATCGGCGCGGCGCTGCCGGGCGTGGCCGTGCACGCGAGCGGAATGTGGCCCTCGCCGGCGAGAAGGCCGGACGTCGGGTCCAGACCGACCCATCCCGCACCCGGCACGTAGGCTTCGGCCCATGCGTGCAGATCGGTGAAATCGCGGTCGGCCCCTGCCGGCCCTTCCAGCGGCTTGACGTCGGCGACGAGCTGAATCAGGTAGCCGGACGCGAAGCGTGCGGCGATACCCAGGTGGCGCAGGATCTGCACGAGCAGCCAGCCCGAGTCGCGGCACGATCCGCTCGCCTTCGCCAGCGTGTCTTCGGGCGTCTGCACGCCCGGCTCCATGCGCACCAAATACGCGACATCGTCCTTGACGCACTGGTTGACCGCTACGAGCAGGTTGACCGTCGACAGGCCGACCGCGACCGTCGTGCGGAACCGCTCGATCCACGCCAGCAGCCGGTCGCCTGCAGGCTCGACCTCGAGGAACGGTGCAAGCTCCTGCGCGAGGATCGTCGAATACGCGAACGGAAACGCCTCGGCGTACGGCTCGACGAAAAAGTCGAACGGATTGATGATCGTCAGGTCGGCCGTCAGGTCGACGGTGATCTCGAGATTGTCCGTCCGCTCGGGAAAGACGATGCGCGCGATCCAGTTGCCGTACGGATCCTGCTGCCAGTTGACGAAGTGCTGGGCGGGCGTCACGCGCAGCGAATAGCCGAGAATCGGCGTGCGGCAGTGCGGCGCGGGCCGCAGCCTCACCTCATGCGGCGACAGCGAAACGAGCCGATCGAAGCGATAGCTCGTCCGATGTGCGAGCGCTACGCGAATCGGCATCCGTGCGGTAAAGGTCTAGAGCCAGTCGGGATCGGGCAACTGCGCGAACACGCGGCGCAGCCCCTCTCCCCACTGATGATGGACCATCTGGAAATACGGGTCGAATTCCTGGATCCGCCGCTGCAGCGCGACCTTGAGGCTGCCTGTTTCGTAGACGAGCAGGTCGATCGGTAGCCCGACCGAGATATTGGAGCGCATCGTCGAATCGAACGAGACGATCGTGCATTTCGTCGCGTCGAGCAGTGAAGTTCCGCGATGGACGACGCGATCGATCACCGGCTTGCCGTATTTCGATTCGCCGATCTGGAAGTAGCAGGTGTCCGGTGTTGCCTCGATGAAATTGCCTTCGCTGTACACCTCGAACAACCGCGGCGCCTCGCCATGGATCTGCCCACCCAGGATGAAGTTGGCGGACGCGTCGATGTTGTGCTGCTCCATGTACGGACCGTCGCGGCCCTTGA
>Ga0207697_10000426_pt1 | contig 23775 bp, 26 predicted proteins | sample KBSSwiS5withPhiX_FD_184293 | JGI IMG/M metagenome (GOLD analysis project Ga0207697, IMG submission 184293) | Switchgrass rhizosphere microbial communities from Kellogg Biological Station, Michigan, USA, with PhiX - S5 (SPAdes) (version 2) | ecosystem: Host-associated > Plants > Roots >... | reverse complement strand
GAGACGCTTTACGGCGTGCTCGGCGGTTTTCATCTCTCGGGCGGCAACGAACGCATCATCCCCGAGACGGTAGCCGAGCTGCGCGCCTTCGAGCTCAAGATGATTGCCGCCGCCCATTGCACCGGCTGGCGCGCGGTCAACGCGCTGGCGAATGCGTTCGGCGATGCGGTCGCGCCAGCGGCGGTGGGCAAGGTTTATCGCTTCTAGCGCGGGTTGGCATGCGACACGCTGGGGGCACTGTGAGGTGTAGAAACGACAGTTCAGAGCTCGTCGATGGCAATCGAGAGCTTGCCCATGAACTGGGGCACGCGGTATCCGAAGGGTTCGCGCGCGCATGGCCCATTCTGCTGTGGCTGCTGCCGGCGGCCATCGTCGGAGCGGCCGGCTTCCTGCTGCCGATCCGTTTCGAGAGCGCCCGCGCGCGGTCCTTGCGCGACGCGCTGCTCGATCGTCAGGAATGAGCTGCGTGACTTACTTGCCGACTACTTCTGTCGAAACTTCCGCCATTGCCGTCGGCTTGATCCCGAGTTTCTGCGCCGCAGCCGTCGACAGATCGAGGATGCGGCCCGCCTGCGTGGGACCGCGATCGTTGATGCGCACCGTCACCACCTTCTGATTCTTGACGTTGGTGACCTTGACCATCGTGCCGAAGGGCAGCGTCTTGTGCGCGGCGGTCAGGTGGTTGGCGTCGTAGCGCTCGCCGTTCGCCGTCTTGTGGCCGTTCAGCCGGTGGTTGTAAACGGCGGCCAATCCGGTTTCGCCTCCAGCGGCTGCAGCAGGTGTTGGCGGCGCTGGCGTTGCCGCGGGTGGTGCAGTAGCAGGCGCCGGAGCGGCCGCCGGCGGTGCGGTCGGCGCTGCGTTGTCGGCGGCCTGTACGCCGCCTGCGTTGATCGCCAGCGCGATGGCCGCCGTGCTCAGCAACGTACGCACTTTGCACCTCATGACGTTCTTCCCGAATCGGTCGTTGCGCGCCCCACGTGCCCGTGTTTTTGTCACGAAGGCGCCGATGCCACCAGCCGATGCGCCGAACGCCCCACTCACGATGCGATTGCTTCCTCGATCTCGGCAAATGTCCTTGCGATGTCGTGCACGTGCTGCGGTGGAATGCCCAGCTGGCGCGCGATCTGCGTCAGCGAGAATATGCCGCAGATCGTCGTCCCCTCGGCCGTGGCATTCGGATTGTTTTCGACGACCAGCGCGTGCTGGCGGCCTGCCAGGCGCAGCGTCGCAATCACGTCGCCGACGCGGGCGGTGCGCACGGCGTCGAGGTCGAGAATCTCGAGGCGCTCCGACGGCGTCATGATGTCGCGGACGAGCACTTCGCCATGGCGAATGCCGCGTGCCTGCGCAAAGCGCATCGGCTTTTCCCCGAGGGTGTCGGTCGACGTGATGATGCCGGACACCTGGCGCGCATCGTCGACGACGAACAGCGCACGCACGCCGTGCGTGGTCATCGCGTGCGTCGCGTCGTCGATCGACACGTTGCGATCGATGGTGACGGCACTGACGCGACGCAGGTCGGTCATGACCTCGGATGCGGGGGAATCGAGCTGCACGGGCGCCTGGGCGCTCGGCACAGGCAGCGTGTAGCGATGACTGGCGCTCGATTGCGAATGCCGCAGCGGCAGGTATTCGTCTTCCGCGTGCGTGGTGTACGGCGTGCGCTGCGCTGTGCTGCTTCGGCGATGCGGCTCGCCGAACATCAGCTGCAGGAAATGATCCTTCTGGCGATCGTCGAGCGGCGCGCTGCCGGACGCCGCGTTGGTTGCGCCGGCGTCTTCGGCCTGCTGCGCCCGGGAACCGTGTGAGTCCATACACTCCCTCCGTTTTTTGGCGAGATTGGAGAACGTATGCAGGTTGGATCGCGGCCGGTCGTCTTCGTTCCTGGCATCGACCATCGGGATGAGCGACATCCTACTTCGGCACCCGGCAAGCGACAATGGTGACGCAAAGCGCCTCTCCCTGACAATGGCGATTGCGCCAGGCGCCTAGCGGTTCCCCTGGCTGTTCTCGACCATGCTGCGCACCAGCGCAGCGATGCCCCGCCGCCAGCTCTCGTCCGTGTTGCCGCGCAGGTCGACGGACTTGTTGAGCAGCACGGCGCCAGTCGCCGTGTCTTCGATCTGGATGTTGATGTTCAGGATCAGGTTGCTCACCTTTTGCACCCAGCCGAGCAGCACGCGGTCGGCGTGCAACGCGCGCGCGACGTCGAGCTCGCAGCCGTTACAGTCGCGAAGCTGCGTTCGCGATCGATACGTCTCGATCAGCGCCGCGGCGGGCGCGACATCCACGACGCGATAGAGCTGGTTCACGGTGAACGCCTGCTGCAACTGATCGCGAATGACCGGCAGCCGCTGATATTCGACCGTCGCCGGCGCGAGCTCGCGCTGGTCGTCGACGAGATCGAAGTCCAGAATCGCGATCGTCTTGAGCTCGGTGCCGTGCAATTGCGGCGCTGCGGCGAGCAGGGCCCCGCACAGCAGCGCACGCATGGCGAACCGCAACGAGTGCGCACGTTTCATGCGACACCGCGCGCGTTCCATTGCTGAACGGGGTACGGGCGCGAAGCGCGTCGCGGCGTTACCCCTGCGCGTAGCGGCTCGGGAAAGTCACGCGGAACGTCGAGCCCTTGCCCGGTTCCGTCTGCAGCTCGAGCGCTGCATCCAGCAACTCGCAGAGGCGCTTGACGATCGCAAGGCCGATGCCTTCGCGCGGGCGCTCCGACTCGTGCGCCGCGCGCGACGCGAGCATCGGAGCCGGCGGCGTGTCCACTTCCCGGGATGGCGGCGCGGCGGCCTGGATGACCTGTGCATCACGTGTCGCGGTGTCGAGCGCGACCGACAGCGGCGTGGTCGCCGGCGTTCCAAGCCCCGGCCCTGAATCCTGCACGCACAGGATCCAACGTTCGGCGCCCGCTCCCGCCGATTCCCACGTAACCTTGATTCCGCCGTGCTGCGTGTACTGCAACGCATTGAGCAGCAAGTTTTGCGCGATCCGGCACACCTTCACGCGATCTCCGTCGACGGGCAGCGTGGACGCGCCCTCGGCCTTCAGGTAGAGACCGTGCTCGGCCGCCATCGCCTGCGACGCCGCGCACAGATCGGCAAGCGCCTGGGCTGCATCGAACGCGCGGATATCCCGCCGCTCATGACCTGCATCGAGTCGCGCCTGCGTCGTCAGGTCGTTCAGCAGCGCATGCAGTGACGCCACGCTGCGCTCGAGCATGTGCAGTGATTTCTCGACCGCCGGTACGGAGGGTGACTTGATCTGCAGCACGCTGGTGACGTTCTGCACGATGGCGAGGTTCCCGCGCAAATCGTGCGTCGCTTCGCGCCACGCTTCGGCGCGCTGCTGCTCGAGACCGGCGAGCTGGCGGTGCGCATCCTCGAGCGTGCGCAGTCGCGCTTCGGCGTCCGCGCGCTGCATATGCGCATACTGCGACACGCTCTCGCTCAACCCGCACACCAGGAAGTCGCAGACCAGGCGCCATGCGGACGACATGACGGCGGGATCGAGTTGCGGACGCTGCGCCGCATAACCCTCCAGCTCGTCGGCAAGGGACGCGTTGAGCCACACCCACTCGCGCATGACTTCCTGCTCGTTGTAGCCCTGCTGCCAGCGTTGCAGCCCGTGGCCCTCGGCATTCGTCGCCCCGTCGTGCGTCGCCGTCAGCTTGTCCTCGATGGCCGTCGAGTCGAGCCGCCGATGCAGCGCGTCGAGCATGTTGGGAATGTGGTCGTAGAACTGCGCGCGCGACAACGTATTGGCAGCGGTTATCTTGGGATCCCGTTGCGCAGCGCGGCTCCACGCTTCGAGGATCTGGGTGCGTCGCTTCTGCAGATGGGCAGCGAGTGCACGAAGCTCACGCGCAATCGAGTCGTTCGAGGTCATGGATCGGTATGAATTCGGTTCAGGGGTCGACAGCAGGCAAACCGGCAGTCGCGCGGCGCCAATGTTAACGATACACGGTCCGCCGTCGCGTGTTGCAGGTTGCAATAAGTTGGCGCGCGGGCGGCATGCGCCAACGACCGACGCTTGCCATCACGGTGGCGTCGCCTCGAACCGGTGAGCATCCCACGTGTGTGTAGTTTCGGAGTGAAGAAAATGCAATGTATCAGCGCCTGCACGGCGCGGCGGCGGACGCGCCGTGCGCAACCGTGCGCATAAGGCCGCCTGGAGCCGCCAAAAACGCGAGTATGCGCCGCTGCAAGCGCGAAAATACCCTCAAACCCGCCGACTGGCACCCACCCGGCGCATGGCGCGGCGCTTGCTCCCGTCAATCATCCCGCTGCATCGGATGACGAGTCGTGAACACCCCGCCCCATAGTTGCGAGACATGACCAAGCTCGCGAGGCACCACGATGCATCCGGCGCGACGGATCTGACGAATTCGAGCGTGTCGCCAGCCGACATCGAGTTGAACAACATCGCAAGAACAGTCTATCGGATCGGACCTACCAGATGAGCAATGCCGACGCGACCGGCGCGCGCTCGGGATCCGTGCTGATCCTGGCGGCGGGCCGCGACGGCGAGCTTGCGCTGGAGGTTCTGAACAATGCAGGTCACGCGTGTCACCTCTGCGCGGATGAGCAAGACCTCCTCGATCGACTCGGCGATGATGTTGCGGCGCTGCTGATCGCCGAAGAGCTCGTCTCGGAAAGGTTGCACGGGAACCTCACCGCAGCACTTGCGGCGCAGCCGGCATGGTCGGACTTGCCGATCCTCGTCGTGGCACAAAACTCGAGTGAGGCGCTGCGCCTGCCGGGTCTTGCCGTCCTCGGCAACGTGTCCGTGCTGACACGTCCGCTGGCGGTGGACGCGCTGTCGTCGTCGGTCGCCGCATCGGTTCGCGCGCGCCTGCGGCAACTGCAGGTACGCGACTTGTTGGGCGATCAGCAGGAGCAAGCGCGGCGCAAGGACGAGTTCCTCGCAATGCTCGCGCACGAGCTTCGCAACCCGCTGGCGCCGATCCGCTATGCCGCCCGGATTTTGCAGGCGCACGGGCTGCCTGCCGACCAGCTTCGCCACACGGCGCAACTCGTCGAGCGACAAGTTGGGCACATGGCGACGATCATCGACGACCTGCTCGATGTCTCGCGCGTCACGCGCGGTCTGATCACGCTGTCCGCTGCGCCGCTCGATTTCGCGGACCTCGTGCGGCGCACGGTCGATGCGTACGCCGTCACGGCGAAGGACAAGGGCGTGGGCGTGCGCGCAGTGATCGCGCCGCAGCCGGTCTGGGTGCGCGGCGACGCGACACGTCTCAAACAGGTGCTCGACAACTTGCTCGACAACGCCGTCAAGTTCTCGCCGGCGGGTCGGGAAGTGCTCGTGAGCCTCTGCAAGGACGCCGGCCAGGCAGTCGTCGAGGTATCCGATCAGGGCGCGGGCCTTGATCCGGCGCTGATACCCCACATCTTCGAGCCGTTCGTGCAGGCGGACCGGTCACTCGATCGTCCGAACGGCGGACTCGGACTCGGCCTGGCGCTGGTCCGGGGCTTAGTCCAGCTGCACGGCGGCGCGACGAGTGCGCAAAGCAAGGGGCCGAACTGCGGCAGCACGTTCACCGTACACCTGCCGTTGATCGAGACGCCGGCGTTGCGGCCCGAGGTACGCGCATTACCGCACGGACCCGGCGGCCTTCGCGTGCTGCTGGCCGAGGACAACCGCGATGCGGCCGATTCGCTGAAGATGCTGCTCGAAATGTCCGGGCACGAAGTAACGGTCGCCTACAACGGCCCCGACGCGGTCACGACGGCGCGCAGCGTCTGTCCGCAAGTCGTCGTCTGCGACATCGGTCTTCCGGGCATGAGCGGTTACGACGTTGCAACGGCGTTGCGCCAGGATCCGGAACTGCAGAACGTGCGGCTGATTGCAGTCACGGGCTATGGCGACGCGCAGGACCGCGATGCGGCACTTGCCACAGGATTCGACGAGCATCTCTGCAAGCCGGTGGAACCCAACGCGCTGCTTGCCGAGATCGCCAAGGCCGCGCGCGGCGCGAACGCGGTGCATGGCGGCACGCGCGTTCGTTAGATCGGGCATCTCCCGGCAGCGTGGTAATGGCGCGGGCTTGCCGCTCGCCGCGGGTTAAAGTGCGGCCTTCGCCGCCATCGGTCCGCCTGCCATGGGAAAACTGACGACCCACGTGCTCGATACGTCGACGGGCAAGCCCGCCAGCGCGATGTGCATCGACTTCGCCGTCGTCGAGGCGGGCGGGCCGCGGCTGCTGAGCTCGGTCGAGACCAACGCCGATGGCCGCACCGATGCGCCGCTGCTAGGTGCCGACGCGATGCGCGCGGGCGTCTACGAGTTGACGTTTCATGTCGCGGATTACTATCGTGCGCACGCAGTTGCGCTCGCGGATCCCCCGTTCGTCGATCGTGTCGCCGTGCGTTTCGGCATTGCGGATGCCGAGGCGAATTATCACGTGCCACTGCTGTGCTCGCCGTGGAGCTATTCAACCTATCGCGGCAGCTGATCCCGCCACAACCGCCGGCCGCTTCAACCGTAGACGGTTTTCACGAGCAGTGCCGCGCCGGCCAATGCCATGCTGGCGAACGTCAGCGCGCCGGATATCGTTACCCATGCCGTCTTGTTCTTCACGATGCGGCTCACCATGAAGTGCTCGGCGAGCGCTTCGCGCGAGAAATCGGCGGTATCGAACTGCGCGACCTCTTGCTCAAACCGGCGGAATTCGGTCGCGGCGTAGTGCGTTGCGACGTAGCCGTAGAAGCTGATCGGCCGGTAGTCGCCGCGATCGCTGCCCGGCAGCGCGATCGAGCGCCGCGGAATGACGACCCAAAGCGCCGCGAGTAGCGCAAGGAGCGAGCTGAGCGACGCACCGAGCGCAAACCACTTGGCGGCAGGCGCGACCTCGCCGAGGCGCGCGCCAATCCACATGAAGGTCAGGAGCGCGCCGTTGGCGGCGAAGAGAAAGCCTGCCTTGCCGTCCATCAATGCGACCAACCGGCGCGTCGACTCGGCGAGCGCCGCATAGGTTTGGGCGCGCTCTGCAGGTTCCATGGGAATGGAAGGCGAGTTCGTCCTCGCCGTCAATCACGGAAGGGCACGCACTCCGCGAATCAGCGGCCCATCTCGACGTGTTCCCACGCCGACTTGCCGTGATGGTGCAGCCTGAAATAGTGATCGCGCAGCGTCGCGAGCTCGTTGGCAACCTGCAGCGGAAAGCCCTTGCGGCCCCCACGCCTGTCCATCATCAGGTCGTCGAGCAGCCGCTCGCACTTCACGGGGTCGGTCCATACCTTGCATAGCCGGTTGGCGAGACGCGCGTAGCGCAGCGCCAGTTGCCGCGGTTGCACGGCGTCCGGCATTTCGGATAGCCACGTGTTCGTGGCGTCGTTCAGCGGCTCTGGCTCAGCCTGCGAGCGCTTCGCTTCCCAGTCCTCGACTTTCTTGGGCACGGCATATGCGGCCGGGCCTGTTTCCTCGAGTGCCTTGCGAGCATCGTTGAACGAGACTTTCTCGAACTCCAGCGCTCCTGGATCGCTGTGACCTGGCATGACGCGCTCTCCTCTCGTCGGCAGCCAACGCACCTTCGCTACACGCTGCATCGCCAGCGCAGCGCATCGATGCAGCGTTGCAATGAGTATACCGGCGCCGAGTCCGCGTACCTACTCCGGGCGGCGCGCGCTTCAATCGTACGCGGCCCGCGAACTTTTGGAGCGGTGGAAAGCGGCGACGGTTGCTTTGTACCGACAGGCGGTGTCGTGAAGTTGCGACAACCGATTGCAGTTCGCGCAATAAAAAAGGCCGGGCAGCGCCCGGCCTTCTCATTCCAAACGAAGCTGGACGTCAGGCTGCCTGGATGTTCGAAGCCTGCTTGCCCTTCGGGCCTTGCGTGACTTCGAAGCTGACTTTCTGGCCTTCCTTGAGCGTCTTGAAGCCCTGCATGTTGATCGCCGAGAAGTGAGCAAACAGATCTTCACCGCCTCCATCAGGAGTAATGAATCCGAAGCCCTTCGCGTCGTTGAACCACTTCACAGTTCCGGTTGCCATTTCTGGTAATTCCTTAAGTACGAGATATAAACGGGACGTTGCCCGGCCGATGTTTCGATCTCAAGGAAAGTACGGCGGTCGAACGACTGCGTGGCGGTCGTACAGAGCATGCCTTTACTGCTTGGAACAAAACACGGCGGACACTATACGTCAGAATTCCCAAAAAAGCGATAGCTTTCCCGGGAAGGGCCTCCAGGCGTTGCGCGGAATCCCGCGCCAGACGCGGGATTCGGGAATGCGCCCGGCGCCGGGGGTGGCGCCGTTAGGACGTCAATTCCCGCCGGACGAGTGCGGCGCCGGCGCCAAGTGCTGCCAGCTTCCGGCGCGCGATGTCGCGGGAAAGCGGCACCATTCCGCAATTGGTGCAGGGCAGCAACCGCGCGGCGGGCACGAATTCGAGGGCGGCCCGGATCACGTCGGCCACCTCTTCCGGCGTCTCGATGCGGTCGCTCGCGACGTCGATGGCCCCGACGAGCACGTCCTTGCCTTCGAGGAGCCCGATAAGGTCGATCGGTACATGTGAGTGCGCACACTCCAGCGAAACCTGGTCGATAGTCGATGCGGCAAGACGCGGGAACGTCTGCTCGTATTGCCGCCATTCGCTGCCGAGCGTCTTTTTCCACTCGATGTTGGCCTTGATGCCGTAGCCGTAGCAGATGTGCACCGCCGTGGTGCAAGTGAGGCCGGCGGCGGCGCGTTCCAGCGCCGCGATGCCCCAGTCGCGAACCTCGTCGAAGTAGACGTTGAATGCGGGCTCGTCGAACTGGATGACGTCAACACCGGCCCCGGCGATTGCGCGCGCCTCTTCGTTCAGGATGTCGGCAAATGCCAGCGCCAGCTTCTCCCGGCTGCCGTAGTGCGCGTCGTAGAGCGTATCGACCATCGTCATCGGGCCGGGCAGCGTGAACTTGACCGGTCCGACCGCTTCGGACCGCAGGAACGCGGCATCGTCGACGTAAATCGGGTGCCGACGCGCCACGGCGCCCACGACCACCGGCACGGCCGCGTCGTACCGATTGCGGATGCGCACGGTCTTCTTGTGCTCGAAGTCGACGCCGTCGAGCCCTTCGATGAACGTGGTGACGAAATGACGGCGCGTCTGCTCGCCGTCGGACCGGATATCGATGCCCGCACGCTCCTGGTCGCGCAGCACGAGCCTCACCGCATCGCGCTTGCCTTCGTCGAGTGCTGCGCCTTCGAGCTTCCATGCCGCCCACAGTGCCTCGGGTTCGGCCAGCCACGAAGGCTTCGGCAGGCTGCCGGCAAGCGTGGTTCGCAACAGTCTGGGTGTGGTCATGGGGTCGGGTTTCCGGCCAGTGGCATCGAGTGCAGATTCTAGGGCCTGTTAACGCTATGGGCACAAACGCGTTGCACGGCCGGAAACGCCCAGCGCAAGGCGCGAAGGCGAAGGCGGGTCGGGTACCCGGCGAGACTTTGCAACGCAGCGATGGGCGTTTTCGGCAGCAACCCGGAGGGAGCGGGTGGCATGGGGCTCCACTCCGCGTTGTTCTCCTCGCGAAGACGCTCGGTCTTCGCTTCGTCGGCCGCCTTGATTGGCGCCCCATGCCAGCCGTTCGCGTTTGCGTCCATAGCGTTAACAGGCCCTAGTCCTTCGCGCCTGCGCGCCGCAGTTCCTTTTCCAGATCGGTCTCGTTGCCGCGTTTCGCCCACGACAGCGCCGTGGCGCCGTCCTGGTTGCGATGATTGATGTCCGCACCGCGACCAATCAATAGGCGCGCCGTGTCGAGCCGATGCTCGCGGACCGCCATCATCAGCGCCGTCGTGCCGTTCGGTGACGCGGCATCGAGGTTTGCGCCGCGTTGCGCGAGAAACGTAACGACGTCGTTGTGCCCGCCCGTGGCTGCGTAGATCAGGGGCGTCCAGCCCGGCGTGTCGATCCTGGCGCCGCCGGCAACGAGCTTGCGGACGGCGTCGAGATTCCCGTTGAGCGCAGCGAGCATGAGCGGCGTGTCGTTGAAGCGGTTGGGCCGATTCGGATCCGCCTTCGCGGCGAGCAGCACATCGATCGACCGAACGCTGCCATTGCGCGCCGCGATGCACAGCGCGGTGTCGCCCTTCTCGTCGACGGAATTCGGATCCATGCCCCGTGCCACGAGCCGGCTCACCTCCTCGGCGCGATCGCTCGCGATCGCGACCGCAAGATCGTCCAGCAATCCCTGCGCCGACAGACCGATCGCCGCGCACCCGAAGAGCGCGATGGCGAACGCCCGCCGCAGCGCGTTTTCAGTGCGCATGGGGTGCGACGCCGAACAGGCTGAAGAAGTTTTTCGATGTGGCATCTGCAATGACCTCGACTGGCACTTCGCGCAGCCGCGCAATCTCCTCGGCGACATGCCTGACGAATGCGGGCTGGTTGCGCTTGCCGCGATGCGGCACGGGCGCGAGATAAGGACTGTCAGTCTCGATCAGCATCCGGTCGAGCGGCACGCGCCGCGCAACATCTTTCAGCGCGACGGCGTTCTTGAATGTGACGATGCCGGAGAACGAGATGTGGAAGCCAAGCTCGAGCGCCTGCGCCGCAACGTCCCACGTCTCGGTGAAGCAATGCATGACGCCACCCGCCGCGCCGGCGCCCTCTTCGCGCATGATCGAAAGCGTGTCGGCGGCGGCAGCGCGTGTGTGAATCACGAGCGGCTTCCTTGCAGCGCGAGCCGCGCGAATGTGGGTGCGAAACCGTTCGCGCTGCCAGCCGAGGTCGCCGGTGAGCCGGAAATAGTCGAGACCGGTCTCGCCCACGGCGACGACTTTCGGGTCGCGGCAGTGCTCGACGAGCACGGCCTCGGTCGGCTCCTCGATGTCCGCGTAGTCCGGATGCACGCCGACGCTCGCGTAGAGATTCGGATGGGCCCGCGCGATCGCATGCACGACCGGCCACTTGTCCATCTCGACGGCAATGCACAGCGCGTGCGTGACGCCCTGGTCGCGCATCGCGTCGAGCACCTGCGGCAGATCGTCACGGAGCTCCGGAAAATCGAGATGGCAGTGAGAATCGACGAACATCGCTGAAATCCACGCGCGCGGCAGCCACGGCCGGCGTCATTCCGGAAGCGGGCGATCCGCGCACCGGTCGACGCGGCCGTCGCCCGACCGTCACATCGTATGCGTCGACCGCGTCGAGCCGAGATGCTCGCCGAGGATCCGCTCGATCGTCGCTTTCGCAGCAGCGCCGGTCTCGTCGAGTGTGAACTGGACGCCGATGCCCTGCGTACGGTTGCCCTGCCCGCCGTCGGGTGTGATCCACACGACCTTGCCCTGCACGGCGATGCGGTTGGGGTCGTCCATCAGCGACAGCAGCATGAACACCTCTTCGCCGAGCGAATACGGGCGCGACGTCGGGATGAAGATGCCGCCGCCTTTCAGGAACGGCATGTAGGCCGCGTACAGGGCGGCTTTTTCGCGGATGTTGAGCGACAGGACGCCAGGACGAGCGACCGCGGCGGTTGATGCAGGGATTTTCTCGGCCATCGTCTACCCGAACAGGGCCCGGTAATCGATCAGTAGCGCCTCCGCGACGAGGCGCGGCTGCAGCGGGTGCGCAAGTAGCGCGCGTTGGTCCAGCAGGCTACGATGATAGCGAAACAGCGGCACCCCCGCCACCGACGGCGCGAGCGCCGCCAATTGCGCGGCGTAATCCGGGTTTCTAATCGGCACGCCGCCCGCGCGGACGCGCGCCAGGTCGGCGCACCAGCCGACAAGCCAGTCGATCGCCGCGGCCAGCCGTTCCTTTCGGCTTTCGCGCGGACCCGCGTCGATGCGCTGTCCGAGTGCGCTCACCGACATGTCGCGAGGCGCTGCGAGCGCCCTGATCCACGCAGCGCGCTCTGCCTGATAGCCGGTGTCGGCCAGCGCAACGGCTGCAAGCGGTGCGCCGCCGGCCTGCGCCAGCACGGCGTCCGCATCGCGGATCCCTTGCCGGGCGAGCCACGCGGCACCTTCTGCAGTGCTGGGCTGCGGCGCTGGGATGACCTGACAGCGACTGCGAATCGTTGCGGCCAGGCGCCCCGGCTGGTGCGACACGAGCAACAGGAACGTGCCGGGCGGCGGTTCCTCGAGCGTCTTCAGCAGCGCGTTCGCGGCGGCGGCGTTCATCCGCTCGGCGGGATCGATGATGCCGACCTTGGCCCCGCCGCGATGGCTCGTGAGCTGCGCCCAGCCGGTCAGCGCGCGGATCTTGTCGACGACGATCCATTCGACCGGCTTCACCACGTCGTCGGCGACGTCGATCGGCTCGACGACGCGCAGGTCAGGATGCTGGCCGGCGCTCGCGTAACGGCAACCGGGACACTCGCCGCAAGGCAGGCCCGTGACGCGCGGCGCTTCGCAGACGAGTGCACGGGCAAGCATGTCCGCGAGCGCGCGCTTGCCGATGCCGCGGCGACCGGTGATCAGCATCGCGTGCGGCCAGCGATCGCGTCTCGCGAGGAGTTCGGTCAGCGTCGCGCGATGCCAGTCGAGCGGGACGACGGTCGATCGGATTGTTTCCGCGTCCGTCACGGCGTCGTCCCCCGGGGAGCTCATAGCGCGTCGACGAGCTTCTCGAGGTCCGCGCGGACGTCGACCAGCGGACGCGTGGAATCGATGATGCGAAACCGTCGTGGATCGGCGGCGGCCCGCGCGAGGTAGACCTTGCGGACGCGATCGAAGAATCCCGGTGCCTCGCGCTCGAACTTGTCGAGCGGATGTCCGCGCGCGGATAGCCGATCGAGGCGCTCGCGTGACACGGCACCGGAAACGTCGAACAGCAGCGTCAGGTCGGGATTGCAGTCGGCGTGCAGCGTCCGCTCGAGTGCTTCGATCAGCTCGAGCGAAACGCCGTGCCCGCCCCCCTGGTAAGCGTAGGTCGCATCGGTGAAGCGATCGCAGACGACGATGTCGCCGCGGTCGAGCGCGGGCCGAATCACGTCGACGACATGCTGGCGGCGCGCGGCGAACATCAGCAGCGCCTCGCTTTCGTGCGCCATCTCCTGATGCAGCAGGATCTCGCGCAGTGCCTCGCCGAGGGGCGTGCCGCCCGGTTCGCGCGTCGCGACCACGCGACGGCCTCGCACCGCCAGCGCATCGACGAGCCACGCGGCATGCGTGCTCTTGCCGGCGCCGTCGATGCCTTCGAGAGTGATGAAGAGTCCGCGCGTCATCGGGGGCTACCGGTGTCGATTCGCGGATTCGCCTGCGCAGTGCGCGCGCAAGGAAGCGATCAGCGACCGCCTTTCTGATATTTTGACACGGCGCGATTGTGATCGGACAAGCTGGCCGAGAACTCCGACGTGCCGTCGCCGCGCGATACGAAATACAGGTAGGCCGTCCGCGGCGGGTTCATCACGACGTCGAGCGACGCCTGCGATGGCAATGCGATCGGCGTCGGCGGCAACCCGTCGCGCATGTACGTGTTGTACGGCGTGTCGGTCTCGAGATCGCGCTTGCGCAGGTTGCCATCGAAGCGCGCACCCATGCCGTAAATGACCGTGGGGTCGGTCTGCAGCCGCATCCCGCGCTTCAGGCGATTGACGAAGACGGACGCGATCAGCGGCCGGTCGTTCGGATGCGCGGTCTCCTTCTCGACGATCGACGCGAGGATCAGCGCGTCGTACGGCGTTGCGAGCGGCAGGTCCGGCGCCCGGCGTGCCCACGCCGCGTCGAGCCGCTGGTGCAGCGCTGCATAGGCGCGCCGCAACAGCGCGAGATCGCTGCTGCCCTTCGCGAGGAAGTACGTATCCGGAAACAGGATACCTTCGGGGCTGGCCTCGACGGCGCCGACGCGCTTCAACAACTCGGCATCGGGCAGGTCGGCGCCCTCGTGGCCGACATCGGTCGCCGCGCGCAGGACCCGCCGCACGTCGGCGAACGTCGCGCCCTCGACGATCGTCACCGCGGTCTGCGTCACGTCGCCTTGCGTCAGCTTCGCGAGCAACTCGGGCAGCGTGATGCCCTGCTCGATCTCGTAGCTGCCGGCCTTGATGGTGCGATCGACGCCGCGCACGCGCGCGAGCAGCGTGAGCGCTGCCGGATGCGGGATCACACCCGCGTCGCGCAGCGTGCGCGCGACCGTCGCCAGCGGCGTGCCGGCACGCACGTCGAACTCGAACGGACTCACCGGCAGCGGCAACGGTTGCCGATATTTGACGTATGCAGCCAGCGCGAGCCCACCTGCCGCGACCAGCAGCATCACGGCCAGCAGGAGCGCGACGCGGGATTTGCGCATGCAGCGTGGGGAAGAATCGGAGCCGCGCGTCGAAACCGATGGGACGGGAGCGTCGCTGCGAGCTGAAAGCGCCGATTATAATGGGGCGATGAGCGTATTCCTTGCCACGCGCACCCCGCAGGGATCGAACGTCGCCGGGCGGCGTGTGGCATGCGCACCCGTTCGCAACGGCTTCACGCTGATCGAGATCATGGTCGTCATCGTGATCCTCGGCGTGCTCGCGGCGCTCGTCGTGCCAAGCGTGCTGTCGCGCACCGACGATGCACGCAACGTCGCCGCGAAAAGCGACCTCGCCGCCATCCGCCAGGCGCTGAAGCTCTACCGGCTCGACAACCAGCGTTATCCGTCCACCGAGCAGGGCCTCGAGGCGCTGGTCACCAAGCCCGTCGATCCTCCTGTGCCGCCCAACTGGAAGCCGGGCGGCTACCTCGAGAAACTCCCGCGCGATCCGTGGGGACAGCCGTATCATTACCTGAATCCCGGCCTGAAGAGCGACGTCGACATCGTCACGTACGGCGCCGATGGCCAACCCGGCGGCACGGGCGCCGATGCCGACATTGGGTCGTGGGACCTGTAGCCTGGCATCGGGTGACGTACTCGGGCCGGACCTCCGGTTTCACGCTCGTCGAGATCCTTGTCGTCATCGTCATCCTGGGCATCGCGGCCGGGGTGGCGATCGTCAGTGCCACACCGGACGAACGCGATCTTTCCGTACGCGAGGCACGCCGTTTCGCGGGCGCTCTGGAGTACGCGGCGCAGCGCGCCCAGTTCCGCAACGAACTGCTGGGCGTATCCGCGACGGGGCGCGCGATTCGCTACTGGCGCCGCGATCTCACGAACGATCGCTGGCAACTCGTCGATGACGACGACATCCTGCGCGCCCGCGCGTTGCCCGATCCGGTCGACGCGATGGCCGTCGCGTTCGCAGGCCAGGCACCTGCTTTCGACGCCGTCATACCGTTGCGCGCATCGGGTCGCAACGAGCCGTTCGCATTCGCGTTGACAACGCCTGCGTGGCGCACGCTGATCCTGCTCGATCCGCTCAATCGCGTATCGATCACGGGCCCAAGCGCGTTGGCGCCGTGACGCGACGACTTCGCGGCTTCACGCTGATCGAGGTGCTCGTCGCGCTGGCGATCGTCGCAGTGGCGCTCGCGGCCGGCATGCGCGCAATCGCACAAAGCGCCGATGGCGCGACGTTGCTAAAGGCGCGCACGCTCGCGTTGTGGGTCGCGGAGAATCGTCTCGCGCTCTCACAACTGGAAGATCCCACTCCGGCGACCGGGACGAGCCGCGGCGAAGACGCGCAGGCTGGCATGCTGTTCGCGTGGCGACGCACGGTCGACGCGTCTCCCAACCCCGCGTTTCGTCGCGTCGAGATCGTCGTCGAGCAAAACGACCTGCCCGGCTATGCGCTGGCGCGACTGGTGGGCTATGTCGGAACCGGGCAGCGCTGACGTGATGCGCACGGTGCGCGGCTTCACGCTCGTCGAAGCGCTGGTCGCGATCGCGATCCTCGGACTCGTCGCAGTGCTCGCGTGGCGTGCGACAGCGGCGATGACCGACAGCGAAGTTCGGCTCACGGCCGAGCGCGCGAGGTGGCAGCGGCTCGACGCAGTGTTGACGCGCGTCGAAGCCGACCTGCGCTCGTCGCTGCCGCGCCCGGCACGGCGCGGTGCGGGGAAGGATGCTGCGTGGTCGCTCGCGCCGACCGACTCGGCCGGCAATGCGCTGCTCGTGTTCACGCGTGCAGGGCCCTCGGCAATCGACGAACCCGGCAACGCCGGTCAGCGCGTCGGCTACCGGTTTCGCAACGGCCACATCGAAGCGCTGTACTGGCCGCACATCGACAATGTCGCCGCGGACGATGCAACGAGCTACGCTCTGACCGACGACGTCGCGAGCTTCCATGTTTCGGCGCTGACCGCCGACAATCGCTGGTCCGATCACTGGCCGCTGCCCGGAAGCACGTCCATACCGCGCGGTGTCCGCGTCGAGCTGCAGCTCGCCGACGGCAGCTCGGTCGAGCGCCTGCTCGTTCTGCAATGACGCACGCATCGCGCCGCCAGGGCCGCAGCGCTGTGCGGACGACGGGCGAACGCGGGCTTGCGTTGATCGTCGCGATGCTCGTCGCGGCGCTGGCCGCCGCCGTTGCGATCTCGCTTGCGACCGCCCAGGCGCAATGGACGGCGCAGGTCGCGCAACGACGAGACCAGGTTCAGGCGCAGTCGATCGCGCTCGCCGGGATCCAGTGGACGCGACAGATCCTCGACGCCACGCGTTCCGCCCCGTTCAACCATCTCGGCGAGGCATGGGCGCTGCCGCTGCCGGCGACGCCGGTGGAGAACGGCTCGGTCGAAGGCCACATCGTCGATGCGCAGGGAATGCTGAACGTCAACAACCTCGCGGACGGCAATCAGACTGTGTTGGAGCGACAGCGGTTCGACCGTCTGTTCAACGCGCTTCGCATACCGCCCGCGACCCTCGCGGCAATGGTCGATTGGGTCGACAGCGACAGCATCGAGGAACCGGGCGGCGCCGAGGATTCGTGGTACGGACGGATGGCGCAACCAGGACTCGCTGCCAATATGCCGGTCGTGCGCATCGACGAGCTTGCCGCCGTGCGCGGGGTGAACCCGACGGTGCTCGCAGCGATGACCCGCTTCGTGACGGCGTTGCCGGACGCCACGCCGCTCAACGTCAACACGGCGCCGGCGGAACTGCTTGCAGCGTCGATCGACGGCGTCGAGCCGGCGGCGCTCGCGACGCTGCTCGCAAGTCGCGCGCAGCAGCCGTTCCAGAACATCGGCGACTTTCGCGCACGATTGCCGCAAGGGGCGTCGCCGATCGGTCCCGATTCGATGTACACGGTGAAGAGCCGCTTCTTCCTCGTGTCGGTCCGCGCGCGCCAGGGCGACACCGTGGCGCAGGCACGCGCGCTGATCGATCGCGCAGGTTCAGCGTCGCCGCGCGTTGTCTGGCAAACGATCGAATAGCGATCGCACCCCCTCCATCTCGTACACTGCGCCGATGCTCCGTGTGTTTCTCGCCGCCGCGCCCGACCGCGATCGCACCAATCCGTGGGTGCGGTACGGCGCGGACGGCCGCGTGACCAGCTCCGGCAACGACGCGCCGGGGCAATGGCCGGCCGATTCCGCGCTGGAGGTCGTGTTGGCCGCGGCGCCGGTGCGGCTGGCCGTCGTCGACCTGCCGCCGATGCCGCCGAATCGGCTGCGCCAGGCCGCGCGGTTTGCACTGGAAGACCAGATGGCCGCAGGCGCCGAAGAGGCCGCGATCGCCGTCGCGCCGTCGGGAAGATCGACGATCGCCGCGATCGCATCGCGTGCGCTGATCGACAGCGTGGCAACTCATGAGCGGCGCGTCGCCCGCATCGTTCCCGAATCGGCGCTCGCGCCACGCAATCCCGGCTGGACGTGGTGCGTCTCCGGAACCGGGGACAGCTTCGTCAGACGCGAGGATGGCAGCGCGTTCGCCGTGGGCGCGGCGCACGACGATGACCTTCCCGTAGAACTGCAGGCGGCGTTGGCGCAGGCGCGTCGCGCGGGCACCGCGCCAGCCGTCGTGCATTCGGCGAAATCGACGCGACCCGAGCGGCTCGCGCAATGGTCCCAGGCGACCGGCGTACCGTTCGTCGCGGCGGCGCCGTGGCGCTGGGAGGACGCCGCCCCAGCGGCATTCGCTGCGGCACCCGACTTTCTCGGCATCGACGCATCGTCGCAATCCGCGGGGACGATCTCGCCGGCCGTGCGCATGTTTCGTCCTGCGATGTTGCTCGGCGCGCTGGCACTGGCGCTGCACGTTGGCGCGTCGCTGGCGCAATGGGCATGGCTCGCCACCACCGATTGGCGTCTGTCGCGTCAGATGACCGCGCTTGCGGCGAATGCCGGCTTGCCCGCCGGCAGCCCTGCCGTCGCCGCGGCAGCGATCGCGCGCCGCAACGCGGAGTTGCGCCACGCCGCTGCGAAGCCCGCCCCCGCGGATCCGCTGCCGTTGATGGCGCGCGCAGCGCATGCGCTCGGTGAGCTTCCGCAAGGCAGCCTCAGGTCCGCGAGCTACACGGACGACGGGTGGACACTCGAGCTCGGCAAGCTCGACGCCGACGCGACCTCGAGCGTGATGCGTGCGCTCGGCCGGGCCGGCGTCGACACCGTTGCGGCGCCGACGTCGTCGGGCATACGGATGCGCATGACCCTCGACGCTGCTGCGCGCTGATCGATGGACATGCGAAACGCGATCGTGGCCACGTGGGACGCTTCGAGTCCGGCCCGCCGGCGCTGGCTCGTCGTATTCGCTGTATTTCTTGCTGCGCTCGCGCTCGTCGCCGCGCTGCGGCCCCTGCCGGCAGCCATCGCGCGAGCGGAATCCGAAGTCGGCCGAACGCGATCGCTGCTCGACGTCGCGCAGGCGCGCATCGCCGACAACGAGAGCCTGGCGCGCACCGCAGCGCCGCTACGTGCCGGCGATCTGCGCTCGGCGATCGACGGCGTGATGGCGCGCCACGAGTTGCGCGCGGCACCGGTGCCTTCGGCTTCCACCGAAGGCCGCTACTCGGTCGTCGTCGACGACGTGCGGTTCGACTCGCTCGTCGCAGCACTCGACGCCTTGGCACGCGATGCTGGCGTCCGTGTCGTCGCCGCCACGCTGACCGCGCGTGTCGAGCCTGGCCGCGTGCGCGCCGACCTGACCTTCGCGCGTTGAAGACCCGCGCTCGACCGCACGCCGCACCGGCGCCTTCACGGCCTTCGATATCGCGCGCGGTGGCAGCACACGGGATGACCTCGTGATGGTGGGCGTAGTGCTCGCCGTCGCGGCGGCCGCCATCGCGCTGGCGGCGGGCATCGCCCCTGCCGCGCTCCTCGACGGGCCGCTCGCCGCGCGGACGCAGCAACGATTGCGATTCGTCGACGCGACGGGCGTCTGGTGGCACGGACGCGGCGTCGTCGCGAGCGCGGATGGACTGTTACGGATGCCGATCGACTGGAAACTCGATCCCGGCGAGCTCGCACGCGGCTCGATCGTCGTGCTCGTCGGACGCGCCGACGACGCGCCGTTGCATGGTGCGCTGACGCTGCGGTCTGCCGGTTTCGACATGCGCGACCTGCGTGCGCGGATTCCGGCCTCGGTCCTCGCCGCCTTCGACGCGCGGCTGCAATCCGTGACACCTGGCGGCAGCATCACCGTCGTCGCACCGCTTGTTTCGGCGGCGGGCGATCGCGTAGCCGGAAGCATCGACGCAGCGTGGACGCGAGCGCGCGTCGTCATCGGCGACGTGGTCGCCGATCTCGGCTCCGTCACACTGAAGTCGAGCCCTGCCAATCAACCGTGGACGGCCACCATTCACAACACCGGCGGCGACGTGGCCGTCACCGGGACGGTCATCGATCGTAACGGCGCGACCGAGGGCACGTTCGACCTGCGACCCGCTGCAACAGCGGCGGGCGCCGTTCGCAACGCGTTGTCGCTCCTCGGTGCGCCCGACGCGAGCGGTGTGGTGCACGTCGCATGGCGAAGCCGGCGTTAAGGCGTCAGCAAGCGCCGCGTGTCGAGGGACTCGATGCGCTGCGCGGCGTCGCGATCGTCGCGATGGTGGTCTATCACTTCTGTTTCGATCTGCGCTACTTCGGCGTCGCGCGCTGGGATTTCGAGCATGACATCCGGTGGCTTGCCGCGCGCACGCTGATCCTGTCGTCGTTCCTGCTGATTGCCGGGATCAGCGCCGCACTGGCACGGCGCGATCCCGCGGCCGATGCGCGCTGGCCTCGTCACGTCGCGGTGATCGGCGGCGCTGCGTTGCTCGTAACGGCCGCGAGCGCGATGATGTTCCCGCGCTCGTTCATCTGGTTCGGCGTGCTGCACGCCATCGCACTATCGCTCCTGCTCGCGCGGCCGCTGGTCGACCGTCCACGCGCAGCAGTTGCTGCCGGCGTGATCGTCATCGCCGCGGGTGTCATGCTCTCGTCGCAGCACTTCGACAACCGGATGCTGGGCTGGCTCGGATTCATGACGGGGAAGCCGATGACGGAGGACTACGTGCCGCTGTTTCCGTGGTCCGGCGTGCTGTTCCTCGGCATTGCAGCGGGCCACGCGCTGGTCGCCAGCAATTTTGCGATGCTCGCGCCGCTCGCGCGCATGCCGCGGGCGCTGCGCTTCCTCGGCCGCCACAGTCTCGCGGTGTATCTCGTGCACCAGCCGCTGCTGCTCGGCGGGCTCGGTCTCGCCGTACGTTGACGCGCCCTGTCTCACCACTTGACTCCGACCCAACATGCAAACCACCCGTTACCAGGTCACGCCACTCGACCCCAACGCTCATGTGTTCGAGGTGCGTTGCACGGTCGACGACCCCGATCCGGCCGGCCAGCGCTTTCGGCTGCCCACGTGGATACCCGGCAGCTACCTGATCCGCGAGTTCGCGCGCCAGTTCGTGCACGTGCGCGCCGAAGCGGCCGGTCGCGCCATTCCGATCGCCAAGGAAGCGAAGGACGTCTGGCGCGCAGCCCCTGGCGAGGGTCCCCTGACCGTTGTCGCCAAGGTCTATGCGTTCGACCTGTCGGTACGCACGGCCTACCTCGATCGCACGCGCGCCTACTTCAACGGACCGAGCGTCTTCTTGTCACCGGAAGGTCGGGAAAGCGCGCCGTGCACCGTCGAATTGATACCGCCTTCGGGCGATGACTTTCGCGATTGGCGCGTCGCGACGACGCTCGAAAGCGACGGGGCTCCTCCGCACGCCTTTGGCCGCTATCGGGCCGCCAACTACGACGACCTCATCGACCACCCGGTCGAGATGAGCGATTTCGCGCTCGCGTCGTTTGCCGCCGGCGGCGTCAGGCACGAGATTGCCGTCACCGGCAGGCAGCAAGCCGACCTCGAGCGGCTCGCCCGCGATCTCGCGCGCGTGTGCCAGTGGCAGATCGACCTCTTCGGCAACGCGCCGCAAAGTCGCCCGCCGTTCGACCGGTACCTGTTCCAGATCACGGCAGTTGGCGACGGCTACGGCGGCCTCGAGCACCGGTCGAGCACGAGCCTCGTCTGCCGGCGCGACGAACTGCCGATGCGCGGCCGCAGCGAAATCGACGACGGCTACCTGAACCTGCTCGGTCTTGCGAGCCATGAGTACTTCCACAGCTGGAACGTCAAGCGGATCAAGCCGGCTGCGTTCATGCCGTACGACCTGACGCGCGAAGGCTACACGCGCCAGCTCTGGGCGTTCGAGGGCGCCACGTCCTACTACGACGATCTCGCGCTCGTGCGCGGCGGCGTCATCGACGACGCGCGGTATCTCGAGCTCCTGGGTCGCGCGATCACCCAGGTGCTGCGCACCCCCGGCAGGCACGTGCAGAGCGTGGGCGATTCGAGCTTCGACGCGTGGATCAAGTTCTATCGGCAGGACGAGAACTCGCCCAACGTCGTCGTCAGCTACTACGCGAAAGGATCGCTCGTGGCGGCAGCGCTCGATCTGACCCTCCGCAAGCGCGGTCGTGCAACGCTCGACGATGTGTTGCGAGCGCTATGGGAGCGCTACGGTCGCGCCGGCGTCGGTGTGCCGGAAGGTGCGATCGACGCGATCGTCGCCGAGATCGCCGGCGACGACATGCGCGACTTCTTCGCGCGCTTCGTCCATGGCACCGACGATCCGCCGCTCGCCGAACTGCTCGACTCGTTCGGCGTCGACTTTCACGTCCGTGCGGCCGTCAATGCAGCCGATCGCGGTGGCAAGCCCTCCACGGCACCGCCACCCACGTGCTGGCTCGGCGCCAAGGTCGCGAAGGACCTGACGCTCCAGAACGTATTCACCGGCTCGCCGGCGGAACGTGCCGGACTCGCCGCGAACGACGTGCTGGTGGCCGTCGACGGCGTGCGCGCGTCCGCCGATTCGCTCGACAAGCTCGCGACGACGCGAAGCGCCGGCGAGCGCGTGGGCGTGCACGCATTTCGTCGCGACGAGCTGATCGTCGTCAACGTCGAGCTCGCGGGCGCGCCGCTCGACACGTGTTGGCTCATGGTGCGCGAAGAGCCTTCGAGCGACGCGGCTCGGCTTCGCCAGCATTGGCTGCACGGTTGATCAACGGAGTGTCGGACGTTTCTTACGCGCGGTCGTCGCGATCGACGACAGTTTCGGACAGCGCCTTGCACTAGGCTGCGTCATTACCGCCAACCGAGGCGTGCGCCGGCTTGGCCTGCCTCACGGACACCTGGTCCGAAGGCCGGTGCGCGGAAACGTCATGCAGTTCGCCGGAAGCCGGGTACGCCGCTACGCCGTCGGGAGCTTGGGCATTCTGGCGGTCCTCGTACTGCTCGTTGCATTCTTTCCGTGGAATTGGGTTCGCGGTCCAATCGCATCGATCGCCAGCACCCGGTTGCAACGAACCGTGGCGATCGGCCACATCGACGTCGATTGGGGTTCGCCGACACTCATTGCCGTCGACAACGTCATCCTCGGCAATGCGGAATGGTCGAAAACGCAGCCAATGGCCACGTTCCCGCGGATGGTTTTCAGCTTCAGCATTTCGTCGTTGCTGCGGATGACGCCGGACATCGTCGTGCTGACCCGCCCGGACGTGCTGCTGGAACGCAATGCGGCTGGCGACGCCAATTGGCACTTCGACGACGCCGCCGGCCACACGGGCGCCGCGTTCGGTGCGATCGACGTCGACAAAGGGATCGTCCGTTATCGCGATGCGCTGCTGCCGGCAAGCGTCGATGCGACGCTGCAGACCGACGCTACCGCGGCGCGGTCGCTCAAGTTCGCGGGCAAAGGCACACTGCGCGGCGATCCGTTCGAGATCCAGGGGACAAGCGAAGGCATTGCGGAGCTGCGACGCGTGAACGCTCCATACCATCTCGCCGTCAGCGCACGAGCGGGTGCCACGTCGATGACGTTCGACGGCACCGCGATTCCCGCGAGCCTCGAAAACGCCGAAGGATTGCTGCATCTGAAGGGCCCCGACCTTTCGCGCCTCTATCCGATCGTGCCGTCACCGTTGCCCTGGACACCACCGTACGATCTCACGGGCAACCTGCGGCACGCGAACAGTCAGTGGATATTCCGCGGCATCAAGGGAACCGTCGGCGATAGCGACCTCGCCGGTGACTTCACGGTCGATGTGTCCAGCAAGCGCCACTCGACGACCGCCGAGCTCACGTCGCGCAAGATGAACGTCAAGGATTTAGGCGGCTTCATCGGTCTGCCCCCGGGCGAATCGTCGCGATCGCTACGGACCGTCGAGCAGCAGCAGGAAGCCCGCAAGCGCGCGACGACAAACCGCGTCCTTTCCGACAAGCCCTTTTCACTCGGCCGGCTGCGCGAGCATGACGTCGACGTAAAGTTCCGTGGCACGAGCGTCAAGTGGGAAACCATACCGATCGATCAACTCGTGACCCACATCGTGCTGAAGAATGGCGTCATGCGCTTCGAGCCGCTCGACTTCGGCATCGCGGACGGTCACGTCGTCAGCAACATCACGCTCGACGCCAACAAGGAAGTGCCGACGGCCCAGGCAAAGATCGAGGCGCGC
>Ga0207697_10000425_pt1 | contig 23802 bp, 23 predicted proteins | sample KBSSwiS5withPhiX_FD_184293 | JGI IMG/M metagenome (GOLD analysis project Ga0207697, IMG submission 184293) | Switchgrass rhizosphere microbial communities from Kellogg Biological Station, Michigan, USA, with PhiX - S5 (SPAdes) (version 2) | ecosystem: Host-associated > Plants > Roots >... | reverse complement strand
GACCTATTCCTTGGCTGGACCACCTTGTACCAAGATTGTTGTCAAGAACATTTGAGGGTACATTGCCATCATTACCACTTGCAGTTACTGCGCTTACAGATAGGTTTGAAGTACATGATTGAGCACTAGCTCTATTGATAAAATTATCATTAAATTGAGATGATGAAAGAAACAATATAGACCAACAGAAAAGTAGAATTAAAATTTTTGAAAAGTTTGTTCTGTAAAATGGCAATATATTTTTCAAAATCATTTGTATAATGACGTTAATTGACCCTATTAAGAATTATCATTTTGAAAATACTATGTTAACTCAATATATTTTCGAAGATGAGGACAAGAATTCTATCTAATTGTAGAATGAACAATGTTCAAGATGGGCGATATATGAGAGGCCTAGTACTGCTAAATGATTTTCAGAGATCCGTACAGATAATATTACTTTGTGAATAAAATAGATCTAGTGAGACATATCCTTCTTAGACCCCCGCAAAAAATCATCATAACAACAGGCCAGTTATTGGCAGACATTTAGAACGGCAAGGTCGAACGATTACGATGCAGTTATGTAAATTTCCCTCAAAAAGTTGCTGCCATTCTGTGCGCGGAAGATTAAACAAAGACATGTATTAGACTCTGCTGACATATCGGAAGAATGCTCGTTAAAATATTCAATATTTGACCAACAAATTTGGAAGTTATATAAAAAAGTTTTGTTCTTTTCATACGTAATATATTTTAGTGAGTGGCGACCCAAAATACGAGATGATTTCAAAGAAATTACTAGTACCAACCATCCTAACATTAGCTGTCTCACTGTCAATATTCATCACAGTATCGACGGTTGATCAAATTTATGCAGCAAAATACCCTTACAGAGCACAATTGAGCGGAGAAACTGAAAAACCACCTGTAACTACCAAAGCTACTGGCGAAGCATCGTTTACAACACCTGCAAATGGCACTATAAAATACAGAGTAAACATTACAGGAATATCAAATGCTACTGCAGCACACATCCATGATGGAGGTTCAGACGGCGTGATTGTAGCAGACTTGATTAACACACCCCAGAGCAAGGACAAAGACACTGCCTATGGAATGATATTTAGGGGAAACATAACTAATGAACTTCTAAAAGGTCCTCTGAAAGGTAAAACACTCGATGACTTGACTGCGCTTATGGATTCTGGAAAAGCCTATGTAAATGTTCATACGACAGAGCACCAAAAAGGTGAAATTGGCGGCCCAATAGCTAATCAAGACCAGCCCAAAGCTTCTGGTGGTAACTCTACAAATTCAACAGTTGGATTTTCTACTCTAACCGAGTAACCAACTTTTTTTATTTTTTCATTTTTCGAAAATTATATCAAGCGTACTATAGATAAATTTCCAGAGGGGTATGATTATATATTATAGCGGAGCATTGAGGTGGCACTTCCACTAGGGAGCATAACACGCTTGACAAAGAAATGAACAACTATTTGATTTTAATAATGGAATAGCATTACACCGATCAATAGCGCAAATAAAGTTATTGTAGCGCTTGAAATTTTAAAGCCCAAATTGTCATCGTATTTTCTTAGAGTAACAAAAACGTTTTTCTTTGAGGAGCTTTTCTCATAACCCAGCAAAGCAATACATAATCCAGTTTTAGAAGGCTTAACTGAGGTTGACTTTCGTAATGTAGTATTTAAGATAATTATCATAATAGGCTACCAACACAAGCATGTATTCCGCTGGCTGTTTTCTATATGGGAATTCTCCGTAGAACGAATAACAAGCATCATTTGTATTGTTGGTATTACATTCCAAATTTATTAAATGATGCTGTCTGCTGAATTCTATGGTACCATTCTGAAAGTTTACTTTTATTCTAGGTTCCTTGATTAGGAAGGCATCAAAATACTTTATTTGATCTCGGTCGGGAGAATTGAAAACACCACGCATTATATTACGTCTGCTTGCGTTTATGAGATCTTCTTCTGAAATTTCGTTTTTCAAAATTTGATTCTTTTTTAACAAAGTAGTGTAATCCAGCCCGAATGAATATGATTTACCTAGAGTCTCAACGGTAGCAAAGTCCGTACTTGTTTTATTAACTACTGCATAGGTAGGATTTACTCCATTTCCCATACTCATGCTTATAAGGATTGAAATTAGTGCAACAGATAAGATAACTATCATTGTCTTCTTCTCGGTCTGAATATAGCTATACCTTTTGTAATACCATACTTATAAATTTCATCTCCACAGTACGCCTCAAAGCTAGACGTCGCTATAATAATCCATACTAATGAAATTGAATTGCATAATTAAGCTACATCAGAAATATCCTATGTCAATTAAAAATTGCAACTTCAGAATTGAATCGATCTAACATACAATTACGATCCATCACACGTGGAGAAATTTTCTGTGTTATGAAAATCAAAGGTATTGCATTGCCTAAGGTGATTGCATTCTGAATTTAACGGTGCTTGCATAATGAAATTAAGGACCGCTAATTAGCATCATGTTTAATAATTGCTATGAATCTCTATTTTGGCTGATGTTTTGGGCTCGAGTTCAATCATAGTCTTGAGTGGAAATTTGTTCCTGTCAACGATATTAGATTGATTATCTTCTCTTATGGTCAATATGTCCGACTTGGTTAGTAATTGTCTTAATGTTTTTACGTTAAATGTAGTGTGATTATCTCGGGTCATGTCGCGAATAAAGTTTTCACCAACCACAAAAAGATATTTGCTTGTTATGTTATCTCCCGCGTTGTAATAATTTCTGTATTCATTGAGATTATTTTTATCGAATATGTACTTGGGAATCCAGAGCCAGTAGTTAGTTCCGAGGACGGTTACTCCGCTCTTGTTGAAGTTTTTCTCACTGCTCAAGCCAGTTGCATTTTTATTTGCCTCTTGAATTTGGTATGCAATATCTGATATAACCTGATAATGAAATGAGGTCAAATTCTGTGTCATAAGGCTAGTGTTGACAATCAATCCGTACGCGCCTAAAACTAGAATGACTGTATAGGGTAACACTTTCCTATACTTGTTGTTACGAAGCAGTTTAGAAGTATCTTTAATTAGTATCGCTGAAGCAATGCAGAATGCAGGAAATATCGGTATAACATGCCAGTATGATACAAATCCGATAATTAGACTGAGGAGAATAAACGGCAAAATCCACAGTATTATAAATAGATCCCTTCTCAGCACAATTGTATAGAGAGTACCAATTAGGGTAATTGACAGAAGAACTGGATCTACGGAGAATATCTTTCCAAGTGCAGCTGTAATTCCCATATTTTCTCTTCCCGATTGCCACAACAGACCATCTATCCATTGATCATATTCCCCATTCAAAATTGCAAAAAGTGGCCAGGTTAAAGGTATCAATAATACTGGAAGTAACCACAAGCCAACCAGTTTCCATTTCTTAGAATTAGAATAGATAATATATAATACCAAAGGCATTAGGCTGAATATTGGAATCTTTGTAAATATTGCCAAACCAAAGAGGATTCCTGAAAACGCAACCAAGATAGGAAGTGTTTTTCCTTTTTTGCAATCCTTGATGTACAATGCTATAAGTATAGAGCCTAGGAGAAAAGGCAATTGAATTGGTTCTAACCATACTCTTCTAAGAATCCATGTTATGGGCATTACTGCAAAAAGGACAGAAGAAGCCACTGCCGTTGTCGTGTCATAACGACGTTCTACTATCTTAAATAAGAGAAATGTATCTAAAACTGCAAGGAGCCCCATTAGTATTCTTGGAACCACAAATAGATCTTTAATTGAAGAAGGGTCTACCGATGGATGAATTGAGTCCGGATAACCAATTCCGCCTAAAATCGTAGCCAGAAATAGCTGACCAAAGTAGGGATGTGTATAAGGATGGAGTGGGTTGCTCAATAGTTCATCAGGTTTTTCTTGCGGACCAAATCCATTTAGAACATGAAGGGTTTTCCTAAGATAGTGATCTTCATCCCTATAGATACTTGGAAATCCACCAATATTCCATAAGTGTGTAAATGCAGAAATCACAAGTATGACAACTAATAACACAGACCCATATCCAATTACGTGATGAGTATTTTTAGCCAGAAATTAAATCACTGAATCACTAAGTATTTCACTAGTATAAAACGTGATTACTTTCAATATAAAAAAAACACTCCGTACCAAAAAATGGCATATTTTCTCATCATTCTTAATCATCCTATTGTTAGTTTTGCTTTGTTTTCAGTCTGTTTGTCCTAAATCACTTTCATTCGTAACAGGATTAGTTACGATCGCGGTTGGATTCTTTGTACCCTTTACTTCATTGTCGATATTTACCTTATCTAAAAAGCTGGTATATATTGTGCTAGAATTGGTAGAATTCGTGTTTGGTGTATGTATTAATACAATTCCATTCGTCGAGTTATGTATCTTGTTGTTAAAGATTTTATTGGTAACGTTCTGAAGTACTATCCCATATTTAGCCTCAACTATTTTGTTATCATGTACTATATTCTTAGAAGTATCAGTCAGATCTATCGCGGTATTACAATTTAACAGTGTATTGTTATATATATCATCGTAATTTGAAAATCTGTTTATTCCCATGCATATATCCTGATCATGAACGTAATTATTTTGTGCTATAGAATGATCTGAATTAATACTGAAAGCAATACCACGATGAGTATCTATGTTACTATACACCTCATTTCCTTCGATCAAAATGTTGTAGCAATCCTTGGCGCATACCACAGCTGTTGCATTATTATGATGAACCTTATTGTTGCGAATTATCATATCGTGGGTTCCTGTGTGCGGGTCTATCCCGTAAAGATAATTATCATGAAAACTGTTATTCTCAATAATCATACGCCCCATTTTATTGGAATAAAATCCCTTTAAAAGATGGTGAATGTCATTACCTTTTACAACAGAATCAATTCCTCCATAATAACTTAGTCCAGAACATTTGCTACATGAATAGCCAAGGTAGGCTAGTTCAGAATTTGTAATATTCGTTGTTCCCGATGCCTGATTCGATACCCTTATGAAAGGTCTTGGCTCAACTGTATCATATTCTGATTTTGTGAGTTCTTCTCCAGGTCTTTTACCTAACTTGAATTTAACAACTTCATTTTTCTTTGGATCCCATGAAGTTATTTTTACAGAATCTATTATTAGTGAACCATACACATGAATTCCATTTGGATTGTTATCATTATTTTTATTGACAACTACTGGGTTTTGTGTTATGTCGTAATTGCTTTTGTTACTATTTTTGTAATTTACATTAACCCCGTATCCTTTGTCATTAATCTTGCTAGATATTCTTTTTGAATTGTTTTGGAGAATTGGATTATCTTCCTCCTGCTCCTTTGTCAATTTCGATTCGGATGAAAATTGTACAGTGGGTATGGGAACTTTCTTAAGCCAGCGCGTGTCGCTAGAATCAATTACGAGACTAGCATTATTAGCAACGATAATTCCTGCGTTCAATATCCATATCTTGCCGCCTTGAACACTAGTATTCGGCTTTACTTGATCTGAGGCAGATCCAAGACCTTCTCTTTTAAGCACAGTTGAATTATCTAATTGTTTATCAATATCGGAAAGTCTGGCTAATTTACAAGCAATAGTAATTAATCGTGTTTTAGAGTCGTATTTTATACACGTATTTTCGCTACCATAAGCGTTAGTAAGATAACCTTCTATTGATTCAACTGTGTAGACAGTAAGATAAATTACCATACTAATTACCAATGTTAGCACTAACATGACGTAATTTGCTAGATTTTATGGATTTTTGTCCAAGTATATCTTTTTCGATAAAACTTCATACTTGGCAAATCATCTCCTTTACCATCAGAAGCGCGTTACATAAGAATTTTTTAAGGTGCAGACCGGAAGGAAAAAACTGGTCCTTTTTAAAGCCTCCGAATGATGTTCTTATTGGAGTCAAATCTATCAGCTTCAAAGATTTCTTATCCCTAGGATCGTATTTGCCAAGATATTTTTTATTTAATTTACTATTTTCATCTCTCCAATAAGCAAAATAATACGGGCCGTGTTTGCGTCTGCGGCATAAATACTTACCACATTTGACAAATTCTTTTATATAGGAGCGCTTGGAGGAACGGATTAGTACAATTACTCACTAAAACTAACGCACGATGATTTATGCAAACCATACTGTGAACTAAACTTGAAATTGATCTAGTGTTGAAAATGACATATGAAATTATTGCATTCTAATGTCAATACTGTCGGCCAGGCAGACGTTATCGTTATCGGTGTGCCTGATGAATCAAGATCACATGCAAAAAGAAGGGGAGCAAGTAAAGGTCCTGACAGCCTAAGAATCGCATCAAATTCATTTGAATTCTTTGAAAGGGCAGGAAAAATAATTCCAATATGCCCCATGAAAGGGACTCTTGAGAATAAGAAAATACTTGATTTTGGTAATATTCCAAGAGAGGATCTATACAAATTGATTTTTGACATAATTTCTGCAAAGAAATTGCCCATTACCATAGGCGGTGATCATTCGATTACAACAGTCATACTTCAGGCCATATACGAAGCAGAAAAAGGTGATAAGATAACTCTTCTTTACTTCGATGCACATCCAGACTTTGTTTCTTCAACAAGGAATTATTATGGTTCAGTAATTACAGATTCATTCAATTATGTTGATTTTACAAAAAGTACTCTTATCGGGACTAGAGCAGCAGAGCCAGAGGAACTAGAAAATGCATCAAAGCAAAAATTGGAAGTAATAACCCCCATAGACATTATTGAATCTGGTATAAACGCTATAGTCAAGAAAATCATATCAAAATGCGGCTCAAGCAGTGTATATCTGTCAATCGACTTGGATTGTATGGATCCGGGTGTGTCCCCAGGCGTATCCGTGCCTGCTCCTGGAGGCCTTTTTCCTCTTGATTTAATCTATATTATAAAAAAAATATCTGAGTGTGCACAGATAGTAGGAATGGACATTGTGGAATTGTGTCCTGATTACGACCTAAATCAAAATACTGCAAATCATGCAGCCAGGATACTAATGGAAACGATATCTTCCTTAAAAATAACGCAAAGATAAATTAGAAACTTAATAGTATTTTCATGCAGTTAATAGTGATAGAATCTACAAAATTTCAGTTTGTGCAATAGAAGGATAGGTGGACAAAAAACAGATGTTTAAAAAATTTGCAGATATTAATTGAATTCTGTTCACTTTATAGCTGATTCTCTATCGACGATTTCTTTCATCGATCCAGGTTTGCCAAACTGTTCGGCAATATTTTTGTAGGTCTCTATTTCATGTTTTGAAAGAGGACGTATCTTCTTCATTGCGTCTTCAAAATTTTTCATGTTCATGTGTAGTTCTCCTTTTGCCTCCTCTGCCTTTTTGGGATCTTTGTATTTTTCAATATGTTGCCTAAGTGCAAGCATGACTGCCGCCGAAGCAAGGCCAGCTATATCAGCGCCTGTGTATCCTTCTGTCTGGGCAGCCAAGGTGTCAATATTCACATCGTCTGCTAGGGGTTTTTTTGAGGTGTGTATTTTAAAAATTCGGGTCCTAGCCTCTTTATCAGGCGGTGGAACATACAATAGTCGGTCAAAACGTCCCGGCCTAAGTAGAGCTGCATCAATAATGTCTGGTCTATTGGTAGCTGCTATAATAATCACATCGGACAATACTTCTAGTCCATCAAGTTCTGTTAAAAGTTGGCTGATAACTCTTTCAGTAACATGTGAATCGCTACCTAGAGCTCCACGGGTTGGAGCTATGGCGTCAATTTCGTCGAAGAACACTATACAAGGAGAGGCTTGTCTTGCTTTTCTAAAAATTTCACGCACTCCTTTTTCTGATTCGCCTACCCATTTTGAGAGCAGTTCGGGACCTTTTATGCTAATAAAGTTGGCTTCGCTTTCGTGAGCAGCTGCTTTTGCCATCAGAGTCTTTCCTGTCCCCGGTGGCCCGTAGAGAAGTATACCCTTTGGGGGTGTAGCGTCAGTATGTACAAATAGTCCATGGTACTTGAGCGGCCATTCCACTGCTTCTTGAAGTTCCTGTTTTACATCTCCAAGGCCTCCGATATCCTCCCATTTGACGTCTGGAATCTCTACGAACACTTCACGCAGGGCAGACGGTTCTATTTCTTTTATTACACTTAGAAAATCGTCCATCTTAACTACGATTTTCTTTAATATATCTGAGGGAATGTTCTCTGTATTAAGATCAATTTCAGGCAATACCCTTCTAAGTGCCCTTATTCCACCTTCTTTTGCCACAGCTTGTAAATCCGCGCCAACAAAACCATGCGACATGCTGGCTATGATTCCCAAATCCACATCCTTTTCTAATGGCATTCCGCGGGTGTGTATCTGAAGTATTTCTAATCTGCCTTCTTTATCAGGCACTCCAATCTCAATTTCTCTGTCAAATCTACCAGGCCTTCTGAGTGCTGGGTCAATCGCGTTTATTCTGTTAGTAGCGCCTATTACAACCACCTTGCCCCTTGTCGACATGCCGTCCATTAGCGAGAGAAGCTGGGCCACCACCCTTCTTTCCACTTCGCCTGATACCTCTTCTCTTTTTGGAGCAATCGAATCAATTTCGTCAATGAAAATAATTGCCGGAGCATTTTCTTCAGCCTTTTTAAAAATCTCCCTTAATCTCTCTTCTGATTCACCGTAGAATTTGCTCATAATTTCAGGTCCCCCAATCGTGTAGAAATTTGCGTTTGTTTCATGTGCCACAGCTTTTGCAAGTAATGTCTTCCCTGTGCCAGGAGGCCCGTGCAATAATACTCCCTTAGGAGCTTCAACACCTAACCTCTTGAAAAGCTCTGGGTGCCTCAGAGGCAGCTCAATCATTTCTCTTAAGCGAGAAACCTCATTTTTTATTCCTCCAACGTCCTCGTAGGAGATTGATGGAACGTCACCGTCCTTTGCTACTTGAACTGCTTTTTCACTTTCTTCCGAGACTGTTACTTCAGTTGAATCTTCAATCAAAACTGGACCTGAGGGTTTTGTAGATATGACTACAAGATCTACTCTTTGCCCCATTATGGTTAAAGGGAATATATCACCGGTATTAAGCAAACTGCCTAAAAGATACTCCTTGAGATAGCCTTCTGCGCCCACTATGCGAAGAGGTTCTGTTGGTGCCAAGGTAACTTTCTGGGCATTTTTTGATTGCACCTTTTTTATTTCTACAGAGTCATTGATTCCCACATCAAGTCTATTCCTCAAGTATCCGTCTATTCTTACTAGACCTTTCCCCCTATCTTTTTCCCGCGCAGGCCAGTACAGAACAGTTGTTTTCTTGTCGACAGATGAAATTTCCAATGCGTCACCAGCAGATAATTCAAGCTGGCGAACGACTTCTGGATCGACTCTTGCAATTTTTCTTCCCACGTCGGATTGTTCTGCCTCTGCTACCCTTAGGCTTGAACTAACATCGTTATTAGATGACTCTTTTCCACGATCACTCAATTTACATCAACCGTAATACGCACGCATAATATTTAAAAATCACACCAATAATAAAATTTACCTAAAATATCTTCAGATTTTGTATTCTACAGTTGGAGATTTAAGCACTTATTTGCCATCAATATGCACTTCAGATGCCTGAGCACTTTATTTACTTCTGGCGGCATTTAAATAAGGTATTTTTCGTGTAGACAATACTAGTAACGATATTTCACATAGTACTGGTTGTGATATTGCGGGTCAAGATGGATGGAATTTTATTTCAAGGCATTTGATTTAAAATTCATTTAATATCTCTAAAATTTAAGATTTTAAAATATCAAGGAAAGCAGATTCATAGATAAAACTTAATTTTTTGAAAATATTAACGCAAGTAGAGCGATCAAACTTGTATCCATTATAAATGATACATTGTGCAGGATCACTAATATTTCTTCCACACATTATACACTCCACCATATACTTACTTGATTAGAATCGTATAAAAGAATTCTATTAATAGTTACAAACAATAGAATAGAAAAAATTAGAAATTTGGGTTGTTGAAAAATCTTTTATCATTGAATATTGGTAGAATTCATGTTGGAGCGTAATCTTGTACTGTTGGTGGATGATGAAATCGATATCCTAAACTTGTTTAAAGAGGTTTTAAGTGTAAATGGAATTAATGCTCGCGCTTTTACAAATCCGGAGTTGGCCCTTGAGGAGATTGAAGAAAATCATGCTAAATACAAGTTGGTGATTTCTGATATCAGAATGAGTCCAATTTCGGGTTTTGAATTCATCAAGAAACTGAGGGATATCGACCCGAGGATAAAGGTAGTTCTCATGACAGCATTTGAAATAGAAGCAAATCAGCTCAAAGAGGTCCACACAGACGAATTCTTCAACAAACCGATAGAGATAGATAACCTAGTCCAACTTGTAAAAAGATATGTTGGACAACCATAAAGTTATTCAAATCAATGATTGAGAACCGTTGTTTTTTACCTGACTTTGACGCCGTACTCAGATTCTAACAGATTTTTTCTAAGATACGAATCAATATTCTTCATAACCTGCGGATTGCCTTCGATGTGCTTTATTAATCGTTTATCACTGTAATTGATATCACGGTATTTCATAATTCCATCCTCAGGATAGTAGTCAAATTCTACCGATAAAATGCCTGAAATTTCGTTGTTTTCTTCTTTAATATTAAACGCCATCAAATGACTAAATCTAATTGGCTTCGTCTTTATGTCTTTTTTATCATCATTATCAAGCTGGGCAATGGAATTATGCTTGGCGATTTTACATGTCTCGCTATTTCCTCTACCCATTACGCTTTAAAAAGACAACATTGTCTATAAAGATTTTCATCAAGGATACAAGGCGACTTTGTCCATGTGAGTAATTTGCTTTATTGGCACGAAAATTTACATATATATATGTTTTATTGTGCACTCACGATTTGATTATCCGGGCATCGCTTAGTAATGAAAAAATCTGGATTTTTATGGTTTAGCAGTCACAACTGGAATCAAAGAAATGCTAGCTGTTAATGGATTTACCAAAGAAAAAATACTCAATACAACAGTAAACAACTTGGCAGATGCCCTTCACCTTGATTATGTCGCTCTTAATATCTATAAATCAGCAAAGAACTAATTATCCACTGATCGTATCAGACTTTAATTACCAATAATGCTTCAAAAGGCTTTACTATTCTAGGATATCATGGCAAATTATTGGTAAATGTAAATTTGAAGTGGCATTTTTCTAGCTAGAATAGAATGTTCTTGTAGATAATACTAAATGTACTAATAGAAACTGTAGAAAAATTGAGGATCAACATGGTTAGTGCTTGGATGGCGAACTATTATATAAATATTGTATTTTCTTGGTAATAGTTAATATTTAGCTATAGTTCATATAAATAAGTGGAGAGCCAATATATGAGACTACGTTGTAACACTGATAAATCATGTTGAAGTATAAATTGCATAGGGAATATCTTTTGGTTTATCATATTAGTTTTGTCGTTAGTTGGAGGAAAAAATGTGCGGAATAGCTGGAGTCCTAAATAAGAATAACGAAGGCGTGACCGAGGACCTCATACTGATGCTGTCATGCATGCATAATCGCGGTCCTGACGGCGTTGCAATACAAGTTGGACATTATAAAGCAAATCCTTTGGAATCGGCTGAATTATCGACACCTTATACTGATGGGAAATTCGGACTGGGACACGTAAGGTTAGCAATTGTCGGGGGTCAATTAGGGAAGCAACCCTTCACAAGCTGTGATGGAAGAATAACTTTAGGACACAATGGTGAAATTTATAATTATAAACAAATTAGAAAGAGATTGAAACCTGGACACCATTTTGTTAGTACCTCAGATAGCGAAGTGATCCTTCATCTACTTGAAGAAAAATTAGCAGAGTCAGAAAGTTTGGTGGAGGCATTAACAAAAATGGCAAAAGTCTTAGATGGAGTGTATAGTATTGCAGTAAAGGACCACATAACAGGTGAAATAGCACTTGTCAGAGATTTACTAGGGGTTAGGCAACTTTACTATAGTGAGGATCCTCAACAGGTCACATTTGCATCAGAGCAAAAAGCAATATGGCTTTTGGGGGGAAATAAATCAGTAAGAAGGGTAATGCCAGGTCATGCCGTTGTGATAAGTAATAAAGGCTCTTTAAGAGAATATAGAATTGCAGAACCTCCAAGGTCATTGAATTCTAACAGAAAAAATTTTAGATATAACACTATTGAAGAAGCTCTCAGAGCATACAAGAAATCATTAATGTTAGCAATGAAAAAACGTACAGCGGGGCTAGATAAAATAGGAATCATATTTTCAGGTGGAATAGATAGTGTTTTAGTAGCATGGTTAGCCAAGGATATGGCCAAAGAAGTAATCTGTTATAACGCCGGCACTCCTGGCTCTTCAGATATTTTATTTGCAGATAAAGTATCAAAGGAGCTCAACTTAACACTCAAAGTAAATGTAATAACCAAACGTAGCACTCAAGAAATGTTACCAAAAATCATACATGCCATTGAAGAGAGGGATGCAGTGCAAGTTGAAGTGGCATTACCAATTTATTCCGCCATGGAATTGGCAAAGAAAGATAATATTAAGGTAGTATTTTCCGGCCAGGGCGTAGATGAAATATTTGGCGGTTACCAATGGTACCCTAGGATAGTTGAAACTGAAGGATATTCGTCTCTCAGAGACCACATGATAGAGGATCTCTTTTTACTCTATAAGGAAACTTTAGAAAGAGAAGATAAAACGACTATGGCACATGGCATTGAGATGAGGGAACCTTATCTGGACAAAGAAGTCATAAGAACCGCTTTTGATATCAATCCAAGACTCAATATTATAGGACCATATGATAAGCTTGGAAAACGGGTGCACAGAAAACTAGCAAATGATTTAGGAATCCCGTATGAAATTGCATATAGGAATAAAGCAGCTGCCCAACATGGATCTGGAATACACTTTATTATAGACGAGATAGCCCGCGAAAATAATTTTGACGAGAATAGAGTATCTACCGGATATCTGTGTCAACTTGAAAAAAGAGAATTATTAGGAAGTTCACAGCGGTACGGATTCAAATATGGAAATAAGGAGCTATGGATGACATCTCCGCACATCCAGTTGTACTTGGATAAAATATTTGAGAACGTTTATGGAAAATCGAGCTCCCTCATCGATAGCTCTGAAGAAGAAGAGTTACTGACCAACAAAATAATTAAAAAAATTTAATGTAGTTCTTGCATTAGATCAATGCTCGCAAAAAAGAACAATAAAACAAGCGTATTGTATTGCTATTTTCTATTCACAATATTGATAATAGAGCTTTCCAATTGTGCAAGCCTAAGTGGTTTTATCAAAACCTCTACCCGTTTATTATCAAAAAGAGGACTATTTGCTATTTCTTTCCTTACAGTCTCATAGGCAGTAACAATAAGAACTGATGAAGTTGGATATTTATCCAGAATTTGGATCGCTGCATCAATTCCATTCGTATTATTGGGCAGCTTATAGTCAATTATTGCCACATCAGGTAGAATTCTGTCATATTCGGAGATTATTTCATTTGCGGTAGTTGAGGTGGCGACTATTTTATGCCCTTTGCTCGATAGATAGTCCTTGTATAGCAAAAGGATATCTTGTTCATCTTCAATAATCATGATGTTGAAATGTCTTTTTTCTTTTTTGGTCAATTGTACGGTTTCTGTTGTTTATTAGATAATATTACTTTATTGTCGAAAGAATTGAAAGGATAAAAAGAAGAGATATGCATGTTACAATATCAAAACCTTTTCCAAAGCGAAAGAGAAAATAAATCCTTGTTAGTAGATCCAACCTTTATCAAGGAGGAAATTAACAAGAATAAACCCTACCAAATTTTAATTTTAGTGTGCAGGAGTTATTTATCATTAGGTCCATTAGGGATAGATGGGAAGATTTTTTTGATATCTAGGAATCGTTTCCTTAATGTTACAACACTTACGTTTCCAGCAATTGAAATTTTAGATTGACTAGTTTTTTCTCCTTTCTCCAGACATGCGCCGTACAAGACTGCAACTGCGATAGCACATGGATCCTTTCCAAAAGAAAGTGGATTATCTTTTACTACTGACATCATCTGCATAGCGTGTCTAGCAGTTTTCTCACTGATGCCTGCATTATTAGCGATTCTAGTAAGATGTGAGGTAGAATCAATAGAGGGAAGTCGAATCTTGAGTTTTTTTACAAGTAATCTATAGCATTTCCCGGAAAAGATCGTGTCTGTATTTGATATCTCAGCAATTTCTTCTATGGTTCGGGGGACATTCATTTCCCTACACGAGACATATACACATGCAACAACAAATCCCTTGATAGACCTTCCTTTAATTAGACGTTGGTCCAAGGTTTTTCTGTAGTAATATGCCGATTTTTCTATGATCGTATCACTCAAGGAAAGCTTATCCTTTATTCGCATCAGAACAGCAAATGCATTTTTAAGATTTCTATGGTAGCTTCTATTATTGTTAGAAATCTTGTTCCAACGTCTCAACCTTTGTATTGCTGAACGCTGATCTACTCTTATTGCTACACCGTCTGCATCCACATTTGAGTAGGAGATCATAGTAGACAGATTTTTATCATGATGGGCCAGAGAAGACGGAGTTCCCAAATTCATGTTACCCAGATTAGTATTAGTATCTAGTAGTGGATCAGCATACTCCCGTTCAACTGAAAGAACAATGCCACAGTCGCTACATATTTTTTCCCCAGTTCCGTGATCAAAGACAGCTTTATCGATGTTACAATTGTGTCCTTCGACTAACGATTCTTTCGTCGAGCCATTCATTGCAAAACTCATAAACTAATTGCTGTGACTTTCTTCTATTAAGATCTAAGTATACAAGTACAATATTGTTAAATTCTGTGTTGCGTTGTAACACATTTGGTTACAGAACAACACATTTATGTTTGAGAGGGGCATGAATAGTGTGCCTACTTCCACTACAAGGTCATTTCGGGTCGATATGGAGTTATCAAAGGTTCTCGACGAAGAGTCGGAGAGAATGGGCGTTTCAGTAAATGCTTTGGTAAATATGATTCTCAAACGTTATTCAGAATTCACGCGCTTCCTTTCGAAAATTGATTTAGTGATCATAAATAGGGAGTTGCTAAAGTCACTTTTTGATTCATATCCTGATGAGGACATATTTGGACTCGGAGTATCGGCAGGACAAATTATTCCGCGTGATACAATCTTGTTCTGGAAAAAAACAGTGACTTCCGAATCAGTGTTAGAGTATATTGACAAAATAATTTGTCGCTATGGATTTTTGGGAACGTACGATGAAACTACTCAAAATGAAAAGCGAATTATTGTCATTAGACACCGGCTGGGTAAAAAAGGATCTCAGTTTCTCCACGGTTATTTAAAATCAACTCTTAAAAACACATTAAATTTAGACAGCTCTTTTGAGCTTACTGAATCTTCCGTCAAACTACAGGTAGATATTTAGTAAGTATAATTGAAAGAGGATAGGTTAGACGTCTTGGATTGATACAATAACAAATTACTTGACAATTAAGAATTTTGAAAAGCAAAGAACCTTGAATAAAATCATATTCGTATTTAAGTCTACATTGCATTTGCGAACGAATAACTTTATAATCCCCTCGAGAATTTCTAGTTGTGAAAATTAGAAATCACGATATTAATCCTGCCTTGCTCGTCATTGACATGCAAAATGGATTTGTAAGTAAAGGTGGATCGTACGATTTAATGGGATTAAATGTTTCTAAATATAGGGATGTAGTCCCATCTCTTAAACGACTTATTGCATTGTGCAGGAAAGCAAAAATACCAATTTTTTATTCTCAGGCTGTTAGAGAGGAGTCTGGAATTGACCTTTTGACCCGGTCACACAGGATACTTCCAAAGTCTCGATCAGAGAGAATAAAAAGGCGACCAATCTGCATTAGAGGAAGTTGGGATGCTGAAATTGTTGAGGAGTTGAGACCGAGTTTGGATGACCACGTGGTTATCAAGAGGAGGGATTCTGTATTTCAAGATACGGAAGTCGAAGTCTGGCTAAGGAGTTTGGGTATAGATTCAATAATTTTCTCAGGAATAGACACATCCATTTGTGTTGAATCCTCTCTACGAGATGCATTCAATCACGGATATGACGTTGTGTTAATTTCCGATGCTACTGCCTCAAATAACCAAGACCACTACAAATCAACTCTTGACAACATACGTAATTACTATGGATTGGTTATGAATCTTGATGAGTTTGTCGGTAATTTTGCCAAAATTGAAAGGTAATTACCGGTGTTCTCTATTTAGATCGTAAAATTAAGTCTTCAAGATTAGTTGGCAGTTAACTTTAAAATGAGTATTATAGATGAACTATTGTGGATTGAACTTCAATTCTATTTTGAGGGTGATTTGTACTAATGTTCGCTACGCCAACGGGTATCAGTTTAAGCGAAACGACAATCTGCTCTGCCCAGTTCATATTTCTAGCCGAAATTTAGATATTCAGAACGTACCATAGGTAGGAATAGCAGCTCCATTTATCACCTTAGATGCCGAAGAACAGAGAAATAATATTACATTGGCCAGATCTTCCTTTGATAACCACTTTTTAAAGTCCGCATCCGGCATCGCCCTTCTGTTTGCTTCAGTGTCAATTATGGTGGGCAAGATGCAATTTACATTAATATTATCTCCTTTGAGCTCCTGTGATGTGGCTTCTACAAATCTTATCAATCCTGCCTTCGATGCGGCATATGCGGAATCATAGCCTTCCGATTTTAATCCAGTTCTTGATGATATATGGACAATATTTCCTCCTTTCCCAGATTTCATAATGGGTATCACATACTTGCTTATCAAAAACGCAGATTTTAGGTTGAGATCCATCATAGTCGTCCAATCAATTTCGCCCAATTCCATCGTTGGTTTTCCTCCCAGATAGCCTCCTACCAAGTTTACCAGGATGTCTATCGTACCAAATTTTTGAACCAGTATTGGTATAGTTTTGAGTATCTGTTCTTCTTTTGTGATATCCAATTTGATAAGTTCAACTTTATGATTGGCTGTTTTCAGTCTCTTCGCTCCTTCGTCATTAACAAAAGATGAAATAGTTATTGCACCAGAATCTATAAATTTTTTTACCAATGTACTTCCAAGTGCTCCTGTTCCTCCTGTTATTAACACAACTTTATTTGAAAAATTGTATTCTACATCCAATGATTTTTAAATTGTCAATAGACGTATTAGTGTATATCGGATTGCGTTATAGCTCTTACAAGCTATTTCATTCTTCACAAAATAAATAATGATAGACAGAAGGAATCAAATTCCAAAGGATGTTAGGCTACCAACTATGTAAATGTAGTCAAATCATGATTCTATTATTTGAAATCCCGATGCACATGAAATTGGTAAATCACCAAATCTTTCGCAGTTGACAGACAAATGGGCTAATTTAGAAACAACTAAAATTCTTTGGACAAACGAACTATATTTTTAGAATACTTGGAAATTCGCATTTCAATCTATTTATTTCATACAAGTCCAACTTGACGTCAACTTTAGCCCAGTATAGCGTTAAAAAGTAATATGGACTAGATGGGATTTGAACCTTTCTTATAGAAGGGTTCTATCAAAATATACCACGCGGGGACAGTGCTAAAAGGGGTATTTTACTATAAGAAATAATGAAATAAGCTGAACTGACAATATTGAATAAGTGAAAAGATGTGGTAATCGAGGCACACCCCCGTTTGGTAACACGAATTAATTAAGGGAACTGTCTATTGATAGACCATAGGCAAATTACTTATCAAATAATAAGTTATCTCGCGATAAGCAAACTAGATAATACAGCTAATAAAATTGAATACAGCGGTGTATTCACCTGTATTTGATGAAATATATTATAGAATGAAAAGTCAGGCCAAGTCTACGTTGCTGGCAATAATAATACCATCGTGTATAGCTATTTTGCTTTTTTATATTGGTGCATACTTTCATCCTGATTTTTTTTCTCTTTTGAATGGTCTTCCTGGTGTAATTATTCTAAGTTGCTCTGTTATCGTGGTGACGAAATTATTATTTTATACTAAACTAGAAAGATCAGAAATTCACAAATTTAGGTCATTAATTTTGGGAATAGTTTTTTTCCTTATAGGAGAAACGCTTTATTTTTATCAGCAATATTTTTTACAAGTTGATATACCTTATCCTTCTGTAGCAGATGTCCCATACTTGCTAGCAAACTTAATTTTCTCATATTTTCTGATTTCATGTGTATTTTCATTATTAAATAGAAAAAGCGTCAATCCCCTTCCCATTATTTTGGTTTCACCTGTAGCTATTTTTCCCATATACCTCATATTATCTTCTGCTTACGATTTGGCAATTAATGAATCGACTGAACTCGAATTTATTGTAAATGCTCTTTACTATATCTTCGATGGTTTAATGCTGATTACTGCTCTGATTATAATCTTAAATCTGAAAAAATATGACCCATTTATTTTTCATTGGATATTTATTACAGTAGGACTAATTCTTCTAGTAATTGGCGATGTCGGTTATACTTATTTTTCTATAATAAGCGAATCACTAATAGAAGAATATGAATGGTTATGGTCCATCATTTATGCAATAGGTTATTTATTCTTAGGAATTGGGATTTACTGGTTTGATCGGATAAAGAATACACTCGAAGTTAAAAAGATAAATGTATTTTTGGAAAAGGATGAGATGGATCGCCTGAAAAATTCGTCAAAAAATGAATTAGTTGCTGATAGTGGAACTGAATTTTCTGACCACATTATAGGCTATGAAAACTTTGTTGATAAACTCGAGGATTATCTCGAAAGGTCGAAAGAAATCAAAATTTTATTTTATGACAAGTATTGGTTAGGTGACGAAGAGGTTAGCCTAATACTCGAAAAGATACAACAAAGGGCAGTTGTTACTGAAATACAAGCTAATATCCTTCTTCCAAGTAGTGAAATTATCTTTAAAAGTTTAGTATCGTACAATGAAAACAGGAACATTTTAGTTAGTTTTTTTGATAGGGCCTTCAGTTCAAATTCGCTTGTATTTATCTTTGAAGAAAAATATGTCGCGATAATGGACAGAAAACCAGCTTCTGAATTTGTTAATAATGATGCTGCAGTTTACGCACTGATTACGAATAAAGATACGACAGTATGGTCACATATAGATACATTTGAAAAAATAAGGGCACTTGAGAAGGCCGTTAATATGTAGAATAGAAACTAAATTTTAACATAGAATGACTGCATAAGTTAGCCATTTAAGCGTGTGAAAAATAGTCAATAGATTGTCGTGTTCTTGTTCGAGCGAATAAAAGAATGTTTCTCCAGGTTAGGTCATCGTGACTAAATCGAGTAAAGTTACCTACTAGTCATCACTAATTAGTTTTGCTTCTGAGACTGTATAGAGAGGGTATGCCCTTTTCGAGATTGAAATTGTTTTCTTTACTTCGTGAAAGTCATAGCCGCTTAGATTCCTTGCGATTCTGTACAAATCTCCGCCGATTATGACCTTATTAGGTTCTACCACTTTGTTTATTCTGGCACAAATATTAACTGTAGTACTGAATATATCGGATGTAGTCGAGTCGACCGTTTGGGCAAAACTGACTTCCCCGTAATCTAAGCTTATTCGATAATTAAGCTCTGGCAGCAATTCAGAAATAAATTTCCTGTTAATACTACGATGGAGGACTGATAATGTGATTGCTGAGTCAAGGCAATTTCTGACAATCTTGATGGGCGAATCACCGCGCAAAGCAAAATAGAAAAGCAGACCGTCGCCTGTATTCTTTACAACCTTACCACTATATCCACTTATAATACCGCTTACCCAATTAATAAATAAAGAATAATACTTGCTCATTTGGCGCGTTGTCAAACCAGCAGTGATTCTAGTCGAGTCTACCATATCAACAAATCCGACGCAACACATGCGCGATTTTTCCGAAAAGAAGATGTTGTCTTGCTGGCTAGCAGAGTCAGAATTTGTTGCCATGTTGAGACTGGGAGAGTCTTGTGTTTCTATTATTCCCATATTTGAGAATAACACCTGATCGTTTAAAAACATTTGACTAAAAAATCCTCTGTTTCATTAAAGTATATCTCAAATAATTCTAAAATTCGAGAAAGTACATAGATTTATGCTAATTATTGGCCTTTACCTGAGAATAACCGACTAAGATTAAATATTGCCCCTGCTCTATACAGGCAATTAATGCCCTCCGCATTAGACCGCTTGCTTGGACAGTCACTTGAATCTATGATAAGGGAAAAACTGGGTCAAAAAACTTGTGAAAAAATCGAGACTAGATTGCGCCAGCGATACAGCATGGACTTGGCAGCCTCCATAGATGACTTTCATGCATTAGATGCTACACTTAGAGAATTTTTCGCTTCTGGAGCCGATGCTATTGAAGAAGATTTTGCTAATCGCTTGATTTCCATTAATACACCTGCGAAAGGAAGGCGCTGGTTATCAATAGCGAATGAAGAGCTGGCGGAGCTTATTGTTGCAACTTACGGCGACAGAGACAAGAGAATCATCCTAGAGGTAGCCTTCAACAAGCCTTCAGTCATACTCGATATCCTAGAAACAGCTCGAATACCAAAATCATCTGGATATAGATTAATTAATCAGTTAGTCGAAATGGGTTTTCTTACGGAACAGGGGTACGCAGAATCGTCTGATGGTAAAAAAGTGAACAAGTACACAGCGCTTTTCGAAAAAGTGAATATTGAGATAGATACAAATGGATTGATTTTTAACGCTGATACTCCATTACCTTCAATTCCAACAGTTGAAGTGTTGCTGAAAGAAAATATTCTTAATGAGAGTCAAATTATTCGTGTACTTTTAAGGGGAAAAAAGTTATGACCTATGAATGCCATACTATAGTAGATGTCTGTTAGCACGGACGAGAATACTATCGAACCCAAAAGTCGGCTCAATTACAAAGTTTTATTCCTAATTGCAGGCTTAGCTGTAATCTATCAAACATTCAACTATATACTCCCTGAAAAGGAGGGTGAACTAAGTCCAATCGACTTTGTGGTCTTAGTAGCCGTCATGGTCTGTGCAATCGCATCATTTCTTGTATCAAAAAGATACGAGCGTTCAGAGGTCTTTGGACAGGCCTATCTTGCTCTGGGTATTGGATTTACAGCGTATGCTATTGGCGAAATTATTTGGGACTATTATATTGGAGTTTTAAAAATATATCCTTATCCTTCAATTGCAGACGTTTTCTTTTTTGCACAATATCCCTTTATAGTCTTTCATCTGATACGCAACATCAAGTTCTTCAAACGTAAAATTAGTACAATGACAATAATTTGGTTAGCAGCTGTTCCAGTGGCTCTAGTATTGATATACTCGTACTTTACGTTTATACAGGTTGGTTATGATTTATTTGATTATTATTACGGAGTACCGTTCGTAGCTGCTTCTGCGACCACACTTTCTTTTGCTATTCTGGGCATGCAAGTTTTTAGACAAAGTTTGCTTGCCAGTGTCTGGTCACTTTTAGCCGTTGGGATATTCTTAAATACCTTCGCGGATATCAATTATTACCATCTTGAAATATTTGGACTATACACGAGAACACATTGGGTAAATGTTCTATGGTTCTTAGCTCCGTTGCTTATCACTTATTCTCTTTACAGACACTATAAAATAATCTGATAAAGCTCATCATAAATATTATTTAATACTAAAGCTTAAACGTTATTAGAATAAGTATCGTTACCAGCTAGTGATTCTTAAGCATTTCATGCAAAAGATTGATTATTATTCCTTTGTTTTTCTTTGCTCTGTTTAGTAGGTTACATAGTTTCTTTTAATAAAGTCATGAGATTTATTGCCCCCGCCAGGACATCCAATTGCTCATCACAATATCGCTTCTCCTTTATATTCTCCTCTATCTTTCAGCCGTTCAAGCCTTTTTAGTACAAAAGCTGCAGTTTCACTAACTGCCTCACTTTTGTCTTCTAGCATCATTGTCAGCGTTTCTTTACTTCCATGGTCTCGCAATAAACCCAGAGCTTCAATAGCTTCGTGTTTTACAAGGTCGCTCCTATCGTTTAATATGGAGTTGATGAGGTCAGGAATCTTTGCTCTCATGTTATGTAAGCCAATCTGAAACGCAGCTTCGTGTCTCACGATGCCATTGTCGTCATTATTCAAGACCCAAACCATCAGGTCTGCTATTTCAGTGGAAATAGGGTCATCTTTGCTAACTGCTTCAGTTATTTCTCCTGCAAGCCAAATACAATCCCATCGTATAGATTCATCTCTTTCATTTCCATTTTTTAGAACTTGTATAACTTTGTCGAGTCTCTGCCTTGGTGGCAAGGTCCTCATGTTATATTCATCAAAAACAAATTCCATTTAATTTGTAATCACCTCCATGTTCTTATCTTTAATCTTTTCTTCTGTTTTCTCTCTCTTCTGCTCGGCTTTAGAACTAATGCATATGCCAGCAACACTAATACCACCACCCAACAACGCTAAAGCTAGGTTACTGGGCAACGTAAGCGCTATTCCAAAAGGAACCATGGCTAACTGGATTACAACGGTAAGAATTAGAGAGGTTGAAGTTATTATTGAAGTCATTGATGAGCCTATACGTTTCATACTCACATTGTAAAGAGTAAATGCTGCTAGCGCTATGAATGAGAATCCTATCAGGTAAAGCCAGTCGATTACTGATAGATGGGGTGGATAGAATGTGTATTGGATTGCATTAATGACAAGACCTGAGATGAGCATAATCCATCCACTTACTTCAGTGGGGTTATACCTGACAATCAGCTTTGCAAACAATGTGATTGCAAGGGCATTGAACGTGGCAGACAATATGGCCTCCAGGTCTCCTATTTGAAAATGTACCCCATTTCCAGATACATTACTAGCTGCTGATATGGTAAACCCAACAATGGCGACACCTATACCTACTAGCTGAAGCTTTAGCATTCGCTCAGCCAGAAATACAACTGCCAATAAAACAATAAAAACTTCCTCTGCTGGTATGGTAAGCAGCATGGTCTTGCCAGAGCCTATCCTATTTACACTGTCGTACCACATAAAATCTGCTGCTGTGAATAATGCTCCACCAACAATAAGCATTTTCCAACCATTACCCTTGAATATTGTAAACTTGTTTCTGAATACAAGACCATTAATGATAAGAACCATAGCACCTGCAATGGGCATGCTACCCGCAGCAATCGCTAAAGTAGGAATAGACGCCATTACGTAAAGCAGCTCGACCAATACTGCTTCAATTGAAAAAGCTGCTGTGCTGATTATTGTTGCCCAGCTATTTATTTTTAGGCTCACAACTCAGGCTTGGTGAAAGGAGTAGATTAAGGTTTAGTAAAATGTATACTTTACTAATAACTAGAATTTTATTCTTTTAAAGTGAATTGCTGAACAGTGGCATAGTGTGATATGAGATAGAATCAGATATCGGTAAGCAATATGGTCAGATTTTCTTTGATAACGCAGCACATTGGAAATAAAGCTGCCATTGTCTTTCCTGAGTCAAGTAAATATACACTGGGTGCCTGTAGGAAGGTAACTCTCATGAACTATTTCAAGGGTGGTCGTATTTGTAAATATTGTGGCATTAACATGGATATTGAAGACTTGGATATCTTAGAATTTATCCATGGAACTTGCTGGCAGCAATATAGA
>Ga0207697_10000417_pt1 | contig 24066 bp, 22 predicted proteins | sample KBSSwiS5withPhiX_FD_184293 | JGI IMG/M metagenome (GOLD analysis project Ga0207697, IMG submission 184293) | Switchgrass rhizosphere microbial communities from Kellogg Biological Station, Michigan, USA, with PhiX - S5 (SPAdes) (version 2) | ecosystem: Host-associated > Plants > Roots >... | reverse complement strand
AAACCGTGTGATTCAGTGAGCCGAACAATTGCGGCGCGCTTTCGTTTTCGCGGAAGCGACGCTGGATCGCGCGCGCGACAAAACTTTTTCACCGGACAAATTTGGCAACGCGGATTGTGCGCGATGCAAATCAGGGCGCCGAGATCCATCATAGCGTTTTGAAAATCGCGCGCCGTGTTTTGGGGAACGAGCTTGGCCGAAAGTTTCCACAATTCTTGCCGACCATGGGCAGAATCAATTGGCGCGCGAATATTGAAAAGGCGGGTGAGAACGCGAGCGGTGTTGGCTTCGACGATGGGAAGGGATCTGTTGAAAGCGAAAACTGCGATTGCGTTTGCGGTGTATCGGCCGATTCCGGGTAAAGACCGCAACGCGTCGGGACCATTTGGAAATTTTCCGCCCAATTTTCCGAGGATGGTGTTGGCGCAACGGTGAAGATTTCGTGCTCGCGCATAATAACCGAGGCCTTCCCAGGCGCGCAGAACCTCCGATTCAGTCGCGGCGGCAAGCGAGCGGATGGTGGGAAACCGGTGCAGCCACCTATTATAGTATGGGATGACGGTAGCAGCCTGGGTTTGCTGGAGCATGATTTCGGAAACCAGGATGGCGTAGGGATTGTGGGTCTGGCGCCAGGGAAGATCGCGTTTGCTTTGGTGGAACCAGGTTGAGAGCGCGCGGCGAAATGAGATGGTTTTTTTTGAGTTCAAGCGGGTGGTTGCACGACGGGATCCCTCGACTTCGCCCGGGATGACGGTCTATTCAACGCCAGACACTTTGTGAATTCATACACGCATCCGTTAACGAGCGAGCAAGCGGAGAAACTGCGCGGGCTTTTGCGGGAACGCGGATTCACCTTTGCGCCGAAGCCGTACACGATTTTTTTTGCGCAAAAGGAAAAGCTGAGCGTGGCCGTTTATGAGAAAGGTCCAAAGATTTTGGTGCAAGGGCGCGGGGTGGAGGATTTCGTAAAGTTCGTTCTCGAACCGGAGATTTTCGGCGAAGCTCGGCTCGGCTACGAAGAGGTGCATTCGCCGGAAATGTTTGAGCCGCATTTTGGCGTGGATGAAAGCGGGAAGGGCGATTTTTTCGGACCGCTCGTAATCGCGGGTGTCTTTGTCAATGGTAAGAGCGCGCGCCAACTCCTCGATCTCGGGGTGCAGGACAGCAAGCGGATCGGATCGGACGCAAGGATTCACGCGTTGGCCGAAGAGATCCGGCGGATTGCGCGCGAGGGAACCGACGTGGTTCCGATCGGGCCGGCACGTTACAACGAGCTCTATAAGAAATTCGGCAATCTCAACAGTCTCCTCGGTTGGGGACATGCCCGGGTCATCGAAAATCTTCTTTCGCGAAAACCGGATTGTCCGCGATCGCTCTCTGACAAATTCGCCGATGCGCGTGTCATCGAAAATGCACTCTTACGCCATGGCCGGAAGATTCTGATCGAACAGCGCCCACGCGCGGAATCGGACATCGCGGTGGCGGCAGCATCAATCCTGGCGCGGGAGGCGTTTATTGATTGGTTGGAGCGCAAGGGGAAGGAACTTGGGGTGAAGCTTGGCCGAGGAGTTTCAAATGAAATAAAAAGCACGGCAGCTGCGATCGTCGAGAAGCACGGGCCGCAAGCGCTTTCCCAAGTCGGGAAAATTCATTTCCGTACTGCGCACGAGGTAGCGCCGGACGCGTTTCCTGCACCGCCGCCAAAGCGGGCCTGGGTGCGTTAACTATCGCTGCCAACGTTAGAAGGGCAGGATTCCTGCTTTCCAACGAGCAATTTCTGTGTTTTCTGTGGAAACTCGAGTCCTGATTTTGAATCCAGATCCAGTCTTCGAGGATCGGTTGCTATCGATTCTCGATCTGACGGATTGGACTGAGACGCGTGTTGTCCGGAGTCTTTCCGAAGCGGTCGCAATATTAATCGCGGAGAGTTTCGATGGCTTCATCATCGAAGGAGAACCGGAATCCGCGGTCGAGACTGCGACCGTGGCTCGACAACATTTTCCATCATTAAAGCTCTTATGCGTCCCCTGGGAGCGTCCATCAGCAGGTTCAATCCTCAATGCTCAACGACAGCACATCCCGCTGGCGAAAGGCGCTGCGTCCACCAGGCGGCTGCGCGCCGAGGTGCGGAGTTTTCTAAATGGTCTTGATAGTCATTCGGGCGCATCGGCGGAAGGAATCGACCCGTGTCACTCTCTAATTGGAAATCTGAACCAATTTTCGGCGGCCGACGTTTTGCAGATGACCTGTATGGGGCAACGCAGCGGACGCTTTACCTTTAAGTCGGGACGCGGTAACAGCGAGATCTACGTTCATCAGGGGGAGGTTCGGCATGCGGTCTACGGAACGCTGCAAGGCGAAGGGGCTCTAGCGGAAATTTTTCGATGGCGGCAGGGCCGCTTTTATTTTGAAGAGGGGATCATCAGCCAGGAACAATCGGTCGATCGGCCATTGGCCCATCTGCTGCTGGATAATCTGCAAAAGTTCGATGAAACCCTCGAGGTAGCCGCCGCTACGCCGATGCAATGAAAGACCAACAAACCGAAACCAAACTGCGTCTGATTTCGCTTCAGCTCGAGAGCTGGAAGAAATTGAACGACCTCATCACCTACGGTCTGGACAAGGCCAAGCCGATCATTTCGGCGGAACAGGAACGGCAATTTACCGAAGTGCGAGCGAATTTGTTGCAGGAAAGCGAGCACGTTCTTCGCGAATTGAATTTGCTAAACGAACTGTCGGGCCGGGCGATGAATGTCTTAAAACGCGGTTCTTCTCTGCGCACTGTGCGCGAACTTTCAAATGACGATGCCGGCCGCCTGGAAGTGGAGTGGAATGCGGTTTTTACCAAGCTCGGCGTGGCGCAGGGACAGCTCAAATCGCTTCGGAAAGCCTTTTCCGAGGTGACCCCATTTGACTATTTCAAGAGTCGTCTGTTGGGCCGACCGTTACCGCCATAAGTTTTTCAGGACGAATAGGCTATGTCTCCAAGGGAGCCCTCAAGCAGAATGATGACAAATTTTCGGCTTCGCCCACGCAAATTCAAGCGCCAGCGCGATTTATTTGTGGTATATTAAATTATGGCGAAGTTAACCAAAAGGGACATTGTCGTGGCGATCAGCAACCAGACCGGCATGGTTCAGCACCAGGTTTTTGACGTCGTTCAGCGCACACTGGATCACATTACGGACAGCCTTGCCAATAATGTGGCGGTGGAGTTGCGAAATTTCGGGGTTTTTCAACCACGCTTGACGAAACCTCGCGTTGGGCGAAATCCGAACGAGCCGGGGAGCAGCTTTGTTATTCCGGCACGAGCGACGGTGAAATTCAAGCCGGGAAAAATCATGCGTCAGCGGGTGGAAAAGCTGTCGCGCGAATTAAAGGACGCTTCCGAGCGTAAAGCCGCGACCAACGCTCCATCAACTCCTGCTTGATCGGACTATTGTTTTTCGACGCTGTTGCTGAGCAGTTGCTGAATCACTTCCTCCAGCCTTTCGAAGTTGATCGGCTTGGTTAGGTGTTCGGAGAATCCGGCAGCACGGGCGCGGTTGACGTCGTGTTCCATCCCAAAGCCGCTCAGAGCAATACCGGGTACGCCCCGGCCACGCATTTCCTTCATTAGTTCGTAGCCGCTGCGATCGGGCAAACCGATGTCGCTGATCACGAGGTCGAAATTTTCCTGCCGCGCTTTTTCAGTAGCCTGATCGGCGGTGTAGGCGACGGTGATATCGTAACCGCGCCGTTCCAGGATCATCTTCAGACCAGTGCAGGTATCCTCATGATCGTCCACCACGAGTAGACGGGGCGGGCGGGCTGCCGGCATTGGACGCGATACCGGTTGGGCGCCATTCGGGGGTGACTCGCCATCCTTCGCTGCGGGCTCGGCGATTGTGCCGAGGCGGACGCTGAAAGTAGCGCCGCAGTTCGGGCCGGGACTGGAGGCAGAAATGATTCCGCCATGAGCGAGGACCATAGCCTTCGAAATGGCAAGGCCCAGTCCCAAACCGCCGAATTTCCGCGTGATGGAGCTTTGGCCCTGCTCAAAGGCGGTGAAAATTTTCGAGACCTTGTCCGGCTCAATACCGATGCCGCTATCGCTAACATCGATTTCGATTTGTCCAGGCTGTGGGTTTGAGGTGGCAAGGGATATTCGTCCGCCCTCGTCGGTAAACTTCACGCTGTTCTTGATCAGGTTCCAGAAAACCTGCTGCAAGCGCGCCGGATCGCCCTGAACGAAATGGTCATGAGCGTTTAAATTCAACTCGATCTTGAGCGCTTTTTGCGAAATTTCCTCGTGGCAAATTTCAAGTGCACGCTGCAAGACGTTGTGCACGCTAACCGGTTCGAGACTGAGCTTGAGTTTTCCTTTGGCGATGCGGGTGATGTCGAGCAGGTCATCGATTAAGCGCGCTTCCAGTTCCACATTTCGCCGAATAACGTCGAGCGCCTGACGCACCTCGGCTGAATCAGCCAAGTGTGCTTCCAATTCCGCAACCATCGCGATCACGGGCGAAAGGGGATTGCGCAGTTCGTGGGAAAGGAGCGCGAGAAATTGATCTTTGGCGGCGTTCGCGCTCAGCAGTTCGTTGCGCAGCGTCATATCGCGCGTTTTTTCTTCCACGAGGTAGAGCACGCCCTGAATGTCCTGGTGCGAATCGAGCAGGCGCAGAAGGTTGACATTGCAAAAACGAGTTGCGCCAGTGCGATCCCGGAATGGTTCTTCGATCAATTGATAGGGCTGGCCGGTCGCGAGCACATTCTCGATTACTGTTGGCGGTACGATTTTGATCTGATCGTAAGTCGCCGTTCCAATGTCAGTCCCACCTGGAAGCTGGCCAATCTGCAACGCCATTTGCGCAAAGGCATCGTTTACATGCAAGAAACGGCGCGTTTCCGGATCAACTAATGCGATACCGATCGGCATGTTGGCCAAAATCTTTTGGTTAAAGCTTACTTCGCGCTCGATCCGACGCGCTGATTCCGCCTGTCGCCGGTAAAATTTTCCTGCGAGAATGGCGGCGACCAACGTGCCGGCAATCAGCCAGCCCGCCGGCACCGTGATTTTACGCAGCAAATCATGCACCGGTGCATAAGCGGTTTCTTCCGGTTGGCGGATGATCGCCAGCCATTGCGCCGCCTCCAGCGGCTCGAACGAATAAATATTGCCGTCTCGACTAAGATGGCCACTCTGTGCCCTTTGAATATCGGAAATCAATTTCGCCTCCGTGTGGGATCTTGGTTCGGTCTCCGGTTTGAAGTCGGGCGTAAACAGCGGGGAACCTTGCTGATCGATAATTTGGCAGACCGTCATGTCTGTGAACGAAATGGACGAGAGACGTCGCCCGATCCGTTCGATCAAGATAGACGCGCCGATATAGCCGATAGTTTTTCCGTCGCGCGTTCGTACGGCGCCCACGACGTCAGTGACCATGCGACCGTCAACTGGCCGCCGGTGAACGGGCGAAACGTAAGTGCTAGTTTGAGCGTCGGCGCCTTCTTTCCACACGTGGGGATGAAATGGCTGCCCCGCCAGATTTGGTGCGGAAGGCAGAGTACCGAGAAGTTTGCCGTCGGCCGTAGCGATGAACATTCCGTCAATCCGCGGATAAGAGAAAAACTTCGCTCCGATCCATTGCTGGGCCGCGTCCTGAGGATTGGGCGCGGTAAAAAGACGCTCCATATCAGGAAGGGTTTGATAATAGGAGACGATGCTGGCAGTACTGGCCAGGTCATCATCGACCAGGTGACCGATAAGCTGGACAAAGGTCTGGCGGTCGCGCAAAATTTTTGATTCCAGGGTCTTTTTGAGAGTGGTGTAAGAAACCACCAACATCAGGATCGACGGGACCCAGCCGGCGAGGAGCACCGTCAAGACAATGTCGAAGCGTTCGAGATTTCGTCTCGTTTTTGTGGTCGTAACTGGTCTTTGTCCCATCGCCGGCAGCGACTACTTTAACACAAGATTGCTCCCCCACCGAGAAGCGAAGCCAATGCCGCGGGCCCGCGAGAGGAACGAGCCATTTCGCTTTCCTGACATGATAAATGGTTGTCGGCTTTCAACTTCAACTCGGTCGGCGCGAGGGAACCCGCCTTTTTTGATTTGACGACACCCCCAGAAGCGGCATCATGTCGCCCTTGCAGAGTAATCGGCAAGGCAGTCTGGATTCCTAACGCAAGGAGGCATGGTTTCATTCATCTGGACAATCTGTTATCTCAGCGTGCTCGTCGGCCTTTCAGCTTACGGCGTGCACCGCTATTTTATTATTTACCTTTTTCTCAAGTATCGGAAACGGGAGTCCGTGCCGGCCGGCCGATTTGAAAAATTGCCGGTCGTGACCGTGCAGTTGCCCATTTTCAACGAAGTTTATGTGGTCGAGAGATTGCTGCGCTCGGTCAGCAAACTGGATTATCCGCGCGATCGTTTGCAAATCCAGGTGTTGGACGATTCGACCGACGACACGCGCGAGATTACGGCGGATTGCGCCGCGGAATTGCGTAAGCGCGGCTTTGATGTCGAACTGATTCATCGGGCCGATCGCACCGGTTTCAAAGCCGGGGCGCTGGAACGAGGGTTGGCTACCGCCCGCGGTGAATTCGTCTGTATTCTCGATGCCGATTTTGTTCCGCCGCCTCATTTGCTGCGCAAGACGGTCGATTTCTTTACCGATCCAAAAGTGGGGATGATTCAGACGCGCTGGGGCCATTTGAATCGCGGCTATTCCCTGCTCACCCGGGTGCAGGCGATGTTTCTTGACGGCCATCTCGTCCTCGAACAAACCGCGCGCTCTCGTAGTGGTCGCTTTTTCAACTTCAACGGAACGGCCGGACTCTGGCGAAAATCGTGCATTAAAGCGGCTGGTGGCTGGCAGCACGACACGCTGACGGAGGATCTGGATCTGAGTTATCGCGCGCAACTGGCGGGGTGGAAATTTATCTTCCTTCCCGACGTTGTGACCCCGGCGGAACTGCCGGTCGATATGAATGGCTTCAAGTCGCAGCAGCATCGTTGGACGAAAGGCTCCATTCAGACCTGCAAAAAACTGCTGCCGGAAATTTGGCGGAGTAAGCTGCCGATGCCGATCAAGCTGGAGGCGACCGGCCATCTTGTTTCCAATTTCGCATATTTGCTTCTCGCTTGTCTTGTTGTCCTCCTGCATCCCTCGACCGGCGGACCGCAATCCGGGTGGGTTCGAACGTTTCTTATTGATGTGCCGATCTTTCTGACCGCTTCCGTCTCGGTCGCAGTCTTTTACATTTGCGCGCAGCGCGAACTGCATCCGCGAACCTGGATGAAGGAAATCATGCTTTTGCCCTGCCTGCTCGCCCTTGGGGTCGGCTTGTCGCTAAATAACGCCCGCGCCGTTCTCGAAGCGGTATTCAATCATAAATCAGATTTCACCCGCACCCCAAAATATGGGATAGAACGCAAAGCCCAGCCCTGGCGCAATTGCCGCTATATGCCTCTCAAGTCAGTGTTGCCTGCGGCTGAGATGTTTTTTGCCGTTTACTTTAGCTATTTTGTCTGGTACGCGATTGAGCACCGACAATTCCTTTCGGTCCCATTCCTGCTCATGTTTCAATTCGGGTTTCTTTACGTCTCATTTTGCTCCGTCATACAATGGCTACCGAAATTCATTTGGAACAACGGCAGGACGCCTGACGCGCTTCCGGCCTAAACACACCTATCACACCTATGTCTCGCCTTCGTTGGTTCTTGCTCGTTACCGTGGTCGCGCCGGCAGCAGTGCCATTACGCGCGCAGTTGGTCCAGCCAAACGTGATCGTCAGTGTGCGCGATCAAAAATTGATGCTGCTCGACACCGGCGGCAATGCCGCAGTTTATCCAGTCTCCACTTCCAAATTTGGACTTGGCGATAGATGGGGTTCGATGGCGACGCCGCTCGGCACCCTTCAGGTTGCTCAGAAAATCGGTGACCACGCACCTGTCGGCGCCGTATTTCACAACCGCCGTTTCACCGGCGAAATTTTGCAGCCGAACACGCCAGGCCGCGACCCTATCATTACCCGAATCATCTGGCTGCGCGGTCTGGAAGCTGAAAATGCGCATGCTTATTACCGGGGCATTTACATTCACGGCACGCCGGAGGAGAAGACGATCGGCCGGCCCGCCAGCTACGGTTGCATTCGAATGAAATCGTCCGATGTCTCCTCGCTTTACGCGCAGTTATCTATCGGCGCAATCGTGCAAATCACGCCCGACCATTTGCCAAAAGTGAGTCGCGCGGCCAAGGGGGCGCTCGTTTCTGCGCCGGCTTCCGCTCGCACTCCGACTCACGCCGTTTTCACGGTCGATTCGTCAAAGCCAGGCGCGGAAAAGGCGAGCGTTACGCCGCTTGCTCCCAAGACATCGGTCGCGCCGGCAAAGAAATCGGATTCTACTGCCTGGTTGCGGAACGCACGCACCTGAGTACGCACTCGCGGTTGACAAATTGGAGCGCATCCATGACGCTCCCGCCCGTATTTTTTTGATCGCATGGCCAACACAAAATCCGCTGCCAAACGCGCGCGCCAGACCGAGCGCCGAGCACTTCGCAATCGCCGCGTTTTGAGCCGTATTCGGACGTTAAGTAAGCGCGCGGCCAGCGCCGACGCACCGGCGAGCGATATCAGCGCCCTCATTTCTGCGATAGATAAAGCGGCCAAGCGCGGAATTATTCATCGCAACGCTGCCATCCGTCGCAAAGCCAGACTGGTGCGCCCTCGAGCTGGCGCCGGGAAGTAAAGGAAGCCCGCGCGTTTAGCGTTGCATCTGGCGCAGGACAGATAAACTTGCTGTCCGATGATTCCGGCTTTGTTTCTTGTCATTTGTGTCGTCGCTTTTCGGGCGATGACGGGTCTCCTCATTCATTCCGGCGCCGCGACCTGGCTCTCGAACTTCGCGCCTCTCGCGGCCATTGCGCTTTGTTGTGCCGCCTATCTGCCGTCGCGTTACAAATTCACGCTCCCGCTGGTCACTCTCTTTATTTCCGATTTAATCCTGAACGCTACTTACCACGCGCCGCTGTTCGATCCGCAAATTCTTTGCCGCTATCTCGCTTTAGCTATCGTGGGTTTGATCGGCTTCGCCCTGCGCAGGCGTGCTACTTGGAAAACGATGTTGCCCGCGTCTCTCGCCACCTCAGTGATTTTTTACGGAATCACCAATGCCTTTTCCTGGCTGACTGATCCGGGTTACGCGAAAAATTTTGCGGGATTGGTTCAGGCATTGACCGTCGGCCTGCCACAATACGGTGCCACGCCCAGCTGGATGTTTTTCCGTAACTCACTCCTGAGCGATTTGGCCTTCACCGCCGTCTTCGTTCTGTTGATGCGCGTTCAATCGCCACGCGCCAGCGCTGAAGTCGCGGTCGCTCGCGCTGCCTGATTTCCATGCAGCCGGGGGAGCAGCGCGACGAAGTCGAGATGCTCTGGTTGATGTTGCTCATCCGGCGTTTTGAAGAGCGCGCCAGCCAGCAATATCAAGCCCAGAAAATCGGCGGCTTTTGTCATCTTTACATCGGCCAGGAGGCGGTCGTGACCGGCGCGGTCGCGGCTATTCGGTTCGACGATTATTTTATCACCGCCTATCGCGATCACGCCCACGCGCTGGTCCGCGGAACCAGCGCGAATGCCTGTATGGCCGAACTTTTCGGCAAAGATACGGGCTGTTCCCGTGGACTGGGTGGTTCGATGCATTTTTTCGACAAGGAACATCATATGTATGGTGGACACGCCATCGTAGGCGCCCACGTCCCGCTGGCCTGCGGACTTGCTTTCGCCTGCAAATATCGAAATGAAGATCGCGTTACCCTTTGCTTTTTCGGCGACGGCGCGATCAATCAGGGCTCATTTCACGAAGCGCTGAACCTCGCCGCTCTTTTCAAGTTACCGGTGATTTTTATTTGCGAGAACAATCTCTTTGCCATGGGAACCTCGGTCGAGCGCTCCACTTCGCTCAAACAAATCATCGACCGCGCGGAAGGTTATGACATTCCGAGCTGCGTAGTGGACGGCATGAATTTTCGTCAAGTCCGCGACACTTTGAGCGAAGTGGTCACATCAATTCGCAAGGATCCGCATCCGGCGTTTGTCGAGGCGCGCACCTATCGCTATCGCGGCCATTCCATGTCTGACCCAGCGAGCTATCGAACGAAGGAACAACTTGAGAAATATCGTCTGGACGACCCGATTACGCGGTTGCGCGCGCAACTGACGCGCGAAGGAAAACTGACGAACGAAAAATTTGATGAGCTGGACAAGGAAGCGAAACGGATCGCGCTCGACAGTGTAAAGTTTGCCGAGCAAAGCCCCGAACCGCCGCTCGAGAAACTTCACGATTACACTTACGCCCCATGAGCGACAGCATGCGCGAGATCACCTATCGGCAGGCGTTGAATGAGGCGCTGGCGGAAGAATTGGAGCGCGATCCGAACGTCTTTCTCATGGGCGAAGAAGTGGCGGAATACAACGGCGCCTACAAGGTTTCACAGGGCTTGCTCGAACGCTTCGGCGCCAAGCGAATTATCGACACGCCTATTTCCGAAAATGGATTTGCCGGCCTCGGTGTCGGTGCCGCCATGGTCGGATTGCGTCCGATCATCGAATTCATGACCTTCAGTTTTTCGTTCGTCGCGTTTGATCAGGTGGTGAACAACGCTCCCAACATGCTGACGATGAGCGGCGGCCAGTTCAACATCCCGATCACTTTCCGTGGACCGAACGGTCCGGCGCATCAGCTCGGTGCGACCCATTCGCATGCAACCGAATGTTTGTATGCCAACGTCCCGGGGCTCAAGGTTTGCACGCCAGCAACCCCGCGCGACGCTAAAGGCCTTTTGAAGACCGCGGTGCGCGATAACAATCCGGTGCTGGTTCTTGAAGCCGAATTGCTCTACAGCTCGAAGGGGATGATCGAGCCGGCGGAAACGGAATTGCTCATCCCGCTGGGCGAAGCGGAGGTCAAACGCGAAGGCTCCGACGTGACGGTGGTTTGTTATGCGCAAACGGTGCCGCTCGCTCTCGCTGTGGCGGAGAAGTTTGAGGACGAGGACATCAGCGTGGAAGTGCTCGATTTGCGTTCGATAAAACCGCTCGATGAACGCGCGATTTACGATTCAGTCGCGAAAACGCATCGGGTGGTGATTGTGGAACAGGACCGGCCATTCTGTGGCGTGGGCGCGGAAGTTTGTTATCGGATTCAAAAGAACATTTTCGACGAGCTCGACGCACCGATTGCGCGCGTCTCGCAGGAAGATGTGCCCATGCCATACAACGAACGACTGGAGAAAGCAGTTTTGCCGAACAAGGAGAAGCTCGTCGCGGCCGTGAAAAAAGTTTGCTATGCGTGATGCGTTGAAGCGATGAAGAGTTGAAGCGAGGCTAATTACGCGCTTCAGCCCTTCAATGCTCTAACTCTTCAACAAGCCCACGATGCCTGAAATCCAGATGACGAAACTAAGCGCGGAACACAGGCTTCTGGCCTGTGCGCCCAGCGGACATCTTATCCGCTGCTCGGCCTTCAGCGGAGTGCAACTCCGCTGGGCACACAGACTAAAAGTCCGTGTTCCGACCCGGTGATTAGCCATGCCTGAAATCCAGATGCCCAAATTGAGCGACACGATGACGGAGGGGACACTCGTCGCGTGGAAAAAGAAGAAGGGCGACAAAGTCTCGGCCGGCGACATCATTGCTGAAATCGAAACCGACAAGGCGACGATGGAATGGGAATCGCCCGAGGATGGAACGCTCACCGAAATTTACGTGGAAGAGGGCGGCAAGGTTGACGTCGGCCAACGGATTGCCTTCATCGGCGAGGAAGGCGAAGCCGCGCCCAAGGAAGAGAAGAAAGCGCCTGAGAAAAAAGAAGAGCCGCCAGAGAAGGAAGCAAAGAAACCCGAAAAACCAAAGAAGGAACAAGCCCAAACGGAAAAGGCTGCATCGGCTAAAGCAGAAGAAAAAGAGACTGCGCCGCCGCAAAAAGATGTAGAGGCGGGCGTGTCGCCCGCATCAGAGTCTCGCGAGAAGAGAGCCGAGCCAGAGCGGCCGGCACGGCCGCCGCTACAAGAATCGGAAGCGCGGGTGAAAGCATCTCCAGTGGCACGACGGATCGCGGCTGAGCTCGGTGTCGACCTTGGCAGCGTGAAAGGAACCGGCCCGGAAGGCCGCGTAACCGAAGGCGATGTGCGCGCTGCCGCAAAAGCTGTAGCCGCGGTCGCTGACCGCGGCCAAACGCAGCCCCCTCGGCCAGTCGCGCCCAAGCCCGGCCCCGGATCGCGAATTCAACTTTCCGGAATGCGCAAAGGTATTGCCGAACGTCTGGTGCAAAGCAAAGCGCCGGTCCCCCATTTCTATCTCAACATCGATATCGACGCCGGCCCGCTAATGGAAGCGCGCGCAGAATTAAAATCAGCCGGCGAAGATTCGGACACATCGAAGATCACGGTGAACGATTTCGTTTTAAAAGCGGCGGTGATGGCGGCGATCAAGGTTCCCAAAGTCAATGCATCTTTCGATAACGACGCGATCGTTCAATACGCCGACGTCGATCTCGGCATCGCCGTCGCGATTGAAGACGGATTGCTCACGCCGGTGATTCGCGCCGCGCAGGACAAATCGCTGCGGGAAATCAGCGAGCTGGCCAAGGATCTGGCCAATCGTGCCCGCAACAAACGCATGAAACCGGAAGAATTTCAGGGCGGAAGTTTTACGGTCTCAAATCTCGGTGGCATGGGGATCGACAGTTTTTCCGCCATCATTAATCCACCACAAGGCTTCATTCTCGCCGTCGGCAAAATCAACAAAATGCCGGTTATCGATAATTGCGATCAGGTCATCATCGGTCATCGCATGTCGATCTGGATGAGCTGCGACCATCGGGTTATCGACGGCGCGCTCGGCGCGGTCTATCTCAAAGAGCTCCGCCACTTGCTCGAAAATCCGGCGCTGCTCTTGGTTTAAGGTTTCGCCGCGAATTCCGCGGATTGGGGAGCACACGCTGCCAGCCTGTCGTCTCGGCAGCTTGCCGAGACGTTCTTAATTTCCAAATTCGCTACGCGAAATTGTTTCCGGCAAGCTGCCGGCAACTGCAGGCTGGCAGCCTGCGCTCCCCAGACGCAGAACGCGCCGCATGGTTGCGGTACTGTAGGGCGGCGATTCCTCGCCGCCGGTCGCGTTCGCGGCCTTTCGGGAAAGATTGTTTCGGCGAGACGCCGAAACCAGCACGCGAGACGCGCGCTCTACCCGGCAGCCTGCGCCCCGGGGGGAATTGTGACTGACGCTCACCGCAGTCACAGCGCGGTCGTCTCCCAGGTCATGAAATCGTCGAGCGACTCGCGTGTTCGCGCGACGGCGAAAGCGACGACGGTGGCGTCATCGAGAAAACCAAGGAAAGGAACTTCATCGGGAATAAGATCGAACGGATCGACCAGATAGCTGACTGCGGCGACGATAAAGACGAGAGCGTCCTGCGAAACGTTCCGGTATTCGCCGCGAAAATAGGCCCGGATCAGCCGCAGCATCGCTTGTAAATAAGGCCATGAATCTTTGAATGGCTCTTTCGGAATCGAAGCCACTTTTTGGGCGGCTTCTTCAAAAAGTGCGCGCAGCCGATCCGGATCGCCCCCGATCGCGCCTGCATTAAGCAGGGCCCGGGTGAAAGCACTGCTGCGAATCGCCGCTTTCTGGTACGGGACGCGGCGTTCGACGCTGCCTCGCACCGGGCCCTTCTTGCGCTTTGTCTTTGCCTTCTTCACGTTTGAATCAAAGCAGCCTTCTCGCTCAGTGAGAAGCCGATTCCTTCCCGTGTCGATCATTACGATTTCGTCGCCAGCACCAGCGGGGATGGCCCGGGCGCTTCGAGCGTGCGCGCATTTTTAAACCCAGCTTCTTCGAGCCAGCGCTTGATGTCATTGAAGGAGAAAGTGTCGCCGCTTTCGGTGTTGACTAGCATGTTGACGGCGAACATCAAACCATTCAGCGGCTCGGTCCGTTCATCGTTGACCAGCCATTCGCCGATGGCAATGGTGCCGCCGGATTTGAGCGCGTTAGCGGTCTTCTTCAGCAGCTTGCGGCTGCGATCTCTGCCTTCGCTGTGCAGAATGTGACCGAGAGTGGCGACGTCGTAGCCGTCGCCGAAGTTACCGTTCAGTAAGTCACCTCCAATAAATTTGAAACGGTCGCCTACGCCAAATTTTTGCGTGATGCGTTTGGTTGTCGGAATCATGCCAACCCAATCTACCGCGGTGACTTGCACTCGCGGCGATTTTTGCGCCAGGGCGATTCCCCAAATTCCCGAGCCCGAGGCGAGGTCGAGAACGCGCACTTGGTTTGTCGCATCGGCTAGTTTCAAATGCTCGGCCAGTGCCTGTGCGGAACCGTAACTCATTGGAATGATGTTCTCGACCAGTTCGCTGAAAAACTCCGTCCCGGGTCCCTCCTGATTTCGCGCTTCCGCCGGCCGGCCGGTGCGAACGATTTCATCCAGTTTCATCCACTGCTGCATCATCCGCATCCGATTCATGCTGAAAAATCCGGCTAGAGTGCCGGGCTTGTTGCTAACGAGAAAGGCTTCGCTCTCCGGCGTGAGCGCATATTTATCGCCGCTTTTCTTCAGCAATTCGAGGCCCACGAGCGCGTTCATGATCGCGCGCAAACCTCGAATGGAGGCTCCAGTTTTTCGGCTTACCTCTTCGACATTTTTTGCGCCGCTCGCCAGGGTGTCGAAGACCTTGTTCGCCGTCGCCGCACCGATGATCAACGGTGGCGCGTAGGCAAAACCAAACTGCATTAAACGCTCGGGGGTGACTTTGGGTTCCTCGATTTTCGCCATGGAAATTTCTGATGGTAGATTGAAACACCGATTGCGCACTTCGAAGCAAAAGGCAAAATGCAATCGATGGCGGACGAACCGGCCCGGTTAAGAATCGTTTCCTTCGCCATTCACTCGGCACGCGGAGTGATTCGCGATCAATCGACGCGACGTTGGGTGATGTTCATCACACTTCTCGTTGCAATGCTCATGCTCTTTTGCGGCACCACTTTCCTTCAACCATTGCTCTCACCACGCGAACACCCGGGCTGGTTCCTGCTCTTTTGGGTGACCTGCGGCTGGTTGACCCTGACCGCATTTCTTCTCGCGCTTTTCGATTTACTGATGGTGCGGGCGCAAAACCGCGCCGCGCGGAGAATTTTGCGTGAAAAACTCGATCGCGATTGAACGGATATAAAACGCGCCAGGAAATGGAAGCAGACGAAGGTCGTCTGCTCGCTCCTTTTGCCCAAAACTCAGGCGAATCGCGGGGCCGGCAATTTCCCGAGCCGCGTCACGCCTATCGCACCGAATTTCAACGTGATCGCGCCCGCATCATTCATTCGCGCGCTTTTCGCCGCCTGGAATACAAGACGCAGGTTTTTCTCAACGGCACCGGGGACCATTTGCGCACGCGATTGACTCACACGATCGAGGTCGCCTCGATCAGTCGCACCATCGCGCGGGCCTTGCGCTTGAACGAGGATCTGGCCGAGACCATCGCTCTGGCGCATGATCTCGGCCACTCGCCTTTCGGACATTCCGGCGAAGAAATGCTGGCGGAATGCATGCGCGAACACGGTGGCTTCGAGCACAACCGCCAAAGTTTGCGCGTTGTTGAATTGCTCGAGAACCCTTATCCGAAATTTCCCGGATTGAATCTGACTCTCGAAGTGCGGGAAGGCTTGCAAAAAAACCAGGTGAGCTCGCTCGAGGCGCAGATCGCGGACTTGGCAGACGAGATCACTTATTACAGCCACGACCTCGACGATGCGATCGACTTCGACATTCTTAATTTTGCGCAGCTTGAAGAAGTTGATGTCTGGAAAGTGGCGGCCGATTCGGTGCGTGCACGTTATCCCCACTTGCGTGAGCCGGTTCTGCACAAGCTCATCATTCGCGACGTCATTGATCGTCAGGTGCAGGACGTGATTGTGACCAGCGCGGAGCAAATCACCTCATTGAAGGTTCAATCACGAGACGACGTCCGGAATCAGCCTGTGCTCATTCGATATGGTGACGAACTGGCAGAGGCCAATCGCGCGCTCCGGAAATTTTTGTATCAAAATGTCTACTACCATCCCCGGGTAGCGGAGGTAAACCAACGCGCCTGTGAAATGTTGCGAAAAGTTTTCGAAAATTACCTTCTCGATCCGAGCCGGCTCGGGGATGCGGCAGCTCGACGGATCGAGAGCGAAGGGTTGCATCGAACGGTGTGCGATTACATCGCCGGCATGACCGACCGGTATTTGATGGAGGAATATGCCAGACTGGGGAATTGACCCAGACTCAGCCTGGCGGATGAAATCCGAACTGGGCCTGTAGTTCGCCCCAAAGCCAATCAACAAACCAATCTTTTTGGGTCGAACCCGCTCCGGCGGAGGCAAGCGCTTCCGCTTTTTCGACGTTTCCATTTAAGCAGTAGAGATAAGTCAGCAGGAAGAAGTCATTGATATTGGAAAAGCCGCGATCTTTCTCCGTCTCGAGTAGCTGAATGGCCGCGGGAAAATCGCGTCGAGCCAGCGCTCCTGCTATCAGATCAGGGGACGCTTCTGCCGGCACGGAGTGCAACCGCTCAGCGAAATTCTCAGCCAGAGCGAGACGAAACTCGTCGCTATTCTGAACAGCCAGAACCGGCGCGCGCAGCCGGCTGTGCCGTAAATAAAGATCGAGATCGGCCAACCAGTTACTCCCCGACATCTCCGAGATAAACCGCATTTCTCGAACGAGAAAAAAAAGATCGAGAGACTTTCGCCATTCCTCAGGCCAAATTTCTTTGATAAAAGGGGAGGAAAGAAAACGACGAAGTGCGGCGGAGGTGTCGAAGTAATTGCGTCCGAACTGATATGCGGCTTTGAGGTCGGGATGCGCGTCGGTCAAACGTTTCGGATAAAAATCGCTCAACGGTTCGACGCCCTGTGTGATCCGTTCGATTTCTTCACTATCCATCACAAATAAGCCGGACATTTGTTCGGGCGACTCGATACCTATTCGACCCAAATCTGAGCGCATCTTCGCTTCGCTCCAGAATGAACGAGCAAACTCCTGATCCGGCTGTTGAAGCGGGCCTTTGCTTCCCATCATGATCCATTCCAAATCGCACGTCGCCCAAACGGACGCGTTTGAGAAGACATTGTGGAAGGCGCGCAGGATTGCCTTCGTCTCGTCTGTTGTGAGTTGAGAGATGGGCAACCAAAAGGTGACAATGCCGCCGTCCTTAAGGCGGTCGTGCATCAGAGCGAAAAACTGTTGCGTGTAAAGATTGACCGTCCCAGCCACCTTCAGGGGTGGCGGCTCACCGGTGATAATGTCGTAGCGATCCGGGCTGACTTGAAGAAAGAAGCGGCTGTCCTGGACAAATGTCGTGACGCGTGGATCGCGCAGCGGATTTGAGTATTCACTGCCGGAATAAGAATCGGCGAGATCGAAAACTTCCTTCGAAATATCGACGACATCGAGATGCTTGAGACGCGGATCGCGAGTAAACGCGTCGGCGGTAATGCCAACGCCGTAGCACAATAAAAGTGCATTTTCGCTTTCTGGACGAAGCGCCAGCGGGAGATAAGCGAACAGGCGCATGTAGCGCTGACTGCGGGGATGCGTCCCCGACATCGAGTAAGCATTCGTTACAAGCCGATAATAATAGGGCTCACCGAAAAGATCGCGACGCAGCAACTGAAGAGTGTCAGCGGTACCTTCGATTTTCTTTTGCAAGACCGATTGATCAGCTTCAAACGGACGACGAGCATTTTCGAAATGCGTTTCGTTGCGATGATACGGAAAAAGTACCAGGGTTAATACGAAAGAGGCGCCAAGCGCAATCAGTGTGATTCCAACTGGTTTCCGCAAAGACCAGCTTTGTTTTTCGCAGGTGAGGAGAGCGAGGGCAGCGTAACCTGCGGCGAACAAGACCAAACTCGATTGGAATCCGAGCCAGGGAAGCAAGACGAAACCCGCGAGTATCGGACCAACCGCGGCGCCAACGGTATTAAACAGGATCGTTAAGCCGGTGCTATTCATCCGGTTTTTTAGTTCTTCCTGAACGCAGCTCACTATTATCGGAAGCAATGTTCCGGAGAGAAACGCCACCGGAAACATCAAGGCGAACGATAGTCGCGCGATCTCCGGCCAGGACTCGATGTGGAAGGCTTTGCTATCGCCTTGAAGAACCGGCACCGGAAAAAAAACGTAAGATAGAAGCGTCCCCATCGCGACTAGGAGCAAGAGAAGCGGCATTATTTTTCGCGGCGTTGCCGTGGGGATTGCGCTGGCAGCGAGACCGCCGAGTCCAATTCCGGCCAGCACTACGGCAAGCATGGTGCAAAATGCGGTCGAGCTGGATGCGACATACAAACGCATGAAGCGGAACCAGATTACCTCGAGGCCAAGAAACACGGCACCCGTGCCCAGACTAACAAGAAGTAGCTTCCATGGGGTTTGTTTGCTTAACGAGAATTGGAGTCGGGTTGCTTGGGTTCCGGCGGGCTCTGTTCCGGCGAAGAGCCACGCAATTCCAGCCGCGGCGAGACTCAAACAAGCGGCGGTTAATCCCGTGCCAGGAAGTCCAAATCTTCGCATTAGGTAACCTTCTCCCAGGAGTGCACCGGCAACGCCCCCCAGGGTGTTGAAACCGTAGAAGGCGGCGATGACGCAACCGAATTGGCGGCGATGTAGAAACGGATCCTCCAACAGCACAGGCAGGGTCAACCCCATGGCCGTGGTCGGAAAAAGCAGAACCAGGAACGAAGTCGAAAAGCGCAGGATGTTTAGCAGCTCCTGGTGATGCCAAAGGGCCTGAAAAATGGGGCGCAGCCATTCTCCGAGGAGTGGAAGTCCAAATACCAGCGTGCAACCGAAAACGGCGACGATTGATTCCAATCCCGCGTAAACCCGCAGCGGTCGAACCCGCCGGAGGCTTAACCGCGCGGCGATCGCACTTCCGAGAGCAAGGCCTGCCATAAAGCTCGACAGAATCAAAGCGGCGGACCAGACCGAATTGCCAAAAGCTAACCCGCTGAGTCGGAGCCAAAGAGTTTGAAAAAGAAGGGCGCTGCATCCGGAGAGAAAAAGAATGAGCGAGACAAGGGCGAGGCGCACGAGTTCGAAAACGTGCAGTGCAGCCTTCGTCACCGCAACCGCGGCCGCAATTTCCGCCACACCATCCGCTCGTCATCCCGAGCGTAGTCGAGGGATCCCGGGGAAGTTACCTTCAAGCTGGCGCATCGGGATCCCTCGACTGGCGCTCGGGATGACCGTGCTACGCCGCGGCGTTGCCGGTTTCATCGCGCAGATATTGAATGACGAGACGCAGTCGTGTATTCAAGTCCAGCTCCTCGAGCACTTGCTGACGGCGCACCGGATCCTCGATGAAAGTCGAAGCCATCAAGTCGGCCAGCATCGCCAGATCAGTCATGTCGGTGACGTATCGATCGATTTTTGTCGGCAACTGCCGGCCGATGGTCTTAAAGCGAGCGTAAAGCTCCAGGACCTTGGCGCCGAGCGCGTCTGTTTCCACTGTCGTTTCGTTATCGGATCGAAGTGTTTCGAACTCGGCGATTGGAAACGGATGCAATTGCACAAAATCCGCGAAGCACACCCGCTGCAAACCTTGTAAAATCAAATTGGAGGTGCCATCGCCACGACCGACACAGGCGCGGATCAGTCCGATCGTCCCGACATCGAAAAAGTCGTCTTCGCTTTTCCATTGCGCGCTGTCGGGCCGGAGGAGTGCGACGCAGAACATTCGCTCGTGCGCCAGGGCGTGTGCGAGCATTTCGCGATAGCGCGGCTCGAAAATGTAAAGCGGGAGCAAGGCGTGCGGAAAAAGGACTGCGCCCGGCAACGGCATCACCGGCACCTGATCGGGTAAAATGGCCACCTCTTTCATGCGGTCGAATCAAAAGAGGCAAAATTCGCGCCAAATTTGACTCCGCAACGAATTCGCGCGCCGACTATTTTTTTGTTTAGAAATCGCGTTGGCCGCGGAGTTCTTGAAAGGTGAGTTGCCCTTGATGGAGCGGATGGCGAAGCGGAGCGTAAATTAATGACGAACCGGCGTCGCGAAAAAACAGGCGCGAGATTGGCCCGAATTTGCCTGATGCCATAACGCATAAGCGCATCGACGCAAGCTCGCTCCACAACAACTCGAATAAAGTGAGCAAATCATGAAAGTCTTCAGCGCGAGTGACAACTTTGAACACATCGGCGCCGGCTTTGCGGGCACGGAGCAATTTTTTATGCAGAACAGCAGGTTCAGGGGTGCGCTTGAAATCATGAAACGAACAAATTCGGCCAACGCCCAGGCGACGCGCTTCGTCCCACACCGTGCCCAACTCATGCAATGAGCGCAATTCAACATCGACGAATTTTGCCTGAGGCAGAAACTTCAGCAGCAGATCTCGACGGGCAGACCGCACCTTCTTGCCGCCTTCGGCCGGATGCCGTGCCGTGATAATGAGAGGCCGGCGAAGTTTCAACAATTGCGATTCGCGCAGATTCGGAAGATGATCGAGCCGCAGTTCAAACAAGTCCGGCGGGGCGCGCATTCTTGTTGCAAGCCGCAGTTCATCGATTGAGGCGATCACACCGACGAGAGCGCAGGTCGGAATTTTGATTCTGCGGGGCGCTCTCATAATTTATAGTTCTTCGATGCTTGCGCGTAAACGCGAACTGAACACGTAGTTAATCGGCCTCGATCTAAAGACTCTACTGCGCACTATTCTCGCCATTCTCAGCGGACTCGGAGCGAACTGACGCTTCCGCCTGGCGCGGCCAGCATTCGCTCGACATATTTGGCCAGAATATCGAACTCGAGATTTACCACATCGCCCGACCGAGCATTATTTAAGTTGGTGTGACGACGGGTATGCGGAATGATCCAGGTGACAAAGCTCGCCGGCTTCACTTCTGCAATGGTTAAGCTGATCCCATTGACTGCGATTGATCCCTTTTCTGCCACATAGCGCGCGCGATCTTCGGGCAAGGCGATCTCGAGGCGAGAATCTGATTCTGCAAAATCGATAATGCTGGCGGTGCAATCGATGTGACCCTGAACGAAATGTCCTCCGAGGCGTGCTTCGGCGACAAGAGCGCGCTCGAGATTGACGACGCTGTCGGGCTTGAGCGCGCCGAGATTGGTGCGCGCCACCGTTTCCTCCAGAAGATCAAACGTGACTTGTTCGTCCCGATGTGATGCCACTGTCAGGCAGCAGCCGTTTACGGAAATGCTCTCGCCGGTGTGGACATCGCCGGCAATGCGCGGAGCGGACAGCTCCAACTGCGTCCCGTGATTGGTCGCTCGAATCCACAGGACGCTCCCAGTTTCCTCGATCAACCCGGTAAACATTGGAGCGTCATAGTCAGGCGACACGCTTCGGCGCGCAAATAATCAGCCGCGGAAGAATATCAGGCCGACCAGTCCCAGGACCGGAATCAGAATGGGCAGAGCGTACCTAATAGTATAAGCGAGAAATCCCGGTGCCGGCACGTGCCGCGATTCCGCGATCGCGCGGATCAGCAGATTCGGACTGTTCCCGATGTAGGTGAGGCCCCCGAAAAAAGTCGCCGCCACCGAAATGGCGGCGAGGCGGCTTCCGTGACCCGACGCAAATTCTGCGACATCGGGAAGACGATTAATGTCGAAATGATCGAGACTGAGGGCGGCGGTAAGAAAGGTAAGGTAGGTGGGCGCATTATCGAGCACGCCGGAGAGTAGACCGGTGCTCCAGTAAAAACGCGCATCACTGACGAGGTGGAAATCACTGGCGTGCAATTCCGCGTAATCGAGCACTGGAATCATGGTGCCAAAGATGCCGAGGAAAATCCAGGCCACTTCGATGAGGGGCCGCCAACTAAACGCGTTCGCTTCAAAGACGCGCTGCGGAGTGAAAAAATATGAAACCACCGCGACCATGAGCATCAACGGTTCGCGGACGCCATTTGGAACAAAAACGAGAATGAGCAGAAGTGCGAGAAGTGCACCGAAATTCCATTTTCCGTAGCAATGAAAACGAGTGGCGGGCGTTTCCACCGCGGGCCCTCTTGAGCAGGCGATCGTATCTGCGACAAAAAAGATGACGAGCAGCGCCCCAGTCGCGGTGAGCCACTGTGGCCAGCAATGGAGAGCCGTCCAGAAAAACGGCACACCCTTAATATAACCGAGAAAAAGTGGGGGACCGACTGGCAGGAGCGCACCGCCGAGATTGCCGACGGTGAAGATGAAAAACGCGACGTGCATCGCGTTAGCGCGACCGCGGTTCATGCGCAGAAAGGGGCGGAGCAAAAGCATCGACGCACCAATCGTGCCGATAAAATTTGCCAGGATGCTGCCGCCGAACAGCAACGCGACATTTGCGAGCGGCGAGGCGGGTCGCGGGATGTGCAAATGGATTGCGCCGGCCACGACAAAGAATGCGCCGACCACAACAATGAAGGTCGCGTATTCGCCCGCGGCATGCTGAACGCGGTCGGCGCCGTGGAGCACGAAAACGTAATAACCGCACGTGGTCGCGGCCAGGAGCGCACACAATTTTTGGTAATGCCGCTCCCAATGCTGCCGCAGAATCAGCGGAAAGATTGCAATCGAGAGGAGAAGAATTGCGAAGGGTCCGAGCAATACGGGATGCGGTTCAATAACGGTGGCGGACATTGCGTTGCCTCAGGGCTAACTGCCGACTGATTCGATTTCGGGTCAAGCAAAAGCAAGCACTGTGTGTCAGCCGAGCGCAATCGACCAATTATCGCTTGTCAAAATGTGTTAGATAAGCCGCAATAACTTGTTCTCGACGATGGTAAATGATCGGCTTCAGCCCCGGAGTAATTGGTCTTCGGCAGGGCGCATCGCGATTCTGTCCAGCGTTCTCTTTCTTTCGGGAATCGGTTCGCTGATTTTCGAAATACTCTGGCTGCGCCTGAGCGGTTTGACTTTTGGCAACTCGATCTGGTCCGCCGCCTTGATTCTTTCCAGTTTCATGGCGGGCATGGCGCTCGGGAATGGTTTCGCGGCCTCATCGCGCGTTCAACGGTGGCGCCCGCTACAGCTTTACGCTTTTCTCGAACTGCTGATAGCGTTCCTGGGCTGCACCATCGTTTTCGGTCTCCCCTTGCTCGGGGAATGGCTGCGCCCGCTTTTTCAAACACTTTGGAATTATCAATCAATCCTCCTCGGATTGCGTTTTGTTCTCTCATTCTTGGTGCTCTTGCTGCCGGCAACAGCAATGGGATTAACCCTGCCGGTGTTGATGGAAGATTCCTTTTTGCAGAGTGCCGAATTTGGCCGCGCCATTGGTATTCTCTACGGTGTTAACACCCTCGGAGCCGTCACTGGTGCCCTGCTTGGCGAAGCTTATCTCGTCGAAGCCCTTGGCCTTTTGGGAACCGCTCTCATAGCCGGCGCGGCAACATCCATTGCCGCAGGCACAGCCCTGCTGGTAGCGAGACGCGACGGGGCTGCCCTGCCCGCGCCGAGACATTCGCTGCCGTTGCGTCTCAGCATCGCCTATCGACCACCCTGGCGTTTACTTTTTGTTAGTTTCGTTACCGGCGGAATTCTCCTCTGTCTTGAAGTGGTCTGGTTCAGATTCTTGCGTTTATACGTCGCGTCGTCATCAACCGCTTTCTCGATAATGCTGGCCGTTGTCCTTGCCGGGATCGGCCTCGGCGGGGTCGTGTCTGGAGCGATTCATTCCCGTCTGGCGCGATCGAATCTGTTGTTGTCCGTGCTTTTGCTCTTCGCTGCGATTTTAACACTCCTCTGCTACGAATTTTTTCCGGCGAAGATAGCTCAAACGAGTCCAGATGCTTTCGATATCCGTTCCTGGCCGCAGATCGCCCTGCTTTCCCTGGCCCTGACGTTCCCGGTCGCCCTCATCTCGGGAACCATATTTCCGCTCATCGCTGCGCGCTTCAGAAATCCCGCCGCCGGAAACAATGCCGGACCTGGTGGCAGGAGCGCTGGCCCGGCGCGATTTTGATGATGCGATTCGTCTGCTGGAAAGCGAGAAAAAGCTCGGCGCGATCGAGCTCAACGATCTTTTAATTCTCAC
>Ga0207697_10000412_pt1 | contig 24182 bp, 24 predicted proteins | sample KBSSwiS5withPhiX_FD_184293 | JGI IMG/M metagenome (GOLD analysis project Ga0207697, IMG submission 184293) | Switchgrass rhizosphere microbial communities from Kellogg Biological Station, Michigan, USA, with PhiX - S5 (SPAdes) (version 2) | ecosystem: Host-associated > Plants > Roots >... | reverse complement strand
ATTACTCCTGCCCATTGCCCGCCTTCACCAAGTCCCCCTCGAAGAACTCATCGACGCCCCGGAAACCGGTGATCCGCGGATTCACCTCAAGCCGCACGTGCACGAGTGGGGCACAGCCTTGCCGCTGACACGACGCGCGGGGGGCATCCAGGCGTTCAAGATGGTCCTGCCGGGCGGTACGGGGAAGGAAGTTCCTGATCCCCAATCGCATGAGGGCTATGACTGGATGTACATCCTCAACGGCAAACTCCGGCTTGTCCTGGGCGAGAACGACTTCATTCTCAAAGCAGGTGAGGCGGCGGAGTTCGATACGCGGACGCCGCACTGGTTCGCCAGCGCCACCAAGGAACCCGTGGAGCTCCTTACACTCTTTGGGCAGCAGGGCGAGCGCATGCACGTCAGGGCGCGGCCGAAGAGGTAGATGCTTCTGGATGCGGGAAATGAAGGGAATTCATTTTTGCCCCTTGCATCCAGCCGTGACTACCGCCATACTAAATGAACGCTATTCATTTAGTGACTGTCGTCTCACCGGAGTACATGCCCCCATGATTGAAATTACCCGCCTCGAAGCCCCGACTTCCCTGGCCCGCACCGAGCCGTCCACCCGCACCCCTCTGCGGGTCGGCGTCGTTCAGCACCGCTGGCACGCTGATGAAGCAGTCCTGCATGCCGAACTGAACGAGGGAATCGAACGCGCAGCCAAGCTGGGAGCCAGTGTTGTTTTCCTGCCTGAACTGACCCTCTCCCGCTACCCTGCAGACACCCGGCCGGAGAACAACCCGGCCGCAGGTATCCGCCCTTCAGACATCACCGAAGACCTGCTCACGGGCCCAACCTTCACGTTCGCCGCAGCGGCTGCCAGGACGTACGGCGTCTCGGTGCACGCATCGCTCTACCAGCGTGCTGAAAACCCGGACGGCACGGACGACGGCTTGGGACTCAATACCGCGATCCTCGTCTCCCCCGCAGGCGAGCTCGTGGCCCGCACCCACAAGCTGCACATCCCCGTCACGGCCGGCTACTACGAGGACAAGTTCTTCCGCAAAGGCCCGGCCGCCGAGGACGCCTATGCGGTCCACGCCCCTGCCGAACTCGGCGGCGCACGCCTTGGCATGCCCACCTGCTGGGATGAATGGTTCCCGGAGCTCGCCCGTATGTACTCCCTGGGCGGTGCCGAAATCCTGGTCTACCCCACTGCCATTGGTTCCGAGCCGGACCACCCCGACTTCGACACCCAGCCGCTCTGGCAGCAGGTCATCGTAGGCAACGGCATCGCCAACGGCCTCTTCATGATCGCCCCCAACCGCTACGGCAGCGAGGGCACCCTGAACTTCTACGGTTCATCCTTCATCTCCGATCCCTACGGCCGCATCCTGGTCCAGGCACCGCGGGACGAATCCGCCGTACTGGTCGCCGACCTCGACCTCGACCAGCGCAAGGACTGGCTCACGCTCTTCCCGTTCCTGGCCACGCGCCGCCCTGAAACCTATGGTCGCCTCACCGAACCGGTGGACCCCAACGCGCCACTGGGAGCAAGCGCTGTCGCCACTGCCTACCAGGCGGTCTCCGCGTGAGCGCCTGGCGCATGCCGTCCGAGACCGCTCCCCAGGACCGCGTCTGGATGGCCTTCCCCACCGGCGGCTACACCTTGGGTGACACAGAGGAAGAGGCCCACGCTGCGCGGTCCACGTGGGCTGGCGTTGCCAACGCCATCCTTGAGTTCGAGCCGGTCACCATGGTGGTACACCCCGACGACGTCGACACCGCCGCGCGTTACCTGGACCCTCGCGTCGAGGTACTGACCGCTGAACTCAACGACGCCTGGATGCGCGACATCGGGCCGTCCTTCGTGCTTGATGCCAACAAGCAGCTTGGTGCGGTGGACTGGATCTTCAACGGTTGGGGCGGCCAGGATTGGGCCACATGGGACAAGGACTCCCTCATCGCAGCGGAGATCAGCGCGCGCGCTGATGCCCACCACATCCCGTCAGGCATCGTCAACGAGGGTGGCGGCATCCAGGTTGATGGCGAAGGCACAGTCCTGGTCACCGAGACCGTACAGCTTGACCAAGGCCGCAACCCGGGCCTGACCAAGGCGGACATCGAAGGGGAACTGGCCCGCACCATCGGCGCCACCCATGTAGTCTGGCTGCCTCGCGGCCTCACCCGTGACTCGGAGAAATTCGGTACCCGCGGCCACGTGGACATTGTGGCAGCGATCCCGAGCCCCGGCACGCTGCTGGTCCACTCCCAGCAGAACCCCGAACACCCGGACTACAACGTCTCCCGGGAGATCATCGACTTCCTGCGCACCACCCATGACGCAGCAGGCCGGGACTGGAACATCATCGAAGTTCCCGCCCCGGAAACCCTCACCGACGACGAAGGGTATGTGGACTACAGCTACATCAACCACCTCGTGGTCAACGGAGGGGTCATCGCATGCAGTTTCAACGACCCCATGGACGAGAAAGCACTCCGCATCCTCGCCGACGCCTACCCCGGACGCCGCGTAGTCAGTGTTGACGCGCGGGAACTCTTTGCCCGGGGCGGCGGTATCCACTGCATTACGCAGCAGCAGCCTACGGCCATCTAGAAAGGGCCTTTCATGAGCCAGACAATCCGTAGCACGGCCCCAGGCAGCAGCCCGGCCGGCAAGTCGCACGACATCAGCGGCAAGGGACTGAAGACGGGGCAGTTGGGGCTCCTCGCCGTCGTCGTTCTTGGCATTTCAACCATCGCCCCGGCGTATACGCTTACCAGCGCGCTCGGTCCAACCGTCAACGAAGCCGGGCTGCAACTGCCCGTGATCTTCCTTATCGGGTTCATTCCGATGATCCTGGTGTCATTGGCATACCGGGAACTCAATGCAGATTCCCCGGACAGCGGCACCACCTTCACGTGGGTCACCAAAGCATTCGGTCCTTGGGTGGGCTGGATGGGTGGCTGGGGCCTGCTCGCGGCGAACATCATCGTCCTGTCCAACCTGGCAGGCGTCGCAGTGGACTTCTTCTATCTCTTCCTGGCACAGGTTACGGGCTCCCCCGAGCTCGCGGACCTCGCCTCGAACAAAGTGCTGAACGTTGCCACCTGCTTCGTCTTCGTTGCCTTGGCCGTGTGGGTGAGCTACCGCGGCCTGCACACCACCAAGATCGTCCAGTACGGGCTGGTGGGCTTCCAGTTGCTGGTCCTTGGCCTCTTCGTGGCCATGGCGTTCGCCAACTGGTCCACCTCCGAGACCGCAGTTCCGTTCAGCTGGGACTGGTTCGATGTCACCAAGATCGAGACCTTCGGCCAGATCGCCGCCGGCATCTCCCTGTCGATCTTCGTTTACTGGGGCTGGGATGTCTGCCTCACAGTGAACGAGGAAACCGCCAACGGGAAGAAGACCGCCGGCCTCGCAGGCACGCTGACCGCCGTCATCGTGCTGGGCATCTACCTGCTGGTCACCATCGCCACCATGATGTTCGCAGGCGTTGGGGACACGGGAGTCGGCCTGAACAACGAGGAAAACCACGCCAACGTCTTCACGGCCCTCGCGTCACCGGTCATGGGTCCGTTCGCGATCCTCATGTCCCTCGCGGTCCTGTCCAGCTCGGCCGCATCACTGCAGTCCACGTTCACCTCGCCGTCACGCAGCCTGCTGGCCATGGCGCACTACGGCGCCCTGCCCGAGCGCTTCAGCCACATGAGCAAGAAGTTCTCGACGCCGGGCTTCGCCACCGTCGCGGCCGGCGTCCTGTCCGCGGGCTTCTACGCCGTGATGCACGTGATCAGTGAAAACGTCCTCAACGACACCATCCTGGCACTGGGCTTGATGATCTGCTTCTACTACGGGCTCACGGCCATCGCGTGTGTCTGGTACTTCCGGAACAGCGTGTTCTCCAGTGCCCGCAACTTCTTCCTGCGTCTCCTCTGCCCGCTGCTGGGCGGCGTCGGCCTGTTCGTTGTCTTCCTGCAGACCGCGGTGGACAGCTGGGCCCCGGAGTTTGGAAGTGGCTCGGAAATCTTCGGAGTGGGGCTCGTGTTCGTGCTCGGCATCGGAATCCTTGCCCTGGGTGCCGTGTTCATGCTGATCATGGCCCGCGTCCGCCCCGGCTTCTTCCGCGGAGAGACCATCCGCAAGGACACCCCTGCCCTGGTGGTCCCCGAGTAGCTCCTTAGAGGCAAATCGCTGGAAAGCTGCCAGTTCGCCGGAATGATCCGGGCGAACTGGCAGCTTTCGTAGGTTTTGGCGGATTTCCCTCAATTCACCAACGGTGGGCGACGTCCACCACAAGGCGCGAACCGCCGTCGGGCCCGTCCAAAGTGAAGACGCGGAACGGAAGCCGGGCACGGACACCCAAACCGATGCTCGTGGTGCCTTCGAAGCTGCCCGCGTAAACCACCTGCCGGAACGTCTCATACCCGGAAACGTTGGACAGTTCCGCCTTTGCTGCCGGAGCGTACGTCAATTGGCCGTTCTGGTTGTATGAAGGCGCTGTCACAACAACCTGCAGGTCAGCATCACCGAGCACCGGGATTGGATAGCCCGTGGCATCCTGAACCACAACCGGGACATACTGCACTGAATAGCCGGCCACCTTGCCGGTCATGTCGATCACCAAGCGGTCGTAACAGGGCTGCTGGCCCGTACGGACGTTGGTGACGTTGGCGGAGCTCATATCGGGGTCGGCCTTGGCCAGCGAGCCCCACATGATCCCGCAATATGATGATGCCGAGGCTGGCCCCGGTGCCACCAGACCGAGTCCGGCAGCCGCAAGGACTGCTGCCAAACCCGCTCCAAATTTCCTCATTTTTTGTGCCCCCTTCAGGCGAAGTTGATACTTCAACAGTAGGAGCGCGTAGGGTGGTTTGGATGTGTTGTGGCCGCTTCGGCGCACAACCGTTAAAACGACTCCGGGGTGGTCACAAGAGAGTCATGGAAGCGGACATTTTCGCCTGTTCAGGGACTCTATTGAGGCTCTTCATGCGTAGGTTCGTAACCGAAGATAACGATACCCGGGCGTTACAAAGCGCCGCGGACACGCAAAAGCCCCATCCGACCATTCATTGGCCTGACGGGGCTCGAACGTTTTGCGATGCCTAGGGTTAGCCTTCGCAGTCCTTGCAGTACTTAAGGCCGTTCTTTTCCAAGGCAACCTGGGACCGGTGGCGGACCAGGAAGCAGGAAGAACACGTGAATTCGTCAGACTGTTCAGGTACCACCACAACGGTCAGTTCTTCACCGGAAAGATCGGCGCCTGGGAGGTCGATGCCTTCCGCGGTGTCGTTTTCGTCGAGGTCGATGACTGCAGTCTGGGCACCGGTGCCGCGGGACGCCTGAAGAGCCTCAAGCGAGTCCGCGGGAGTCTCTTCTTCTGTCTTGCGGGGCGCGTCGTAATCAGTAGCCATTGGGTTCGCTTTCGTTGCTGCATAGTGCCATTTCAGGCACCTCAGTGAAGCAGTTTAGGGCATAGCATCCGCGTTGGACGAAAAGTGTGCCCAAAACAACATTCAGCAGCTTTCAAGCCAACCTTCAGGGCTTACGGCGGGTCATTCCCGAGTGGGATTGAATGGCCTGCGCACTGGCGACCGTAACCCCGCTAAGCGCCGGCAACCAGGTCCAATCGGCGGGCCGCCCGTGACCCGGTGTGCCGCCGGCATCATTTGCCGGTTCCACACAATCCAGGACGTAGGCGGCCTCAATCCATTGGCCGATCTTGGAGCCGATCTTCGCGCCTTGTTTAGCCAACCAGGATGCTTTCATGCGGCAAAGGTATCCAGCAGTCATGTGGGGCCGGTTTCTGCAGCGTCACGGGCTTGTTAACTTCCGTTTTGCTGGGCCCGGTCCCGCAGAGCTTGCTGCACGATGTACTCGGCGATCGCCATCGACGACGTGGCCCCCGGCGACGGTGCGTTCCGCACCAAAACCGTGTCCCGGCGTCGTGAAATCACAAAATCATCCACCAGGGAACCGTCAGCGTTCATGGCCTGTGCGCGGACGCCTCGCGTGCCGGGAAGAATAGTGGCACCCTCCAACGACGGAACAAAGCGTACGGCCTCCTTAATGAACTTCTTCCTGCTGACCACGGTCTGGAATTCGCGGACAGCCGACGGCACATTCTGGCGGGCAAAATTCCAGAAGCCTGGAAACAGCGTGTAATTCAGGACGTCGCGGACATCGACTTCCTTCCAGGAATAGGCCTCGCGTCCGAAGGAGATGAATGCGTTGGGGCCCAGCATCATTTCGCCGTCGATCCTTTTGGTCAGGTGCACGCCGAGGAACGGATGTTTGGGGTCCGGCACGGGATAAATCAAACCCCTGACTTTTGCGCGGGCTTCCTTCCCAAGGAGGAAGTATTGCCCAAAGAAAGGAACGATCCGCGGCGCTGCGGGCTCGCCTGTCGCTTTCGCCAACCGGTCCGATTGAAGGCCGGCGCAGGCCACCACAAGATCGTAGTGTTCGCCTCCGTCCTTCGTGCGGACCACGACGCCGCTCCCCTGCTGTTCCAGCGAGGTGACTTCCTGCCCAAGCCGGATCTGCCCGCCTGTGCCACGAACGTCGTCGGCGAGCGCCTTGGTGATGGCCGTGTAGTCCACGATCGCCGTTTCCGGCGAGTGCAAAGCAGAAAGCCCGACGGCGTTCGGCTCCACCTCCTGTATTTGGTCACCGCGCAGCATGCGAGCGCCCGGCACCCCATTGGCCGTTGCCCGCGCGAAGATATTCTCCAGTCGCTTCGATTCTTCGGGGGTCTGGGCGATCACCAACTTGCCGCAGGCCTCGTACGGCAGATCCTTGGCGGCGCAGAATTCCTGAAGCAGGGCAACTCCCCGGCGGCAGAGCGTTGCCTTCAGCCCGCCTGGCTCGTAGTACAGGCCCGCGTGGACTACGCCGGAGTTGTGGCCGGTCTGGTGCTTGGCGAGCTGGTCTTCCTTCTCGTAAACCGTGACCTCGGCGCCGTCGAGTTTGTTGGCCAATTCGCGGGCCACCGCCACACCGATGATCCCGCCGCCAATAACGGCGCATCGTTTGATGTTTTTCGGATTCGTATCACCGGGCATGGGAACTCCTCGTCGTTGGGGATCAGTCCGCATCACTCCACAGCATTCCATGGAGTGGTTCGCCGGGCACGTAAAAGGGGCGGCACTTGGCGTGCCGCCCCTTTTACGTAGTGCGTGAATTGCTAGACAGCGCTGGGCTGGTCGAAGCGCTGGCCGGCCGGGTTGGACGGCAGGAGCGCGAAAACCAGAACGGCGAGTCCACCGACGAACGGAATGAGGCCGAGCAATGCGAGCCATCCGCTGAAGTTGCCATCGTGCAGACGACGAACCAGCAACGCAATGGACGGAATGAGGACCGCCAAATAGAACGCAAAGATCAAGATAAGTCCTACAACTGCGCCTGGGCCGGGAACTGCCGTTCCGTTTGCTGAGGTGGTAGAACCTGCTGCCCCAAGGATGCCAGTAAGGATCTGCAGGACGAGGCCGATGACACCCAAAGCGAGGGCCACCCACCAGTATTCGCTGCGGCTCGCGCGGCCAGTGAAAGCGGTGTACTTCTTGAAGAAACGCTTTACAGCGGCGCCAATGGGTGCGCCATAGTAGGGAGCCCACAGCGGCGGTTCGCCGGTCTGTGCGCCGTACGGCTGTGTGTGCTGTGGCTGTTGCTGGTAACTCAAGGTGTTCCCCCGGGGTTAGGTGTGAATAATGCAATGAGACCAAACTCAGTGAAGAGTCGTTGCTCATCGTAGTGCTCTCCGAGGTATTTATGCAGGTCGATGGACAAAATTAACCGGGATTTAGTCCGTTGACGGATTATGTCGGCCCAATCCCTCTCTCACATACCAACCCTTTCGGCCCAACCTTCTCTCACATACCAACCCTTTTGGGCCAACGCTCTCTCACATACCAACCCTTTCGGGCCAACGTTCTCTCACGTAACTCCCATTTGAGGTTCGACGGCGGCACTGACCGCTCGTCGTCGTCGAACCTTAACCATCAGTCTTCTTTCGCTCCCGCAGGGCAAGATCAAACTTGTTGGAGGCACCCGTTTTCCGTAGGAGGCTGGAAATGTGCGAACTCACCGTTTTCTCGCTGATAAACAGCGATTCAGCAATCTCCCTGTAGGTTCTGCCAGCAACGACATAGTCCAGAATGGTGGCCTCCCGCGCCGTCAGCCCATGGCGGTTGCTGCCCTCAGGCTTGGGCCGCGTGATGGGGGTTAGCGAGATCCTGGCTTGGTCAGCGAGTTGCTCCAAAACCCTCTGCACGGGAACGGCTTGGAGGTCGCGCGCCAGTTGGAGTCCTGCGCGGAGGATCTCCGATGCCCGGGCCTTGGCACTGTGGCCCTGCAGCAGGAGCGCTTCGGCGGCGCGCTGGCATGCATAGGCATGTTCCCAAGCCAGGGAAGCGTCCCTGCAGGCATTAGCTGTGCGAATCCAGTCATCGGCATTGCCGTGATCTCCCCGTGCACGGCCCAGTTCCGCCGCATAGAGGCTTTGGAAGGCAAATACTTGGCGTTGATACAGCTCCGATTGTTCTCCCGATTCGTTGAAAACATGAGGAAACCGCTCCTCCAGTTGGGCTAGTTCGGAGAGCCGCCCAGCTGTTGGTTTTCCTTCGTCTTTGGCCTTTTGGATGAGATCGGCGAGAGCTCTGGCCGCCAGGGGCAGCAACCACTCGCACATGGTAGGTGGCGGTCCGGGGCGCAGGGCACCAGTCATCGCGGCCTCAAGCGAAGCCTCCGGCTGGCCGGCAACAGCATTGACCTCGGAACGGACTGCCGCGAAGTTGAGGTTGAGATAGGCCTCAGTGTTGCCATTCACTTCTTCTGCGCGGGCTAAATGGACAAAAGCATCGTGTGTCCGCCCTTGCAATGCATCCAGCCGTGCCGCTGTCAATCGGGCGCTCACATCCCCCATAGGACCAGGGTCCAAGCTGATGGCGATACGCAAGGCCGTCTGCGCCTCGCGCCAGGAGCCAATTCCGAGGAAGCTGCCGGCTTCATCCGCTGCGATCTTGGAGATGTAGGAGTGGGGAGCCTCGTGCCTGGCCAGTTCCTCGCGGGCGATGTGGAGAACGTCCGCGTACTCTTGGCTGATCCAGCTCTCCTGGGAGTTGGCAAGCCAAGCCACGGCATGGAGGTACCCCCAGTAATCCTCGGCCCGAAGCGCCTCTGCCGCTGCAGATTTGGCCAGGCTGAAGGCCTCCTCCGAGCGCCTGGCGAAAAGCTGCACCATTGCGGCGGCTGTCAGCGCGTAGGACATGGCTATGGGGTTTTTCGTCAGCCGGGCAAGCGTAAGTGCCTGTGCCGCGTCTTCAGCTCCGCCAGCGCGGTCAAGCCACAGTGCAGCGTGCGTATACTCTGCCAAAGCCAGCGCGTGCTGCCAGCTTTGAGGATCAGCCGCAGAAAGCTGAACCGCCCGTTCCATCTCCGCCAGGTCAAAGAAGGACCTTCCCGTGGACATGGACAGATGCATCCGCCTCACAAGCCAAGCAGCCGTTTCCAAGGGTTCGGCCGTGGGTTCGGTGAGCGAGATCAATGACTCCAAAGCCTCAAGTTCAGCTTTCTGGTCACCGGAGCGGAATGCGGCGTTTCTCACCTGGTCCCAAACTTCACGGAGACTCTCCGGCACCATGCCCGCTTTGTCCCTGAGCTCCACTGCCCGACGGAACATTCGCAGGGCATCGCCCCAATTTCCGAGGTGGACATGTTCCGTGGCTGCACGAACGGTCCATTGATAGGCAGGCGCCCATCGTTCAGCGTGGTAGTGGTGTTCGGCCAAGGAGGCGATCATCCCGAAAGTAGGCTGTGCCCCGAAAGACAAGGAGTTCTCATAAGCGTCGGCAAAAGCTGAATGCCAATAGCGCCTCTCCGCGCCGTCCATGCCCTGCTCGAGCATCTCCGCGATGAGTGGATGGTGAAACCAGTAAGTGCCATCTGTCAGCAGATCCACGATCCCCGCGGTCGCAGCTGCCTGGAGCATAGGCAAAACTGTTTCCTGGGCGATAGTTCCCTTGGCAACCGTGCGTAGTTCAGCAGCGTCCACCGATCGTCCGGCGATAGCCAGAATCCGGGTCAATTGTTGCGCAGCTTTAGGTAGCCCCTTCCAGGATCTGAGGACGGCACCCCTTAGATCCGGCGGAAAGCCATCCCGGATCTGCCTGCCGTTGGCACTCATGCCCCCGATCAAGAGACTGGTGAAGTAAGGGTTTCCGGCGGAGTGTGCGTACACTTCCGTAACCAACGACTGGGACGGCGGCACACCCAGTAGCCGGGACATTTGAGTAGCAGTTGCAGGCCTGTCCAGAGGCTGAAGTGTCACGACTTCGACGGTCGGCAGCCGGCGGATGTCTGTCATCCATCGCTCAAGAGACTGGTTTTCCATCGAGATGTCTGAACGGACGGTGGCCACAATGCCCAAGGAACGGTCTGCGGGCCCCGCGATGAGGAACATCAGGATATCCAGTGTTTGTGGGTCGGACCACTGAAGATCATCGATCACCAGGAGCACGGGCCTGGAACTGCTGAGCCTGGTCAGCCACTCGTCTACCAAAAGCGGGCTGTCCACGCGTGCTTCAACCATTGCGTTACTGCTGAAAGGCGCTGGCGTCCCCGGCTGGGCTGCACCGTGGAACGCCGAACGCAGGGCTTGAAATGGCACCTTAAGTGACGTCAGCGGCAGTGCCGCCCCACTGAGAACGAGTACATCCTGGCCGGCCGTGGCACAGATCTGTCCTACCAGCGCCGTCTTGCCCACACCCGCGTCGCCGGACACGATCAACGTCCTCGACGCTCCAGCCCGCACGGCGTCGACCATAGCCTCGAGTTCAGCCAGTTCATCTTCCCGGCCCACCAGAGCAGGCCCGTTGGAGTTGGCCCTAATAGCCACCGTTCAAGCTTCGCACCCTGCCGACGCGTGGGGTAGATCCAAGGGAATTTACGGGGATTTTAAGGGTGAAGTCCGGATGCCCCGGTACTAGGGCGCGGCGCAGAGTGAAGGTACCCACAAGCACCACTCAAAAGGAAGCAACCATGCGTGAATCTGTAAGCCCCGCGCGGCGTCTTTGTCTCGCCTTACTCTTTGTCCCGTTCGTTTTTCTTTCCCCGGCGCATGCCACGGCGGACGTGCCAGAGGACAACACCCCCACAATCTATGTCAACTGCCTCCTCGAACGGATCGGCACGCAACTTGTTCGCTGCGATAATCTCACCGGCGCCGGCGTAGATGCCCCGTATTGGATCCCGGAGCAAAAATGATCGCGCCCGTGGATCACAGGGCAGGACATGAGAGAAGATCCGGCAAGACACCGCAGGACGTGAGAGAACGTCCGGGGGTCAGGACGCGAACTGCTTCCTCAGCTCCACCTTGCGGATCTTCCCACTGGCAGTCCGCGGCATTTCCTCAACGAAAACCACGGACTTGGGGATCTTGTAGCGGGCGAGCCGGCCTTCCAGATGCGAGCGCAGCTGTTCCTCGGTCAGGGAAGCACCTTCCAGCAGTGTCACGATGGCGCGGGGAGCCTCGCCCCATTTCGGGTCGGCGACCCCAATGACGGCCACACTCCCCACCTCCGGGAGTTCCGCGATCGCGGCTTCCACTTCGGCCGGATAGATGTTCTCGCCCCCGGAAATGATCATGTCCTTGATGCGGTCCGAGACGAACAAGAAACCTTCATCGTCCCGGAAGCCCATGTCCCCGGACCGGAACCACACCGAATCAGAGTAACTATCAGCGGTGGCTTCAGGCCTGTTCCAATACTCCCTGATGACGTTTGGGCCGGAAATCTGGATCTCCCCCACTGCGCCGGGAAGAGCGAGCCCACCTATCGGGTCTGCAATCCGTACGTCGGTAAAGAAGTGCGGCAGTCCTGCGGAACCGGCTTTGTCCTTGGACCTCGACGCTGGGAGCATCGTGGCGCCCGGGGCAGTCTCGGTCATGCCGTAGCAACTCGTGAATCCAATGCCCCGCTGCTCATACGCGTCCAACACGCGCTGCGGAACAGCAGACCCTCCGCACGTGAGCTTGTCCAGGGAGGTGAGGTCCGCCGTCGACCATTCCGGATGGTCGCAGAGCATCTGGAATGTGGTGGGCACGCCATTGAGCGTGGTGACTTTGTGCTGCCCGATCAGCTTGAGGACGCGGCCGGCATCGAACTTGGTTTCCAGCACTACTGTGGCGCCTTTGAGCAGCATCGGCAGCAGGCCCATATCCAGGGAGGCCACATGGAACAGTGGTGAAATCATCAGAGCGACGTCGTTCCTGTTCAGGTCCATGTCCACCACAGTGTTGAAACAGTTCCACGTGATGTTCCCGTGCGTGAGGAGTGCGCCTTTGGGCTTGCCCGTGGTTCCGGAGGTGTAGAGGATCATCGCCGGGTCGTCCAGGCCCACGGCTACATCAAGCGGGGTCCCGGCTGCCGCTTGAAGTACCTCGTCATAACGTTCGACGCCGGATGGCGGCTTGACAGCGAAACCTTGTGTCCCGCCGTCGGGCATCACTACAAGCCGGTGGGTCACAGCGGTGTCCTCCACCGAGGCAGCGGCTACCGCTTCAAGCGCCTCGGCGCTGATCAGGACGCGTGCACCTGAGTCCTGAAGTTGGAACTGCAGCTCCGGGGCGGCGAGGCGGGTGTTCAGCGGCACGAAAATCGCACCGAGCAGCCCGCAAGCGAAGAAGGCCTCAACAAACGATGAATGGTTCTCACCGAGGTAGGCCACCCTGTCCCCCATGACCACACCTCTGTCCTTCAGTGCGTTGGCGAGGTAATCAGTGCGATCAGCGAGCTCCGTATAACTCAGGATGCGATCCCCGGAAACGAGGGCCGTTTTGGGACCCGACTTGGCACGGCGACGCTGCGGCCAGGATCCAACTCCGTTGTTGTCCATGGTGCGGTACTCCTAACTGACCGACGTGAGGTCGTTGTTCTTAGATTCCCGCGTTAGCAGGATGAACACAATCGAGACCAGCGACATGACGGAGAGGAAGACCACCACGGGCAGAATGTTCTGGGCGGAATCCTTGTAAAGGCCAGCCACGATGCCCGGGGTGAAACCCGCGCCGATCAAGGTCGCCAACTGATACCCGACGGCCGCGCCGGTGTATCTGTTGGTGGTACCGAACTGCTCGGAGACGAATGCTGCAAGTGGCCCGTACAGGGACGAGTGCAGAACGAGTGCCACCGTAAAAGCCAGGAAGATCAAGGCGATATTGCCGGAGCTGAGCATTCCGAACATGGGGAACAGGTAAAGGATAAACAGTGTCAACCCTGTGACCATGATTGGCCTGCGTCCGAAGCGGTCGGACATTCTGCCGCCGAGGAGCACGAACAGGATGGAGATGGCGGAGGCTCCCGCGAACGCGTATAGAACGCCTTGCTGCGGTGCGCCCTTGGAGACAGCATAAGTGACCGAGAAGGTCGGCAGCACAACTTGGAGGCCGAAGCCGGCGGCACCCGCGAACATAATCATGATGAGGGCCTTGGGGCGACGCAGCACTTCCAACAGCGGAATCTTGCGTTTGGTGCTTTGGGCGCCCTCCTTGGCCACGGCCTCAGCAAAGATGGGGCTCTCAGAGACCCGCAGCCTCACGAACATGCCGACGATCAGCAGCACGAAGGACAACAGGAATGGCACGCGCCAACCCCATGCCAGGAACGCGTCCTGCGGAAGCGCCGAGAAGATACCCATCACCAATGTGCCCAGTACGGCCCCCGTTGGGGCGCCTGCGTTGACGAACGATGCTGCGAAGCCGCGCCGCTTGGGATCGGAGTGTTCCAACGCCATCAGCGCAGCGCCGCCCCATTCACCACCGACGGCGATACCCTGGCACACCCGCAGGACCACCAGGATCACGGCTCCCCATGGACCGATGATGCTGGCGCCAGGAATCAGGCCGATCAGGGTGGAGGCGATGCCCATCATCGCCATGGAGACGATGAGCATTCCCTTGCGGCCGATCAGGTCTCCGAAGTGGCCGAAGATGATGCCGCCCAGGGGCCGGGCAACATAGCCGGCAGCGAAAGTAGCGTAGGCGGCTACGACGCCAACCCACTCATCAGTGCCTGCGAAGAAGACCTTGGGGAAAGCCACCGCGGCGGCCGTTGCGTACAGCAGGAAGTCGTAGAACTCGATGGTGCTGCCCAGATAGCTGGACAAAATGACCGTACGCGCTTCTTTGCGCTTCGCGGCCGTGCTCGCAGTTGCGAGTGCAGTGTGTCCTGACATGGCTGTTCCTTGGGAGAGGAGGGGTGGGTTCTTTGAAAGGGGCTTACTTATAGAAGCGGGCCAGGAATTCGGCCACGACGGCGGGGCGTTCCTGGCCTTCGATTTCGATAGTGGCGTTGACCTTGATTTGGGCCCCGCCCTTAACCTCGGTCACGTCGGCGATCGAGCCCTGCATGCGGACCTTTGATCCGACCTTGACTGGGGAGGTGAAGCGGACCTTGTCCAGGCCGTAGTTCACCTTGGTGGTGACGCCGTCGACGTCGAAAAGCTCACCCCAGAACGGGATGATCAGGGACAGTGTGAGGAATCCGTGGGCGATTGGGGTACCGAACGGGCCATCCTTGGCGCGCTCGGGATCGGTGTGGATCCACTGCTGATCGTCCGTGGCGTCAGCAAAGAGATTGATCTGCTGCTGGGTGATTTCCCGGTAATCGGTAGTGCCGAGGTCCTTGCCGGACATGGTGAGCAGCGTGTCGAAATCGACGACGAGATTGGGCATCGTTGCCTCCTTGTTGGGGTGTTGCTTAGTTGGGGTGTCTCTTAATGGGTAAAAGCGCTGACGCCCGTGAGGGCGCGGCCAATGATGAGCGCGTTGATGTCGTGGGTTCCCTCGTAGGAATAGACGGCTTCGGCGTCGGCGTGGAAACGCGCGACGTCGGTTTCGAGCGTGATGCCGTTGCCCCCGACCACTTCGCGGGCCAGTGCGACGGTCTCGCGCATGAATATACTGGTCTGCATCTTGGCTAGTGCTGAATCCTGGTCCCGGTAAATCCCACGGGCCTGTTGTTCGGTGAGCCGGACCACCAGCGAGAGCGAAGCCGTGATGTTTCCAAGCATGCGGGCCAACTTCTCCTGCACCAATTGGAACGACCCCAGTGTGCGGCCGAACTGTTGACGTTCGTTGACGTAGGCCAACGCTGCTTCGAACGCTCCGGCCTGGATGCCGGTGGCGATCCATGCAACATCCGAACGCATAACCCGGAGCATTTCGGCGACGTCCTTGAAGGAGTTCACGTTCTGCAGGCGCATGGCCTCAGGAACCCGCACCCGCTCAAGGCTGATGTGCGCGTTCTGCATCATTCTCAGCGACGTCTTGCCATGGATCTTCTCCACGGTGACGCCTGGCGCGGTCCGCTCCACGAGGAACGATTTGACCTGTCCATCGCCAATGTCGCGGGCGAACACGCACAGCACGTCAGCTGTGGAGGCGCCCCCGATCCAACGTTTGGCGCCGTCCAAAACCCAGCTTCCGCCGTCGGCTTCTGCTGCGAAACGGGCCGTGGTGGACAGCCCGCCGGCGATGTCGGAACCGTGGTCCGGTTCGGTCAGGGAGAAGACGCCTCTGAGCGAGAAGTCGATGACCTTAGGTAGCCATTCGCGCTGCTGCTCCTCAGAGGCACCTATCTGTATTGCGGCGCGGAAGAGTCCGGCCTGTGCCGTGTACCAAGTGGCCAACGACGCGTCCGAACGCGCGAGCTCGAAGATCCGGAACCCGTGGTAGATCCCACGGGCTGGCGACTCAAAGGGTTCCATGAGGTCCAGTTCGATCAGGGGCCCTGCCAACTGCTCCGGGAACTCGCCCCGTTCCCAATACCCGGCCAGGAGCGGTTTCGCTTCCGCGTCGAGGAAGTCCCGCAAGCGGGATAGCACCTGACGTTCCTCAAAGGACAAGAGTGACTCGGCGTCATACCAGTCAGCTGCGGGGTAGAGGCGCTGTTCCACAGCGCTTGCCGTCATCTCAGCCACCCAGCCCGAGCAGCCGCACTGCGTTGTCCTTGAGGATCCTCGGCCGGACCTCGTCCTTCAGGGGCAGGTCATCGAATGCTCTGAGCCACTTTTGCGGGGTGATCAGCGGGAAGTCCGTTCCGAACAGAATCTTGTCCTGCAGCACGGAATTGGAGAGGCGGACCAGTGATTCCGGGAAGTACTTGGGCGACCACCCGGACAGGTCGATGAACACGTTGGACTTGTGTGTGGCGATGGAGTTGGCCTCGTCCTGCCATGGCACCGAGGGGTGGGCCATGATGATCTGCAAGCCAGGGAAGTCCGCGGCCACGGCGTCGAGCAGCAGTGGGTTGGAATAAGCCAACTTGATCCCATACCCACCAGGAAGCCCCGCGCCCATGCCGTTCTGGCCAGTGTGGAAGATGGCGGGCAGCCCAAGTTCCTGAAGCGTTTCCCAGAGAGGGTAGAAGCGTTCATTGGACGGATCGAACCCCTGCAGGGACGGGTGGAACTTGAAGCCCCTGGCACCGAGCTCAATAGCTTGGTACTTGGCACCGGCGATCGCGTCCTCACCTGTGCGCGGGTCAACGCTGCCGAAAGGAATCAGCACATCGTTGTTCCGGGCAGCCCCAGCGATCAATTCCGGGATGCTATTGGGTTCGTGCTTGAGCTGCGTCCGCGCGTCGACCGTAAACACGACGGCGGCCATGTTCAAGTCCCGGTATATCTGCGCGATGCGGTCCAGCGACGGCGTCCGGTCCTCAGCTTTGAAGTACTTCGCCGACGCCTCCGTAAGCGCGTCCGGAAGGGATCCGTGCCCGCAGCTGTCCACCTCCACGTGGACGTGCATGTCGATCGCATCCAGTGCGGAAGCGTCGATGCCAAGTTCGTAACGGTCGGCCATGGTCAGCGGGCCTAAGCAGTTATGGCCGCAGCTACGGGCTGGAGTTCTTGGGGCAACGGTAGGAATTCCTCGCCGTAGCTCTGCAGGGCCTCCGCTCCAAAGAGTGACCCGGAGTTTTCGCGGAGGGCTTCATAGCTCCAACCGCCGTCGCGGTATTCAGTGGTTGCGGCCGTCGGGTGCGTCCAGACCTGCAGCCGGTCACCGCCGGCGCCGATTACCTGCCCGGTAATGTTGGCAGCCGCGTCCGAGGCGAGGAACGCAATTAGCCCAGCGACGTCGTCGGCCGTGCCGAATCCGAGGTCGTGACGGAAGAAGGACGGCATGGCCTCGCCGCGTTCCTCAGCCTCTACGGCCTTCTGGAAGTAGGGAACGGTCTTGGTCATGGCAGTGGCCGCCACAGGGATCACAGTGTTCACCGTTACTCCGGCCTTCTTCATTTCCATCGCCCACGTTCGGACCATGCCAACGATTCCGGCCTTGGCTGCGGCGTAGTTGGTCTGGCCGAAGTTGCCGCGCTGGCCGGTCGGTGAACCGATGGTGATGACGCGGCCGGCGACGTTGTTGTCCTTGAAGTATGCGAACGCCTCGCGGACACAGGTGAAGGTGCCCTTCAGGTGGACGTTGATGACCAGGTCGAAGTCCTCATCGGTCATCTTCAAGAGGCTCTTGTCCCGCAGGATACCGGCGTTGGTGACCAGGATATCCAGCCGCCCGAACGCCTCAACAGCGCCTGCTACCAGCGCCTTGGCAGCGTCCGTGGTACCCACCGGAACCACGACGGCGGTTGCCCGTCCGCCGTCGGCCTCAATCAACGCGACTGCTTCTGCAGCGGTCCCAGGGTTCACGTCATTGACCACGACGGCGGCGCCTTGGCGGGCGAGCTCCCTCGCGTAAGCGAGTCCAAGACCCTGTCCACTCCCGGTGACGATTGCAACCTTGCCGTTCAAGCTCATGGCGTGCTCCTTCGCATGCAGTAACCGGCCGGAGCCGGTGGGGCCGATCCCACTGCCCCGTGAGATCCTTGTCATGATCAATGAGATTACGGATCATTGAAAAAGTCAATGATTGTTTTTGTTTACTATTGGAGTTGTCATGGGCCCGCAAAGCACCAACGTCGAAACCCCGCGCCTCGCGGCCGCGAAAATTGGGAACGACGTAGGCCTGCTGCTCGCCAAACTCCACGCCACGGGGTCAGTCCTGAATAACCGCGCCCTGAGCGATTTTGGACTGCGGGAAAGGTCCTTTTCAGTACTGACGCTCGCCTGCAGCGGACTCGAACCGACCCAGCGCGAACTTGCCGACTTCCTCAGCCTTGACCCCAGTCAGGTTGTGAGCCTCGTGGACGACCTGGAGCACCGGGGCCTGGTAGAGCGAGCGCAGGGAAAGCAAGACAGGCGCGCCAAGATCATCGTCTCCACAGCCGAGGGCCGTCGGATCCACACGAAGGCCCGCGCTGCCCTGGAGGTGTGCGAACAAACCCAGCTCGCGGCATTAAGTGAAGAGGAGAACGCCCAACTCAGGGCGCTATTGAAGAAGGCTCTGTGGGGGTAGTCACGGCTCCGGTCCGGTTGCGGTCCTGGCGCCGCGTTGGTGATTTTCCGGCCCTTGCCGTGAATTGGATGAGCAACATGGCCGCCAGGGTCAGGACCGCACACACGGCGAAGGTTCCTTGGTAACCGAAGGTTGTCATTGATCCGAAAGCAATGATCGGACCTGAAGCTACGGCGCCAATGCGCCGGGTATTGGTGAAGAGACCGGCTGCCAGGCCTGGACGCGGGATGATCTGCTGGAACAGGGTCAGGCCTATGCCCGCCACGACACCGAAGAACCAGGCATGCAGGATCTGAAGGAGCAGCAGTGTGATGGGATCAGCCACGAAGGTCATTCCTGCGTAGTACAAGATTCCGGCTATACAGCCCGATGTTATGAGCACCGTTCCGGACAGGTTACGGCTGAGCCGCCCGATCACCAGGAGGGCAGGTATCTCGAGCGCTGCGGCGACGCCCAGGGCAATACCCGCCCAAATCAGCTCCCCGCCCATTCTCTGGCCTACGAAGAGTGCCATGATGGTCACGGCGCTGCTGTCAGTTGCCTGAAGCAGCGTAAAACCTATGACCACACCAGTAACGGCCCATTTGGATGGCAGCGGGCTGTCAGTTTGATGGTCCCCAGACAAGTCTGCTTTGTCGGCGGTGGTTTCCCTGCGAAGAGCGGCACCGGTCGCCACGAGATTCAGGAGGGCCACGGCTGCGAGAGCGGGCAAAATCGCCCGGCTACCAAGCGCCCCCACCATCAGCGCCGCCAGCGGTGGCCCGGCAACCCATGCGAAAGAGACGATCGCACGCATATTGACGACGTCTGATGAACCCGCCCCGGAATGCTTAAGATGGGCAAAAAACAGGGACATGCCAACCCCTGATGGTCCGCCCAAAGCTATCAGGGCAATCACGGCTACTGGCAATGTTGTGGTGAAGGCCAGTACGCAGGGAAGTGCCAAGGCCAAGAACCCGCAGAGCAGCATCGGCCGCAAGTAGTCGCGCTTCCTGTCCGCATAAGCCGGGATGAGCAGGGAGGCCAGAAAGCCACCGGCGTTGTACACGGCGAGCACCCAGCCCACATCGGCCGGCGACGCGTGGAAAAGATCCACCAGCATCAGGGCAAGGGCAGGAGTGAGGAAGGCAAACTGCAGGCCCCACAGCAACGCCATGGAAGACGGGAGTAACTGGCGCACTGCTGGTCCTCTCGAAGGGAAATCCGATCTCCACCAGACAACCAGTCCCTTCCTTAACGTGGGAGGGCTTGGTGTGCGGGGTACCCGCAGTACCTGCCAGGACCGATTGGGCATCCGTCAGACAACTGGACATTTGCACCGCATCCCTGCGGGGCGATATGCAACCGTCCATATCGCGGCGTTCAGGCATATGTCAGGATCAAAGTTCACATCCTGATACCCCGGAATGGACCATGAACCTCCCACTTTTCCACGACCCCCTTCAGGGCCGCGTCACCGTCGACGCAACCGTGCGTGACCCAAGGATTGGACGCGATGGCGCGTTCCGCCGCGACGCCCGGACACGCATTTCTCCCCGGACCACCCGACCCTCCACGCGCGCAGCCAAGTCGACACGGCAGCGCGAGGTGGCCAAGGTTGCCGAGGATCTCCAGGCGTTGATCGCCAGGGCTGGGATGAAGTCCTGAATAGGCATTAACCGGCGACGTCGGCCAGGAATAGATCCTGCCATGACCCGGCAAGCGCACTCACGAGGACTACCATCCACAGCATGAGTATCCGCATCGGTACCTCGGGCTGGAGCTACGACCACTGGGAAAATGTCCTCTACCCACCGGGCCTGCCCACAGCCAAGCGTCTGGCGCACTACGTGGCGCGGTTCGACACCGTGGAGCTCAACGCGAGTTTTTACCGCTGGCCGCGGGACACCGCATTCAAAAGCTGGCACGATCGTTTGCCGGCTGGATTTGCGATGTCGGTCAAGGCACCCCGCGGTCTCACGCATGGGAAAAAGCTGTACAGCCCTGAAGTGTGGGTGGAACGCATTACCCGCTGCTGGCACGAGTTGGGCGAAAAAAGAGCTGTGCTGCTTGTCCAGCTTCCTCCAGATTTTGCCCGCGATGATGCCCGCCTGGATTATTTCCTGGCAGCCTTACCCCACTGGATTCGCGTGGCGGTGGAGTTCCGGCACGATAGCTGGGACCACCCTGACGTTTACGCGTTGCTTGAACGCCACGAGGCCGCCTACTGCATCATGAGCGGCGCGAATCTGCCATGCATCCTCCGTGCCACCGCACCCTTCGTTTATGTCCGGCTGCACGGACCGGATCCCGAACACCTCTACGGCGGTTCGTATTCGGAGGAGGATCTTCGCTGGTGGGCGGACCGGATCCGTGAGTGGAACAGCACGGGCAAGGACGTGTACGCCTATTTCAACAACGACGGCGGTGGTAACGCCGTGCGCAATGCCGACACTTTGCGGTGGCTGCTTGGGAACGGCTGACTCGCTAAGGGCGAGCCAGCCGGCGGGTCCTAGCTCAGGCGACCACGCACGATCTCGCTGACGGTCTTGCCATCGAAGCGTCCTGCAACCTTGGCAGTGACCGGCTTCATCACGGCGCCGATTGAACGCATTGAGAGTTCCTGTCCGTCGGCTTTCAGAGCGGCGATGGCTTCGTCGACGATGCCTTCCACTTCTTCGCGGCTTAGTGGCTTGGGGAGGTACGCCTCGATGATCTCAGCCTCCGCAACTTCGGCGGCCGCCCTGTCTGCTTCCCCGGCTTCGGTGTAGATGCGTGCGGTATCCCGGCGCTTGGCAGCTTCCTTTTGGAGCAGGGACGTAACCTGCGCATCGTCCAAGTCGATGGGCGTTTTGCCCGATTTCTCGCGAGTGGTGATCTCACCCAGGACGTTCCGCACGGTGGTGAGCGCTGTCTTGTTGCCCGCCTTCATGTGGCCTACGACGTCTGCTTTGAGGCGATCTTTCAGTGACATTGTGCTCCTTGATCGGGGTTCCTACTTGCCATCGTAGTCAGTCCCCAAGGTCGACGCGGACCGGAACAAGGGTCCGGAAAATTTTCCTTGCGGAGCATTTAGTAAGCATGCTTAGCTTATTGTGCCGCTGGAATTCCTTGTAGGAACCGGTTGGCTCACCGATCGCACCGAGGAGCCTTAGCGCTACATGGGAGGGACAACCATGCATCTAAACGAACGGGAGCGCAGGGTGCTGCAGCAACTCGAACGGGAACTTTTCATCCAGGATCCTGACTTGGCCCGTCAACTGGAAACAGGAATCCCCGCGCGTCGCCCCTATGCACCGCAGCCCCGCCACGTTCTTGCTGTAGCAGTTGGAGTGCTGCTGATGCTGTTGGCCATACCAATCAGTCCGTCCCCCTTGGGATACTGTGGCTTCCTTCTGATGGCCTGGGGATTCGTGGCACATCGCGTTCAGAAGGCCCGTTCCACCTCCGGCTGAGCCTATTCCTTTTCCAATCCCGCATCGGGTGGTGTGGCGGGACGTACTTCGGGCAGAGTCAGCCCGGAGAGCTCCTTCTCGGTTGGGCCACTGACCACCACTTGCGCGGGGCTGTGCAGGAGGTATCCGTTGAGCCAGGAAAACAATGCACGGACTTTCTGCTGGACCCCGGACAACAGGGCCAAATGGACCAAGAGCCAGGACAAGAAAGCGAAAAGGCCCTGCAACTGGATTCGCTTGCGGCCCAGTTCTGCTACGGCAGCACCGCGGCCCACCATAGCCATATAGCCCTTATCAACGTAGCGGAAGGGAGTACGGCTTCCGCCAGTAAGGTCTGCAAGGATGTTGGCCGCTGCCCACTTTCCCGCTTGTTGGGCTACGGAGCCAAGCTGGGGCAACTTCGCGCCAGTGGAATCGGTGATGTTCGCTGCATCACCGACGACGTACACACCGTCCACGTCCGGGGCGGTCAAGTCTGGACGAACATCGACACGCCCACCTTTGCCCTGTGTCAGCCCCGAAGCGCTGATGAGGTCTCCCGCTTTCAGACCGCCTGCCCAAACAACGATCTGCGCGGGGACGAAGCTCCCGTCAGCCAGCGCCACACCGTCGGTTCGCACCTCGGTAACGCCCACTCCCATATGCAGCTGGACGCCCACCTTCCCAAGACGTTCGGTGGCGTAACGCTGGGACTTCGTGGAGAACATGTTCAACACGCTCGGAACCATGTCCACCAGGTGCACGCGGCAGCGGGCAGCGAGCTCGGGAGAGAAGTACTTGCGGACCATGTACTTCACGTTTTCTGCCATGGCCCCGGCAGTCTCCACGCCAGTGGGTCCTCCTCCGACCACTACTACATCCACAAGACCGTCAGAGGTTCTATCGGCCTGGTCAAGCAGCCGCGTAATGGCGGTGCCCAGCCTGGTGGCGTCCGTAACGGAGTACAGCGGGAAAGCGCGTTGCTCGGCACCTGGGGTGTTGAAGAAGTTGGGAACGGCACCTACCGCAATGACCAGGATCTCCGCCCGCAAAGTCACGCCATCGGAGGTGCTAATTGACCGTTGCGCAGCATCAATAGAGGCAACACTCGCTGTCAGGACTTTGACGGTCTTGTAGCGGCGGAAAACGGAGCGCAGTGGGCGCGTAATGGCTGAAACCCCGATCTGGGAAGTAGCCAGTTGATAAAGGAGCGGCTGGAACTGGTGATAGTTGTTCGAGTCAATCAACAGGACGCGGACGCCCTTCCGGCCGAGTTTTTTGGCTGCCTCAACGCCTGCAAACCCGGCACCCACCACGATGACTTGGTATGTGTCCTCCATGCGAGCAACTTACTTCACCATGGGTTCCGGCAACAGTGCTTGACAGTCTTCAGCTGTCGATAAGATTCGACGTCGGGTGGCCGCCAGCGCCGCGGCGGAAGGTCGCCGTCGTGCGTTTATTCTCTGGTCCCGTGGGTACGCAGTTGGGTAGTGTTCTGCATTCGGCAAGGGCGCGCGAAGGAGTTGGTTTTCTTGAACGACGACGGCCTGACAGAGGCGGTGCAGGAGGCCGGGGCTGTTGAGTTGCTGCTGGTCCGGCATGGAGAAAGCGAAGGCAACGTGGCCGCGACGGAAGCCCGCCTGGCGCGGGCTGAGGTCATTGACGTTCCCGCCAGGGACCCTGACGTGAACCTCTCGGATACCGGCCAGGATCAGGCCAAGGCACTGGGAACGGCGCTGTCCCGGATTGCGGAGGAGTTCCGTCCGGACGCGGTGGTCTCCTCCCCCTATGCACGCGCCCTTCAGACAGCGGAAATTGCCGTTCAAACAGCTGGCTGGCCCCTGAAAGTCCACACGGATGAACGCCTCCGGGACCGGGAATTGGGCATTTTGGACAGGCTCACCCGCTTGGGTGTGGAAACGCGTTACCCGGATGAGGCCGAACGGCGCCTATGGCTGGGCAAGCTGTACTACCGGCCACCGGGAGGTGAATCCTGGGCTGACGTAGCGCTTCGGCTGCGATCCGTCCTGGACGAGCTCAACAACCTGGGAAGAGGACACCGCGTGATGCTTGTGTGCCATGACGCGGTGATCCTGCTGGTCCGATACGTCCTGGAGGGGATGTCCGAGCGCGAGATCCTTGACCTCGCCGCCGGAACAACAGTCTTGAACGCATCGATAACCCGGTATGTGCGCCCCTCTGGTGCCGGACCGTGGACGCTCGAGAGCTTCAACGTGGCCGACCATCTCACGGAGCAGGGAGTCACGGTTACCGAGCATGCCGGAGATGCCAGTGTCCACCCACAGTGATTCCACCGGCACCACCGGCCCCACGCCAGTGACGCCATCCCTTCTGCGCGATTGGCCGCTGCCTGCTCCTG
>Ga0207697_10000411_pt1 | contig 24238 bp, 27 predicted proteins | sample KBSSwiS5withPhiX_FD_184293 | JGI IMG/M metagenome (GOLD analysis project Ga0207697, IMG submission 184293) | Switchgrass rhizosphere microbial communities from Kellogg Biological Station, Michigan, USA, with PhiX - S5 (SPAdes) (version 2) | ecosystem: Host-associated > Plants > Roots >... | reverse complement strand
ATCCCTTGCTGAAGCGATCCGTCACTGCCAGCAGAAGCATAATTACCGCGCTCTGGTTTTCTGGATCGGTCTTGAGAATATCAAGGCAAATACTTTCCGCCTCCGCCGGCTCGTTCAGCAACCGATAACGCTCCGCTTTTTCCAGCGCCGCCGGAATCGCCGCTTTCGAAAGTGACTTGAACTCGGACATTGTCGTTAGGCGAGCGGTGGCTCTGGCGCACGCTCATTCTGGCGGCGAATTTTTTTCCAGATCCATCCCAGCGGATCATAATAATCGTCCACCACCCGCTCTTTCAATGGAATGATTGCATTGTCGGTAATGTGAATGTCTTCCGGGCAAACCTTCGTGCAGCACTTCGTGATGTTGCAGAAGCCGATGCCCTGCGCTTCGCGTAATTCCGCGATGCGATCTTCTGTGTCGAGCGGATGCATCTCCAGCGCCGCCGTGTAGACGAGAAAGCGCGGACCAATGAACTGGTCGTGCTTGTGATGGTCGCGTAAAACGTGGCAAACGTCCTGGCACAAAAAGCATTCAATACATTTCCGAAATTCCTGCACCCGATCGATGTCCTCTTGTGCCATTCGCCAAGTCCCATCGGCGGCATCGGGCGGACGCGGCTTGAATTTTTTGATCCGTTTTTTCACCGCAAAATTCCACGAAACGTCAGTGATCAAATCCTTCACGCGCGGGAACGCTTTCATCGGTTCGATCGTGATGGGACGATCGAGCGGCAGATCGCTCAAGCGTGTCATACACATCAGCTTCGGCATGCCGTTTACCTCCGCCGAACAGGAGCCGCACTTGCCCGCCTTGCAATTCCAGCGGCAGGCGAGGTCGTTGGCCTGGTGCGCCTGGATGTCATGCACCGCATCGAGCACGACCATGCCTTCGGAAACGCCCGTGGTGTAGTCGTGGAGCGCACCGCCGCTGTTGTCGCCGCGCCAGATTCGGAAAACTGCCGTTCTCGTGCCCTTGCCCTCAGTTGCCATTATTTCATCTCCTCGATCACCTGCCGCAACTCTTCCCGCATCTCCGGAATCGGCTCGCGCCGAATCTGCATCACGCCGTTCTCACCTTTCCAAACGATCGTGTTCACTTTCGCAAACTCTTCGCTTTTTTCAGGGTAATCGTCTCGAAACTGTGCGCCGCGGCTTTCCTTCCGCTCCAGCGCTGCGCGCGTGACGGCTTCGGAGACGGTAAGCAGATTTTTCAAATCCAGCGCTGTGTGCCAGCCAGGATTGAAATCGCGCGTGCCGATCACGCCGACGTGGCGCGCCCGTTCCCAGAATGTCTTCAAGTGCTCGAGGGCGGCTTGCATTTCGCTCTCGTCGCGAACGATCCCGACATTGTGTTGCATGGTTTCCTGCAAATCACGCTGCACGCTGTAGGGATTCTCGCCTTCCTCATGTTCAAATGGCCGCAGCGCTTCCTCCGCCAAGTTCTTCAGGGCCGCCTGATCGATTCCCCCTAACGACTGGCTCTGGGCATATTTTGCTGCGAACTCGCCGGCCCGTTTTCCAAAAACCAAAAGATCGGAGAGCGAATTGCCACCAAGTCGATTCGCGCCATTGATCCCAGCGGCACATTCGCCAGCAGCAAAAAGGCCGGGAATATTCGACATCTGGGTATCGGAGTCCACCCGCACCCCACCCATGATGTAGTGCGTGGTCGGGCCGACTTCCATTGCTTCCTTCGTGATGTCGATATCTCCGAGCTGTTTGAACTGATGATACATGCTCGGCAGCTTGCGCTTGATGTGTTCCTCTGCGTTCGAAATCCGCTTTTTGATCCAGGAAATATCGAGATAAACCCCGCCATGCGGAGTTCCGCGCCCTTCCTTGATCTCGCGCACGATGCACCGCGCCACGTGATCTCGCGTGAGTAATTCCGGTGGACGCCGCGCATTCTTGTCGCCTTGCGTGTAACGCCAGCCTTCCTCTTCATTGTCCGCGGTCTGCGCTTTGTAGTTGTCCGGGATGAAATCGAACATGAAGCGCTTTCCTTCATTATTCGTTAGGATCCCGCCTTCACCGCGCACTCCCTCCGTCACGAGCATTCCGCGCACGCTCGGCGGCCAAACCATGCCGGTCGGATGAAACTGGATATACTCCATGTCGATCAACTCCGCGCCCGCATGATAGGCAAGCGAGTGACCGTCGCCGGTGCAATCCCAGCTGTTGCTCGTGATCTTGTAAGCTTTCCCAATACCACCGGTCGCGAGTATGACGGCTTTGGCTCGGAAAATCCGAAAACGACCACGCTCGCGATCGTAACCGAAGGCTCCGCAGATTCGCGCTCCATCCTTCAGCAATGCGAGAACACACACCTCCATGTACACGTCGATTCCGCGATGAATCCCGTGATCCTGCAAGGTGCGGATCATTTCCAGGCCGGTGCGATCGCCGACGTGCGCGAGGCGCGGATATTTATGGCCGCCAAAATTCCTTTGCAGAATCCGACCGTCCTTTGTTCGATCGAAAACCGCGCCCCAAGCCTCAAGTTCGCGCACACGCGCGGGCGACTCCCGAGCGTGCAACTCCGCCATTCGCCAATTGTTGACGTACTGACCTCCGCGCATCGTGTCGGCGAAGTGCACTTTCCAACTATCGCGGTCGTCGACATTACCGAGTGCAGCCGCGATTCCGCCTTCGGCCATCACGGTGTGCGCCTTGCCAAGCAGGCACTTTGAAACCATCCCGACCGAAACACCTGCCGCGGAAGCTTCGATCGCTGCGCGCAATCCGGCACCGCCGGTGCCGATAACCAAAACGTCGTGCGTGAAAGTTTCGTATTCGGGCATGCAGTGCGGGCCTAAAAAAATCGGAAGTCGTGCCAGATGCCGAGCGCGCAAAGTCGCACGTAGACGTCTGAGAATCCGACCCATAACAGACTCATCCAAGCCCAAAGCATGTGTCGCTGATTGAGGCAACCGACGCAGGAATAAGCGCGGTAGCACACGGGCGATTTGGAAAATTGATCGAGAAAACCTCCTACGAGATGGCGCAGCGAGTGACAGCCGAATGTGTACCCACCCAAGAGCACCACATTTATTGTCAGGACGATCGTGCCGACTCCGATCCCAAACACGGTCTTTCCCGTTGCGGGATCGGCAAACCACATCGCCTTCCAGGCATCATGTGCGAGAAAGAAGATAAAGAGCAGCGCAAGATAGAGGAAATAACGGTGCACGTTCTGCATGATGAGCGGGAACGAACGCTCGCCGAGGTAAGTTTTGCGCGGTTCACCGACGGTACATGCCGGCGGATCGGCCCAAAACGCCTTGTAGTAGGCTCCGCGATAGTAATAACAGGTCAGGCGAAATCCACCCGGAGCCCAGAGCACCAGGAACGCAGGTGAAAAAAGCAGCCACGCCGGCCACCAAACCGGTTTCGGCCCCAGCCAACTGTGCGGCGAAGCTCCAAATATTTCCGGTGAATAGAACGGTGAAAGGTACGGACCGAAAAAGTAATTTTTGCCCTGGAGCGCAGCCCAGGTCGAATAGACGATGAACGCGCCCAATCCGAGAAACACAAGCAGTGGTTGTGTCCACCAGACATCGGGTCGCATCGTTTCGCCAAAAGAGCGGCGAGGCAAAGTGGTGGCGCTGGAACTCATCGTGACGAGATTGAAATCGCACGTTCAGTAAATCGCGCGAGAGGGCGTGGCAAGAAAATCCGTTATCGGGCGCCCGCGGTTTGGTTTTTCGGTGCTAACGAGGCAACGATCTTCTCAAACTCTGGATCGCGGCGGAGCGAATCCCAAAAAGGATGAAGCCGAAGTTGACCGTAGCTGACATCGCCCGGGAGGGCGACGGCCTTCTTTAGGGTCTGGAGCGCCTGATCCTTCTCACCAGTCCAGGCGTAGGTGACGGCGAGATACTCGATCGCAAGCGCGCCGTTGATCGCATCTTTTTCGACCGGCAGAAGTTCGACCGCACGCCGTGCTTCCCGGATTGCGTCGTCTTTGCGTCCCAGCGCTGCATCGATCATTCCAAGAACAGCGAATGATGCGGGGTTATCGGATTCTCCAACGAACGATTCTTGGACTCGGTCCCGAGCCCGTGTAAACGCTGCTCTTTCCGCGACAGCATCTCCTTTGACGCGCTCCACCAGCGCTTCGCACCAGGGTCGGGGAAAAGGAACGCCTTCATTGCCAAAGCCCTCGATGCTCATCGAGGCGATCGCGCGATCTGCAGTCGCCAAATCCCGGTCGCAAATCGCAGCGAAAAACCAATCGTCTGCTACCCCGCCGGCCATATCCGGATCTTCTCTGATAATGTCGCTGATTACCCGGCTGAGCCGTTTCGGATTCGCGTTTTGATGCAAATCGACCGCCGCTCGCGTGACACGCAGGCTTGGGTCGCCCGGCAGGATTGCGAGCGCTCGATCAATGAAGGCGCGGGCATCGTCGAAGTGTCGCATCATCTGATAACTCCCCGCTACCTGCTGGAGGGTGTAGGTGTTACGCGGATCGAGTTCAAGCGCGCGGAGAAGTTGCTCCGTCGATTCCTCCCAGCGGCCCTGGCGACGGGCAATAAAACCGGATAGTTGAAAAACACGCGGTTCGTTAGGCAAGGAACGCTTTGCCAGTTCAAGCTCTCGCTCTGCGCCCTCATAATCAAGGTAGCCGCAGTAGCGATGATCCGCGATGGCCAAATGCGTTTCCCCCGCGTCGGGGCGCAAGCGGCTCGCCTCCTTGATCGCTGCTGCCGCGAGCGAGAGACGCGCTGGTGAGTGATCCGGCCCATTTAGATAAATCTGGTTGTGAGCCAGGGCCAGCTTACAGTAGGCGCGAAAGTAATTCGGATCGCGCGCCACCGCTTTCTGGAGAAGATCAGCGGCCTGCAAAAGATTTTGCCTTCCCTTCGCGTTGTAGAGAGGAGCGTTGATCAGGGAATCGGCTTGGAGATAAAGTTCGTGTGCAAGCGGATCCGCCGTCGACTGCTCTTCGATGGCCGCTTTTTCTGCAGGCAAGAGCTCTGCTTTCAGTTGACTGACTATTGTTTCGGAAAGCTCGCTCTCAAGCGCCAGGAGGTGGGCGATATCTCGCTCGTATTTTTCCGCCCAAATATGAGTATCGGTGCGGGCATCAATGAGCTGCACGTTCACCCGGACCCGCTGACCCTCCCTTTGCACGGTTCCTTCCACGACATGAGCTGCCCCAAGCGCCTCTGCGATTTCACGCAAGCTACTTCCCTTCCAAGCACGAAAAGGCATCGTTGAAGTGCGACTGATAACCTTCAAGTCAGACACCTTGCACAAGTCAGTTAGAATCTCGTCTTGCATGGCGTCAGCGAAGTTCACGTCGCCTTCTTCTTTGCTCAGATTAGCAAATGGCAGAACGGCGATGCTTTTGCTGCTGACAACGTGGGGGGCGGTCTTAGGAGGATTCCCTGGCGGGGTCGCTCGCCGTCGCTGATTAAGAAAAAGGAACGTGACGAAAGCGATGGCAAGCAGGAGCAATGCGAGCGCGAGAGGGATAAGACGTTGAGGTGAGCTTCGCCGAATCTTGAACTTCTCCGGGAGGACGGAATTACCGACCTCGTCCGTGAAAAAATTAACCACAGACAACGTCAGACCGTGTTTCGCCGCGCACTCACCCAGAGGGTGCAGATGCGGACGCCATCGCTCGAACTCGGCTAGGTCGTCGGCGGCGCGTTTCGAGAGAAGGATATGATTGGCGTCGGCACACGCCATGATGCGTTCGGCGACGTTGACGGCCGTGCCGGCGACGTTGGAACGGTCATTCACGTCCGTCAGTCGTGTGACGGGTCCGCTATGGATTCCCATGCGCAAAGCGACGCCTGACTGTTCGCGTAGCGCGTGTGTGATTTCGAGCGCGCAAACGATGGGCGATTCTAGATGATCGGTGAAGACAAGCGCCATACCATCTCCGGTCGGCAGGCGAATAAGACTGCCGGCGGCCTCGGCGGCTTGAAAACGCGCGCTCGAGCGGACAGCCGAATTGAGCGCTTTTTGTGCTTGTCGCTGGTCTGTCGTCGGGAGCTTGGAGTAGCCGACCGTATCAATGAAGAGGATGTGCGCGACCTCGAGATGTACCTGGCCACTCGGGTGCGCTTCCATGACGTCTTATCCTCTTCCGCTGGGCGCGACAATATGCGGCCGGAAGAGGCGCGGTCGATCCAAAATCCAGCCTTCGCCTGGAAACAATTCCGCCCCGAACGCAGAGAGATTCAAGGTAATCATAATCCAGGCAAAAAGATAAAGACCCATCGTTAGGCCAATTCCGAGGTGCATGACGATTATCAGCAGCAACCAAAGGCCGCGTGTCTTTCTCGGCCAAATGAAAATTGGATAACCGGTCTCCACGAGGCAGACGAAGGTACCGAGCAAAACAAAGAGTGACTCAAAGTGAAGCAGAAACTCGGGAGTGAGAACATTAAACGGAGGCCGCGTAAGTGCTCCCCAGATATTGTCCCCGTTCCACCAACCTGATGCAAAGCACTTGGAAAACCCGGCAAAAAAATAAACGATGCAAAGATGAAGTTGCAGAATACGGCGATGAAACCCGAGTCGCTCCCGAGTTCGAAGTGAGGTGTTGCTCTGTTTCCCGGCTAGCCAAGGACTCCGAGAGACAGGAGCGATCATGAGATAAAACAAGCCGGTGATTGTAAAATTATCGACCCCGTAGGAAAACAGAACGCCGCTTTTGACCGTCGCCAAATAAAGAAGCCAGGACGCGATTGAGACGAAACGCGGCCACAGCCCAACGAGCAAAAGACCACCACTGCAGAACAAGGCCGACCAGATGATCCAGAGAATAGCCGTATCACTTAGACCTGTGAATTGAACCGCATTAATCAACCACCCAAGCCTCGGCGTCAGGGAACTGTTTCCAGATAAGACTGCTTCGATAAGGAGCCGACTAACCTGACCACCTCGCTCCTGTCCAAAGAGCGATTGCCAGTCCGGGCGCAAGGACCAGGCAAAAAGGATAACTTGCAGGCCGAGCCCGAGCCGCAGGATATCGAGCCAGCGACCGGAGTCAGTCACAAAGAGAAATCTCTGCAGACTAGCGGCCTTGTTCATCGATCCGGATGACGACTCTCACCGCCAAACTGGAAGTCATAGACGTAGAGCGGTCGATAAGATGTCCTCTTCCCTGCCCGATATTCTTTGGCGCTTACGAGATCTGCGACTCCAAAGACTGCTCGAATTAGAACGGCCTGAGGATGTTCACGATGACTCGCTTCGACCAGTGACTGAAGCAAAGCTTCTCGGAGACGGACATAGTGAACTGCAGCTAGATGGTCAAGCAGCGTGCTGATACGGTAGCCAGTGGCGGCGCTGCCGACTGCCGGCACATCGTACTCGATTCGGCCGTCCGGATAGTGCAGCTCAAAGACGAGCTTGTTAGGGCCAGAAACGACAGGAGCGAAGAAGCTGTAACCGGCTTCGATGCCAGTAATGTTAGTGTAAGTCGTAATCGTTTGTCGAATTGGGTTGGCATTCGAAAAGCTTTGCCCAAGGAAATGGGAACTAGCCCTGCTGGCGAATTTTAGGGCGAGTTTGCTGGATGCTGAAAGGGCGCTCTGTTCGCCGCCCAAAGTGGCGAACAAATCCTGTAAACAAGTGGCAAGGACCAGGCTCAGGTGCAGCGCAAGCGCCGCTATCCAAAGAAACACCTGCCGTTTGGAAGAATTTTCTATGGTTTGGGAGAACTCGGCGCGTTCGGCGAATTAAGCACTTCGTTTACTTCCCGGATCATTTTCTGCGACTCTTCAACGTTCTTCCTGAAGTGCAGGCTGATCAATGGCGTCGCACTCGGACTTGGAGAAGCCTCGCTCTGGGGAACTACGCTGCTTCCGTCCTGCTCGAGCTTTTTCGACTCTCCTCGCTTCGACTTGGAATGCACACTTTCCCCACCCACCTTAATGTCCAAGCAGGCACCGTGAGGCGGATAGCAATCCACATTCTCAGCAACCCCTACCCCTATTTGAATCGCGTGGCCCTTGAAACCGGTACCCACTCCCTCGGAAAAGTCCATGACCAGCATCTTCTTAGGCAGGGTTCCCATTTCCTTGAACTTTCCGTGCCCGTCGTACACCCGGATTCGGTATAACTCTCCTCTAGGATCAGCCAACTCGGTAAGAGGTTTGGCGGATAATATCTTCCGAATTTTCTTCCATTTATCATCTGGAAGATCCGACCTGATAATCAAGCCGGCGCCTTGCCCCGATGGATCGCCAGCCTTGAGTTTCTTCGTTCCAAACAAAGCGAACACAAGAGTCGCAAGGCCAAGGATAAGCACAATTCTGAGGAGCGTTGTTTTCATGACTTTGGTTTGCTCCCGTCGCGGCCCTGTTGGCAAGCTTAAAATCAGTCTCCCGTCAGCCGCGCTTCGGCCAGATCGAGATCGCGCTGGATGCGACGAAGGGCTTCATCGTTGATCTGTTGGGAATTTCGCAGAGCAATGATGGTCTGCCGTTCGATTTGCAATGCGCCATGCTGAAGGCGCTGGTAGATCGGCGTCGCCACTTCGCCGCTGGGATTGCCACTCTCCTGACAACAAGCATTGAGCTGCGCGATTCGGTCACAATACTCCGCCCGCACCCTGGCCATTACTTCTTCTGGGAAATGTTCTTCCAACGCCTTCTTCTCGACGAAATCGACTGCTGCTTCATTGGCTTGCAAGCGTGCTTCCCGCTCTTCGTTGTCGACGAGGCCGTCATCTTTGACCCCCAGCGCGCGAATCAGAAATGGCAGGGTTAGTCCTTGAAAAACAAGCGTTGTCAGGATGACGCAAAAGGTGAGAAACAGAATGTAGCTGCGACCGGGAAAAGGTTGTCGATTGGCGAGCACGATCGGAAGCGCGAATGCCGCCGCGAGCGAAACGACACCGCGCATTCCCGCCCAGGCCACGATCACGCTTTGCCGCCAAGGCGGAGCTGGGTTGCGGCGGCGAAAACCGGGACTGAGCCAGCGCGGCAAATAGATTGCGGGAAAGACCCAGGCAATTCGCACTAGCACGACGGTTCCGCAAATAACAAGCGCATCAGTCGTTAGGCGGGAAAGCGGTTCCTCGCTGAGGTTGCGCATGATGCCGGGAAGCTGCAGCCCGATCATGATGAAAATGAAGCCGTTGAGGAGGAAAGCGACCATCTCCCAAAACGAGAGAGCCTGGAGTCGATAGCGCGCTGTGAACGACGGCGCATGCCAACCAATGTAAACGCCCGATGCCACGACCGAGAGCACACCTGAAACACCCAGGCGTTCCGCCAGGACATAGGCGGCGAAGGGGGTCAAAAGCGAAATCGTGATCTGAACCGGCGGATCATCGAGACGGCGCTGGATTTGACGAATAATTATGCCGACAGCCAAACCAACCGCCACGCCGCCCACTCCCACGAAGATAAAACGAAGACTCGCGACGCCTAACGAAAATTCACCAGTGACCATCGCTGCGATCGCGAACTGGTAGGCGACCAATGCAGTAGCGTCGTTGACCAGGCTCTCGCCACTCAGCACCGCCTGGATGCGAACCGGTACTCTGAGTCGCTTTAGTATCGCCTCCACTGCGACAGCGTCCGGGGGCGAAACAATCGCGCCGAGCGCGAATGCCGCGGCCCAAGGCAATCCAACAACAAAGGAATGCGCCACCCACGCAACCACCGTGGTCGTAACGAGGACAAGCCCGATCGCCAAAAACAGGATCCCACCGAGATTGCGCCGGAAATCACGCCAGGAGGTGAAAATTGCCGCTGGGTAAAGCAAGGGCGGAAGGAAGAAAAAGAGCACCAAATTGGGATCGAGCCGGACAACGGGGCGCCATGGAAGAAAACTCAGCGTCAGCCCGCCCAGCACGAGCAACACCGGGTACGGGATTGCCCAGCGGTTGGCAACGATGACCAGGCCGGCCACGAGCACGAGCAGAAGCACGACGAGTTCGGCGTGATACATAATGACTGCGGAACTTTATGCCTAACGAACCGGTTTGGCGCCGTCCGAAGCGGTCGTTTTGGCCCGGGCTCGATTGGCTTCCAGTTGCGACAGATGTTTCTCCGCCCATTGACAGATGGCACGCAGCGGCTCGATCAAGGTACGCCCGAGAGGCGTCAACGAGTACTCCACCTTCGGTGGAACAACGGGATGAACTTTCCGCGCGATCAGCCCATCTCGTTCGAGGCTGCGCAAAGTTTGGGTGAGCATTTTCTGCGATATTCCCCCGATCTCGCGCTGGAGCATGGCGTAGCGGCGCGTTCCAGTGGCAAGAACATGAATGATCAGCGCGGTCCACTTATCAGCGATCCGGCTGAGAACCACGCGTGAGAGACAATGCGCATTCATGACGGACGGTTGAGTGCGTTTCGACATGTCGTTTTCTAAGCCCGTCCGGCGACACGTGCAATCAGAGAGTGACAAACCAACAGATGGGTATGGAATGAGACGGCGGCTCGGTGAATTTGTGCTTGGCAAATGGGATAATTTAGTAACCATCCTCCAAAATTTGGAAGTCCGCGCCGGCGTGGGCTATTTGCGTTAACCAACCCTAAACCACTTTTTTATGTTCACCCTCAGAAAGGAAGGCTCGTCTCAGTGAAGACCCTGGTCGTCGGCGGCGGCGGACGCGAACACGCGCTCGCCTGGAAGTTGCGGCAATCGCCACAGATGGACGCAATTTTTTGCGCCCCGGGCAACGCCGGCACCGAGGAGCTGGGAGAAAACGTTCCCATTCCGCCTAACGACTTCGCTGGGCTGCGCAGGTTTGCCCGGGAAAACCGCATCGACCTGACCGTGGTCGGTCCAGATGACCCGCTTGCCGCCGGCCTGGTTGATGAATTTCACCAGGATAATCTTCGAATTTTCGGCCCGAACAAAGCGGCGGCCCGGCTCGAGTCTTCAAAAGTTTTCGCCAAGCGTCTGATGCGTTGCGCCCATGTACCGACCGCGATGGCGGGCGTGTTTAACGACAGCAGAGACGCGTGCCGATTCGCAGAGAAATTGCGCTACCCCGTTGTGATTAAGGCGGATGGTCTCGCGGCCGGCAAAGGAGTCGTGATCGCGCAGGATCCACCCCGCGCTTTGGAAGCGATCACCGATATGATTGATCGAGGTCGTTTCGGCGCGGCGGGCGCACAGATCTTAATCGAAGAATTCCTCGAAGGCTGGGAATGCTCCGTCCAGTTGCTGGTGGACGGCGACCGCTATCAGCTGTTGGGCACAGCCTGCGATCACAAACGGTTGAATGATGGCAACGAAGGACCAAACACAGGTGGAATGGGCGCCTATAGCCCGGCGGTGGCCTGGGACGCCGGTTTGGAAAAGCATTTTCACGAAAAAATCATGCAGCCGACTCTGTGCGCGCTGAGAGAAGAGAAATTACATTTTTCCGGGCTGCTTTTTCCCGGCCTTATGATCAACCGAGGAGCCAATTACGTGCTCGAGTTCAATTGTCGTTTCGGTGATCCGGAGACTCAGGTCGTTCTTCCGCGCCTGAGGAGCGACCTGTTGGGCCTGCTCGAAGCAACGATCGACGGACGTATCGATGAGATGAAAATCGAAATGGACGATCGAAAGGCAGTTACGGTCGTGATGGCCTCAGCGGGCTACCCAGGAAACGTCATGGCGGGAAAGAAAATCTCCGGTCTCGAGGCAGTGGCCAAGATTCCTGATGTCCATGTCTTCCATGCAGGAACTCGCCGCGAAAACAGCGACGTTTTCAGCAGCGGCGGCAGAGTGCTGGCGGTGACCGCGCTGGGCGAGACGCTGGTCGCGGCACGCGATCTTGCCTATGCCGCAGTCAGCCAGATCGATTTCGAAGGCTGCCATTTCCGTCGCGACATTGCTCTTACAGGAGTTCCGGTTACCGTCGCTCCGAGCGATGCTGCGTCACGCCCTCACTCTTAGCCTAACGATTGCGGTCGCGACGTCTGCTCTCGCCCAGACACCCTCACCAACCGCGACCGCAGCCCCTTCGGCCAGTCCCCCAACCTTGCAGACGCTCGACGCCGTCGATCTCCGGCAGGCCATTCCACTCATCAAAGAAAGTTACTTTAATCCCGCCGCGCTGACCGAGCCCGAACTCAATCGCGCTCTACTCGGGGGCCTGCTCAGCTCCCTCGGTCGATCGGTCATACTTCTACCGCCGCGAGATTCGAGTCCGCCGCCGCCGCCGGCCTCATTCTATCGGGAGATCATGGCCAACCATATTGCGTATCTTCGTCTCGGCGACCTGACTCGGGAACAACTCCAGGAAATGGATTCGACTCTGCGCGGGCTCGCCAGCAAAAAAATCGATGCCGTTATTCTCGACCTTAGGGACAGCGCAGAAACAAACGATTTCGGAATCGCCGCGGAATTCGCCACTCGTTTTATCGAGAAAGGCCGGCCCTTATTTGCTCTGCGCGGTTCCGGAGGGAAGGAAATTCGCACTTTTCCAGCAGAACAGGAGCCAATTTATCATGGACTACTGATTCTTCTGATCGATGAGGAAACTGTCGGCGCCACAGAAACATTGGCCGCCTGCCTGCGCGCTTTCGACCGAGCAATTTTGGTCGGCCAAAAAACCGCCGGGCGGCCACTCAATTATGTCGATCGCCCGTTGCCAAGCGGCCATATTCTTCGCATTGCGGTTGCGCAGGCAATGCTGACAAATCAGCCGGCGCAATCCTCGAAAAACGTGGTTCCGGATTTGCCGGTGACGCAGTCGATGGCCGAAAAGCACCAGATTTTCCAACAAGGCCTAACGAAAAGCATGTCCGCTTTCGTGTTTGAAACGGATCGGCCCCATCTCAATGAAGCCGCCCTCCTCAGTGGCACCAATCCCGAGATCGATGCCGCGCAAGCCGGGAACCGTGCTCGTCGCGGCGAGGCTCCTGCTTTGCACGATCCCGTCCTGCAACGGGCGGTGGACGTGGTCACTTCCATTGGAGTTTACGCGAAACAACCGAGCAGCTCGCCGCCCTAACGAACGTGCATCCTCTCGAAGAGCGCATCCGTTATCAATTTCGGGATTCGCACCTCCTGACTCAGGCCCTCACTCATCCGAGCGTTGCTCACGAAAAACAAAAAAAGCACTTCGATAACCAGCGCCTTGAGTTTCTGGGAGATGCGGTCCTCCAGCTGGTCGTGACGGAGCATCTTTTCACCCGCTACGGTGATGCAGGTGAAGGCCGCCTAACGAGTCATCGGGCTCGCCTTGTTTCGCGGCAGGCTCTCAAAGTCCACGCCGCCCGAATCGACCTCGGACGCCACCTCCTCATGGGTCGCGGCGAAGAAGCGAGCGGCGGAAGACAGCGTGATTCCACTCTGGGCGATGCCTTCGAAGCGCTTCTCGGCGCGATCTATCTCGATAGCGACCTGGAAACTGTCCGAAGTTTCATTCTCCAAGAAATGAATGACGACCTGACCGGCCTCGACGAAGAGCCGCTGGAGGTCAATCCGAAAGGACAACTTCAAGAGATCCTACAAGCGATCTCACCGCGCAGCCCGGTTTACGAGCTCATCTCGCAGGAGGGGCGAGAGCATGAAAAAACATTCTCGGTCCAGGTGTTGTGGGAAAATCGGGTTCTTGGAAAAGGAAGTGGCCGAAGCAAGAAGCAGGCGGAGACCGCGGCCGCTCTCTCCGCCTTACAGGAAGAGCTCTGGACGAAACCTGATCAGGTTAAGCTTCCCTAACAAGGATCTGCGAAGGGCCCGTGGTTTAGGGCCTGGATTTTGCCCGAGACTGTCTCCCAGGAGAAATGTTCGCGAATAGCGGCGCTGACATAGGCCTTAGCCCGCTTGATGGCGTCCTCCAACGCATCACCCAAGGCAAGTCGAGCCGCGATTGCGGCCGAGTAGGTGCATCCGGTGCCATGCGTCGAAACGCCCGAGACAAATGGGCTTGAGAATTCCAATGTCGCCGTTCCATCGCACAGAAGATCAGTCGCGTGCTGGCCGTTTAAATGGCCACCCTTCACCAGAAAACGCGTTCCAAATTTTCCGGCTAACTCGTTGCCGGCCGCTTTCATTTCGGCAAGCTCGCGCACCGGTCGCCCGAGCAACGCCGACGCCTCGTCCAAATTTGGCGTGACGAGCGTAGCTTGAGGAAAAAGTCTCGCGCAGTAGGACTCGATCGCTGCTGGCCGGAGCAAGGCGTCGCCACTGGTCGCAACCATCACCGGATCGACAACAAGTGGAATCTTTTGGGGTCGATTCGCCAGCAGCGTCGCCACTGCCTCGACGATTTCGCCTGAATAGAGCAGTCCGGTTTTGATCGCGCCGATCGGGAAACTGCCGAGCAGGAGCGCAATTTGTTCCCGCACGTTCGCAGCATCGACGGGATCGATCCGCGTTACTTTTCCCGGTACTTCCGCGACCACGCATGTCACGGCAGTGACTCCGAAAACGCCCAGAGCGCTGAAGGTTTTCAGGTCGGCCTGCAGTCCGGCACCGGCGCTGGAATCCGAGCCGGCGATAGTAAGGGCGACCGGTCGAGATCGAACGGTCGCCATCATTTCCCGGCTCGAAAAGGCAGGATCGCGCTACCCGCCGTCACTACCAATCGCTTCGACTGGACAGCCTTCCATCGCCTCTTTGCAAAGCGCTTCCTCCTCTGGCGACTCAGGCTGTTTGTAAACGAAGGAATGGCCTCCATCGTCATTGCGCTTGAAATTGGCCGGCGCGGTCTCGCGACACAGATCACAGTCGATGCACTGGTCGTCGACGTAGAATTTTCCATCGACGTTCTCGGCGTATTTATTCGCAACATCAGCCATAATTAGTAGTTTGGCGGGCTCGGGGCTCGAAAACTAGGGAAATTCGTCGGGGGCGCAATGATTTTCGTCATTGACGAGAAGGCGGAGAGCAGCCAAAAGACTTTTGCTCGATTTTCTTCCATCCTGCGCCTTGCGCCCTTTATGAAAGCCGATACTCGCAAGACGCTCTTCTCATTTCTCGTCGAGTTGGCGGTCTACACCATCCTGATCACTTTCTATTTTTTCCTTGTCCTGCATTTTCTGGGCAGCTGGCTGGAAGGGCTCGGTAAGGAAAGCATCAAGCTCTACGCTCTGGTCGCGATCACCTTGATCATTGGGCAAGCTGTCCTCCTGGAGTGGGTCACAACCTTCCTCTTTCGCCTTTTGCGCGGACGTTCCGAATGAACTTACTGGCAATGCATTTTGCTATTTCGGGGACGGACATTAGTCCGGTTTATCTCGTCACGATCGGATTTCTGATCGGAATCATGGGCGGCTTCTTCGGTGTGGGTGGCAGCTTTATCGCGGGGCCGGCTCTGCGCGCAATTGGGATGCACTGGAATTTCGCGGTCGGGACCGACCTCGCGCATATCGTCGGCAAATCGATTGTGGCGGCGAAGCGCCACCGCGCTCTTGGAAACGTGGATTTACGTCTCGGCCTGATCATGGCGGCAGGCACGATCGGTGGCGCTGAATGCGGCGCGCAACTGATTCAGTATCTGAAACACCGGGGCAATGTCGATTTCGTAGTTAGCATCGTTTCCATCGTGATCTATTCCAGCATCTCCATCTTCATAGCATGGGAAAGCTCGCGCACGGTCCGTGCGCAAAAACGAAGAGGGACCGCACAGATAGGCCGTCTGACCGTAGATGAGTCATCATTCGAAGGTCTGACGAAAGTGATGCATCGCATTCCGGTCTGGCCCGTGATTTCTCTTCCAACCTCCGGAGTGAAAGCGATTTCGCTCTGGGTGATCGTTGTCGTTTCCTTTATCGGTGGATTGTTCAGCGGGTTCCTCGGGGGCGGTGCGGGCTACATCCGGATGCCGATGATGGTTTATATTCTCGGTATTCCAACCCATCTTGCGGTGGGAACCGATCTATTCGAAATTGTCATCTCGGCGAGCTACGGAACTTTTTCGCACGCCCTGAAAGGAAATGTCGATATTTTGGTTGCATTGGTAATGCACACGGGGGCCGCAATCGGCGCGCAAATCGGCGCCATTCTCACTCAATATTTCGCCGGCCCGAAAATCCGACTTCTCTTCGTCCCGGTGCCATTGGTTGGGGTCGCGATTGTTACTTACACTCTTCTTACCGGTCACAAACTTTAGCCTCATGCGCATCCTCATCTGCAGCGATGGCACCGATCCCGCAGATAATCCAACGCGGCTCGGCGGACTGATCGCGGGACCCTGTCATTCGCCGACAACCCTTCTCGGCATCGTGGAGGATCCGGCGCAAGAGGCCGCCCTCCGAACGGCCCTCGAGACCGAAGCCAACATGCTTCGCCAAAAAGAGGTTTCGCCTGAGATCGTCGTGCGCGCTGGAGAACCGATTCGCCAAATCCTCGCCGAGACAACCGCCAATGAGTACGACATCGCCATCATCGGGGCCCGGCGTAAAGGAAGTGGCGGATTGTATTGGCGGCCGGAAAAAACTTACGAGGTCATCAAGGCTGTTCCACCTCCCGTGCTGGTCGCGATCGGCGCCTGCGACAAGGTTAAGCGCATCCTGGTCTGTACCGGCGGAAAAAAATACATCGACGACGCCGTCGAGCTGGCAGGCGAGATCGCGCAATGTGTCGGAGGCACCATCACCCTGCTTCATGTGATGGCGGAACCGCCCGCGATTTATGCCGACCTCCTTCGGCTCGAGGAAGATGTTGAGCGCTTGCTCAAATCGGACTCAGAGCTCGGACGGAACCTGCGCGGACAGAAGGAAGAGCTGGAAAAACTGGGGCTCACCGTTGAGGTGCGAATTCGCCATGGACTCGCACTCGATCAGATCTTTGCCGAGGTCCACGAGGGGGAACACGATCTTATCGTGACCGGCACGTCGCAGGCACGCGGCCCGTTCCGCCACTACATCATGGGAGATCTGACCCGTGGCATCCTCAATCGTGCCGATTGCCCGGTGCTGGTCGCGCGGGCCGGGAAGATCGTTGATTACGAAGATGCTGAAGGCGGATTCTTTCATCGACTCCTGCATGGTTTCGGGGTCGAGAAATCGGCCTAACGAGTCGCATTTGCTCGATCGCTTGCATGCCAAACGGCTGCCATTATGGTGGAGTTTCCAGCGGCTCATGAATCCTCAATTATTCCGTTTTCTCTCTGTCGTTAGGCTTGGTGGCTTCCTTTTTCTCTTGAGCAGCTTGGCCCTGCTCGGCAGTTGCTCGAAAAAGAAGGACGGTCAATCAGCGGGCAGTACTGGCGACTATGTGACCGGCACCCCGCTGCCCGAACGACAGGAGGGCACATCCTTTTTTGGCGGCAATGTCGACCGCAATCAGTTTCAACCGATCTATTTCGACTTCGATAGCCAGACGATTCGCACCTCGGAGAACGGCAAGATTCAGCAGATCGCTAGTTTTCTGCAGCAGAGCCGCAGTCAGGTCATCATCGCAGGATTTACCGATGAGCGCGGGACGGCGGAGTATAATCGCGGCCTCGGCGAACGCCGGGCGCAGTCCGTTCGGGAAGCGCTCATCGCGAGTGGAGCAGATGGGCAAAGCATTCAGACAGTAAGCTTCGGCGCAGAGATGCCGGCTGACCCGGCATCAAATGAAGAAGCGTGGGCGAAGAATCGCCGGGCCGAGGTTGGCGTAGTCAAATAGCGCGCTCTGTTTCGCGAGAAGGTACGCGCGGCGGCTGAAACCAACACCCAGGTGACGCCGCATCCTCGTCGGCGAAAGGTTTGGCGTAGCTGGCCTGACTATCTCTGGCACGAATGGGTCCTTGCGTCGCGACGGCCAGCCGCGCCGGCTTTCGCACGACCGTGTCCACACGAATGGCCTGACGATCGCCTGACAGCCGCATGGCTCGGCCACTCTACCGTGCTCCTTAACGTCTTTGGAGTTACGGTGCTAACAGATCCCGTCCTTTTTCCGCGCATTGGCGTTCGCCTGCCCTTCATCACGATCGGTCCGAAACGCCTTACGCAACCAGCCCTGCAGTTTCATGAACTGCCAGCCATCGATCTTGTTCTCTTGTCACACGCTCACTTCGACCACATCGACACACGGACACTCTCGTGCTTCGACAACTCCGCTCAGGTCATCACCGCTCCGCGCACGCGCGACTTGTTGAGTTGGACTCGGCTGCGTCAAGTCACCGAACTCGGTTGGGACGAAAGTCGTCAGGTGTCGACGGCGGCGGGAGATCTTTTAGTTAGGGCTTTTCGCGTCAAGCACTGGGGAGCGCGGTTGCAATACGACAACTACCGCGGATACAACGGCTACGTCATCGAACGTGAGGGGCGCCGCGTCGTCTTTGCCGGCGACACCGCCTTCACGAAGGACTTCGAATCCTTGCGTGACGGTAGGCCCTGCGATCTCGCGATTATGGGTATCGGCGCGTACGATCCGTGGATTCGCTCCCATTGCACGCCGGAACAAGCGATTGCCATGGCGAATATGGCCGAGGCACGCTTCATCATGCCGGTCCATCACCAGACGTTTGAACTCAGTGTCGAACCGTTTCGCGAACCAATCGAACGTTTCACTGCCGCGCTCTCGCAGACCCCGAGCCGGATTGCCCTGACCGAGATTGGCGAAACGTTTGTTCTTCCTGCGTGAAATTTTGTGACTGCGGCAGAATGGCATGCTGCTGAGCGAAAAAACTGCTTTGCACGGGATGGCATCCTAGCTGCTTTATGGTAATTATGGCAAAACTGCTAAATACGAGCGCGGCCAACTATTACCTCGAGGAAATCATTCGCCTCGCCCAAGAGCGCCTCGTCCTGATTACCCCCCTTTTGAAGTTCAATGACCACCTAAAAGAACTTCTCGAAGATAAAAACCGAATGAAGGTCGATATCCGCCTCCTCTTCGGTAAAACCGAGCTTCAGCCCGAGGAAATCAACTGGCTCCGCAGTCTCCCGTCCATCCGCACCAGCTTCTGCCGCAATCTTCACGCAAAATGTTATCTCAACCAGGACCTCTGCATCGTCACAAGCCTTAATCTTCACGATTTCACCCAGGTTAATAACAGCGAAATGGGTATCCTGATCTCGCGCGAGGACGATTCGGAGCTTTTCGAACAGGCCAACGAGGAAGCGCAGCGCCTTATCCGAGTCAGCGATGAAGTGCGGATGACTTTCGACAAGGTGAAGCGTGTCAGCGAAGACAACGCTCCCCACAGCGAGGAAGAATTGGAAGGCACCGGGAAACTCAGCACTTCGCGCCTCGCCAAAAAGCTTGGCCTAAAGACACAGGAACTGACCGATCACCTTCTCCACCTCGGCGCGATCGAGATCAGCGACGGGCAAAAACAGATTACCCCTCTTGGCCGCAGACTGGGCGGCGAACTGCGCGTCAGCGCCCGCTTCGGTCCATACTTTCTCTGGCCGGAGGCGCTCCCACTCGCGAAAGCCTAACGAGTCTGCAAGGCGCTCGACCCTTGCCGCGTGTGTTTTGCAGGACTAGCCCTCGGCCGATTCAGGAACTGCTTTCTCGGCGGCCTGAAATCCGATCTTCGAATGGGTGCCGTCACAAAACGGCTTATCTGTCGATGCGCCGCAGCGGCAAAGGGCCATTCGTTTCTCAATCGGGTACGAATTACCATCCGCATCCTTCATTTCCACTTCACCCTGCACAATGTAGGGACCGTTTTTGATGATATCGATTTTGACGTCAGCCATAAGTAAAATGAGTCTCGCATTCTCGGCGGCAAATGAAACCGCCAAACGGGCGGCTCAACTATTAGTAAAGCTGAAGCGCAATGCCTGACGGAGACGTGAAGGAAGAGCCGGCAAATGACAGCGCTCGATTAGGAACGTGATAATGCCGGCGAGCTCCTTAAAGATATAGTTGCGATTCACGGCGCCTTGCAGGTATTGCTCGCCGCTGCTCCCGCCTGTCCCGACTCGGCTACCGATCATGCGCCGGACCATTTGGAGATGGCGATAGCGGAAGTTGCCCAGTTGTTCGTCGATCTCGATGAGCGAGTTCAGAAGCGCGAAAGGAAGACGGAACATCGGCTCATCGCGATAGAGCATGATAAAGAGGGCAGCCCGCAAGGCGGTCGGCCGAAATGCGCCCCACCCGGACTTGAAGAAAATGTCATCGAATTTGCCAAGGAGATCGATTTTGTCGTCACGGTCGGAAAGACTTTGCTCGTAAAGAGCGCGGTAACGGGACCAGAAAGGCGGAAGGCCGTTCGCCTCGCCTTTTTCTCTCGCCTCTTCCCAGTCGCGCCAGAATTCCTCATTGAAGAAAGGCATCCGCTCGAGCCATTGCTCGACCATCTGCAGAATGCTGGACCGCTTTTCAAACTCGCTGATCTCGGCGAAATCGTTCTCGTTGAAACCGCCTAGATCGGTGTGCTTGTAATAGTCGGGCCGAAACCGGTTTTCCATCTGCAGGCCTAACGACGCTTCGATCTTGCGAAATTGCTTGCTCTGGAATCCGGAGGCGCCGTGGAGCAGTTCGCGAAATTCCAGGAAGTCGAGTGGCGTCATCGTTTCGAGCACATCGACTTGGTGATTGAGCAGCTTCCAGATTTCAACCACTCGCTTAAGCCGATGCACGACGACGTTCATGTCCGGACCGTCATCATCGGCGGACGGTTTGCTTAGGACTTCACCGCAGGCCGTAATCTCATGGAGGATTTGTTTGAACCAAAGTTCGTAGGCCTGATGGATGATAATGAACAGCATCTCATCGTGGGCAATGAGCTTGCCGTCGCGAAGACTGAGCGGCTTTTGCAGCTCGAGCAGCCCCTCGATCCCGAGATAATCGCCATAATACTGAACTGACCGGTTGTGATTGACGGGACATTCCATCACCGCAGTCTCGCGCACTCCGACGGCTGGCGTCAATGCAGCGGCTCAACTGATCACGGTTAGCAGTTAAACAACTATGCTGGGCGAGCGGCCCGAGGCGCCAACAAAGTGTTCTTGGCTTAACGACGGCGCCGTCCGAATGAATAACCGCGATGAGTACGCCCGCCGCCGATGGCGCGCTTACCTCCGCCGGCGACTGATTCCGGCTCGAAAAGAACGGTGTAAATGTAAGGGAAATTTTCCAGCTTCAAACGCGGGATCTTTTGTCCGATAAACCGCTCGATCGCTTGCAACGACGGCAATTCTTCCCCGTTCATCAAAGTGAAAGCGTCACCGACATTTTGCGCGCGACCCGTTCGGCCGATGCGGTGGACGTAGTCTTCCGGGTGTTCTGGGACATCGTAATTGATGACGTGACTTACCCCGGCGATGTCGATTCCGCGCGCCGCGATATCGGTTGCAACCATGACCTCGTATTTACCCGATTTAAAACCCTCAAGAGCTTCAACCCGTTCCCTCTGCGTGCGATTTGAGTGCAGAACTGCGACGGAATGACGGGCTTGTTTCAACTGGTGCGCGATGCGATCGGCCCCGTGCTTGGTCCGCGAAAAAATCAGCGCACTATCGAAGTTGGTGCGTTCGAGAAGCGACATGAGGAGGTCAAATTTTTGTTCGGCTGCGACGGGATAGACCGCATGAGTCACGGTTTCGGCGGGAGAACGACGCGCGCCGATCTCAATCGTTTCCGGGTTGCGCAGAACCCAGGCCGCGAGTCGCTCGATCTCGGGCGGCAACGTGGCCGAGAAAAGCAACGTCTGCCGGTCGGTGGAGATCTGCTCCACAATTCGCCGCACGTCGGGCAAAAAGCCCATGTCGAGCATGCGGTCAACTTCATCGAGGACAAGGATGTTGACGTCGCGCATGTGCATCGAACCTTGTTCGAGCAGATCGAGCAACCGACCCGGCGTGGCACAAACGATGTCCGTTCCGCGCGCCGCTTCTTCCCTTTGCTTGCCATAACCAACGCCGCCGTGAACGACCGAAACGCGAAGATCGGTAAATCGCCCATAATCCCGAAAGGCTGTTTCCACCTGCGCCGCTAGCTCGCGGGTCGGCTCAAGCACAAGGCAGCGAAAGGCACCGTGCTTAGCGAGCAGGGTCAGGATGGGGAGCGCAAAGGCAGCCGTCTTTCCAGTCCCGGTTTGTGCGGTCCCGATGAGATCTTTGCCGGCGAGAATAATCGGAAACGCGCGGAGCTGGATCGGCGTGGGATCCGAAAAACCCATCGCTTGTGTTCCCCGCACGACTTCCGGGGAAAGCCCGAAGTTGTTGAAAGACACAGGCTGCAATACTAGGTCGGTTAGGCGGAGACGCAACGCCGGTCACATTACACGATTGTTATTTCGCGTTTGTTCGATAAAAAGACCTCCATGAATCGCAAAGCGTTGCGAGTCTTTGTCCTCGCAGACACGCACAATCACCTCCCCGAAAATCTGGAAGCACTGGCCGACGATGTGGACGAAATCTGGCATTTGGGCGACGTTTGCTCGCCTGATTTAATCGTTAGGCTGGAAAGTATCGGACCCCCGCTAACTTTCGTTCGCGGCAATTGCGACACGAACTTTGAATGGCCGCTGACGGTCGACTTGGAGCGAAACGGAGTCCGCTGCCGCCTCGTTCACATTCCGCCTGCGAAACCGCCGGAGGGCATTGACGTCCTCCTGCACGGCCACACGCATGTGCCGCGCCACGAACAGCAGGGCCGCGTCCTTTTTCTGAATCCCGGGTGCGTGACCCGGCCCGATAAAGGAGCGCCCCCAAGCATCGCGATCCTCGAGATTACTGCCCAAGGTCGGATACTTTGGCGCCTGACGCGCCTTCGCTAGGTAGAAGCGCGCGAAGCCGCTATTCTTTTTTGTCTTTCGCCTTTTCTTTAGGCTCGGTCTTCTTTTTCTTGGCCTCGGTCTTCGCGTCTTCTGAAGCGGCTTCGGTTTTTGCCGACTTCCGCTTCTTGCCTTTCTCCGGAGCCTTTTCCTCGACCACTTCGGCAACATCAACCCACTCTAAAAACGCGACCGCGGCCGCGTCACTCTTGCGCTGGCCGAGTTTGATGATGCGTGTGTAGCCACCGTTGCGGGTGGCACTGCGAGGCGCGATGTCCTCGAACAATTTCTTCACGGCATCCTTCTGCCGGAGAACTGCGAGTGCCGTCCGGCGCGCGTGCAATGAGCCGTTCTTGCCGAGCGTGACCATTTTTTCCGCTAACGGCCGCACCGCTTTCGCTTTCGCCAGCGTGGTTTTGATCCGTTGATGTTCGATCAAACTGCAAACCTGATTCGCGAGCAGCGCCTTCCGATGTTCGGCGGTGCGCCCCAATTTAACTGTTTTCTTTTGGTGCCTCATAGGTACTTCTCCGCCGAATTTCCTCGCCTATTCCAATTCTTTGTCCGTCGCGCCATTCGTGCCGTCGGCACTCATCGGAATCTCGACCAGGCCCGGGTCGAATTTTTGCCCGAGACCGAGCCCAAGTTGTTGCAGCTTGTCCTTGATTTCGTTGAGCGACTTTTTGCCGAAGTTGCGATACTTCAGCATTTCCGCCTCGGTCTTTTGCGCGAGCTGTCCTACGGTGGTGATGTTCGCATTGTTCAGGCAATTCGCCGCCCGGACGCTCAGCTCGATCTCGTTCACGCTCATGTTGAGCAACTTCTTCAGCTTGACGTTTTCTTCGCTCACACCAGCCGGGGTTTCGTCGAACTCGATCACGTCCTCGTTGAAATTGACGAAGACATCGAGGTGATGGCGCAAAATCGCCGAGGCTTGGAGCAAGGCGTCGTCCGGAGTCAATCGACCATCGGTCCAGACTTCGAGAATAAGCTTGTCGTAGTCTGTGCGCTGTCCGACACGCGTGTTCTCGACGGCGTATTTGACCCGGGTGACCGGGGAAAAGATCGAGTCGATCGGAATGATGCCAATCGCCTGATCGGGTCGCTTGTTTTCATCGCCGGTCGCGAAACCACGGCCAACGCGAACATCGAGCTCCGCTTCGAACTTATGCTTCTTGTCGAGCGTGCAGATGACCTGCTTGGGGTTGAGCACCTCGTAACCCTGCACGAGTTGGATGTCGCCCGCGGTCACGGTCCCTTCCTTATTGATGTTGAGGGAGAGCTTGCGCGCCTCGTGATCGGTGGCTTTGAATTTTATGCGCTTGAGATTGAGAACGATGTCGGTCACGTCCTCGACCACGGCGGGCAGAGTACCGAATTCGTGCTGGGCTCCAGTGATTTTCACCGCGGTAATGGCGGCACCTTCCAGCGAAGAAAGGAGGACGCGGCGGAGCGAATTTCCGACCGTGTGTCCGTAGCCGGCCTCGAAGGGCTCGGCGACAAATTTAGCGTATGTGTCTGTGGAAGACGCCTCGTCCTTGACGAGGGTCTTGGGCATTTCGAAACGACCGTAACGAACTGGCATATATCAAAAACGAATCGCGATAAGCGAGCGGAAGCAAAAAATCCGAAACTCGAATATCGAAATCCGAA
>Ga0207697_10000408_pt1 | contig 24279 bp, 23 predicted proteins | sample KBSSwiS5withPhiX_FD_184293 | JGI IMG/M metagenome (GOLD analysis project Ga0207697, IMG submission 184293) | Switchgrass rhizosphere microbial communities from Kellogg Biological Station, Michigan, USA, with PhiX - S5 (SPAdes) (version 2) | ecosystem: Host-associated > Plants > Roots >... | reverse complement strand
CAGCACGCCGAAATTGGCGGCGGAGAATACGGGACCGAGCAGGCTGCGCGCCACGCCGAAATCGGTGACGACGGCTGGCGCAACATAGCCCATGGCCTGCACGTCGAAGCCGTCCATGATCAAGCAGATCATCGATAGGATGAACACCTGTATCTGGAGCGGACCGATCCGACTGTTTCCGAGCAACTCTCCGATGTTGATCGTGCTGGCCGCCTGGCCGCTCTTCGTCATTCCCTGCTCCTCATCTGCTGATCTGCTCGCACCTTCGGACCGGACGGTCGCACCGTCGCACTGGACCCTCGACCCTTCTCACCCTGGCACGTCGCACCGCGAGAGTCACAGCGGTGCCATATCAGACTTTGTGAATCCTGACCCGCGCAGTATACTCGCCTGCTGACGTAACGGCCGCAGGCTCAGAAGTTTCGACCTGGCCGCCTTCGCGCTTCGCGCTTCGGCGAGCCAAGTCTCGCGGTTGTTGGCGGCTCAGTAGGGACACGATGACACACGCAGTCCACGTCGGGAGAATCGTCGCTCTGCTCCTTGCCGTGCTTGCGATCTCCAGGCCGGCATCTGCGCAAATCGATCTATCCGGGGAGTGGACGGTCGTCCGCGCCGAGGACAACGTCGGCAATACCGAACTGGGCGACTGGGTCGGCATCCCGATGAACGAGGCATCGCGGCTTCGCTCGACGGCGTGGGACGCCTCGATCCAGACGCTTCCTGAGTGGCAGTGCCGTCCTCATGGCAGCGCGTACATTTCCCGTGGACCTTCGGCGCTCAAGATTTGGAAAGAAGTCGATCCGGTTTCGCGCGAGACGACGGCGTGGCACCTGGAGTGGCTGCGCTCAGTCGATCGACCAGTCTACATGGACGGCCGGCCGCATCCGTCGCCGAACGCGGCGCACACGTGGGCGGGGTTCTCCACGGGTGAATGGGTCGGCGACATGCTGCGCGTCAGGGTTACTCACCTCAAGGAGGAGTACCTGAAACGGAATGGCGTGTGGCACAGCGACAAGATCGAGCTCACGCAATATCTGATTCGACGCGGCGACTATCTCACCTACCTCGTTATCGCGTACGATCCCGTATACCTGAGTGAGCCGCTGGTTCGGAGCACGGAGTACCGTCTCAACGTCAACCAGCAGATTCCGCCGTATCCCTGCACGGTGGTAAACGAAGTCGACCGGCCCAAGGGTGTCGTGCCGCACTATTTGCCCGGGACCAACAACGACATCACCTGGTTCTCGCACCGTTACGGGATTCCGATGGACGTCGTCACAGCAGGCGCGGCCAACATGTATCCCGAGATTCGCGCGAAGATCCCGCGTTCGATGGGCGGATTTGGCCCCGAACCGCCTCCCGCGCCGCCGGCGGCGCAGCCTCGAACCCAACGGCCCGCCCCGCGCGCCGGACAGCAGCAGTGACTGAGGGCGTGGGGATGAAATTACTCTGCGGTTCGCTTGTGTTGAGGCTATTAGCAAAGGCCCGCGGCGAGATGACGTCAACTCCGGAGAGGACGAGGTTGCCGACGGGACCAACACAAGCGAGCTGTGGAGTAAATCCGGCCCGTTGGTGGATCGCCATTGGGATCGCCGTAACCTTACAGACATCACTGATCGGCCAGGTGCCAACCGTTGCGCCATCGACGCTGGTGCACGCGCCGACAATTCAGCCGCCCCCGTCCGGGGAAATCGAAGTCCTGCCCATTCGCGGAAACATCTACGCGTTGCTCGGCGCAGGCGCCAACATCGTGGCATCCGTCGGTCCCGATGGCGTGATGCTCGTCGATGCCGGGACCGCGCCGATGTCAGACAAAGTGATCGCGGCGCTCGCCGAGGTGCAGCGCGACTGGTCGGCCAGAAACGAGCCGAAACCACTTGGCTGGGGCGCCGAAACCCGATCGTCGGTCGTCAATCGACACATCGTTGCGCCGCCCAAACCCATCCGCTACATCGTCAATACCTCGCCGTCCGCGGATCACGTCGGCGGCAACGAGAAGCTGCGCAACGCGGGACGGACGTTCACGGGCGGCAATGTCGCCGGCGACATTCGAGATTCGGGCGAGGGTGCCGCGATCCTCGCGCACGAGAATGTGCTCTCGCGGCTGGGCAAGGCGGCGGAGGGACAGCCGGCGCCGCCGGCGGACGCGCTGCCGACGGATACCTACTTCAACGAGTACTACAAGCTCAGTCATTTCTTCAACGGCGAGGGCGTGCAACTGCTTCACATGCCCAAGGCAAACACTGACGGCGATTCGATCGTCTATTTCCGCGGCAGCGACGTCATTGCCCTTGGCGATCTGATGGCGACCGAGAGCTACCCGGTCTTCGATGTCGAAAAAGGCGGCAGCATCGACGGCATCATCGACGGTCTGAACGCCGTGCTCGACCTGGCCATCTCCGAGTTCCGGCTCGAGGGGGGCACGATGATGGTGCCGGGGCACGGCCGGATCGTGGATTCAGGTGACGTGGCGTATTACCGGGACATGTTGACGATCATCCGCGACCGCGTGAAGGACATGGTCACCAAAGAGATGACGCTCGACGAAGTGAAGGCCGCGCGGCCGACGGCCGACTACGACACCGAATACGGCAAGACGCCAGGATGGACGTCGGACCAGTTCATCGAAGCGGTCTACAAGAGCCTGGGTGGAGGACGAACACCGCCGCGCGCGCCAGCGAGGCAACGGAAGTAAATGGGGTCGGGAGTCATTTGTTGAGGACACTCTGGGTTGTCTCAGTCGCGCTTTGGGTCGCTGTTGCGTCAACCAGGGCCGCTGCGCAGGAAGGCCGTGGCCGCGGCGCGGCTCCCGCACCACGCGCAGCGGCTCCGATCGATCTCACCGGCTATTGGGTCTCTCTCGTCACCGACGATTGGCGTTGGCGAATGGTCACGCCACCCAAGGGCGATGTGCTGTACCTGCCGGTGAATGACGAGGGCAAGAAGGTCGCGGACGCATGGGATCCCGCGAAAGACGAGGCTGCTGGTGAAGCGTGCCGGGCCTACGGCGCCGGCGGCATCATGCACCTGCCCGGTCGCCTACACATCACCTGGGACAACGACACGACGCTCAAGTTGGAGACGGACACCGGACAGCAGACGCGACTCTTTGCGTTTGGCGCGGCCAAGCCCTCCGCCGAGGCCACGTGGCAAGGCTCGTCGGCAGCGACCTGGGAACTGCCAGCGGGAGGACGAGGGCGAGGTCGCGGGGCTGCGGCAGCGAGTCCAGGGCGTCCGGGGACTTCGCTGCGGGTCGAGACCACGCACATGCGCCCGGGCTACTATCGCCGCAACGGAGTGCCCTATGGCGCCAACGCGCGTATGACTGAATGGTTCACGACGGTCAGCGAGCCGGACGGCAACACCTACTTGCTCGTGACCAAGATTCTCGAGGATTCGCAATACATGAACGGTCCGTACGTGCGTACGGTTCAGTTCAAGAAGCAGGCCGACGCGAATGGATGGAATCCAACCCCCTGTTCTGCGCGGTAAGTGGGATGACGGCGTGCTTGCGCGCCAAAGTGTAGACCATGCGCCTCTGTCGTTTTGATGACAATCGCCTCGGCGTTATCGATGGCCCGATCATTCGGGACGTGACGGCTGCGCTCGACGAATTGCCCCGGCAGGGCTATCCATTTCCGACGCACGACCTGCTCGTGGCGCATCTCGATGGTGTCGTCAGTCGTGCCCGCGCGTTGATGCCGCAGGCGCGGACGATATCGATCGAGGCCGTCACACTGCTCAGTCCCGTCGCGAATCCAGGCAAGATCGTCGCGGCGCCCGTGAACTACGAGAAGCATCGCGTCGAAGCGACCACGAATCCCGAGCTTCACGGGAACAATCCCGGAAGCGCCTTCAACATTCACACGGCCGGTTTGTTTCTGAAAGCCTCCAGCTCGCTGGTCGGGCCCGGTGAGGGCGTGGTCATTCGTCGGCCCGAACGGCGCACGGATCATGAAGTGGAGCTGGTCATCGTCATCGGCAAGCGTGCTGACCGCGTGTCGCGTCAGGATGCGATGGCACATGTGGCCGGCTACGCAATTGGGCTCGACATCTCGTTTCGAGGCTCGGAGGATCGCAGCTTCCGCAAGTCGCCCGATACCTACAGCGTGCTCGGGCCGTGGCTCGTGACCGCGGACGAGATCCCGAATCCAGGTGGTCTCGACCTACAAATTTCCGTGAACGGCGACGTGCGTCAGCAGTCGAACACCCGGCACATGATTCTCGGCGTCGCCGAGCTGATCGAGATGGCGTCTTCGATGTACACGCTTCATCCCGGCGATCTCATCTTCACCGGCACACCAGAGGGAGTGGGCCCGATTCGTCCCGGCGACAGCATCGTGGCCACGATCGCCCACATCGGAACTATGGCCGTGGCGGTGCGCGCCGATCAGACGATCTCCGCGCCGGCCATGAGCACTTCATCTACCGGCGCGTAGGACGACATCATGGACGGCGCGAGCACCACGTTCTTCACCAAGCCGACGCTGACCGCCGAGCGGAAGGAGTTCTACAGCCGTCTCGCGGCAATGGGGGCCGCACCGCTGTGGGAAGTCCTGGGCGCCATCATCCCGCCTGAGCCGCGGCCGGAGATGGTTCCGGTCCTCTGGCACTACGACGAGCTGCGCCCGCTTCTGATGGAAGCCGGTCATCTGCTCACGGAAAAAGAAGCCGAGCGGCGCGTGCTGATCCTCGAGAACCCTGGTCTCCGCGGCAAGTCTCGCGTCACCGGCAGCCTCTACATCGGGCTGCAACTGATCCTTCCCGGCGAAACCGCCCGCTGTCATCGTCATGCGACGTCGGCCCTGCGCTTCGTGCTCGAGGGCACTGGCGCCTACACCGCCGTCGAGGGTGAGCGGACGATGATGCATCCGGGCGATTTCATCCTCACGCCGTCGTGGACGTATCACGATCACGGGAATCCGAGCGACGGCCCGATGGTCTGGCTCGACGGGCTCGACATCCCGATTGTCAACCTGTTCGACACGAGCTTTGCGGAGCATTATCCGGGAGAGGTGCAACCGAACACGATTGAGTACGGCGACTCGCTTGCGCGCTACGGCGCGAACATGCTTCCGGTCGATTACACACCGACGCGTCCGTCGTCGCCAATCTTCAATTACCCCTACTCGCGCAGCCGCGAGGCGCTCGAGCAGTTGCACCGCAACAGCGCGCCGCATCCGTGTCACGGCATCAAGATGCGCTTCGTCAACCCGGCATCTGGCGGCTACACGATGCCGACGATCGGGGCGTTCATGCAGTTTCTGCCTGCCGGATTCAACGGATTGCCATATCGGCAAACCGACGCCACCATTTATGTCGTCGTCGAAGGTCAGGGACGTACGCGAATCGGCGACGTGACGTTCGCCTGGCGGCCCCGCGACATCTTCGTCACGCCGTCATGGGCACCTGTTGCGCACGAAGCAGACAAGGACACGGTGATATTCAGTCTCTCGGATCGCCCTGCGCAACAAGCGCTCGGGTTGTGGCGCGAGCAAGTTCCCATGAAGTGACATAACTCCCAGTCTCCACCTCCCAACTCCCAAAGGAACTTTCGAGTTCGGGAGTTGGAAATTGGAAGTTGGGAATTGGGAGTCGGGAGTTGACATGAATCAGATCGCTCGGTGCACCACGTTGGTGTTGATGGCATTGGCGGTCGGCGTGTCCGACGCCGCCGCACAGGTAGACTTCTCCGGAGAGTGGGCGCCGCGTTTCTGGGAGGATCAACCCGAGCGCGTGCCTGGTCCCGAGCTTGGCGACTACCTTGGCATTCCGATCAGCGATGCGGCACGACTGCGAGCCGAGTCCTGGGATGCGTCGATTCAGACCTTACCCGAATGGCAGTGCCGGCCTCATTCGGCCGACTACATCTGGCGCGGGCCTTCGCAGCTGCGTATCTCGAAGGAGGTCGATCCCGTCTCGCGGGAAATCGTGGCATTTCATGCTGAGTGGCTCCGCTCCGTCGATCGCGCGGTCTATCTCGATGGGCGGCCACACCCGCCGGCCGACGCGCTTCATACCTGGGGAGGCTTTTCGACCGCGAAGTGGGACGGCGACATCCTGACGGTCACGGTGACGCATCTCAAGGAAGGCTACCTGCGACGCAATGGCCTTCCGCGCAGCGACAAGGCCACGCTGACCGAGCACTGGATCCGCAATGGCGACTATCTCACCGTCGTGGAGATCGTGAACGATCCGGTGTATCTCACCGAGCCGTTCATCCGCACGACAGACTACGAGTTGAGTCTCACGCAGCAGATCCCGCCGTATCCGTGCGGCGTCGTTCAGGAAATCGATCGCGAGGAGGGCACCGTCCCGCACTACCTGCCTGGCACGAATCCTTACACCAAGGAGTTCGCCATCAAGCACGCTCTGCCGCTCGAAGCCACGCGTGGTGGCGCTGCCACGATGTATCCGGACTTCAGAGAGAAATTGAAGACCTTACCGCCCGCAAAATAGGCCGGAGCCGTTCATGCCTCAGGTCGTTGCTCGTGTGCCTCGCTCCTGGCGGTTGCTGCTCGTCGCCGTCGTCTGCTTCATTGGTGCGCCGCCAGCTCACATGGCCGCGCAGCAAGGCCAACCGGGACAGCTTCAATTTCTTCCCGTGCGCGGCAACATTTATATGTTGCAGGGTGCTGGCGCAAACATCACCGTGTCCATTGGCCGCGATGGTGTGTTGATGGTCGATAGCGGACTGCAGTCCGTGGGCGATCAAGTACTCGCGGCGATTCGCCGGCTGCAGAATCAGTTGGACCTGCGCGATGCGCCCATCTCAGGGGGCGCGGAGACGCGATCGACGGTCGCCGATCGAAATATCGAGCGACCGGCGAAGCCGATTCGCTACATCATCAACACCCACGTGCATCCCGACCACGTAGGTGGCAACGAGCTTTTGCGCCGCGCGGGGATGACGTTCACTGGTGGGAACGTGACCGGCAACATCTCCGACGCGACCGAGGGCGCAGCGATCATGGCGCACGAGGCGGTACTGACGCGCATGACGTCGACCGCAAATGGCGCAACCCCGGCGCCGGCCGACGCGCAGCCAACGGATACGTACTACACCGACACGATGAAGCTTAGTCACTTCTTCAACGGTGAAGGCGTGCAGCTCATTCATCAGCCGGCAGCGCACACCGATGGCGACACGTTCGTGTGGTTCCGCGGCTCCGACGTCATTGCCGCAGGTGATCTGTTTTCCACGACAACGTACCCCGTTATCGATATCAAGCAAGGCGGGACGATCGATGGGATCGTCGAAGGACTGAATCGAATCCTCCGACTGTGCATCGCCGAATTCCGGACTGAGGGCGGCACGCTCGTCGTGCCTGGCCACGGGCGGTTGAGCGATTCCGCGGATGTGGCGTACTACCGCGACATGGTCACGATCCTCCGCGATCGTGTCCGCGCAATGGTGGCAAAGGGTCTGACTCTCGAGCAGGTGAAAGCCGCGAAGCCGACGGCGGATTACGAGCCTCGCTACGGGGCTACGAGCGGTCCATGGACGACGGATCAGTTCATCGAGGCGGCGTATGTGTCGTTGGGCGGAGGAAAGGCCGCGGCTCCGCGCACGGCGCCGGGACGATCGAAATGACGCGAACCTGGGTTGCAGTCTGCTGCCTGATCGCCCTGAACGGGGTCAGACCCCTTGAGTCGATCCATGTCAAGGGGTCTGACCCCGCCTTGCTGATCGCCGCGCAGCGAGGTCAGGGCCGGCAGGGTGGACCTTCATCCGCGCGCGCGTCGGCGCCGGTGGACCTCACCGGCATGTGGGTGTCGATCATCACCGAAGACTGGCGCTGGCGAATGCGAACGCCGCCGAAGGGCGATTATGCGAGCCTGCCGCTGACTGACGCGGCCATCAAGGTTGCCGACAGCTGGGATCCGGCCAAGGATGCGGCCGCGGGTGAGCAGTGCCGGGCGTTTGGCGGCGCCGCGATCATGCGGATGCCTGGTCGCATCCGGATCGCATGGAGCGACGACACCACGCTCAAAGTGGAGACCGAAGCCGGGACCCAGACCCGCGCATTCGCGTTTGGAGCGGTCCAGGCGGGCGAGCCGAGCTGGCAGGGTGTATCAGCCGCCACCTGGCAGCCGGCTGGCGGTGGCGGTGGGCGCCGTGGAGGAGGGCCACCGCGCGGCGGGTCGTTGAAAGTCGTGACGACGAACCTGCGACCAGGGTACCTGCGCAGGAATGGTGTTCCCTACAGTGCGAATGCGCGCGTCACGGAGTATTTCAATCGCGTGAACGAAGCCAACGGCGATTCATGGCTCATCGTGACGACGATGGTCGAGGATCCGCAATACTTGAATGCGCGATTCGTGACCAGTTCCCATTTCAAGAAGGTCCCCGACGACGCTCCCTGGAAGCCGACGGCATGCGAGTAGTCCTGCTCGGCCTCGCGCTGGCGACCGCGATGCCGGCCTTGGCGGCCGCGCAGGGTGCAAACGACGTAGCCGAGGGAAAGAAGCTGTTCACCGGCTTATGCGTCACCTGCCATGGCTTCGATGGCGCCGGCGGTGCGGGCCCTCCACTGAACCGGCCGAGACTGCTTTCCGCACCCGATGACGCGTCGCTTCGCAACATCATCGCGGAGGGGATTCCCAATCGCGGCATGCCCCGCGTGCGCCGCGTCACCGACGATGAGATGCGTCAGCTTGTTGCCTACGTGCGATCGATCGGCAAGTCCGCGCGCGTGGTGGCGCGCGGTGACGCGGCTCGTGGCGGTCAACTCTACGCCAAGCTCGGATGCGCAAGCTGTCACATCATCAGCGGGAACGGGGGCAGTCTTGGTCCGGAGCTGACCAACATCGGATGGATCCGCGGCGCCGACTATCTTCGTCAGGCGGTGCTCGAGCCGGCGGCGCGCCTGCCACAGGGCAATCTGCCGATTCCGGCTCGCGGCTACAACGAGTACCTGCCCGTCACCGTCGTGTTGCGCGACGGCGCCGAAGTGCGCGGCATTCGTCTGAACGAAGACGTGTTCACGATCCAGATACGCGACACCACCGGGAAGTTTCACTCCGTGCGGAAGAGCGACGCGGCTGTCGTACGCAAGGAGACCGGCTCCAGTCTGATGCCGAGTTATGCCAACCGGCTCGCGGCCGGCGAAATCGACGATCTCGTGGCATACCTCTCGAGGCTCGGAGGTGCATTGTGAGCAGGCAGTCCGCGATTCGGGACTCCCTGGGCGCCGAAGCGCTTCGCGCGAAGGCGGCGGGATCCGGGATCCGAATTGCTGTCACGACGGTCGCGTTACTGTGCTGCACGCTCGCATCTGTGCGAGCGCAGGTGTCCTATGCGCGATTGCTCAAGGCAGAGAGCGATCCGCAGAACTGGCTGACGTATGCCGGGTCGTACAAGTCGCATCGCTACTCAGGGCTCGATCAGATCAATCGCAGGAACGTCTCGTCGTTGAAGCTCGCCTGGGCCTATCAGATCCAGCGCGCGGGCATCATCGAGACATCGCCGCTTGTCGTTGACGGCGTGATGTATGTATCCGAGCCCCCGAGCACGGTGACGGCGCTCGACGTTCGGAGCGGGCGGCCGCTGTGGACGTACTCACCAAACATTCCGCCGGATGTCATCGTGATCGGGTCGCCGCCCGTGAACCGCGGCGTGGCGATTCTCGATGATCTCGTGTACGTCGGGACGGTGCACGGCCACTTGATCGCCCTCGACTCGAAGTCGGGGACCGTCCGCTGGGACATCGTGGTTGGCGACAACAAGCAGGGCTACTACCTGACGCTGGCGCCGCTTGCGCTCGATGGCAAGGTCGTCGTGGGTGTGTCCGGGGCCGAGACGGGCATTCGCGGTTTCGTCGACGCATATGACGCGAAGACCGGGAAGCTGGCGTGGCGCACGTACACGATACCGGCGCCAGGTGAGCCCGGCTTCGAGACATGGGGCAAAGGCAGTGGCTGGCAGACCGGCGGCGGCTCCACATGGCTGACCGGCTCGTTCGATCCGGAGTTGAATCTTCTCTACTGGGCGACGGGGAATCCCGCGCCTGACTGGAACGCCGACAATCGTCCGGGCGACAACCTTTACACCGACGCTGTCCTGGCAATCGATCCGTCCAACGGGAAGATCAAGTGGCATTTCCAGTTCACGCCCGAAGACGTGCACGACTGGGACTCGAACGAGACGATGGTGCTGTTCGAGGCGCAGATCGGAGGACGCGAGAGAAAGCTCCTGGCGCAGGCGAATCGCAACGGGTTCTACTACGTCCTCGATCGCGCAACCGGGGAGTTTGTGACCGGTGCGCCTTACGCGAAGCAGACATGGGCAGACGGACTCGATGCGAAGGGACGGCCGATTCGCAAGAAAGGGATCGCGCCCAGTCTCGAGGGCACGCTCGTCTTCCCGAACATCCAGGGTGCGTCCAACTGGTTCAGCCCGAGTTACAGTCCGCAGACGAAGTTGTTCTATCAGGCCGCGCGCGAGATGGGGACGATCTACTACAAGGGCGCCGCGGTCTATAAGCCGGGTACGGCTTTTACGGGCGGCGGTGGTCGCTACGTCAACGGCGACGACGCGTCGGGAGCGATTCGGGCGCTCGATGCGACAACGGGGAAGATGAAGTGGGAGTTCCCGCTGTTGTCGCCGGGGTGGACCAGTTTGCTGTCGACGGCCGGCGGCCTGGTCTTTGGTGGATCGGAGGAGGGGAATTTCTTCGCACTCGATGCGGAGACCGGGAAGCCACTGTGGGATACGCAAATCGGCGGCGCCGTGCGCGGTATCCCAATGTCGTACGGCGTCGACGGCAAGCAGTACGTCGCGATCGCTGCAGGATTCACGCTCTTCGTGTTCGCGCTGTGATCAACGCTGTCGAAGCCCTGACGCGCCTTCGTGAGGGCAACCGTCGGTTCGTCACCGGTCAGTCGTCGACGGCTGCGCTGTCGAGGAGCGCGCGCGAAGCGCTGGTCGCCGGTCAGGAGCCGTTCGCCATCATCCTCGGCTGCTCCGATTCGCGTGTTCCCGCTGAACTGGTCTTCGATCAGAGTTTCGGCGATCTGTTCGTCATCCGCGTCGCCGGAAATATCGTGGCGCCATCGCAAGTGGGTAGCGTCGAGTTCGCGGCGTCACGGTTTGGCACGCGCCTCGTCGTCGTGATGGGCCACTCCCAGTGTGGTGCCATTACGGCCACGTTGGAAGAACTGCAAGGGCTCGCCACGAGTCAATCGAGGAACCTTCGTTCGATCGTCGAGCGCGTGCGTCCCTCCGTCGAGACGCTTCTGAACGGAAGGCGCGACATCGACCCGGATGCTCTCATTCGTGGCGCGGTTCGCGCGAACGTCCGCGCGTCCGTGAACCACTTGCGGCACGGCTCCGAGCTGCTGGAGCGACTCATCCCGGAAATCGGGCTTCTGGTGGTGGGAGCCGAGTATTCGCTCGAGACGGGCGTCGTCGACTTCTTCGAAAACATCCCGGACGCCGCCGAAATCAGGCCCGTTTCGAGCTGACGCGTCCGCGGCATGCGGACTTCGGCACTGTCTGGTGCCGATTCACGGATCGGCCGAAACACAGAGAGTGCCAATACTCTTTGCCAGTGTTCTGTTCCTGAACGCACTTCTGCTTTTCTGGGTCCAGCCACTGTTTGCAAAGATGGTTCTGCCCATCCTGGGTGGTTCACCCTCGGTCTGGTCGACTTGCATGTTGTTCTTCCAGGCGGCGCTATTGGCTGGATACGCGTACGCTCACGCGGGGGTGGGATGGCTTGGCATCCGGCGACAAGCCGCCGTGCATGGCATCCTCGTCTGGGCCCCATTATTCCTGCTGCCCATCGGCGTGCCGCAGGTCGGCGCTGCCATCGCCACACGCGAGCCAATCAGCTGGCTGCTGATGGTCCTCGCCACTGGTGTGGGATTGCCCTTCGTGGTACTTGCATCCACGGCGCCGTTACTCCAACGCTGGTTCTCTGCGGCCGAGCAGAGCTCGTCGGATCCGTATTGGCTCTACGCTGCGAGTAACGCGGGCAGCCTGGTGGCCCTCCTTGCGTTTCCAACCGTGTTCGAACCGCTGCTTCCATCGCAAGAGCAGGCGGCGATCTGGAAAACCGCGTACGCCGTTGTTGCGGCCCTGTTGACGACGTGCGCCATCATCGTGATCAGGCGCCATGCAGCTCTTGCGCCTTTGCCAGAGCGCGACGCCGAGTTGCCGTCGGCGTCTGCGCAGCCCACAGCTGGCACGCGGCTGCGATGGTTGGCGCTCTCGTTCGCGCCATCCAGCCTGATGCTTGGCGTGACCACGTATATCTCCACGGACGTCGCTGCAGTGCCCATGCTCTGGATTCTGCCGCTGTCGTGCTATCTGCTGACGTTCATCGTGGCGTTTGGTTGGTACTCGGACTCGATGCATGCGTTCACCAGGCGCATGCTGCCGCGCGTGTTATTGCCGTTGGTCTTCATTGTCCTCATTGGCATACCGCTGCAGATTTGGCTCACCGTCCCGCTTCATGTAGCAGCGTTCTCGGTGCTGGCATTGCTGTGCCACGGCGAGCTCGCCCGCAATCGTCCCGGCGTGCGCCACTTGACGGAGTTCTACTTGTGGCTGGCCGCCGGCGGGGTCTTAGGCGGGGTCTTCAATACGCTGGTGGCGCCGAAGATTTTCACCTCGGTCGCGGAGTACCCTCTCACGATCGCCTTGTCCTGCCTGCTGTGCATCTCGCGCGAGCAGCTGCGTGACGTGGTCATCAACCCACGACGACTGATGCGGCCGGCTCTCGCCGCGGGGACTGCGGCCGCGCTGCTGATTGGGCAAAGGCTGGCGCTGGTTCCCGCGGCCGCGATGATGGCGCTTCTCCCTGCCCCGATGCTGGTGTGTGTCAGCGTGGCCAAAGACAGCGCCCGCTTTTCGTTCGCGATTGCCGGGCTGCTCGCGGCGCTCCTGATCGGGAACGCCATTGGGCCAGTAGAAGGTGGCCGCGTTCTGGCTGCAGATCGTACGTTCTTCGGTGTGTATCGGGTGCGTACGGATCCGACCGAGCAGCGAGTCTCCCTCGCGCACGGGACGACGACGCACGGCGCGCAGGTCATTGGCGATCTCAATCCGGAACCGTTGACGTACTACCATCGCCGAAGCCCGATCGGGCAACTGTTCGAGACGCTTGGACCGGCAGCGCAATCCGTGGGCGTTGTCGGGCTCGGCGCCGGGACGCTTGCCGCATACGTGCAGCCGGGCGCGTCGTGGAGCTTTTATGAAATCGACGCCACGGTGGAGCGGATCGCTCGCGACACGCGGTTCTTTCACTACCTCGATCGATGCGGCGCCCAGTGCACTGTTGTCCTCGGAGATGCGCGGCTGTCGCTCGCGCAACGCGGGATCGCTCACGATGTGTTGGTACTGGATGCCTTCAGTTCAGATGCAATCCCTATGCATCTGCTGACGACGGAGGCGGTGCAGACATACGAGTCCCGGCTCACGTCGAACGGAATCCTCGCGTTCCACATCTCAAATCGTCACATCAAGTTGCGCCCGGTTATCGGGAGGATCGCGCGCGAGCTGGACATGACTGCCATCGCACGCCTGGCTGGTAGCAGTGATACGTCGGGCGGGAACCTGGCATCGGAGTGGGTGTTGATGGCGCGCAACGCCGCGACGCTCGATCGCTTTGCGCGCAACCCCGAGTGGACGCCGGTCGAGTCAGACGGTGGCAGAGCCTGGACGGACGACTTCTCGAACATCTGGACCGAACTTCGCTAACGCGGAGAAGCGGGTCTGAAGACCCGCCTCTACGAACATCGCCCGGGGCTCGAGGTGTTCATGGTTCTTGCAGCAAACGGTGGTCTTGGCCACTATGACCGACGTTTGCCTGGTGATTCCGTGCTTCAACGAACAAAATCGGTTGCCGCAACAACAGATTTTAGAGTCGGTGCAGAGATGTGCGGGACTGAGCATCTGTTTCGTTGATGATGGCAGCACGGACGGAACGCTCGCCATCCTGTCGGCGCTGAAGGCGAAGGCGCCCGCGAACATCGACGTGATCAGCCTCGAGCGTAACTGCGGAAAGGCCGAAGCCGTCCGCCAGGGGATGCTGTACGTCACGCGATCGAACCGGGTTGCGATGGTCGGCTACTGGGACGCCGACCTCTCGACGCCGCTCAAAGATCTCAACAGCCTGGTGTCAGTCCTCACCTCCAACCGCGCCTGCGTGCTCGCGATGGGGTCGCGTGTGAAGCGGCTGGGGTCGTCCATCGATCGCCAGTTGTGGCGTCACCTCACGGGACGAATCTTCGCCACGTTCGCCAGCGTGATCTCGCAGCTTCCGGTGTATGACTCGCAGTGCGGCGCGAAGCTCTTTCGCCGCCACGCCGCCGCGATCGTCTTTCGTGAGCCGTTTGTCACGCAGTGGCTCTTCGACGTCGAGATACTCGTCCGCCTGCGAAATCGTTACGGCCTGAACACCGTGCTCCAGGCGGTTAATGAAGTCCCGTTGAAGACATGGATCGATGTCGGGGGTTCCAAGTGGCGCGTCAAACGCTTGCTTGGCATTCCCGTCGACCTGCTGAAGATTCACCTCCGCTACAACGCGAAGCAGGCGCCATTCGCAGAGGCGGGTCTCGAGGCTCGTCGCAACGCCTCGTGAAGAACTGCATCACGGGGTACCCGAAAATCGTCAGGCCTGGAAAGACCGGCTCACCTGTGGGCGTCTGGCGTAGAATCACCCGAGGAGGCGGCAATGAACCATCGAGCCCTGGGTGCGCTGGTAGCTCTTGTGGTCTTCGGCCTGTCGGTTCCTTTGGTGTCGGGGCAGGCCCCGCAGGCGCGCGCCAATCGCGCAACTGGCGGAACGATCCCTCGAACGATCGACGGTCACCCTGATCTGCAGGGATTCTGGACGAACGACACCCTGACGCCGCTCGAGCGACCGACCGAGTTCGGTGAGAAAGCTGTCCTCACCAGGGAGGAAGCCACTGCCTACGCAAAAAAGCGTTTGGATCAGTACCTTGCTCAACCCAAGGACGACATCCATTACGACGATGCGATCTGGCAGGGCGAGAACTACGACAAGCAGACGACGCTTCGGACGTCCCTCGTTACAGATCCAAGCAACGGGCGGCTTCCACCTTTGACGGCGGAAGGGCAGGCGCGTGCCGCCGCACGTGCTCGGCGAGGTGGCGCCGCAGGGCCGTCCGACAGTGCGCAGACACGCACGCTCGCAGAACGCTGCATCTCCTGGGGGAACGTCGGTCCGCCGATGATCCCGCCTACGTATTACGCCAACATGCAGATCCTCCAGTCGAGCACTCAGGTTGCGATTCGGCACGAGTTGATGCACGACGTACGGATCGTCCATCTGGACGGAACGCAGCAGCCGGGTTCGGCCGTGCAGTGGATGGCCGGCTTTTCGCGAGGACGATGGGAGGGCGACACGTTTGTCGTCGAGACCACCAACTTCACGGAGGAGACGAATTTCAGGGGTCCGCCACGAACGACGCGGCAGGACATCACGACGAGCACGCAGTTGAAGGTGACGGAGCGGTTTACGCTCGTCGATCCCGACACGATTCGCTATGAGTTCACGGTGAACGATCCCGCCACATGGACGAGGCCCTGGTCTGGCGAAATCCCGATGCGGAGGATCGAAGGACCGATCTACGAGTACGCCTGCCACGAAGGGAACTACGGCCTGGCGAACATCTTGCGCGCGGCGCGGGCTCAGGAGGCGAACGCACGATAAAATAGAACGCATGCAGGATCTCATCCAGCAACTCCTCATCGAGATCGGCGAGGATCCGAATCGGGAGGGGTTGCTCCGGACGCCCTTACGGGTGGAAAAGGCGCTCAAGTTCCTGACGAGCGGCTACAACGCCAACATCGACGACGTCCTCAACAACGCCCTCTTCACGGTCGACTACAGCGAGATGGTCATCGTGAAGGACATCGATTTCTACAGCCTCTGCGAGCATCATCTGCTGCCGTTCTTCGGCAAGTGTCATGTCGCCTACATTCCCCAGCGTCATGTGATTGGCCTCAGCAAGATCCCGCGGCTGGTGGATGTCTTTGCCCGGCGCCTGCAGGTGCAGGAGCGCATGACCAACCAGATTGCCGAGACCATTCGTCAGAAGATCGACCCGCTTGGGGTGGCGGTCGTGTGTGAAGGCACACACCTGTGCATGTCGATGCGTGGCGTGCAGAAACAGAACTCGTGCGCCGTCACGAGCGCGATGCTGGGCTCGTTCAGGGACAACGCGCGCACGCGGATGGAGTTTCTCGAGCTGATTCGCGCACGGGCCGGTGGATCGCTGGCCACCAGCCCGGCGGGTCTCGCCTGCATTGACGATTAGGGCTCCTATGAGGACGCGTACCGCCGTCGTGCTGCTCCTTGCCGCCCTCGCCGCTCAGGCGGTGGTCGCCGCGCAAACCACGCAGACCAAGCGCCCGCCTGCGCGCCGGCCGGCGACGCCCCCGGCGCCTCCGCGGACTGAAGCCGCCAAGGTGAACTGCCCGGCAGTGCTCGGAACGGGAGCCAAAACCGCGCGGATGTTCTGTGACGTCCTGATCGAACGTGATCCGGCTGCGGGAATCACGATCCCGTTTCCTCCTCACACCGGGGACGTGATCCTCAGCTTCACGTTGCACAATCGCCACACGTATTCAGAGGACGAAATCAAGAACAAGCGCGCCTACCGCCGCTACACCGCCTCGATCGGCGTGATGGCGATGGACAACACGTTGTTATCACGCGCAGTGGTGCAGAACGAGTTCCGCACGCCCGCCGACCTCGTGGATCGGATCATCGGTGGGAGCGGGCCTGGCGGGCTGAAGGCGGTCGCGCCAACCGGTTCCGAAGAGATCACTGTGACGATAGGCGAGATGGAACAGGGCGTGAGCCTGCTCGGCGAAAAGCTCTCAGTGCTGCGCGTGGACGGTAAGGACGATTTCACCACGCTGGGCCGACCGATCGCGGTGATCAGCAACGTGGTGATCCAGTATCGGCCCGGGCCACCCCCGCGCCCCGCGCCGGCGACGCAGAAGCCTGCGCCTAAGCCCGTCCCGACGAAGTAGCACAGGTTACGGCGCGCACGGATCGACGGCTTTTGCGACTCCGCATCGGAGTCACAATCGTCATGAATACGAGATCAGGCGGACCTTCCCGCGTTGTGGCTGCTGCTCTTTCTTCTCAGCGACTTCGTCGAGCTTGTCGACGACCGCAGCAAACCCACAGCGACTGGGGTCGAACATACCCCACTCGTCCTGAACATCTTCCGTCTGCGGCTCTGCACGTGCGGCCTTTGCCTTGACGCCCTTCGAGCCGCGCTTCTTCTTCATGTCACGACGGCTGGACGATTCCTCACGGGTGCTTCTGGATGGTTCGTCCTCGGCCTGTGGCTCGGCAATTGGAGAAGCGGCATCTCGCGTCCGCACTGGGGCCAGCGGGGCGAAGAATTTCGCTTCGAGCTCAGGCAAGTCAGGGTCGACGGAGAGCTCGTACACGTCTTCTGCCTCGGACGAGACGGGGCGCGTCTTCTTCGTAGGTTCGAGTGGTTGTGGAGGTCCCGGCACCATCGTCGACTCCGGTTGCGGGTCGTCGAGCATTTCGACGGCGCCTGTGAGATCGACCTCAACGGGTGCGGTGATTTCGGCGACGGGCGCCGCTGCCTCCGGCTCCAGGTCATCTGCGATTTGGGCCGACACGATTCGATTGCTGGCCGGCTGCTGCGCGTCGGCGGTGCCGGCGTTGTCCTGGCCGGGTGTCCGCGTCGGTTTGCCCCATGCGGCCCGGATCGCTGCAAGGGCTGCCTTGAACGACGGCGTCGATTTGATCGCGCGGGCGTCGGGCCCCGCGGGCGTGCTGGAGCCGGAAACCGCGTCTTGTGCGGTGACCGGCGGCCCGCTTGACGGTGCTGCGACATCCTCGTCTGCTTGGTGGATGGTGGTGTCCGGCTCTCGCGGGACGTCGACGCGTTCGGTCACTGCGGCTGTCGTTTGCGGTTGTAGATGGACCTCTTCGACAGGTGGCCCGCCGACAAGTGGTTGTTCGACGAATGATTCTTCGACGAATGATTCTTCGATGACTGGTTCTTCGAGAACGGGTTCTTCGGCGACCGCTGCTTCGACGATCTCGAGCCGCGCGATCGGCGATGCTTCGAGCGGCGGTTCCTCGAGCGGCTCCACAGCCGCGGCCAAGTTCGACGTTTCGATCACTGCAGCCTGAGACTCGAGCTCGACTCGCTCAGTCTCTTCCGTCCACGCGGGAGCCGTCTGCAGGTGGTCCACCTCGTACGCGGGCTCATCGGCGAAAGGGAATTTGTCGAGGAGATCGCTTCGCCAGGCCCCATGATTCGGTTCTGGTTCCGGTTCGGGTTCCGTCCGCCACGTCGCCTGCTCCGACGGTGTGTAAACGGGCGCCGCTTCGGAGGAATAGACCGGAGTCGAGTCGTCACTGTACGCCGGGGTCCACTGCTCCTCGATCGAGGGCGTAAACGACCCTTCCACCTCTATCGCCGCAGACGACGCACCTGCGCCCGCATGGCGCTTTTCTTCCGCCGCGCGTTCCAGATAATGCTGAATCTCGTCGGCGAAGACCTTTGGCTCACATCCTTCGGGCGTGACGGGCTGCGGCTTGGAGCGGCCAAATGAAAAACCGAAGCCCTTCTTCTTCTTCGGTGCCTCACTCAGAACCGGGATGCGGACTGTCTGAACGTGTGCTCCGGCGGGTCCGAGACTCCGTAAGTACTCGTCGAGCACGCCATCGTCAAAGGGTGACATCAGCGGCGACGTGAGGATCAAGTCGGGGAGCCGATCATCGAGCGCGAGCAGTCCCTCGCCGACTTCAGCGGCTTGCACCAGATCCACTGAGAGCCGGCCCTGTATCAGCTTGGCGAGCTGGGCCGCCTCGTGAGGATCGGCAACGATGGCGAGGATCAGTTGCATGGCCTCTACGTGGTTACGTGCGTAGCATGAACAAGACCAGAATCGTCGCAGCGACGCTGAAGATCACGAGCGGGGCATTCTCGACGCTGTGATCGTGCGCCGCCTTGAGCATCACCATCGATACATCTCCGAGCTTGGTGCCGACGCCGGCGATCCCCGAGGCACCCGTAGGTGGCGCGACCATATTTCTCAGCGTGTCGCGCACTCTCGGGTCAATCGACACGAGCATGACGAGCAGTACTACGACTGCTGCTAACGAGATGAGCCCGTCATTGATTACGCGACGCATCGCTCTATTACCTTGGATGACACTCCACCTGCCTATAGGCACGCAAAGGCCGTTCCCGGGCGGCCGATGATGCTAAGGGACTGTCCGCGCACGACTTGGCGAAAGACGCATCGGAAATTTGGCGGGCTCGACGCTGACGGATTCGGCCGCGCATTTACAGATTCGGTTGTTCGCGCGCGGATCGTGACGACCCCGGACAGGGATGCTCAATCCATCGAGCGCTTGCCGTGATGCCCCACCTGGCCCCAGCTTCGTAAGCGGCCGGTCGATTCCGTACCCGCTGTCGTGCACCTTCGCGCAGCGTATCGGTCATTCGCTCATGACCCCATGACGACGGTCAAGTGGCTGTGCCATCGGCACTTTGACCTGGTTCCCCGTCGCCAATTGCCGCGCTGGCACGTCCGTTGCGCTTAACAGGGCATCGTGGTCGCGGTCAGCCCGCATCGAGGGGGCCGCATTCGAGACATGTGCGCATCGGACAAGCCGACGCACCAACAGAAAGGGATCGCATGAGGAACCTCATTAATCGTTTGCGTGCACTGGTTCGCGGTACTGCCGGTCAGGACCTCCTGGAATACGCGCTTCTCGTCGCGCTCATCGCGCTGGTCTGCGTCGCCGTGATCACGTCGACGGGCACCAACGTGCAGGGCATCTTCCAGAAGATCTCGACCAAGCTGGCTGACGCGAACAAGTAGCCGTTACGACGTTGGGCGGAGCAGTCGCGAGTCACGCCTGCACACCGCACCGAGTCGTCGCCTACGGAACTTTTAGCGTGTGCGTCGGGGGCTCCGAACGCACCAGAGGAAAGGACGTCATGAACCTTATTGCTCGTTTGCGTGCGCTGTTGCGCGGGACCGCTGGCCAGGACCTGTTGGAGTACGCGCTCCTCGTGGCGCTCATCGCGCTTGTGTGCGTCGCTGTTGTTACGTCGACGGGAACCAACGTTCAGGGAATCTTCGAAAAAATCTCGACGAAGCTGGCGGACGCGAATAAGTAGGCGTCGTTCCTTTGGTCGGCGCAAGCACGAAGGGGCGGGCACTTGTGCCCGCCCTGTTCTGAATGACAGGCGTGAGAGGCCAACATTCATGATGCGAGTCTCAGTTCTGTTGTTGCTGAAACGATCGGTTCTGGACGACGAGTCCGGCCAGGACCTGCTCGAGTACGCATTGCTCGTGGCGCTCATTGCGCTCGTGGCCTTCGGCGCAGTCAGCTCCGTTGGCACCACGATCAACACGGTTTTTTGGACTTACATCGACGGAGTCATGGGTGCCATCTGAAGCTCTCGCTCTCACGATTGTTACGGCCGGCACGGGGTTGGCCGCGGTGATCGATCTCCGCACGCGCCACATTCCGAACGCCTTGACCGGCGCGCTCGCCGTGATCGGAGTAGGGATCGCGGCGGCAAAGCTCGGCCCCATCGGACTGGGCGGCGCCCTTCTGGGCTGCGCCCTCGGGCTCGCCTTCATGCTGCCGGGCCACGTATTCGGCGCGACCGGCGCCGGCGACGTAAAGCTGTTTGCCGCAGCGGGCGCTCTTCTGGGCCCCGCGACGACCGTGCAGGCATTTCTCTACACCGCCGTGGTGGGCGGTGTGCTCGCCGTGGCAATTGCCATCCGGCGGCGTCGCCTGCGTCAGACGCTTGGCGCAACGGCAAAGCTGGTCTCTGAGGGATCGTCGGCGGCTGCTGCAATCGAAGCACCCGAGGTGGATAACCGCTTCGCGTACGCGCCGGCGATCGCTGTTGGCGTCGTCATGGCCGTGTTGCTGTGACGGAGAGAGGCCGACGTATGACACGACCTTCACAACGAAGACACAGCGAGCGCGGCGCGGCGCTCCTCGAAATGGCGTTCGCGCTCCCGCTGCTGCTCCTGGTGTGCGTCGGGATCCTGGAGTTCGGTCGCGCGTATCAGACCTGGCAGGTGCTGACCAATGCTGCCCGTGAGGGGGCCCGGATCGCCGTGCTCCCGGGTATGGACGATACGGCCGTGCGAACCAGGGTCAGGGAGTACATGGCGATCGGGCAGCTCCCGAAGGCGAACGACGCTGTTGTCACGATTGATATCGATCGGACCAGAACGGTCTCGATCGGAAGCGGCAACACGGCGAGCGCCTCGCGGGTCAATGTGAACTACCCATTCGATTTCGTCGTGCTCGATCCCATCGCCCGTCTTGCCACCGGACGCACGACCGCAAACTCGTCGACTTTGAACATGGTCGCCTCGGCAACCATGCGTAACGAATCGTAGGAATAGGGAGCTCGCCACATATGGCTCGCATGCGTGTATTTATCGTTCTGGCACTGGCAATCGCCGCCGGTGGCACGTTCGCGTTCGGCACGTATCGCTACATGCAGAACGTGCCCACGCAAACCGTCAATGTGCCCACGAGCGCTGTTGTCGTGGCGGCCGCTGATCTTCAGCTGGGCGCCGAGCTGCGCGCCGAGGATCTCCGCGTCATCCAGTGGCCGGCCGGCGCTGTCCCGGCGGGCGCGTTTGCCAAGCCAGAAGAGCTGGTTGGCCGCGGCCTCATCCAGCCGGTTGCTGCGAACGAGCTCTTTCTTCCTGGCAAGCTGGCCTCGAAGGAAGCGGGCGCCGGGTTGCCGCCGGTCATCGCTCCCGGCTTTCGCGCGCTGTCGGTGCGCGTGAACGACGTCATCGGTGTCGCCGGATACGTATTGCCAGGAACGCGGGTCGACGTCGTCGCGACCGTGAACCCCACCCAGCAGGCAACGGACATCACGTCGAAAGTGATTCTCACGAACGTGCTGGTGCTGGCGTCGGGCACCAAGATCGAGCGCGACGCGAAGGACAACAAGCCGGTCTCGGTCAATGTTGTCACGATGCTCGTGAACCCCGACGAAGCAGAGCGGCTGACCCTGGCCAGCACCGAAGGGAAGATTCAGCTGGCACTCCGCAATCCGATGGATCAGACGGCGCCTCCGACGCGCGGCATCAAGCCGGCCGTGTTGATGGGTTCGGCGGCGGCCGCAGCGCCCGTTCGGCGAGTGGCGAGCAACAGCAGCGCCCCGCGAGTGGAAACCCGACCGGCGCCCGTTCCGACGGTCGAGATCATCCGTGGTGACAAGCGGGCGCAGGAAGTTGCGACCCAGGAGTAGTGAGATGCGAATGACACGGCAGACAGCACGGATCGCCGCCGCCTGTGGCGTCCACATGTTCATCATCGGGGTGTTTGGTGGCGCTCACCATCGCACCCTCGCGCAGGCGCAGCCTGGCCTCCGCGTCGGGACGCCCCCGGCCGCATCGTCGTCGTCGGCGCCAATCGTCGAGACCAGCGAGACGCGGTCAGTCGAACTGCTCGTGGGCCGTTCGACGCTCGTCGACATCGGCTCGCCGATCGCGCGCGTGTCGCTCACCAGTGCCGACATCGCCGACGCGCTGGTGACTGGGCAGAGCCAGTTGCTCGTCCACGGGAAAACACCAGGGTCGATCTCGATGTTCGTGTGGGATCGGGCCGGTGCCGTGAAGCGATACGAGATCGCGGTGCAGCGGGACCTGGCGCGCCTGAACGACCAGGTGAAACAGTTGTTCCCCAACGAGCACATCGAGGCAACCAGCAATGGCAAGAGTGTGGTGCTCTCGGGCATGGTCTCGAGCAAGGACGTCGGTGAGAAGGCAGTGGCGGTCGCAGCCGGATACGTCGACAAGCCGGCCGATGTGGTCAACCTGTTCCAGATTCAGGCAGGGCCGCGCAGCAATCAAGTGCTGCTCCGCGTGCGCTTCGCCGAAGTCAGCCGCTCGGCGATGTCCGAGTTCGGCATGTCGATTTTCACGAGCCCGACGGGTATCCACAACAACGTTGGTCGAGTCACGACGCAGCAGTACCCGGCGCCCGGCTACACCGACCTGGCGTGGACGAAGGCCGACTCGAGCTTCGGCTCCGACGTCACCAGTGCCGAAGGCAAGCTTGCGTTCAGCGACTTCCTCAACGTGTTTCTGCTGAATCAGAAGTACGACCTCGGCGTACTGATCAAGGCGCTTCAGAATCGCGGATTGTTTCAGAGCCTCGCCGAACCGAACCTCGTGGCCGAGAGCGGCAAGGAAGCGAGCTTCCTGGCTGGCGGCGAGTTCCCGGTTCCGATCGCACAGGGCTCGGGCGCGAACATCGGCGTGTCGATCATGTTCAAGGAGTTCGGTATCCGGCTGAATTTCACGCCGACCGTCAACGGTGACCGCGTCCACCTCAAGGTGCGTCCCGAGGTCAGCACGCTGGACTACGGCAACGCCGTGCTCCTCAGCGGGTTCCGCATTCCATCGCTTTCGACGCGGCGCGCAGAGACGGAACTCGAACTGGGCAATGGTCAGACGTTCGCGATCGCTGGTCTGATGAGCAACCAGATGCAGAACACGATGCAGAAGGTTCCTGGCATTGGCGACATTCCAATACTCGGGTATCTGTTCCGCAGCCAGGCCGCAAAGCGAGATCAGACCGAGCTCGTCGTGATGATCACGCCGGAGATCCTCCCGAACAATTCGCCTGGTGTCACCCCGAACCTGCCGAGCTACCCGGATACGTTCCTGCCGCCGCTGTCGGATCTCAAGGGGACGCGCCCGGCACCGGCTCCCGCGTTCACGCAACCGGCCCGATCGCAGGCGATGGCGCCAGCGACCGCGCCAGTCGTCGTCGATAACCGCACGGAGATCGAACGGGCGCAGGATCGCGCGCTCGAGGCGCTGGATCGGAAGAATCAGCCCCAGACGGCCGCCGCGCAGTTGTCATCGACTCAGTCGGACGATTCGAACCAGGTGTCACAAGCTACTGCTGACAGCATCAACGTCTCGAAGGAACAGCAGGACCTGCTGAAGGCCGCCCACGAGCAGGCGGAGCGCGATGCCAAAGTGGCGGATCAAGCGCGGAAGGAAGACGCGAAGCGGTCTGCCGAGGAACAGAAGAAACAGGAGAAGGCTGCACGCGAGCAGGCCAAGCGAGATGCGGAGGCCGCGAAGGTGCAGGCCAAGCGGGATGCCGAGGCGGCAAAGGCGCAGGCCAAGCACGACGCGGAGGCCGCAAAGGTGCAGGCCAAGCGTGACACGGAGATGGCCAAGCTGCAGGCGAAGCAGGATGAACTCGCGGCCGGAGAACGGCAGAAGGC
>Ga0207697_10000407_pt1 | contig 24291 bp, 15 predicted proteins | sample KBSSwiS5withPhiX_FD_184293 | JGI IMG/M metagenome (GOLD analysis project Ga0207697, IMG submission 184293) | Switchgrass rhizosphere microbial communities from Kellogg Biological Station, Michigan, USA, with PhiX - S5 (SPAdes) (version 2) | ecosystem: Host-associated > Plants > Roots >... | reverse complement strand
TGGTGCCGATACTAATGTTGTGCCTGTCGCCAAGTGATATCATGCCGTTACCTTCAATCGAGCCGAGATCTAGGTAGGTATCAGCGACATTACTCAAGTCGAGTGCGCCATTGCCGAAAAGCTCGATCCGCGCCGTGCCGCCGTCCGACGTATCCCAAAACTGAATCGTTCCACCGTCGCCGCCATTTGTTCCCCCATTGGCAATAAGGGTCGCATTCTCGGCGTCGGAGTTTCCCTCAAACACTACATCAGCCGCGAAGCCATCGGGACCACTTGCTCCTTCAGCAGTTATAGTCGCATTTTCTGCGGTAGCGTCTTCGGCAAAGCGCGTTCCACCACTACTTGCAACGATTGAGGTGCCCTCATTGGTAATAATACTTGCGCCCGCGGTTGAGCTACCCTCAAAAATGAGAATGCCTCCACCATAGGCCGTGGGATTGGTCGCACCAGTGACTGTTATAGCGGCGTTTGCAGCCGTCGAGGAATCAAAGAAAATGATGGCAGCACCCTCACCATGATCACCCGATCCCCCTGCGGCAATCATTGTGCTGTGGTCGGCGGTCGCACTGTCGTAAAAGAGAACTTCCGGGTTGCCATCACCGAAATCCCCATTTCCGGGAATAAGGATTGTGGCGGAGCCAGCGCTCGCTTGGTCGTGGAAACCAATCGCGCTCACACTCGAATCTTTGATGCTAAGGGTGGTCTGTGCTCCGGCGGTTGCCTGATTATGAAAAACCATTCCCTCGATCCAGGTGCTGTTGCTCACAAAAGTTTGAGTAACTCCCGAGTTGTTCGTGATGCCTGCGCCACTGAATGTCAGCACGGATTGATCAATTGCCGAAGTTCCGCTGATGGTAAAGGCGCTCGCGTCGGGGTTGAAGACGACCCCGTCCACTTCTATCTGACTCGTAGGTAGAGATATATCGGTCGTATCTGAGGTTCCAAACGTCGCGACGTCGCCAGTTCCATTGGGAATCGTCCTCGGCCTCCAGTTAGCAGCGCTGTTCCAGTCGCCGCTGGTCGGGTGAGGTTTCCAGGTTGCGCTTCCCGCGACAACAAAGTCACACGGGAGAAGTAACAAGGTAGAAAAGAGTAGGGGAGCGAAGATTCTCACGCGGACGTTGTAGGCAAATATCGGCTGCAATGTAAAGGGAAATCCCGGCATTGTTTCCGCGTAGCTGTGGCTGGGTCGCTGGTGGGTGCCAGTGTTAAGTGTCAAGCTTTAAGTCGGGATTCCCTGTCGCGTGATCCCAAGTATTGTGGAGTGCGCTGTCTCGGCGCATCCCTGTCCGATAATCCGCTGAGGACAGCGGACGCTACAACCCATGTTAGAAGCCACAATCCGGAAAAGGAGCTATGCAGTTGATAGCGAAGTTCTTGGTTCGACTTTGCATCAAAACCCAAACGCGGAGTGACAGCCTCACGCGAGCTCTCTCAGTGTCACCGATTGAAAAGAAGCGCGACGTCGTGGGTCCCGAAGTCCGCCGTTACTAGGTCCGGACGACCGTCGCGATCGAAGTCTCCGAAGGTCACGTCGATGGGGAGAGCCCCTCTTCTCAGACTATACTTGAGATGCCGGTTGAAATGGCCCGTCCCATCTCCCGTTGCGACCACAATCGCACCGCCGAAGTAGGTGGCCCCAGCAAGGTCTAGATTTCCATCGCCGTTAAAGTCTGCCGCAGTAAGTCCATGGACGTCGCCCACCGGGACGGCACTCTCGAGCGTGAAATTACCGTTCCCGTCACCTATAAATAAGTCGATGTGGTTGTCGGAATTGTAATAGCCTACCGCCAGGTCCAGATGCTGATCATTGTTAAAATCGCCTGCAAGAATCTCAGCGCCGCTGCCTCCTATCGGATAGCTGTTGATAGTAACGAATCGGCCCGTTCCGTCACCTTTGAGGATAAACACTTCCTGGGAACTGTAGGTCGAGATAGCCAGATCGGGAGCGGTATCTCCTGTAAACTCTCCGATGGCAACCGAGACGGGAAGGTCACCCGCGGGAAAGTTCATTGGCGGGGCGAATCCCCCCGCGCCATCTCCCAGGATGACTGAAACGTCGGAGGCTCCGCTGTTCACCGCGACCAGATCGAGGTTGCCGTCTCCGTTCACGTCTCCTGCTGCCAGGCCGAAGGGTGAGCCGTCCGCAGTCGCGCTAGCCGTTGTTTCGAACGCGCCCGTGCCATCATTGAAGAGAATCGTAATCGATGCACCACTCACGAGCGCGAGGTCAGGAGCGCCGTCCTTGTTGAAGTCGCCAACCACGACCTCAGAGTCATACCCGCCGTATGAATAACTCTGGGGCGGCGCGAAGCGCCCGTTACCCAGGCCGAGAAAGACCCAGACGTTGCCGCTGCCATCCGGCGCCGCGAAGTCCGGGTTCGAATCTCCGTTCAAGTCGGCTACAGCGACGTGTTGAACACCGGCATTCACAGGCAAGTATTCCTTGATAACAAAGGTGAACGCTCCAGCCGAACAGGTGTCGGCAGGCGCGAAGAAGCAGCCCAGTAATACGGCAAAAAGCAAATGCAGACGGATCGCCTGGGCACGGCCAAAGGGTTGTAAAGACCGACGGGAGTTTGGAACAAATGCGGATTTATTTCTGAGGGTTTTCATGCCGCGAGCATGAGTGGAAAGTGGTCGAGGAGTCAAGACAGGATTTAACCGCCAATGGACCCGCCTCCGCCAAGGCTATGGCGCGGCAGGCGCCAATAAACGCGATTGGGCGAAGTTTTTTCTGTTATCCGTGTCATCTGTGTAATCTGTGGTGTACCTGATGCGTGGCGCTAGCCGCACGGCACCGCGTCAGGAGACGCGGCCTACAACATTCGCGCCTATTAGCGTTTATTCGCGGTTGTTTTTTGATCAGCTCGTCGCCACCGGGATCAGCGATTTGACTCGACCTTGCCAGGTCTCTGGCTTCGCCCGTGCTCTGCACGTCTATGTCGCACCGTCCCCACGAGCTCCATTGCCTGGCCTGCCCCGCGGAACGCCGCGAGACATCCAAGGCTATATTGCTAAAGCTCCATTCAGCCACAATCGGTTTCGCTTCGATTCGCTCGAGAGATGACAACCGGGTGCTCTGAGCGATAGGTTGAAGGTTTATGGATTACGATCTCATCGTCATCGGTGGCGGACCGGCCGGGTACGTTGGCGCGATTCGCGCGGCGCAACTCGGGAAGCGTGTCGCTTGCGTGGAAAAAGAGCGGGCCGGCGGCACCTGCCTGAACTGGGGTTGCATCCCGACCAAGTCGCTGCTGCGCAATGCCGAGCTTTACCACCTAATGAAGCATCGCGCGGCCGATTTTGGGTTCAAGGTCGACGGGCTCTCCTTCGACTGGAGCAAAGTGATCAAGCGGTCGCGCGATGTCTCGGATAAGAATGCGGCCGGGATCGAGTTTTTGTTCAAGAAGAACAAGATTGATTACATCCGTGGTGAAGGGTCGCTCGATCAAGCGGGCGCAGTGACGGTGAAGCTCAACGACGGTAAAACCGAAACGCACCAGGCCGCGAACATCTTGATCTCGACCGGCGTCGTTCCGCGCGCGTTGCCCGCGTTTCCATTCAACCGTAAGACCGTGATTGGCAGCCGCGAAGCGATGATTCTCGAGCCGCAGCCGAAGAGCATGGTGATCATCGGGGCGGGGGCGATCGGGGTCGAGTTTGCCTATTTCTACAATGCCTTCGGAACCCAAGTGACGCTGATCGAAATGATGCCGAGCGTGCTCCCGATCGAAGACACCGAAGTGTCACAGACGTTGCAAAAAGCCCTAACGAAACAAGAAATTCGAATACTGACCGACACCAAAACTGCCAAAACAGAAACGACTAAGAAAGGCGTTCGCATTGTTCTGGAGGGGAAATCAGCCGAAACGATTGAAGCCGATGTTGCCTTAGTGGCTGTTGGCGTGGCGCCCCTTTTGCCTGACGGAAAGCTAAAGCTCGAACTGACTGACCGCGGCTATCTTAAGACCAATGATCGTTATCAAACAAATGTGAAGGGAATCTACGCTGCAGGAGACATTATCGGTCCTCCTTGGCTGGCGCACGTGGCGAGCTGGGAGGCGATCCAGGCGGTCGAAGGAATGTTTGGAAAGATTGAGCCGCGCAAGGTTCGCGAATTTCCTGGCTGCACCTATTGCCAGCCGCAGGTGGCGAGCATCGGCCTAACGGAACGGGCCGCGAAGGAATCCGGTCGAAAATTCCGGGTCGGCAAGTTTCCTTTTAGCGCCAGCGGCAAGGCTCGTGCCATCGGCGAGACCGACGGCTTTGTGAAGTTGATCATCGGCGAGCCGCACGGCGAGATTCTCGGTGCCCACATCATCGGACCGGAAGCAACGGAGATGATCGCCGAACTCGGCCTCGCGATGACGCTCGAGGCAACCTACGAGGAAATCGAGGCGACCATTCACGCGCACCCGACTCTCAGTGAATCAGTGCACGAGGCAGCGGGTCAAGCGTTCGGACACGCTATTCATATTTAGTTAGTCAGCGCTCTGGCAAACTGACAACCAAATCAGCTAGCTGCGGCTGCCGACAATCACAAGGACAATCCCGTCGGCGAAGGTCAGCAAAAACAGGCGCTGACTACTGCACTACCGTGAGCGTCAGATCGTTCCCGTCGCCGCCTTCGTAGTTACTTTTAAAAATATTACTCCGAACAGTGACCGTGGCTCCGTCAGCAAGATTATTAAACACGCCGCTGATCGGTGTCGCCGCAGTGTTATTAATCACCGTGAAGATTGTTCCAGCAGGAAGGACACTGGTGCCGAGGTCATTAAAAAGAATGGATGCACTCTGCACAGATATACCGCTGGCGGTGACCGTATCAGCAGCGATGGTTCTGCTATCCAATGTCACCTTGTAGGTAGCGTCGGCTTTCATCGTCAGTGCCCCTTGTATTGTAAGTGTTCCCGGCTTCACTCCGCTTTTGCCAGGGGCGAGGAACGCTCCCGCACCACTGCCTGTGCCAATGGTGGCCGCGCCGGCAATAATCCCTGCGCCGCCGAAAGTGCCAGCATTCACCTGCACGCTGCCACTGCCAGTCGCCGAACCCGCTCTATTGTTAGCTAAAAGGATCCCGCCCTCGATCGTAGTTGTGCCCGTGTAGCTACTTCCTTTGGTGAGGATCAACCTGCCAGTCCCGGTCTTGATAATCGATCCTCCAACGCCGCTCCCCACGCCGCCATCCTGAAGCACTCCTGAAAAGGTTGTATTAAGGTTGTTGCCACCTGTCTCGAGGACGCTACTGCCGAGAAAGACAGCACCATTTCCTTCAATTGATCCAATCGTAATAAAGGGGTGATCGCTGCGGTCACTGACATCAAGCAGGCCATTGCCGAAGAGTTCTATCCGTGCGGCTCCGCCACTTGTATTACTCCGGAACTGAATGTTGCCGCCAGCCGCGCCGTTTAGGCCACCGTTAGCGATTAGGGTTGCATTCCGAGCGTTTCCTCCGGGACCCGATGAAGGCGCGTTAAAAATTAAAAGTGCGCCCCCAGCACCGCTAACTGCTCCGCCGTTGACGGTAAAGATAGCCTCGCCCCCATCGGATTGCTCCTCAAAAGCCGCCGTTCCGCCGGTGGCGCCGCTAACCGTCGCACCGTTGAGCGCGAAGTTGCCGTTGGCCGCGCTTGCATAAACTTCAACGTAGCCTCCCGAAGCGCCGCTGACTGCTCCGGCTTCCACCGTAACCGTAGCATGATCGCAGTTCCAGAAGTCAATCAAGCCTCCTGAAACTGTAAAAATACCGTTGCCCGCGTTGGTGCCGGAATAAAAGAGAATATTACCATTATTCGCGAAGACGCCATTGCCGGCACTCGCAGTATCCATGAATTCGATATAGCCGTCGTTGTTAAAGATACCGTTCGCCGCGCTCGAGTTACCGTGGAAGGCGATACCGCCAGTGTTGATAAATGTGGCACTGCCGGCGTTGGATGTATCATTGAAAATAGTCTGACCAACCCAACCGCCGCCGACTTCGTTCACAATCGTCGCCGATCCGGCGGTAGCGTTGTTGAAAAATTGAGTGTAGGCGAAAAGGCCTACAACCGGATTACCATGGTTGGTGATGAAGGTGCCAGTTCCGGCTGATGCCGCGTTGGTGAAATGAATTTCGCCTGTTTTGAAACCATTGGAATTCGTGGCCAGGTTCTGAGTGATCCCAGAGTTATTGGTAATCCCCGCGCCGCTAATGGTTAAGACATTGACTTGATCGGAAGCTTTGGGCGCGATGGTGAACGCGCTTGCCCCGGGGTTAAACACAATTTCGCTTACCTCCGTGGCGGCCGAAAGCGAGAGGCTCGTTCGGCTGGAACTGCTGAAGGTGCCTATATCCGCAGGCCCATTAGGTATTGTCGCTGGCGTCCAGTTGGCGACTGTATTCCAGTCGCCGCTGGTCGGATTGAGGTTCCAGGTCGCGCTTCCGGCAAGCGCTTCGGTGACGCTCAGAAGGACGAGGGTGGGAAGGAGGAACACTTTCATCGCGAAATCGAATCGAAAAGTGGCTGTATTTGCAAGGTAATTCAGTGCGCTTTTGCGCTCGTTCTCAACCTGCGGTCCACCGACGGACGGACTCAAAGTGGCGAGCTTAGGAACGGGCTCGTCTTGGAAGCTCTGCTTCGCACCAGGAATTTATCAGTCCGTCGTTCCAAGCGCTGAAAGCGCGATTTATCCGCCGTTGAATCGAACTCAGATGAATCGCGTTCAGGGCTCCAGATTTCTGGGTATTCCCCAAGGCACTGGACACTTTCCCACGCTTAGGATGAGTGCAGTGCCTTTGGGTTATCAAATAGCAAGTTCAAAGCGTGCAGTCAGTACATGCGGGCAGGCCACGCGCCCGCCCCGCGACCACGTCAGAGCTGATGGTCGCTTAGGGGACGGGCTACTTCCGGCTGCCGACTATTACAAGGACGATCCCGCCGGCGAGTGCCAGACCCCCAAGGATCGGCGGAAACGGAACGCTGTGCGTTTCGGTATGCCCGATCTGCACCGGTCCGATGTCGACGTCTTTCTTGTGTTCCTTGAAACTAAACCCCCCGTAGGCCAACGCGATGATGCCTATGACGATGAGAACGATGCCGATAAACCCCGCCGGTTTCATGCTTCGCGCGTAACTAAACGCCGCGCCGGCCCGAGACGAGGTTGATGACCAGCACGACGATCGCAAGCACGAGCAGGATGTGAATGAACCCACCCAGGGTATAAGAGCTAACGAGTCCGAGCAGCCAGAGCACCAGCAGTATTACGAATATTGTCCACAACATAACATTCCTCCGGTTAAGGTTTTATTGCATTTCGTATCAAACCATTGCCGCGCGTGTATTTCGATTAAAATTTTTTTGTGGTCTGAAAAGACTCCCGGGCGTCATCCGCCTGTGGGTAAGGTTGTTGAAAAGGTGCGGAGCATGCTACAAACTGGCCAGCGCTGCCCGCACCTTCCAGGCATGCTGCGCAAGTCGGGTGCGCGCAGTTTCGAAATCGCAATCCTTGATCCGCATCACCAACCGCACGGCGCGGTCGCGCAACTTATCGTTGGTCGCGGCCAGATCGATCATCAGGTTGCCGTGCACGTGGCCGAGCCGCACCATTGCGCCCGTCGACAAGATATTGAGGGCGACCTTTGTGGCCGTGCCCGCCTTTAACCTGGTGGAACCGGCCAGCAGCTCTGCGCCGGTCGGGAGGTCGATGCGAAGATCAAATTCGGAAGTTCCGCCGGCAGCGTTGCCGGTCAGCAAGAGTGTGCGCGCGCCGCAATCCCGGGCTCGCCGCAACGCCCCAAGGACAAACGGCGCCCGGCCACTGGCAGAGATTCCGCAGACCACGTCCTTTGCCGTGACGCCGCGTTCGACGATCGCGAGCGCGCCGGCGATCGAATCATCCTCCGCGCCCTCAACACTCCGATGGAGTGCGTCGGCGCCGCCAGCGATGATTCCTTGCACGAGATTTGGCGCTGCGCCGAAGGTCGGCGGGATTTCACTGGCATCGAGCACCCCCAAACGCCCGCTCGTTCCCGCGCCGACATAGAAAAGTCGGCCATTATTTTTCAGCGCGGTCGCAATCAGCGCGACGCCTTCTGCCAAAGGCGCGGTTGCGGCACGCAGCGCGTCTTGTACAAACTTTTCCTCGGCTACAAAAAGATCGACGAACTCGCGTGGCGAAAGTTTTTCCAGCGCGAGCGATCGCTCATTGATTTGCTCGGTATCCGCCAAGGGAAGGTGGGGCGACGAACTGTCTGAACTTTCCTTTGGCGTAAGAGCAGCGGAAGTTCGCGAACGCGGGACGCATTCGCCAGCACCCGGGACGGGCGCGCTACCCGAGCGATCCGCGCACTGCGTTAGGGCGAGCCAGGCCGCGCCTAACGTCGAAGGTTTTTCCGCCACAAAGACGCTGGCGGTCGGCAGGATTTCCGCCAACCACCAACGATAGGCTGCGACATAAATGGAATGTCCATGGAAGAGTCCGCCCAACAATGCCACCGGCGGCTCGCGAAATTCCAATCGGTCCGCGACCGCACGGGTGTATTCGGCAAGGACACGCGCGCCGGAGCGCAGGATATCATTGACCTGTTCGTGGCCGGCTGCGCCCGCCGCGAAAACGACTGGCGCGAGGGTCGCGATTTCCATTTTGCCGGCGGTTTGTGCCCAACGAACGAGTTCATTCAAATCATTCAAGGCAAGCGCGCGCAAAACCTCCTGAGCGAGGTCGCTGCTGCGACGGTGCAAATCGTAATCGCGCAGCACGAAGCGCAATGTTTCTAGAGACAGATCATAGCCGCCTCCGGCATCCCCCAAGATATGACCCCAGCCACCGGCATAATCCACCTGACCCTGGCGCCGCCCGGTAACGGACGAACCGGTCCCGGCGTTGACCGCGATGCCGTCGCCATCGCCGAAAGCCGAAGCGAACCCGGATTCGCGATCACTCCCGGTCACAATCGTGGCTTGCGGCCAGACTTCGGCGCAGAGCTTCGTTAAACTCGCTCGGTCCGCCGTCGTGGCGCATCCGGCCAGAAAAACGCCGATCCGATCGACCGCGCCCGGCATTTCGCGCCAGATCTCAAGAATTCGTTCGCGACTCGTTAGGCGAAAATTTGTGGGCGCAAGGCGGCCTTCTTCGAGCAGTTGTAATTCGTCACCCTGCGATCTGAAAAGCATCCACGACGTTTTGGTGCCGCCTCCCTCGATGCCAAGGATTCTCTCTGTCACGCGCTCCATTCTCCGGAGAAGCTGGAGCCGGTTCTAAGGCGCGGCTACCGAAACTCTCCTTCTCGTCCTAGTCGGCGTCGTCATCGATCTCTCTCTTCCACTGTCAGACCGAGGACGAGGAGGAGGACGAGAACGATTGTCGTATCGGACCCGCAATTGCCGTTTGTTTACGGGTTTGTATGATCGCTCATGGCGGAAACTGAGGTGTCGGCTGCGAAGCGCATTGCAGCGCTGCGGACAGAGATCGAAGAACATAATCGGCGTTACTACGAAGAAGCGGCGCCCACGATTTCGGATCGCGAATACGATCGCCTTTATCGGGACCTGCTCGACCTCGAGGACCGTTTCCCGCAACTGACCACGCCGGAATCGCCCACTCGTCGTGTCGGTGGTGGGCCGCTCAAGGCATTTTCGCAGATCACACATCGCGTTGCGATGCTGAGCCTCGACAACACCTATTCGGAAGAAGAGGTGGCCGCTTTTTACCGGCGGATCGAGAAGCTTTTGCCTAACGAAAAGATTCCGTTCGTGATTGAGCCGAAGGTGGATGGCGTGGCCGTTTCTCTGCTCTACGAAAAGGGACGCCTCCAGTATGCGGCGACGCGCGGCGACGGCACGACCGGGGACGATATCACGCAAAATATCCGAACGATTCGCTCGGTCCCGAAAGAGCTGAAAGGCGACTCACCCCGGCTCTTCGAAGTCCGCGGTGAAGTCTTCATGACGAAGGAGGGCTTCGCCAAGCTCAATGCGGAACGGAGCGAAGCCGGGCTGCCTGTTTTCGCCAATCCGCGCAACTCCGCCGCCGGTTCGTTGAAGCAACTGGATCCCGCAATCACGGCAAAGCGTCCGTTAGGCGTGATTCTTTATGGGACAGGCGCGGTCGAGGGAATCGAGCTGACGCATCACTCGCAGCTCTTCGCCTTACTCAAGAAACTAGGCCTGCCTTGCAGCGAGCGGTGGTGGGAAGCGGAATCGCTCGACGGAATCTTGAAGGCGATTCGTGAATTGGAAAAGATCCGGCACGACTTTGTCTACGAAACGGATGGCGCAGTCGTGAAAGTCGATGCCTTCGCGCAACGGGAGAAACTTGGGTTCACCGCCAAATCCCCGCGCTGGGCCATCGCTTACAAATACGAGGCCGAACGGAAGGAGACAAAACTCGAGGACATCATCGTCCAGGTCGGACGTACTGGAATTCTCACACCGGTGGCCGCGCTCACCCCGGTGATTGTCAGCGGCAGTAATGTCTCGCGCGCAACCTTGCATAACGAAGACGAAATCAAACGGAAGGATATCCGGATCGGTGACACGGTGGTCATCGAAAAGGCAGGCGAAGTCATTCCAGCGGTGGTCGAAGTGGTGAAATCAAAAAGGCCAAGCAATGCGAAGCCGTTCGACTTTTTCGAGCACATCCGCGGGAAATGCCCGGTCTGCGGGAGCGAAGTGAAACGCGACCCGGAGTTTGTCGCGTGGCGTTGCCAGAATTTGTTGTGTCCGGCGCAAACGACGCGGCGTCTGGAATTTTTTGCCGCGCGCGGCGCGCTCGACATTGAAAGCGTAGGCGGAATCGTAGCCGACAAACTGGTGGAGCGCGGGCTCGTGCGCCAGCCACTCGACGTTTTCGAACTCACCACCCAGCAACTGGCCGCGCTTAATCTTGGGACGGACGAAGCTCCGCGTGTTTTTGGTGAAAAGAACGCGACCAAGGCGGTGCAGGCGATCGAGAAGGCGAAGACGGCGCTGCTTTCGCGCTGGCTTTTTGCACTTGCCATCCCCGATGTCGGGAAAACTACCGCCGCGCAACTCGCGGCGTTTCATTCAACAATCGAAGATGTCGCGGAATCGCAGATAATGCGCGACGTGCGCGATTATCATCAAACGTTGGAAGAAATGAAAAAGGCGCGCAAAGAAAAATCAACGCGCGCCGACAGGTTGAAGGAACGCGTCGAAGATATCAGTGCGCGATTGCTTGAGTCCGGATTCGCGGAAAAATCGAAGGCAAAGAACGAAAAGGAATTTGGGATCGTGACCGAGGTCGGACCGGTGGTTGCAGAAAGCGTCCTCGATTTTTTTGAGTCCGACACCGGACGCACGACGCTGCGCCGGATGAAACAGCTCGGCATCCGGCCGAAGAGCGAAAAGATTTCTCGGGAGAAGGCAGCGCAATTGCCGCTCGCGGGAAAAACATTTGTTTTAACTGGAACCTTGCCTTCGATGAGCCGCGAAGAAGCGAGCGCAAGAATTGAAGCACTCGGCGGACACGTTAGCGGAAGCGTCAGCAAGAAGACTAGCTACGTCCTCGCTGGTGAGTCGGCGGGTAGTAAACTCGATCGAGCTTCAGAATTAGGTGTTGCAATTATCGACGAGGAGAAGTTCCTCAAAATCCTTGGAAAATGAGCAGGGTTCAATCTAGAGGCTTCTCGCCTGAGTAGCCTCTTAACTGTTCGCCCTTTTTCTCGAGCGAACTCACGTTTCGCAATGACGAGTAGGAATGATATACGTGAATCACGTATATCATATCGAAGCTCGTCTGGGTTCCAGACGTCAGTCTCAAGCGATGATCGCGGAAGCCAGTCCCGACGTTACTCGGCGGGCGTGTCGAGGCGCAGCGGCACCGCGGATTGCTTGCCCGAGCCCAACGCCATTGTTCCCGGCTCAGTCGAGCCAGCCTGAACGGTAAACGTCAGCTTTTCCTTGCCCCGCATGACCGTGATTGGGACGGGGTCGCCAGCGGTAATAAAGAACGAGGCGTCGATCACGTCGTCGGATTGGCGCACCTGTTTATTGCCCACCTGAAGGAGAATGTCGCCCTTTTGCAGTCCCGAGTCGGCGGCCGGAGTGCCCTCACGGATTTGGGTCATTTCTGCGGTCGAACCTTCGACGGCATTTTCGGCCTCCTGCACATCAATCCCGATCCAGCCGTGGCGCGCGTCGCCGAAGCGAATGTAATCGCGACGAATCTTTTCTGCGGCATCGATCGGCAACGCGTAGCAAGCGTTACCGCTGTCCACGCTGCTGACGAGAATCCCGACAACCTGGCCCTGGAAATTGAGTAGCGGCGCGCCTGCTTCACCGCGTTGCGTAGGCAAATTGACTCGCAAATGCGTGGTGGAAAAATAGCGACCGAGAAATTTTCTATCGAAGCCGGCGATCATTCCGAAGCTGGGCGATTGCGGAAGATCGAGCGGATACCCGATTGCGACGACCGGAGTGGCCAGGCCCAGCTCGGAAGATTTTCCGATGGGTAGAAAGGGCGTGGCTGCGTCTACCTTCAAAAGCGCAACGCCGCTGCGCAAATCGGCGACCAACTGGGTGGCGTGGTATTTCTTCCCCTCGAATTGAATCGTGAAATTATCGGCCTCTCCGCCAACTGAGTACGAAGTATAAATCGTGCCGGCCGGATCGATGAAAAAGCCGGTGCCGGAAAGCTCGCTGTGTTCGTCGACCGCGTGAATCTTAACGACCGCCCGGCCACAGCGCTCGAAGATGGACTTTACCTCGCGACTGATTGCGCCGGCCGTATCCTCCTGGGCGTAGAGAACAGGACCGACCAGACTAACGATCGCGCCGAGAACTACGACAAGTCCGCGAAAACCTGATGAGATCAGAGCGCTACTAGAACTTGAATGACGGCTCATAACTCACGGGCAACCGGTCGAGCACATAGCGCGGCGGGGTCGCAGCTCGGTGAGTGTAGGGGCTTTCATTCATCTGACGAGAGAGATCAGGCCCGAGCCTGCGGATGGAGAGAGGCGAGCGCAGTGTAAAATTATCTGCCACCCGCTCAGCCGGCATTTGGTCGATGACACTTTGTTGAGGCACAAGAGCGCCGGTATTCGTCGTCGCGATTTCGGGAGCCTGCGGTGCCTGGTAGACCTTCAGTGACAAAACTGCCGCGCAGATCAGTGCGGCCGCAACTGCCGCAGGGTAGGAGGTCAGCGAAGGAATGTTAAGGCGGAAGAGAGAATCGGAGAGCCGATGCCAAAGAACGCTCCAGACCGGTTGACGGAGCAGTTCGTCACGTTGGCGGCGATGAAATTCGTGGAGGAAATTTTCGAAGTAACCGGGAGGGGGTTGTTCAAACCTTTTCAGCCGAAGCAATTTTCCGATTTCGTTTTCGTCGAAGTTTTCCATGCGGCAGCGAGTCCTAACCAACGGGGTTTTTGCGGAATTCGTCTAGGTAAGTTTGCAGTTGGCGATTCGCGTAGAAGAGCCTTGATCGCACAGTTCCTTCGGAAACGCCAAGGATTTTGCTGATTTCTGCGTGTGGCATCCCTTGAATATGAAACATCGTGACGACGGCCCTGTGTTCATCAGACAGTTTCATCATCGCCTCGTTCAATCTTCTCTGGAGCTCACCGAGGTCCGCTTCCCGGACCGGACTGGTGGTCGAGGTCAGCTCGATGAATTCCTTGTCGTTCTGAATGGAGGCGTCGATGTCGTCAAGACTGAGATTGTACCGGCGACCGCGCTTTTTCAGGAAATTGAGGGTCATATTGACCGCAATGGTGTGGATCCAGGTGTAGAACGAGGATTTGCCACGGAAACCCTTGATCGCGCGATAGGCCTTGGCGAAGACATCCTGAAGCATGTCGTTCGTGTCCTCGTGGTTCGAGGTCATGTTGTAGATGAGGCCGTAAAGCCGTGGGGAATACTTCACGACGAGGTCATCAAAGGCGGTGGCGTCCCCCGCCTGGGCACGCGAGACGAGCGCTTGGTCTTCGTCGGTTCGCGGTTGATCCATCGCCTCCCGGCTACGTTTAGCACGCGTCGGTGCGCCCGACGATAACAAATCGGTAAGACGGCGTGGAGCTGGTAGGGCGACAGCCGGAATCATTAGCGACGGTCGCGGACAGAAAGGAGCCAGAGCAGGTTGCCAAGGGTGGCGATAAACGCGGCCACGTAGGTCCAGGCGGCGGCGTTCAGGACTTTATTCACACCGACGGCTTCTTCGCCCGGCTGAATGATGCCCATTTGCTGCACGATGATCTTCGCGCGCCGCGAGGCGTCAAACTCGACCGGCAAAGTGATTAGCTGAAACAGGAGCAGCGCCAGATAGCAATAGATGCCGACCGTGATCAGTCCCGTGATGTGGAAAAAGAGACCGCCCAGAATCGCAAAAGGCAGGATGCGCGAAGCGACCCCTGTGAGCGGGACAACAGCCATTCGCGCTTTGAGTGGCGCGTAGGCGGCCGCATGCTGAATCGCGTGTCCGGTTTCGTGCGCCGCGATGCCAAGGGCGGCTACTGACGGAGTGTTGTAGACGTTGCTGGAAAGGCAGAGCCTTTTTTGCGTCGGATCGTAGTGGTCACCGAGGTAATCGTTGATCTCCAAAACCTGAACGTCGTTAATGTTGGCCGCCTGCAGAATTTCACGAGCTGCTTCCGCTCCGGTGATGTTAGAGCTGGCGCGGACTGCGCCCCACTTTTTGAAAGCGCCTGAGACGCGGAACTGCGCCCACAAACCGATGAGGAGCGGTATGCCGATCAGGATAAGGTAATTTTGCATTCCAGAACCGTAAGCTGAATACATGCGTTGATAAAGTTAGTCGTCGTATTAGACGCCCGAGCGTGCCGTGCGTTCATTTCGAAAGGCCACGGCTATGGTAACGCTATGAGGGCAAATGACTTAATGACTAATGAGCAAGGATGAAGGAATGACGAATACCGAGTGATCGAATCTAGCCTTCGTCATTCGACATTGATTCATCATTCATCATTGGAATTCGTCATTTGTCCTCGTCTACAACTCCAACTGATTCGGAAGCTTCGAAAGCATGCGAATCCCGGTCTTTGTAATCGCGACGACATCTTCGGTTCGCACTCCTCCGAGGCCGGGATAATACAATCCGGGTTCCACGGTCAAAACCTGGCCGACTTTGAAAATCGTTTTCTGGAAACGCGGAAACTCGTGGATTTCCAGACCGAGCCCGTGGCCGGTGCCGTGGAAAAATCCCGTCTGCCGGCCATTTTTGACTTCGGTTGGATAGCCCTGATCGGTGAAAAACTTTTTCACTTCCAAGTGAAGCTTCAGGCCATCGACTCCCGGCTTCATTTTCTTTAGCGCCAGCGCCTGACCTTCATTGACCGTGTCCCAGAGACGCCGCTGTGCTTCGCTCGCGCGACCGCGCACGACTGTTCTCGTCAGGTCGCCGAAATATCCGGTGCCTGCGGCGCGGGGGAAGATATCCAGGATGATAAGGCTGTTTGCCTTCAACGGACCGTGCCCGCGCTCATGCGGATCACAGGCCTGATCCCCTCCAGCGACGATTGTGTTGGCGGGCAAGCCTCCCGCGCGCAGGACAGCAGTGTCGATCTCAGCGCGCAATAGTTCCGAGGTCAGAACCGAGCCTGACCATTCCAATTTGTTTCCCTTGCCCGGCTTTGCTTGCTTGAGGACCTCGATGCCGCGCGCCATTCCGGCTTCGGTGATCTCGAGCGCTTTGCGCATCTGGCGCAACTCCGCTTCCGTCTTCGCTTCGCGTTCCGGCCAGAAAAGGCCGTTCGTAGGTTCCAGCCGAATTTTCTTCGATTCAATCTCCCGCGCGAAACCAAGCGGAAAATTTGCCGGAACCAGCGCGGAGCGAACTTTTCTTTTCATCAAAAAATGCGCGAGGACTTTCTCGTAGGCTGGCGCCTTGGCACTCGTCCCCTGCACTTCTTTTTCAAAAGTGCTGTAGGGCAAGATCTCGTCTGCTTTCGCCTGTTTGCGGCCGCGATCAATTTCAAGATCGCTCAAAACCAACGTTCTCTTGCCGTTTTGTTCGAGAAAAATAAAGGGATCGGGCGCGAAAAACTGCGTTGCGTAAAGCAGGTCGGCGTCGATTTCACTCGTCGCAACGATCAAGCGGGTTTTGTCTTTTTTGGCAGCTTTTTTCATAATTCGTTAGGCGGTGATTTCTGTCATTCTGAGCTCCGCTCAGGATGACAAATGCAAGAGCGACTGATTACGCTAATTTCTTCGCACTTCCAGTTCGCGGCGCAATATCCAAAGCAGGAGGCCGAGAAGGAGAACGCTGGATCCGATCAGAACCGCAGTGTTGTAGGTGAAAACGCTGAAGGTCGCTCCGAAATAGCGCTTCTGTTCGCCGAAGAAAACATTCGGTTTTCCGCCGCGCCGATAATCGTTTTGTTCCATCTCGGCGTTCGAGATCAGATCCGAGACCTTTTGGTTTACGAAAAGTTGCTCGGCTGTGACCGGTCCCTCGGCATTTTCAAAGGCAGCACGTCGGAAAGGCTTCTTTCCGCTCAGCACGCGATCAATAATGGCCAGGTATTGTTTGAGGTCGCGTGGCGTTTTTGCTTCGAGCCCGGAAAGGATCGCGAGCGTTTCCTTGAGGTCGTCGAGGCGCTTGGAGTCACCGGGGTTTGATTCGTGCCGGGCGACGATCGCATCGATCTGCCGCTGCGCTTCGTTCTGGCGTTTGGTGAGCGGATTCAGTTTCGCCTGGGCCACCACCAGTTCTTCATAAGACCAGCGCATCGCGACGAATTCGCAGATGAACGGGACCTGCAAGCGGCTGTCCATTTTTCCTTTTTCGTCCGTGTCAGGATGCTCATGGAACCAGCGGCTGAGAGCGTAAACGAAATCGAGGTTGCGGTTCATGTCCTGATACTTGATGAGCGCACCGCCCATCACGATCTGTGGGATCAGGACAAATGGGACGATGTTGGCGGCCGTTTTGGGATCGGCCACGAGGGCGGAGACGACCAAGCCTAACGACACCCCGCTCATGGCGGTCATGAAAACGATCGCGAGATCGGGCCAGAACATTCCCCGGATCCCGAGGATGAAATTTCCGATCAGAACAAAAAGAACGCACTGGACGAGGGCGAACACGCCTAACGAAACCGTTTTGGCGAAAACGTAATAGCTGAGGCGAACATTCAGGTTTCGTTCCCGTTGCAGGACAGCGCGATCGCGAATGATGTCGTCGGCACTATTCGTTAGGCCGAGAAACATGGCCACGATCAGGGTAAGGAAAAGGAATGTGGGGATGTGATAGGCCGAGGCGAAATCGTACTGGCCGGTGTCCGAGTAGCGCAGGATCAGACCGATGAAGAGGGCGAGCAAGGGAGCGAAACCGATCGTCACGATGAGGTTGCCGCGGTTGCGCAATTTACTGAGAAACGCGCGACGCAGCAGCGTGCGAAGTTGCGTCCATTCATCCTGCCAGCGAATCGGTTCGCGCCTCTTGTTCGCCAGGAGCGGCGGCACCGGCGCGGCCGGTTCGTGGCGTAAAGGCACTTGCTTAACATCCTGGATCAGCCGGAAGGCCTCGTATTTGTCGCGCCAGAATTCAGGGGAATAACGGCGGGCCGGCATGAGCTGGCCACGGTTGTTTTCCTCGTAGATGATGTCGCCGCTCAGATCGCGCAGCGGCGTCTCGAGCACGTCAAAAATGAATTCCGGACGAGTCGTCCCGCAGGATGGACAGGCGCCCAGGTCGGCGCCGAATTGATGCTGATGTTCCGCTTCGGCGAAATAGCGAAGCATGTCTGTCGGAGTGCCGAAGAAAACGAGGCGACCGCCTTTATCGAGCAGGATCGCCTTGTGAAACATCTGAAAAATTTTCGAGCTCGGCTGGTGAATCGTGACGACAATGATCTTGTTGTGCGCCATCCCGCGGATGATTTCGATCACGTGCTCGGAATCTTTCGAGGAGAGGCCGGAGGTCGGCTCGTCGAAGAGGTAAATGTCGGCCGTGCCGATCATGTCGAGGCCGATGTTGAGGCGTTTTCTTTCGCCACCGCTAAGGGTTTTCTTGACCGAACTGCCGACGATGCTGTCGCGCCGTTCGCTCAGGCCGAGCTCGATCAGTTTTCCTTCGAGCCGACGGGTGCGATCACGGGCCGAGAGGTGAGGGGACCGGATGGCAGCCGCGAACTGGAGATTCTCACCAATTGTAAGGTGCTCGTCGAACGCGTCATCCTGAGGGATGTAGCTGACGTAACGTTTAAGCGTATCGAGGTTCGGATATAGGGTCTGACCGTTGAACAAAACGTCACCGCCAGTCGGTTGCATCTGCCCGCCGAGGACGCGCATGAGCGTGCTTTTGCCCGAGCCGCTCGCGCCCATCACGCAAACCATCTCGCCGCGATTGAGGGAAAAGCTGATGCCGTCGAGCGCGATGTCGCTGTTGCCGAAGCGATGGTTGACGTCGATCACTTCGAGGCTGCGAATGATGTTGCGTTCTTCCTCGATGATCCGCTCGGAAAAGTCACAGCGCAGGAATTGCCCAACATCAATCCGAATGGTGTCGCCGTCCGCCAAAGGCGCGGTCCCCCGGACCGCATTGTCGCCAACCATGATCGGTCGATCTGCTTCCAAAACCTCGAGAACCCCGACTCGTTTGTCGTAGTCGCAGGAAATTTTCAATAGAACGTCGCCCGCAGTACCCGGCGAAAGCAGGATGTCATCCGCTTCGAGCAAGCTCGGGTTATTTGAGACGAGATACTCTGACTTCGAAGCCTTGAGTTGGAACCGGCCACCCAGTGCGCGAGCCCTCCGGCGCAAATCGGACAGATCCAACTCGGTGTCGTTATGAAAAATGATGCGGTCATCCAAAGACGCCTCGACCTCGGTCCTCGCCTTCAGTTTGACGTCGTTGAGCTTGGCTCGCACGTCGCGCAGAGCTTTCACCCGAACCTTGAGCCCGAAGGTCACTTCGAGAGCACTTTCACGCGTCCGCGAGCGCTCCAGTTCCACTTCGTCGGAATCCTTGTTCACCCGCACGAAGATCTGCGGGAGAGAAACATTTTTCTTGGCGTTGAAATAGGTGGCAAGGTCCTGGTAGGAGGAAACGGAATCGCCGATTAGAATTCGTTGCCCGGGATAGATCCGGCAAAATCCACCGCGCCCGAGGGGCCGACCCCGGACTGAAACTGCCTGACTGCTATAATTCTTAAGCAGGATCAGATCATGATAACGAAAGGCGAGGAGACGATCGTTACCGCTCAGACTCTTGAGGACGATGTCGGCTTTGCCGTTGCCATCGAAGGAAATCGCTTCGAGCGGCGACGCGCCGCGTTGATAGACCTCCTGGTCAGCGTCCTCTGATGCATTCAGTTGGTAGACGATATCGATCGCTTGCGCGGCCATCCCCAACTGCGACATGAACGAATAGAAGGCGACGACCTGTTCCTGTTTCAGCCCGGCCTGGGAAATCAAATCGTAAAGCTGGACGCCGAGCATGATCTTGCGGTCGGTGCTTAACGAAGCAGCCAGCTTTTGCGCCATTGCCGAGAGATCCTGCTGTTCGTAAAGCGCCTGCCTAAAGAGCATCCGCAGCTCCGAGTAGACGGCCTGCGGGTAATCGTAGCGGAGAAAACCCAGGCTGGAGTCAATTTCCTCCTCGAGGAGAACGCCGTCGGCTTTGGAGAAGCTCGCCAGCACCTGGATGAGGAGCGGGAGGAGATTCGGCGCCTCTGCCACGCTGCGTGGTTTGCGCATGGCGCGTCGCATCCAAAGTCGACCCCGACGCCGCAACCGCCAGGCGAGCGGAGTTACGCGCTGGACGGCACGATCGATTTTATCTGCGAAGGTGGAGGCCGTTTCCGACATGAAGTTATTTCGACAAAGCTAAGTCCGGGCCGCTCCCGGTGCAATGTGGCGGCCCGGGTCCTGCTCTTTTGCATTGGCGTAGGCTTCATGATATTTTTGCCTCTCGCGCCCAGTCAGTGCAATCTCTCTTATGGCTCAGCCTGATCGAAACTCCCCAAAAGATAAGCGAGGCAGTGACCCCAACTTCAATTGGCGGGGCGTCATCCTTTTCGCAATCGCCTTTGCACTGATCGGGCTTGCGATCCTGTTCCGGGGCGGCGGTGCTTATGGCACTGAGGAGGACGTGCCATACAATCGCTTCCTCGAACTGCTCGAACACAAGCAGGTCGTCAACGACCCGAAATACCCATTGCGCCTGGTGGTCGAGGAGGGCCGTCCGACCCAAACCATCCGGGGCGCGTATACCCGGGCGGGCGTCGGGAAGGAGCCGGCACAGCAGGTGCCATTTCGGACGACGATTTACCTGAATTTCACCACGGATCTGCAGGAGAAACTAGCGGCGGCCAATGTGCCGATCGCCATTCGGACGGAGTCCAACGTCATTGCCCAGGCGGTCATCGGCTTCGTGCCGATAGCGCTCTTTCTACTCATTCTTTATTTTCTTTTCCGTCAGCAAATTCGGATGGCTGGCAAGGGCGCCCTCAATTTCGGGAAATCGAAAGCGCGCATGTTGGCGCGGGACAAGAACAAGATCACGTTTAAGGACGTCGCCGGGGTCGAGGAGGCGAAGGATGAAGTTCAGGAACTGGTCGAGTTCTTGCGCGACCCGAAAAAGTTCCAGAAACTCGGCGGCCGCATCCCGAAAGGCGTGCTCCTCGTGGGTCCTCCGGGCACCGGCAAGACCCTGCTCGCCCGCGCCATTGCCGGTGAAGCGGACGTGCCGTTCTTCTCGATTAGCGGCTCGGATTTTGTCGAAATGTTTGTGGGTGTCGGCGCGAGCCGGGTTCGCGACATGTTTGAGCAGGGCAAGAAATCGGCCCCGTGCATTATCTTCATTGACGAAATCGATGCAGTCGGACGCCATCGCGGTCACGGCGTTGGTGGCGGTCACGATGAGCGCGAGCAGACGTTAAATGCGCTGCTGGTCGAGATGGATGGTTTTGATACCCAGGAAGGCGTCATTATCATCGCTGCGACCAATCGACCGGACGTCCTCGATCCGGCCTTGCTGCGTCCCGGTCGTTTCGATCGGCAAATTACCGTCAATCTGCCCGACGTGAAGGGCCGCGAAGAAATTCTGCGCGTCCATTCGAAAAAAGTTAAACTCGCCGAAGGCGTCGAACTCGCGGTGGTGGCGCGCGGCACGCCCGGCTACTCGGGTGCGGAGCTGGCCAACGTCATCAACGAGGCTGCCCTCCTCGCAGCGCGTCGCGGCTTAAAGGGAATTACCTTGTCCGAGTTGGAAGAAGCCCGCGACAAAGTGCGCTGGGGCAAAGAACGCCGCAGTCTTGCGCTGAGCGAGAAAGAGAAGACCAACACGGCATATCACGAAGCCGGCCATGCGCTTCTGCTCGAGCTTCTTGAAAATACCGAGCCGCTCCACAAGGTGACGATCATTCCGCGCGGACCGTCGTTAGGCTCAACGATGTGGCTTCCAATCGAGGACAAATACACCCAGCGCCGCAATGAATTGCTCGACGATCTGGTGGTGAGCATGGGCGGCCGAGTCGCAGAAGAAATTGTCTTCGGCGACGTAACCAGCGGCGCGCGGGGCGACATTCAGATGGCGACGCGGCTTGCGCGCAAGATGGTTTGCGAGTGGGGCATGAGCGACAAGATGGGGATGGTCGAGTACGGCGAACACGAGGATTACGTCTTTCTCGGTCGCGATATCTCGCGCGCTCGTGATTACAGCGAGGCCACGGCCGAGCAGATCGATTCGGAAGTGCGCAAGCTGGTCGATGACGCCTACGCGCGGGCCAAGGAGATCCTCGTTAATAATCGAGAAAAACTCGAAGTCATCGCGAAAGCGCTGCTCGAGTATGAGACGCTTGATGGCGCTCAAATCAGGGAAATAATCGAGCACGGTCGCCTGATCAATCCACCCCCCGGGCCGCCCGCGGCTGGGCCAAAGCTTGGACCGGAGAAGCCGCCCAAGCAAGTTGTGGTCGCGCCGGATGTGACGCCGCCCTTACCCGGCGGACTAAGCGGCGCACCGGCGTAACGCTTTTCGCGTTATTCGCGCGGGCTCACTCTTGGAGCCGATTCGGATTCATTTCTGCGAATCTGGCGTCCCGGTTAATTCTTCGTCCTCTGTCTGCGACTGGCCGTTGTGTGGCGCTTCGAATTCTCGTTTTTTCCAGGACTCGTGGCGGGCCCGCTCGGTCGAGGTGGTCATGAGCTTAATCAAAAGGGTGGATCGACTTTTGATCTCCACTTCATCGCCAGAGACGCAGCCGATTGGCGAGCAAAATCCTTCGGGCGAAGAGGTGTCGAGCACCACTTCCCACTTCACTCGTTCCTGCCCCGGAAGAACGAACGCCAATGGTTCGTGATGTGCGTTGATTAGAAGGAGAAAGGTATCGTCGCGAATCGGCCCGCCTTCAAAGCTCTGCACGTCGATTGTGTCGCCACTGAGAAGCATCCCGACGCAGCGAACAAATGGCGAGTTCCATTCCTCATTCGTCATCTCGCCGCCGCCGGGATTGAACCACATCACATCGCGAATCTCTGACCCGCGAATCCGGCGGCCTTGGAAGAATTTGGGGCGCCGAAACACTGGGTGTTCGCGTCGAAATCGAATCAGGTTTTTCGTAAACTCCAGGAGCGCCTTTTGTTCTTCTTCGAGATTCCAGTTGAGCCAGCTAATCTCGTTGTCCTGGCAGTAGGCATTGTTGTTGCCTTTTTGCGTGCGCGCCCATTCGTCGCCCGCTGTGATCATCGGGACGCCTTGGGAAAGGAGGAGCGTGGTAAGGAAATTCCGCCGCTGCTGCCGGCGAACTTGGTTGATCTCCGGGTTATCCGTCGGGCCTTCGACGCCATGGTTCCAGGAATGATTGTTGTTGTCCCCGTCGCGATTTCCCTCGCCGTTCGCCTCGTTGTGCTTGTCATTATAACTGATGAGATCGTTCAAGGTGAATCCGTCGTGCGCCGTGACGAAGTTGACGCTGGCATAGGGGCGGCGCCCGTTGTGTTGGTAGAGATCCGGGCTTCCCGTTAGGCGATAGGCGAGTTCGCCAATCCTGCCTTCGTCGCCCTTCCAAAAACTGCGCACGGTATCGCGATATTTTCCATTCCACTCCGCCCAGAGGATCGGGAAGTTGCCCACCTGATACCCGCCTTCACCGACGTCCCACGGTTCGGCAATGAGCTTCACCTGAGAGATTACCGGATCCTGATGGATGATCTCGAAGAATGGGTGAAGCTTGTTCACGCCATTCGCGTCCCGGGCCAGCGTGGAGGCGAGGTCGAAGCGAAAACCATCAACGTGCATGTCGTTCACCCAGTAACGCAGACTGTCCATCACCAGTTGCAGCGTGCGCGGATGAAGCAGATTGAAGGTGTTGCCGGTGCCGGTGAAATCCAGATAGAAACGCGGATCCTCCGGGTGGAGGCGGTAATAGGCCTGGTTGTCTATTCCGCGGAAGCTGAGGGTCGGCCCGAGATGGTTGCCTTCCGCGGTGTGATTGTAAACGACATCGAGAATCACTTCGATCCCGGCGGCGTGGAGATTGCGCACCATCCCTTTAAATTCCTTCACCTGCTCGCCCCTCACGCCGCTGGAGGAATATTTACACTCCGGGGCAAAATAGCCGATCGAGTTGTAGCCCCAATAATTCGTTAGGCCGCGATCGACCAGGGCCTGGTCATTGATATGCGCGTGGACAGGCAGAAGCTCGACCGCGGTGACGCCGAGGTCCCGCAAATATTCGATCGAAGCGGCGCTGCCCACACCAGCGTAAGTGCCTCGGATTTCTTCAGGGACCTTTTCATTCAATTTGGTGAACCCTTTGACGTGCATCTCGTAGATGATCGACGAATGCAGCGGCGTGCGCGGCGGCCTGTCGTCGCCCCAATCGAACGAGTTATCGATCACCACCGCCTTCGGCATTCCCCAGGCGTCATCGCGAAAATCGCGCGTTAAATCCTCCGAGTCGCCTCCGACGACGTACCCCGACATTTCGTCGGCCCAATTCACCTGGCCGGCAATCGCCTTGGCGTAGGGGTCGATGAGCAATTTTGCACTGTTGAAGCGAAGTCCGAGTTTCGGTTCGTACGGACCGGAAACGCGGTAGCCGTAAAGTTGTCCGGGGCGCAGATCGGGCATGAAAATGTGCCAGACTTGATCGGTGTGCTCGGTCACTGGGATGCGGACCCTTTCCTGACGGTCGTCGAGGTTATCGAAGAGACAGAGGTCGACCGAGGTCGCGGTCTCGGAAAAGAGGGCAAAATTCACACCGTTGCCCAGCCAGGTCGCGCCGAGAGGATAAGGATAGCCGAGCCAGGTTCTGACTTGAGTCATAAAGTGGGGAGTTTTATCCCACTGAGAATCGCGGCATGCAAGAGAAGGAAAATTCTC
>Ga0207697_10000399_pt1 | contig 24464 bp, 20 predicted proteins | sample KBSSwiS5withPhiX_FD_184293 | JGI IMG/M metagenome (GOLD analysis project Ga0207697, IMG submission 184293) | Switchgrass rhizosphere microbial communities from Kellogg Biological Station, Michigan, USA, with PhiX - S5 (SPAdes) (version 2) | ecosystem: Host-associated > Plants > Roots >... | reverse complement strand
CATGGGCTCGTGCACAGCGGGCGGCGCGTACGTTCCGGCGATGTGCGACGAATCGATCATCGTTCGCGGCCAGGGAACGATCTTCCTCGCCGGACCGCCGCTCGTGAAGGCGGCAACGGGCGAGATCGTCACGGCGGAAGAGCTCGGCGGCGCCGACGTGCATACGCGCATCTCCGGGGTTGCCGACCATTACGCGCAGAACGACCACCACGCGCTCGCGATCGCGCGGCGCATCGTCGGCAATCTCAATACGCGCAAGACGGCCGCGCTGGACCTCTCGGAACCGGTTGCGCCGCGCTACGCTGCCGAGGAAATCTACGGCGTGATCAACGCGGACATCCGCAAGCCGTACGACGTGCGCGAGGTGATCGCTCGCGTTGTCGACGACTCGAATCTCGACGAGTTCAAGGCCCGGTACGGAACCACGCTCGTCACGGGTTTCGCGCGGATCTGGGGATATCCGGTCGGCATCATCGCCAACAACGGTGTCCTCTATTCGGAATCGGCGCTGAAGGGCGCGCATTTCATCGAGCTCTGCGCACAGCGCGGCATTCCGCTTGTGTTCCTGCAGAACATCACCGGTTTCATGGTCGGCAAGAAATACGAGGCGGGCGGCATTGCCCGCGACGGCGCGAAGATGGTAACGGCCGTTTCGTGTGCGCAGGTGCCGAAGTTCACGATGATCATCGGCGGCAGCTACGGCGCCGGCAACTACGGGATGTGCGGACGCGCGTTCAATCCGCGCTTCCTGTGGATGTGGCCCAATGCGCGGATATCGGTGATGGGCGGCGAGCAGGCGGCGACCGTGCTCGCGACCGTCCGCCGCGACGGCGTCGAAGCACGCGGCGACTCGTGGAGCGCCGAAGACGAAGAAGCGTTCAAGGCGCGGATCCGCACGCAGTACGAGCGCGAAGGCCATCCCTATTTCGCGAGCGCTCGCCTCTGGGACGATGGCGTCATCGACCCGGCGGATACGCGGCGCACGCTTGCGATGGCGATTTCGGCGTCGCTCAACCAGCCCATCGAGCCCACGCGATTCGGCGTGTTCCGCATGTGATGACCGTTCACGACACGCCGGAGCGGACGCTCCTGCGCGACCAGGTCACCCGCTTCGTCGCGCACGACGTCGAGCCCTACGGCGATGCGTGGGAGCGCGAAGGCTGCGTGCCGCGCGGTGTGCTGCGCCGGATGGGCGAGCTTGGCTGGCTCGGCCTGATGGTGCCCGACGCGTACGGCGGTGCGGATCTCGACGCGCTGACCAATTTCGCGTTCGCCGAGGCGTTGTCGCAGTCGACGTACGGCGGCTTCATCGTCACCGTGCTGGTGCATACGGACATGGCATCGCCGCATCTCGTCAACGCGGGCACCGACGAGCAGAAGTCGCGTTGGCTGCCGGGGATCATCAGCGGCGCCACGCTGACGGCGGTTGCCGTGACCGAGGCGGGCGCCGGCTCCGACGTTGCAGGCGTTCGCACGACGGCACGCCGTGACGGCGATTCGTTCGTGCTCGATGGCAGCAAGCTGTTCATCACCAACGGCGTGAACGCGGACCTCTATTTCGTGGCGGCACGCACGGCGCCGCTGGAGACGAGGTCGCGCGGCGTGTCGGTGTTCATCGTCGAGAAGGGCACGCCGGGATTTCGCGTCGGACAGGTGCTCGACAAGGCGGGCTGGCGCTCGTCGGATACGGCCGAGCTCGTGTTCGAGGGCTGCCGGATTCCCGCAACGCAAATGCTCGGAGCCGAGAATCACGGGTTTCGCGCGCTGATGCAGAACTTCCAGCGCGAGCGTCTCGCATTGGCGGCGATGGCGATCGGCAACGCGCAACGGTCGCTGGCCGCGGCACTCGAGCACGTGCGCGAGCGTCGCGCGTTCGGCGGCGTGCTCTGGGACCGCGAGGCGATCCGGCAGAAGCTCGCCAGCCTCGACGCGCGCCGGCAGGCGGTGCGCGCGTTTGCGTGGCACTGCGCATGGCTCGTCGCGCACGGTCACGACGGCGTGTGCGAGATCTCGCAGCTGAAGGCGCTGGCCGGCGAGCTCGCCAACGACGTCGCCTACGGGTGCCAGCAGTGCTTCGGCGGGATGGGCTATATTCGCGAGACGGCCATCGAACGGCTGTGGCGCGACGCGCGCATCCTGTCGATCGGCGGCGGCGCGACCGAAGTGATGCTCGAGGAAGCCGCGAAACGCCTATGACATCGAGCGATCCCCATGCCTGAGCAACCCCATCACGGCGGAACCCCCGGGGCCCCGTGCGAGCTCGCCGTCCAGGACGGCGTGGCGACGGTGACGCTGAACCGTCCGGAGATCCACAACGCGTTCGACGAAGCGCTGATCGCGAAGCTGACCGAAACGTTCGTGGCGCTCGACGACGACGGCGACGTTCGCATCGTCGTGCTCGCGGGCGCGGGCCGCAGCTTCTGCGCCGGCGCCGACCTGAACTGGATGAAGCGGATGGCCGCGTTCGGCCAGGACGAAAACCTGCGCGATGCGACGGCGCTGGCCGCTATGCTCCGGGCGCTCTATGCGCTGTCGAAGCCTACGATCGCCCGCGTGCATGGCGCCGCGTACGGCGGCGGCGTGGGCCTGATCGCCGCATGCGACATCGCGGTTGCCGTGCCGGAAGCGACGTTCGCGTTGACGGAGGCCAAGCTGGGACTCATTCCGGCGACGATCGGGCCGTACGTCATCGAAGCGATCGGTGCACGCCAGGCGCGCCGCTATTTCCTGACGGCCGAGCGCTTCGGTGCCGCCGAGGCCTTGCGCATCGGGCTCGTGCACGAGGTCGCTGCGTTGCCGCAACTCGACACGCGCATCGGCGATCTTGTCGGCGCATTGCGTGTCGCGGGGCCGTCGGCGCAGCTCGAGTGCAAGGCGCTGATCCGCGGGGTTGCGCACCGTCCGATCGACGCCGACGTCATAAGCGGCACCGCGGGCCACATTGCCGCGGTGCGTGCGTCGCCGGAAGGCAAGGAAGGCGTCGCAGCATTCCTCGGCAAGCGCCGCCCGGCGTGGCTCAACGACGCGGAGGAGTAACGACAATGGAATCGCTCGCGCGTTTCGACACGTGGCAGCTCGTCGCACTGGCGGCGTCGCTCGGCATCGCGAGCGGACTGCGTCTGTACGCGGTGCTGTTCATCGTCGGCGCGGCCGGTTATCTCGGGTGGATCGACCTCCCGTCCGGACTCGCGATACTCGCGCATCCGCTGGTGCTCGCAGCGTCGGGCTTCATGTGCTTCGTCGAGTTCTTCGCCGACAAGATTCCCGGTGTCGATTCGCTGTGGGACGTCGTGCATACGCTCATTCGCATTCCGGCCGGTGCAGCACTTGCAGCGGGCGTGTTCGGCGACTCGTCGTCGGCGATGATGCTGACGGCGGCGATTCTCGGCGGCACGCTCGCCGCCGGCAGCCATTTCACGAAGGCCGGCAGCCGCGCCGTGATCAACACGTCGCCCGAGCCGTTCTCGAACTGGACCGCGTCGCTGACGGAGGATCTGGCCGTCGGTGGTCTATTGTGGCTCGCCGTTGTCCATCCGCTGGCGGCAGGTGTGGTCGTGCTCGCGATCATCGCGCTGATGCTCTGGCTGTTGCCGAAAGCGTGGCGCGCAGCACGACGGCTCGTCACGCGTCTTTTCGGCGCCTTCGACGGCGACCGGCCCCGCCTGCACGACCAGCGCCGATGAACGGCGCGACGGCCCGCTGATGTTCGACAAGATCCTCATTGCCAACCGCGGCGAGATCGCGTGTCGCGTCGCCGCGACGGCACGCCGGCTCGGCATCCGCACGGTCGCCGTGTACAGCGACGTCGATGCGCAGAGCCTGCACGTCGCCGTCTGCGACGAAGCGATTCGCATCGGCGCGGCGGCGCCGCGCGCAAGTTACCTGAACGGCGCGGCAATCCTGGACGCGGCGAAGCGCGCAGGCGCGCAGGCGATCCACCCCGGCTACGGATTCCTGTCCGAAAACGAGACGTTCGCCGCCGACTGTGCGCGTGCGGGCGTCGTGTTCATCGGTCCGCCACCCGCTGCGATCGCCGCGATGGGATCGAAGTCCGCGGCGAAGACGATCATGGCGCGTGCAGGCGTGCCGGTAGTGCCGGGCTATCACGACGACGATCAGGATCCGGCGCTGCTGGCGCGCGAAGCGGCGCGCATCGGCTTTCCGGTGCTGATCAAGGCGACGGCCGGCGGTGGCGGCAAGGGGATGAAGGTTGCCGCCAGCGCCGCCGAGTTCGCCAGTGCGCTCGCCTCGGCGCAACGCGAGGCGAAGGCATCCTTCGGCGACGACCGGATGCTCGTCGAGCGCTACCTGCGGGCGCCGCGGCACATCGAGATCCAGGTCTTCGCCGATACGCACGGCAACGTCGTTCACCTGTTCGAGCGCGACTGCTCCGTGCAGCGACGGCACCAGAAAGTGCTCGAGGAAGCACCGGCACCGGGGATGGACGCCGAGCGCCGACGGGCGATGGGCGACGCCGCCACGGCGGCCGCCAAAGCAATCGGTTACGTCGGCGCAGGGACCGTCGAGTTCATCGCCGAGCAGGACGGCACGTTCTATTTCATGGAAATGAACACCCGTCTGCAAGTCGAGCACCCGGTCACCGAGATGATCACCGGCCTCGATCTCGTCGAATGGCAGCTCCGTGTCGCCGCCGGGGAGCCGCTTCCGGCCGCGCAATCGGCGCTGGCGATCCACGGCCACGCGATCGAGGCGCGCATCTACGCGGAGGATCCCGATCGAGGCTTCCTGCCGTCGATCGGCAGGATTTCGCACTGGCGGATGCCGGTCGCGGGCAACGGCGTGCGCGTGGACACGGGTTTTCGCGAAGGCGACGACGTCAGCCCCTTCTACGATCCGCTGCTCGCGAAAGTGATCGCGTGGGGCGAAGACCGCGCGCGTGCGCGCGCCGCGCTGTTGAACGCGCTCGACCAGTGCGAAGTGACCGGCGTCACCACGAACGTCGCGTTCCTCGAGCGAGTCGTCGCGCACCACGCATTCGCTTCCGGACGCCTCGACACGGGACTGATCGACACGCATCGCGACGCGCTGCTTGCGCCGGCGAGTGCTGCGCCGGATCGCGCGTGGATCGCCGCTGCGCTCTCCGAATATCAGGCGATCGAGGGCGCTGCCCGCGCGTCGTCCGCCGGTGCTGCCGATCCGTATTCGCCATGGCACGCTGCCGATGCGTGGTGGAACGGCACGGCGACGCACCGGATCGCCATCACGCTCGCCGACGCATCGGGGCAGCGTACGGTGAGCGTCAAGCCGAATGACGACGGGTCCGTCACGCTCGGCGGCGACGTCGAGGCGCGGACGGTGCGCGCCGACACGCGCGACGGGCGGCTGTTCGTCGCGGCGCAACGCGGCGGTGCGCCCGATGTCGAGGCGAGCTTCGCCGCGAGCGTGGTCCGCGACGGTAACGTGCTGCACGTTTTCTCGCCGGCTGCGCGCGCGCGCCTGTCGCGCGTCGACCCGCTTGCGCACGCCGACGATGAAGCGGGTCATCCGGGTCACCTTGCCGCACCGATGTCGGGAACCGTGGTCGCCGTCATGGTGAAACCGGGCGATTCGGTCGAAAAAGGTGCTCCGCTTGTCGTGCTCGAGGCGATGAAAATGGAACACACGATCGCCGCACCCGCGGCCGGCGTTGTCGTGGCGGTGAACTACGGCGTCGGCGATCGTGTCGCCGAAGGCGCCGACCTCGTCGACGTCGAGGATCCTGCGGCCGCCAGGGACGAGGCGCGATGAACGATCGCCCGGAACTGCCGCACGCCGTCCGATTGTGCGAAGTCGGGCCGCGCGACGGCTTGCAGAACGAGAAAGCGATGGTGCCCACCGACGTCAAGGTCGCGCTGATCGACATGCTGACCGACGCGGGCCTGCCGGCAATCGAAGCGACGTCGTTCGTGTCGCCCAAATGGGTGCCGCAGATGGCCGACGCCGCCGACGTAATGGCGCGCATCGCGCGCAAGCCCGGCGTGCGCTACCCGGTGCTGACGCCGAACCTGAAAGGCTTCGACGCGGCGCTCGCGGCGGGTGCCGACGAAGTGGCCGTGTTCGTCGCCGCGACCGAATCGTTCTCGAAGCGCAACATCAACTGCTCGATCGCCGAAAGCCTGGAGCGTGCGCGGCCGGTGTTCGAGGCGGCGCGCGAAGCCGGTGTGCGCGTTCGCGGCTACATCTCGGTCGTGCTCGGCTGCCCCTACGAAGGCGATGTCGATCCGGCGGCCGTCGCCGAGATCGCCGCTTCGCTCCATGCGCTGGGCGCCTACGAAGTTTCGCTTGGCGACACGATCGGCACCGGCACTGCCGGCAAGACGCAGGTGCTGCTGCGACGCGTAGCGGAGCGCGTGCCGATCGCCGCACTTGCCGGTCATTTCCACGACACGTACGGACAGGCGCTCGCGAACATCTACGCGTCGCTCGAACTCGGCGTGGCGACGTTCGACTGCTCGGTGGCCGGACTCGGCGGCTGCCCGTATGCGAAGGGTGCCACCGGCAATGTCGCGACCGAAGACGTCGTCTATCTGCTCGACGGACTCGGTATCGAGACCGGCGTGGACATGACGAAGCTGCGTAGCGCGGGCCGCTTCATTTCGGACCATCTGCAGCGGCCGAGCATGTCGCGCGTCGCACGCGCGCTCGATGCGCGATCCGCCGCCGACTGACCTGACGATGGGCCATGCGGGCGCCCGGCGAGCGGGTGGCACGTGAGCATGCCGGCCGTCTCGAACGTCCCAGTTGCATCACCGTGCATCAGCGTCTGCCGGATGGATGACGCAACGGGCCTTTGCGTCGGCTGCCTGCGAACGCTCGACGAGATCGCCGCGTGGGGCGCGCTCGACGATGCCGCGCGGCGGCGCGTGTGGCAGGCGATCGCCACGCGGCAGGGTCGGGTCGATCCGCAACGCTGCGCGCCCGACATCGACGCCTAGCCGGCGCGGTTCAGCGAACGCGTGACCGACGTGCTATGGCGCTTCGTAGCGGCACACGGCCCGCGGCACGCCAAAGACCTGCCGCGTGATCCTCTTGTCGCGTTGAACGCGATTCACCGTGGACGTGAACAGCATCGTCCCGTCGTAGGCCACGGTGAACTCCGCCGTGCCGAACGGCGTCGCGGTGACGCCACCGGGCGCGCCGAGCGGTGGGAAAGGCACGGTGTTGAACGCAGGTCCGCGCGTGCGCAGCAGCGCGCCCGTGAACGTGCCCGTTTGGCTGTCGAGTTCAGCGGTCGTCGACAGCCACAACGGCCGCCGGTCGCGATCGTAGGTGAACCACGTCGCGAAGAACACCGGCCGCCCGTCCGCGCGCGCCTGGTCGGCGATCGCGATGCCCCAGCCGGCCTCTGACGCCGCAGGCGATGCCCACCATAGGTCGGTGGCGTTCGTCGCGCGCGACACGTCGAAATTCGGTTCGAACGGACAATCGTGCGCGACGGTCCCGAAGATCTCGCGCGTGATGGATTTTGTCTGCGTCGTACCGCCGACGGTGTACGCGAACGTGCCGTGGCGCGAGTCGGCGAACGTCAGCGTCGTCTCGCCTACGCGTGTCGCCGTTGCGCCGCCGACGGTGCCGAGCGGCGGAAACGGTGTGGTGTCGTACGGTGGACCGGTGGTTTCGAAGAGATCGCCCTGATAGCTGCCATCGGCGAGCTGGCGCGCAGTTGCCGCGAGCCACCACGCGCGGCCCGCAACGTCGTACGTGAACCAGACGACGAACAGCGCGTCGCCCTGATGCGCGATGCTGAGTCCCCACCCCGATTCCGATCCCGCCGGCGCGTTCCACCACAGTCCCTGATAACTGTGCGGCGGCGTCGGCGCGGCCAGGACTTCGAACGGCTCATCGGACGCCGGCAGCGGCGTTCCGTGATAGGTGCCCTCCGCATGCACGGTGTAGAGGCCGGGTTCGCGCGGGCCGATGTCGATGTCGAGGCCAAGCGGCGGGCTCACGCCGCAAATCATCGGCGGAATCGACTCGACAGCGTAGCGCACCGTGATCGTAGTACCCGACGTCGACAGCTCGAGAATCCGCGCTTCGTCGTAGCACGCTCCGCCGGGCAGGAACTTCGTGAATCGAAGCGGATTGCCGACATAGGACGGATTCGGCGTCACCATGCTGGCGACGCCTGCGCGCACGTCCGTGGCAAGACACGCCAGCACGGCGAAGGCCGCGCCGATGGACGAACGCAATGGATGGCTGCGGAACATTGGGCGTCAAGGGTCGGGCCGTCGTTCGACGACGACCGAGAGTATAGACATCGAGCGCAAACGCGCGAACGCGTCCGTCCCGGCACTAGAATTGCAGCTGCCGTCGCCGGGACGGGGCCTTAGGTTCGCCGCCACAACGACTTCCTCGGGAGAACGATCGCGATGATCGCCGACTGGTACTTCGATTTCGTGTCGCCGTTTTCCTACCTGCAGTGCGAGCGCCTGCAGTCGCACGCGGCATCGATACGACCGCACCCGGTGGTGTTCGCCGCGATCCTCGATGCGAACGGCCAGAAGGGCCCGGCGGAAATCGTCGCGAAGCGTGTCTTCACGTATCGGTTCGTTGTCTGGCAGGCCAAGGCGCTGGGGATACCGTTCAAGTTTCCGCACGCGCACCCATTCAGCCCGATCCCTCTTTTGCGCCTCGCGATCGCCTGCGATTGCCGGCTCGATGCAATCACACGGATCTTCCGCTTCGTCTGGCGCGACGGGCGATTGCCGGACCTGCCGATCGAATGGGCCGAGCTCGCCCACGAACTCGGCCTGCCGGATGCCGACGCGCGCATCAATGACCCCGCGGTCAAGGATGCGCTGCGGCGCGAAACCGATGCGGCCATCGCGAGAGGCGTGTTCGGCGTGCCGACGATCGCGGCGGGCAACGAGCTTTTCTGGGGCGCGGACGCGACGGATATGGCGCTCGCGTACATGCGTGCCGGTGGGCGCTATGACGATCCCGAATATCTGCGCGTGGCCGAATTGCCCGCGGCCGCCGTTCGCGGCGCGGCGAAGCCGTCCAGGCGCGCCTGACCGACTGGAAGCTCAGCGCGCAAGGACCGCCCCCGAAGCGACCAGCGCGTCGATCGCGGCGTCTGCATAGCCGGCTTCGCGAAGCACGTCGCGCGTGTGCTCGCCGTGTTCCGGCGCATCGCGCGTCACCGCGAATGCCGGCGGGGCGAGCTTGAACGGTGGTGCATATTGCCGCGAACCATCAGGCCGGCGGATCACCATTGCGCGGGCGGCGAACTGCGCGTCCGCGAGCGCCTCGTCGAACGTCAGCACCGGCGTCACGCAGCAATCGACCGCCGCGAAACGCGCGCACCAGTCGGCGAGCGTCGCGCTGCCGAAGATTGCCGCCAGTGTCTCGCGGACCGCGTCACCCTCGAGACCCGTGGCGAACTGGCCGGGCACGAGATCCGGTCGTTCGAGCGTTGCGCAGAGCGCATTCCAGAACTTCGTTTCGAGTGCGCCGATGGCGAGCCAGCGCCCGTCGCGCGTCGGATAGACGCCATAGCACGGCACGCCACCCGTCAGGAGATCCTCGCCGCGCGGCGCGACCGTGCCGTGGTCCTCCAGCGCGCCGAGCAGGAAGATCTGGTGCGCGAGGACGGCGTCCGCCATCGCGATGTCGATGAAGCGGCTGCGACCGCTGCGCGTTGCGCCGTACAGCGCAGCGAGGATGCCGATCGCCGCACTCGCGGCGCCGCCGAGCAGGTCCGCGATCTGCAGGTTCGCAAGCGCAGGTGAGCCGCCGCGCTCGCCCGTGCAGTCGAGCGCCCCTGTGTAACCGAGGTAGTTGATGTCGTGTCCGGCAAAGCTCGCGCGCGGTCCGGTCTGGCCGTACCCCGAGAGCGCGCAGTAGACGACCTTCGGATTGACGGCGCGCACGGTTTCGTAATCGGCGCGCAGTGCCGCGACGACGCCCGGACGAAATCCTTCGATGATCACGTCGGCGTTGCGGGCCAGTGCCATGAACGCCGCGTGCCCGTCGGCGGACTTCAAGTCGACGGCTACGGAACGCTTGTTGCGGTTGATCGCGTTGAACCACGCGGTGGCGCGATCCGGTGCGTTACGGGCGCGCAGCGCGAGCGTCCGCGCGTAGTCGCCCGCACCGGTATCCTCGACCTTGACGACGTCGGCGCCGAGGTCGGCGAGGTAGAGCGTGCACATGGGCCCCGGCAACAGGCGCGTCAGGTCGAGCACGCGAACGCCGGCGAGCGGTGGCTCGACACCGGCAGCCGACGCGTCGCTCACCCGACGTCGCCGGGAATGCCGAGTTCGCGCTTGATCGCGGCGGCGGTGGCGAGTGCGTCGTCGAGCGTTGCGCCGAGACACGTGACGTGACCCATCTTGCGGCCCCGCCGCGGCTCGCGCTTGCCGTACAGATGCAGCTTGGCAAGCGGGTGGGCGAGCACGCGCGTCCAGTCGGGCTCGCGCGGTTCTGGACCGCCGCTTTCGAACCAGATGTCGCCGAGCACGTTCAACATCACCGCGGGCGTGTGCTGCGACGTGTCGCCCATGGGCAGGGCCGCGAGGATTCGCGCCTGCTGCTCGAATTGCGACGTCACGCACGCGTCGATCGTGTAGTGGCCGCTGTTGTGCGGTCGCGGCGCGATCTCGTTGACGAGGAGCCGGTCGTCGGATGCGACGAACAGCTCGACGCACAGCACGCCGCGATATTCGAGCGACGCGGCGATCGCTGCCGCCGTCGCGCGCGCTTCGTCGGCCAGTGGCGCGCCGATGCGCGCCGGCAGGATCGAGACGTCGAGGATGCCGCCGCGATGGCGATTCTCGGCGACCGGCCACGACACCACGTTGCCGTCGTCGTCGCGGGCCACGATCACCGACAGTTCCGCCGCGAGGTCGATCATCTGCTCGAGCACGGCAGGTCCCTGCATCGCGTCGACCGCAGCGATAACGTCGTCGCGCGTCTTCACGCGCACCTGGCCCTTGCCGTCGTAACCGAAACGCGCACTCTTGACGATGCCAGGCAGCAGCGCATCGTCGACCCCCGCGGCGTCGGCGGCGTTGCGCAGCACGGCGAACGGCGCAACGGCGAAGCCATTGCCGGCGAGGAACGTCTTCTCGCTGATGCGGTCTTGCGCGATCGCCACGCTTGCCGCGCCGGGTGTCACGCGCAACTCGCGCGCCAGGAATTCCAGCGCCGCCGCCGGCACGTTCTCGAACTCGGTCGTCGCGGCCACGCACAGCGCGCGCAGCGCCGCAAGCGAAGGCGGATCGAGATAGTCCGCGGCGAGATGCCGGTCCGCGACGCTGCCGGCGGGGCTGTCGGTCGCAGGATCGAGCACGAGCACGCGAAAGCCGAGGCTCTGCGCCGCCATGCAGAACATCCGGCCAAGCTGTCCGCCGCCGAGCAGGCCGAGCCACGCGCCGGGCGGGAACGCATGGCCGGTGGCCCCACCGCCGCCCCGCGGCGAGGTGCGGGCGCTCACGACTCCGGCGGTACGCGCATCGCTCGCGCGGCCGTCGTCTGCTTTTGCCGGAAAGCGACGAGCTTGCGCGCCATCGCCGGGTCCGTCGCCGCCAGCAGCGCGACGACGAACAGCGCAGCGTTCGCCGCACCCGCTTCGCCGATCGCGAACGTTGCAACCGGTACGCCGGCAGGCATCTGGACGATCGACAGCAGCGAATCCTCGCCGCGCAGGTATTTCGACGGCACCGGTACGCCCAGGATCGGCACGGTGGTCTTCGCGGCGAGCATGCCGGGCAGGTGGGCCGCACCGCCGGCGCCTGCGATAATCGCGCGGAGGCCGCGCGGGCCCGCGTCTTCCGCGTATTCGAACATCTCGTCGGGCATCCGGTGCGCCGACAGCACGCGGGCTTCATAAGCGACGCCGAACCCATCGAGCTGCATGGCGGCGTGTTTCATCACGTCCCAGTCACTTTCACTGCCCATGACGAGGCCGATCTGCGGCGCCGCTTTGCGCTGTGCCATTTCTCGCTGCCCCGGTGTGAAAGTGCGCGATTTTAACAACTGTTGCGCCGCCTGGCGGCTTTCTCCGCCGTTCATCTCGCGCGAGCGCGGTAATCGTTGAAGCGTGCACTGTGCATGGGCGACAATGCATCCATGAGAAACGCAATCCGCCGCTGGCGCAATGCGATCGCGATGGCTGCGGTCGCTGGTGCGTCGCTTGGCCCGATCGCGGTTGCCCACGCGCAGTCCGATGCCGACTTCGTCGCGGCGAAGGCGGCGTTCGATCGCGGCGACTTCCGGCAGCTCGACGCGCTCGCGCCGGCGCTTTCCGGGCACGTTCTCGCGCGCTATGTCGAATACTGGCAGCTCAAGTCGCGGCTCGACGCAGCGGCGCCCGAGGCCGTGCAGTCATTCGTTGCGCGCTATCCGGACGGGCCGCTTTCGGATCGGCTGCGCGTCGATTGGCTGAAAGTGCTCGGCAAGCGCGGCGACTGGAACCGGTTCGCGCTCGACTATCCACTGGCCACGAGCGAAGACACCGAGCTCGCCTGCTACGGCGCGCAATACCGATATCAGCGCGACGGCGCGGCCGCGCTCGCCGCGGCAAAACCGCTCTGGTTCACGGGGTCGTCCACGCCCGACGCATGCGAACCGGTGTTCGCGGCGCTCATCGCGCGAGGCGACCTGTCGGTTGCCGACCGCCGCGCGCGTTTCCGGCTCGCCGCAGCCGCCGGCAATGCGCGTCTCGCGCAGGCGATCGCCGCCGACCTTCCGGGCGCCGACAAGATCGCCGCGCGCGACCTGCTGGCCGTGGATCGCGATCCGTTGCGAAGCCTAGCGAAGGGCCAGTTCGCCTGGAAGACCGCGGCGGGCCACGAGCTCGCGCTGTATGCGCTCGAGCGCGCGGCACGCAAGGATGCAGTCGAGGCGCGCGCCGCGTGGCAGAAGTGGCGCGCGCATTTCACCGTGGCGGATCGCAACTACGGCAGCCTGCGCCTTGCGTATCACGCGGCGCGGCAGTTGAATCCGCAGGCGAACCAGTGGTTTCACGAACTGCCGCACGTCGCGCTGACGCCTGACGAGCAGGCGTGGCGCATACGCGCTGCATTGCGCGCTGCTGCGTGGCACGACGTGAAGTCGGCAATCGAGGCGCTTCCTGCCGCCGACCAGCAGGAACCCGTGTGGCGCTACTGGCGAGCGCGGGCGCTTGCCATGCAGAACGGCGGCGACGAGGCGCTCATCATCTACGCGAGCCTCTCCGGCAGTCCGACCTACTACGGGCTGCTCGCGTCCGAGGCGCTGGGTCGCACGGCGACACTGAACGTGGCTGCGAGCAATCCGCTCGCCAACGACGATGCGGCGATGGCGGCGATGGCGGCGTTCGGCAAGCGGCCGGACGTCATGCGCGCGGTAAAGCTCGCGCAACTCGATGTGCGCCTCGAATCGATCCGCGAGTGGAATCAGGCGGTGCGCGGCATGAGCGACGACGCGCTGCTGCTTGCAGCGGAGTACGCGCGGCGCGCCGGTCTCTACGATCGCGCGATCTACACGGCGGAGCGCACGGCGGCGCGGCACGATTTCTCGCTGCGTTACCTGACGCCGTTTCGGTCGGAGTTCGGCACCGCCGCCCGCGAGCAGGGCATCGACGAGGAACTGCTGTACGGCATTGCACGCCAGGAATCCCGTTTTGCTGCCGACATAGTGTCGTCCGCGGGTGCCGTGGGCCTGATGCAACTGATGCCGGGCACGGCACGCTGGGTCGCCAAGCAGCTCACCGTTGCCGATTACTCGCCGTCGCGCATCGCCAATGTCGACCTGAACACCCGGTTCGGTGCGTTCTATTTCAAATACTGGCAGGACCGCCTCGGCCAGCTGCCGGCGCTTGCTGCCGCCGCTTACAATGCAGGACCGAGCCGCGCGCAGTCGTGGCGGCCGGCGACCGGCTCGCTCGAAGGCGCGATCTGGGTCGAAACCATTCCATTCAACGAGACGCGCGATTACGTGAAGCGCGTGCTAGCCAACACCATGGTCTATGCGCATGCACTCGACCGACCGTACGTGGGGCTGACCAAGCGGCTCGGCACGGTCACGCCGCGCGATTCCGCCGTGGTCGCCGCCGGCGAGCCGTGAGGGGGCGCGGAGCGTGACTGCCGGTCGCCAACGCGTACTCGTGCTCGGCGGCAGCGGATTCGTCGGCCGCCACGTCCTCGCGCACCTCGCAGGGGCCGGCCAGTTTGCCGTCGTGCTGACGCGGCGCCGGGCGCGTGCGCGGCATTTGCTGCTGCTGCCCACCGTTCAGGTCGTCGAAGGCGACCCTTACGATCCGGCGACGCTTGCGCGGCTTGCACGTGGCACGACGGCCGCGATCAACCTGGTCGGCCTGCTGCACGAGCATGGGCGCGCGACATTCGAGCGGGCCCACGTCGAGTTGCCGCGCCTGCTCGTCAACGCGTGCCGCAGCGCGGGCGTCAATCGGCTGCTGCACATGAGTGCGCTCGGCGCCGCTGCCGACGCGCCGAGCCGTTACCTGCGTTCGAAGGCGGACGGCGAAGCGGCGATCGAGGCGTCCGGCCTCGCGACGACGATCTTCCGTCCTTCCGTCATCTTCGGTCGCGAGGACACGTTCCTGAATCTGTTTGCGAAGCTGGCGCGCTGGTTCCCGGTGCTCCCCCTCGCGGGCGCGAATGCGCGCTTCCAGCCGATCTGGGCGGGCGATGTCGCCGCCTGCTTCACACGCGCGCTCGTGGACAACGAAACGATCGGTGAACGATACGGATTGTGCGGGCCGAAGGTCTACACGCTCGCCGAACTCGTTCGCTATGTCGCGGAGACAACCGGTTACCCGCGTCCCGTCGTGCCGCTCTCGCCCGGACTGTCGATGCTGCAAGCCCGGTTCATGGAGTGGCTGCCCGGCCCGCTGCTGACGCGCGACAACCTCGCGTCGATGCAGGTGGACAACGTGTGCGACACCGCATTTCCGAGTCGCCTGGGTGTGGTGCCGACGGCGCTCGAGGCGATCGCTCCCGAATATCTCGCGCCCAGCGCGCAGCACAGCCGGTTCGACCTGTTCCGCGCGCACGGCGGTCGATGACGCGGCCGTTGCCGCAACCGGTGCGCATTTACCGCGTCGGCGGTTCGGTGCGCGACGAGTTGCTGCAGCTCCCTCCCGGAGACGTCGACTGGGTCGTCGTCGGGGCCACGCCGGAGATCATGCTGGCGTCGGGCTTCACGCCGGTGGGCAAGGATTTTCCGGTCTTTCTGCACCCCGACACGCACGACGAGTACGCGCTCGCGCGCACCGAGCGCAAGCACGGCCGCGGCTATCGGGGATTCGAGTTCTTCGCGACACCGGACGTGACGCTCGAAGAGGATCTGCGCCGGCGCGATTTGACGATCAATGCGATGGCGCGCGGGGCGGACGGAACGCTGATCGACCCGTATGGAGGTGCTACCGATCTGCGTGCGGGAATTCTGCGCCACGTGTCGCCGGCGTTCGCCGAGGATCCGCTGCGAGTGCTGCGCGTCGCGCGATTCGCGGCGCGCTTCGGGTTCGCAATCGCCGACGCGACGCTCGAGCTGATGCGCGAGATCGTCGCCACCGGCGAGCTTGCGACGCTTAAGCCCGAGCGCGCGTGGCAGGAGTTGTCGCGCGGGCTCTGCGAAGCGCACCCGTCGCGGATGCTCCGCGCGCTGCGCGCATGCGGCGCGCTCGTCGCGTTGCTGCCGGAAGTCGACGCGTTGTATGCGGCCGGCCGCGCCGGCGACAACGCCGGCGCCTTCACCGAGCGCGCGCTCGACTGGGCGGCCGCGCAGCGATTCGTGCTGCCCGTTCGCTATGCGATCCTGACGCAGGAACTCGGCAACGCCGGTGCGGCGCGCGGCGCGTCGAAGTGGCCGTCGAGACGCGTCGCCGTCGCACACGCCGACGCCATTTCCGCACGACTGAAAACGCCGCTCGAATGCCGTGATGCCGCGCGCCTCGCCGCGCGCTTCGTTGCGGATGCCGCGCGGGCCGATGCGCTCGCGCCGCCGGCCCGAGTGCTCGACGTCATCGTGGCCACCGACGCGTTGCGCAGGTCCGAGCGGCTCGACTGGTTGATCGATTCGGCGTGCGCACACGCGGCCGCCGAAGGCGCAGCGGAGTGCGCCGCGCCGGTGCTGCGCGAGGCGCTGGCCGCTGTGCGCAGCGTCGATGCGTCGGCGATCGCCCGCGATGCGGTCGCGCGCGCGGCAGGACAATCATCGGCGCGGCGATCCGCGGTCGGCGATGCGATCGGCGTTGCATTGCGCAAGGCGCGTCTTGCTGCGCTTCGCCGCTGGCGGAAGACCGGTCGAACGGATTCCTAGATCCGGTAAGCCACCGCCCGCATCACGTCGGCTGCCGCACGCATCGCGCGGCGGACGGGGAATGGCAGCGGCAGCGCACCCGCTTCGAGGGCCATCGCACCGTGGCGCGATTCGTCGTCGCGCATTTGCGTGACGATCGCGCGGCTCTTCGTGTCGCTCGCCGGCAGCCGATCGATGTGCGCGGTCAGGTGTTCCTCCACCTGGCGCTCGGTTTCGACGACGAAGCCGAGGTTGACGCGATCGCCCGCGACGCCGGCGACGATGCCGATCGCGAACGAGCCCGCGTACCAGAGTGGATTCAGCAGCGACGGACGTGCGCCGAATTCGTCGAGACGCGCCTGCGTCCACGCGAGATGATCTTCCTCGTCGCGCGCAGCATGCGCATACCGCTCGCGCACGTCGGGATCGCGGGCGACGATCGCCTGCGCCGCATAAAGTGCCTGCGCACAGACTTCGCCCGTGTGATTGACACGCATCAGGCCCGCGGCGTCGCGCTGCTCGTGCGGTGCCAGAACGGGTTCGGTCAATTCGGCGCCCGGTGTGGGCCGCGCAGGCATGACGGTGCCCGACAGCGTGCGCAGCGCGCGATCGAAGCCGAGGATCAGTGTGTCGATCATCGACCGATGATACCGCCACCACCGAACCGCCGCACGCCGCCGGTTTGCGACGGAACGCCTGAAACGACAACGGGCGCCCGAAGGCGCCCGCTGCTGATCGTCCCGGCGAACCGGGACGCGAAGCTGCCTAGAACAGGTGAATCATGCCAAACACTATGCCTTGCGGCTTGCCGCCGACGGCGATCGGATAGTTGTTGATGTTGAAGTTGTATGACGCCTGGCCGCCGTTGTCGATCTTCACATAGCCGGCGTAAACCTGCGTGCGCTTCGAGAACGGATACGTGTAGCTGACCTCGTATTGCTGCGAGTCCGTGTCCCCACCCTTCGAGAGCCCGGCGACGCGCGTGCCGTCGGCTGCGCTGCCCTTGCCTTCGCCCGCCCTGCCGTAGAACAAATACCATGTTCCCGGACCCATCGGGATCGTGCCGCTGACGCCCCAGAAGTCACGCTTCAGGTCACCCGTCGGCGTGTCGTACTTGAGGTGGTCGTACACGGCCGCGACGCGGGCGACGCCGAAGTTCCAGCCACCGGTAACGCTGATCGCCTCGTCGCTCAGGTCGGATCCGCGGACCTTGTTGTGCGCCTCGAGGCCGATACCGACCTGGAGCGGGCCGTTGTTGTAGATCCCGTTGGCGCCCCAAAGGTACGCATGGCGCGCTTCCTGCACGTGGTCGCCATTGTCGGAGCCGCCCGAACCCGAGCTGTCACGCAGGGCAACCTGGCCGCTGAACGAAAAACCGCTGTACGACGGCGAGTCGTAGCGCAGCGAGTTGCCCGCGCGCGAATCGAAGCCGCCATCCTGGATGCCGTACGCGCCTTGCACCCACAGCGCGGCCGTCGACAGGATCGACGACGTGTACGTCGGGACGTTGCCGAAGATCGAGTGCAGGTCGTCGAGGGGCATCAGGAAGTGGCCCATCGTGAACTTGCCCCAGCTGCCCTGCAGGCCGACGAACGTGTCGCGACCACCGAGGTTGCCCGCGGTCGTGTCGCCGTTGATGCTGGATTCGATCTGGAAAATCGCCGTCAGGCCGCCGCCGAGCGCTTCGCTGCCGCGCATGCCGAACCGCGACGAGTTCGAGCTGACACGCGACACGCGCGGGTTCTTCGTGCTCGGCGGGTTGCCGCACGGTGTGTTACCCGACGGAACGGTAGCCCCGTCGCACGTTGCGCCGTTTACAACTTCGAAGTCGAGGTTCAGCCGGCCGTACAGGGTGACGTTCGCAGTCTGCGCATGCGCAGCCAGCGGAGCGCCAAGAACGCCCGCAACGGCGACAGCAACGAGCTTCTTTTTCATTGATTCTCTCCTCTAACGGAAAAATTTGGCAAGGAAACCGCCTTTTGCGCCTGCCATCGGAACCTTCTCTCAACACTGTGAGAAGTTGCGACCCATTGTGCCAAACGGGCGAAACCGTTGGCAAGGTAACTCTGCCGGCGCATTCACGCGTCTTGCGCGCTGTTGTTCCGAAGCAACATCGCGCGGCGGCCGCAACGCGCGTCGTCACGGATGAGCTCCGCGCGCTAAAATGATGATCGACAAAGGGAATTGGACTTTTCGCCCACTTTGTCGCCACGGTTGCGGCGGAATGGGCGTTTTTCTGTGAAAACCCGCCGGCGGAATGGCGCTTGCGCCCTAATTCGATGCTTGTAAACCCCCTTTCACTCCTTAAAAAGCCGCGGCGGGTCCGACACCCGCCGACCCGATGAACGAGACCCTTTTCGTCGCTCCGGCGCTGGCGGCAACGATGAGCGCCCTGGCTGTCTGGCTGCTCGCTCGCACGGCGCGGGCGCTGCCGCCGGACATCCCGAATGCGCGGTCGCTGCACGTCCAGCCGGTGCCGCGCGCCGGCGGCTACGCGATATGGGCGGGATTCATTCCGGCCGCGCTGCTGTTCGCCCCGCCGTTTCCGGTCGAATGGAAGGTCTGGCTGCCCGGATGGGCTGCGCTGACGCTGGTATCCGCGATGGACGACGTGAGCGCGGTTCGCGTGCTGCCGCGACTCGCCGTCCACGCGGCGGCGGCGTTGTGGGCGGCGGCGTGGCTGGTCGGCCAGGCCCCGCTCGCGATGGGCGCCGCGTCGGCACTCGCGTCCACGGCAGCGATCGCGCTGGTGATCGCGTGGTCGGCGAACCTCTATAACTTCATGGACGGCACCGATGGCCTCGCCGCGACGATGGGCGCCCTGGGATTCGCCGCCTACGCCGTCGCCGCCGCGGCACCGGACACGGTCTCGCCGGGCACGCTGTCGGCCGCGCCCGGTCCCGTTCCTACGTTCCTGGCTGCAACGGCGGCGATCGTCCCCTTCCTCGTCGTGAACCGGCCGCGCGCGTCGATGTTTCTCGGCGACGTCGGCGCGGTTCCGCTCGGGTTTCTCGCCGCCGTGTTCGGCGTCGGCGGCGTCGCAGGCGGCTGGTGGCCGGCGTGGTTCCCGCCGCTGGTCTTCCTGCCATTCGTCGCCGATGCGACGCTCACCCTCGCGCAGCGGGCGCGCCGCCGCGAGCGACTGTGGGAGGGCCATCGCGGCCACTTCTACCAGCGCCTGCACCAGCTGGGCGCCGGCCATGGCGGAACGCTGGCCGTCTACGCGTCGGCGATGGTAGGTACGGCGGCGACGGCAGTCGGCTGTCGCCTGTGGGCGCCCGCCGCCGGTTGGTGGGCACTCGCTGCGTGGATTGCTGTCGTCATCACGTTGTTCGCCACGATTGATTATCATTGGCGCAAGAAGACCAACATTCCAACCCCGACCCCTCGATGACTCCACGGCTCAACTGGCGCGCCTCGCTGGCTTTCTTCCACGATGCGTGCATGGCGGCGATCGCCTGGGTGGGTATCTACTGGCTGCGCTTCAACCTCGAGTTGCGCGAGCCGTTCGCCACCGACATGCTGTTCACGCTCGCGTGGGTCCTGCCGTTGCAGGCGGCCATCTTCCTGGCACTCGGCCTTTATCGCGGCCTGTGGCGCTTCGCAAGCCTGCTCGACCTGCAGCGGATCGTCGTCGCCGCCGGGCTCGGCGCGATCCTGATCCCGCTGGTCCTCGTGATGCTGAAACTGCAGGCGGTCGTGCCGCGCAGCGTGCTGTTCTTCTACCCGATCGTGCTGATCTTCCTGATGGCGGGATCGCGCTTCGCGTTTCGCATCTGGAAGGAGCACCGGCTGTACAGCCCGTTCGCAGCCCTCGGCGAGCCCGTGCTCGTCGTCGGCGCCGGCGAGGCGGGTGCGCGGCTCACCAACGAGATGGCGCGCAGCCGGCAATGGCGCGTCGTCGGCCTGCTCGACGACGACGTGACCAAGCACGGCCGGCTGCTGCGCAACGTCAGCGTGCTGGGGCCGATCGCCGAGCTTGACCTGTGGGTGCGGCGCTACGGCGTGCGCAAGGTGATCATCGCGTTGCCGTCGGCGAATCACGGCGTGCGCAGGCGCGTTGCCGAGTTGTGCGCGGCGGCGCACGTCGAGGCGCTGACCGTCCCCGCCTACGAGGACCTGATGTCGGGTCGCACGCCGCTCACGATGGTGCGCACCGTCGAGCTCGACGACCTGCTTGGCCGCGATCCGGTCGTGCTCGACAACGCCGGCATCGCCGAATGGCTCGGCAACCGCATCGTCATGGTGACCGGTGCGGGCGGATCGATCGGCGCAGAGCTCTGTCGGCAGATCGCACGGTTTCGCCCGGCGCGGCTCGTGCTGTTCGAGATCTCCGAGGCAGCGCTGTACGAGATCAAGACTGCGCTCGTCGACGCGTTTCCGCAGCTCGGCGTCGTGTCCGTCGTCGGCGACGTCAAGCACGCGTCGATCGTCGAGGACACGCTCGCGCGCGAAAAGCCCGACGTGATCTTCCATGCCGCCGCCTACAAGCACGTGCCGCTGATGGAGGAGATGAACGCGTGGCAGGCCGTTCGCAACAACGCGTACGGCACGTGGGTGCTCGCGCGCGCGGCCGTGCAGTCGAAGGTCGAGAAGTTCGTGCTCGTGTCCACCGACAAGGCGGTCAACCCGACTTCGGTGATGGGCGCGACGAAGCGGGTGGCCGAGCAGGTGTGCCAGAGCCTGCAGGACGGCGCGACGCAGTTCGTCATCGTCCGCTTCGGCAACGTGTTCGGCAGCGCCGGCAGCGTGATCCCGCGCTTCGCCGAGCAGATCGCGCGTGGCGGTCCGGTCACCGTAACGCACCCTGACATCACGCGCTTCTTCATGTCCTTGTCGGAAGCCACGCAACTGTTGCTGCAGGGGGGCTTGCAGGGCAAGGGCGGCGAGATCCTGACGCTCGACATGGGCGAGCCGGTGCGCATCGTCGACCTCGCACGCGACATGATCCGGCTCTACGGCGCCGATCCCGACCAGGTCGCGATCGTGTTCACCGGCCTGCGACCCGGTGAGAAGCTCTACGAGGAGCTGCTCGCGTCGGAAGAGGCGACCAAACCGACGACGCACCCGAAGCTGCACATCGCGCAGGCGCGCGCCGCGAACCGCGACGCGGTCAAGCAACTCGTCGCGTGGTGCGAGCGCGATCGCGTCGCGGACGACGGCGAAGTGCGCGCACGGATGAAGGCGTGGATTCCGGAGTACGCCCCGCCCGCCGGCGCGTCGATCAAACCGATTCCGACTGACGGCGCGGAGGAGGCGGTGGCGCTTCCGTTGCGGGCCCCGCGCCGGCGCTGATCAGCGGGCGCGCCGACGCGTTCGCAAGCATCGGCTGGCCGGCCAGTGTCGGCACTTCTCCGGCAGCGAGGATCCGCTCGCGGCGCATCCCGTAGCCCAGCAGAAACGCCGTCATCGCCCACAGCTCCTTCGCGTTGCTGCGGAACAGGAAGTCGTCGGTCAGGTCCTTGGCGATGAACCCGGCGATCAGCGCGACGCCCGCGACACCGACGAACGCCAGCGTGTCGTCGCGTGAGCGCAGGAAGCGCACGTAACGCAACGCGAGCGCCGCGATGAATGCCGTGAACGCGAGCATGCCGACGAGCCCCGTCTGCAGCCACTGGCTCGCGAACACGTTGTGCGCGTGCGCGAGCAGCGGATCGCCCATCTCGCGCGCCAGAGGCCCGGCCAGGATGCGCCGGCCGAAGCCGTAGCCCGTGAGCGGCCGCTCGGCGATGCGCTCCCGCACGTGCTCCCACAGCACGAGTCGCGGATCGCGCTCGATCGACACGGTCACGCCTCCCGTCGGCGCGACGGCACCGGCGCGCTCCTCGAGCACGTCGGCGAACGCGAGCGCGAGCGCGAGCAGCAGCACGGCGAACGGCGCGATCCAGCGCATCGGCGTGCGCGTGAAAGTCTGCGGCCAGCGCAATGCAGCGGCGAGCGACGCGGTGCCGAAGACGGCGGCGAGCGCGATCCAGACGACGCGGTTGTCGGTCATCCGCGCGGTGACGACCAGAAGCGCGAGCAATGCGATGCCGGCGACCATCAACCGCTTGCCGCCGCCGAATCCCGCCGGCGGCGGCGCGATCAGCGCGAACATGAATGGCGCGATCAGCACGACCCACGTCGACCATGGCCCCACCCCGTGATGCCAGCGCCCTGCGTCCCACGTGCCGGTTACGACGTCCATTGCGATAGCGAGCAGCGCGCCGCATGCGAAACTGGCGAGCGCGGCGCCGATCAGCACCCGCACGCTGCGCGCATCGCGCGCGACGACGTAGAAGATCAGCATCGTCAGCAGGCTGTCCATGACCTCGCGCTCGAGCTGGCCGAGCGAATAGGCGGGATCGACCGACCAGAGCAGCGACGCGAACGACCATGCGGCCCAGGCGAATAGCGGCACGAGGATGGACGCACCGGCGGGCGGGATCCGCGTGACGTGATTGCGCGACGCGACGAACAATGCGATGACGGCGCAGGCGCCGGCGCTGCCGAACGTGATCGAGTGGACGAACCGGACGGCGTTCGTCGGCATGAGGAACAGGTAGGCGGCGGCGAATGCCAGCAGCCAGCGGTTGATATGATGGGTCATCGGGCTGCCGATGCTCGACTGGTTGGGGATTCCGAGACACTGCGCCGCATGCGAGGCGCCGATTCTAACCGTTTGGGTCGGGAACCCATGTCCAGCCGTCGTTCGTGATCGAACCGTCCCGCATGCGGCTGCTCATCATCAAGCGCGACAAGCTCGGCGACCTGCTGCTGACGAGGCCGGTGCTCGACCGCGCCAGGGCGCTCGTCCCGCACGCGGAGATTCACCTGCTCGCGAACGACTACAACGCGTGGGTCGCGAGCGATCATCCGGCGCTTGCCCGCACATGGATCTATCCGCGCGTGCGCAGCGGCGGACGCGTGCATCCGCTGGCGCTGTTGCGGCAGATTCCGCTGGGATGGCAGTTGCGCCGGCAGCGGTTCGACTGGGCGTTCGTCATGGGCGGCGACGAGTCGCATCGCGCGATCCGGCGGGCGCTCGGCACCGGTGCGCGGCGTGTCGTTGCCTACGCGCGCGATCGGCGCCGCTATGGGCGCGGCCTGACCGACGCAATGATGCCTCCGCACGAAGGTCACGAGGTCGCACGGATGCTTGCCCTGCTCGCACCGCTTGCGCAAGCGCAGCCGGCGACGGACGCTTTCGGCGTGGATCTCGCGATTGGCGAGGCCGCGCCGACGTTCGAAGTTTCGGGTGCTGCCGATGAATTCGCTGCGCAATGGCTGCAGCAGCGCGGTGTCGCGCCGCGCACGTACGTCGTCATCGGCCTGGGTGCCCGGCGTGCGAAAAAGCAGCCGACTCCCGATCAGGTCGCGCGCTGGTCCACGCGCATTCACGACGCGCACGGTCTCGCGACGGTGCTGATGTGGACGCCCGGTGCGTCGAACAATCCGGGATACCCGGGCGACGACGCGCTCGCGCAGGCAGTGGTCGACCAGCGGCTGCCGCACGTGCACCCGTTTCGCGGACCGATCGAGCCTGCGCTCGGTCTCATATTCAACGCGCGGACGAGCATCATTCCCGATTCGGGCCTCATGCACTTCGCCGCCGCGAGCACGGGCGGCGTGCTCGGCCTCTTCGCCGATCCGCTGGATTCGGCGCCTGCGTCGCGCTGGGCACCGCTCGGGCCCCGTGCGCGCCATCTGGAAGCGGCGACGCGAATTGCGGACGTTCCGGATGACGACGTGTTCGTCGCGCTCGATCCGCTGCTGGGTTAACGATTGGCGTCGCGATACAGATACGGATTGAGCGTAGGGTCGTTGTACATCTTGAACTGGCGGTAGATGCGCCAGAATGCGCGTCCGTCGGCGGCACGCGCGAGCAGTGTGTCGAGGCAACGCGCGAGATCGCGGCGCTGCGAGTCGAGGCGGGCGAGCTTGGCTTCGCACGCGGCGACGTGCTCGGCCGTCGCGTCGGTGCGCAGCGTCTGCGCACGCATGTGATGGATCTTGAGCGCGAGGATCGACAGACGGTCGATCATCGAGCCGGCCGTTTCGGCGTTGTGCCATGCATCGGACGCGGGCGTCACGCCGGCGATTCGCGCGAGCAGCGCCTCGTCGATCTTCTCGATCGCATCGTTGCGCTGCTGGTTGTAGCGATCGATCGCGCGCTTGTTCGCCGCGATCGCCGCATCCGCGACGTCGGTGCGGCGCGCCTGATCCTCTTCGTCCCACAG
>Ga0207697_10000393_pt1 | contig 24614 bp, 13 predicted proteins | sample KBSSwiS5withPhiX_FD_184293 | JGI IMG/M metagenome (GOLD analysis project Ga0207697, IMG submission 184293) | Switchgrass rhizosphere microbial communities from Kellogg Biological Station, Michigan, USA, with PhiX - S5 (SPAdes) (version 2) | ecosystem: Host-associated > Plants > Roots >... | reverse complement strand
GGGGTCCCGGGCCTGGCCGAGGCCATCGCCGCTGCCGGTGGCCGGGGCGTCCCGGTGCTGGCGGTGAGCGGCATCATCGGCGGCCGGGCGCTCAAGGGTCCGGCCGATCGGATGCTGGCGTCGCTCGGGTTCGAGCCGACCGGGGTCCTGCCGATCGCGGTCAACACGGCCCGCATCACCAACGCGCCGCGGCGTCCCGCGCTGGAGAAGATCCTGGCCGACGGCCTGATCAACATTCTGTTCGTCGGCCGAATCGTGCCGAACAAGCGGATCGAGGATCACATCCGCCTCGCCGAGCTGTACAAGCGGAACGTCGACAGCTACTACCGCTTCATCTTCGTCGGACGCTACGACGGCATTCCCCGCTACTATGCCCAGATTCGTGCGCTGATCGCCGAGTTCCAGATGCTGCCCGACCGGTTCTGGTTCACCGGCCCGGTGCCGGACGAAGATCTCGGCGCGTTCTACCGGTGGGCGGACGTCTACGTCTCTCTCAGCGAGCACGAAGGCTTCTGCGTGCCGCTGGTCGAGGCGATGGCCGCGGACGTGCCGGTGCTGGCCTACAACGCCGGCGCGGTGGGCGAGACGCTGGGCGGCGCCGGGGTGCTGTTCGAGCCGAAGGACCTGGAGCTTGCCGCCGAGATGCTGGGGCTGCTCGTGTACGATCGTGCGATCCGCGACGGCGTGCTCGCGGGTCAGCGCCGCAGATTGCAGGACTTCTCGCCGGCCGCGATCGACGCACGGCTGGGCGAGGTGCTCGGGAGGATCACAGGGTGAAGGTCGCGTTCATCGTCCAGCGCTACGGGACCGAGATCCTGGGCGGCTCGGAGTATCACTGCCGCTTGATCGCCGAACGGCTGGCGCCGCGTCACGCGGTCGAGGTGCTGACGACCTGCGCCGCCGACTACATCACGTGGGCCAACGAGTACCCGGAGGGAACCGATCGGATCCGCGGCGTCACCGTCCGCCGCTTCGCCAACGCCCAGACCCGCGACCTCACCGCGTTCAACCGCTACTCCGAGTGGATCTTCACCAACCAGCACACCCGCAGCGACGAGATGGAGTGGCTGCGCCAGCAGGGCCCATGGTGCCCGGCGCTCATCGAGTATCTCGAGCGCCACCACCAGCAGTACGACATCCTGATTTTCTTCACGTATCTCTACGCGCCGACCGTGCTGGGCATCCGCGTCGCGCCCGAGAAGACCATCCTGGTCCCGACCGCGCACGACGAGCCGGCGATCCGCCTGGAGATCTACAAGGAGCTGTTCAGCACGCCCGCGGCCATCGCCTACAACACCGATGTCGAGCGCCGGTTCCTGACGACGCAGTTCTCGATTCGCGCCCTCGAGGAAGAGACGGTCGGCTGCGGCGTCGACCTGCCGCAGGCTCACCCTTATCCCCGCGAGGCATCGGCGGAGCCTGTCACCGCCGACACCAGCGACGATCCAGAGGACGATGGCGCCGACCCGGACGATGCGTCGCCGACGTTCCGGCCGCACCTGGCCCATCGCGGCTCGGTGTTCCGCCGCCGCCACCGGTTGCACGGTCCTTTCCTGCTGTATGGCGGGCGCATCGATCCCGGCAAGGGCTGCGAGGAGCTGATCGAGTACTTCAGCAGCTACGTGCAGGAGGGCGGGGACGCGTCGCTGGTGCTGATGGGCATCAAGCTGATGCCGCTCCCCGAAGAGCCCTTCCTGCGCTTCGCCGGCCGCCTCTCGGACGCCGAACGCCTCCTCGCGCTCGAGGCCGCCACCGTCGTTGTCGTTCCCTCGCCTTACGAGAGCTTGTCGCTGCTGGCACTGGAGTCGTTCGCCGTCGGCACGCCGGTGCTGGCCAATGCCCGCAGCGAGGTCCTCGTCGACCACTGCCGCAAGAGCAACGCCGGGCTGTATTACGCCGATCGCGACGAATTCGGCGAGTGCCTGCGGCTGCTGATCGCCGACCATCGCCTGCGCGCCGCGCTCGGCGGCAACGGCCGCGCCTACATCCGGCAGAACTATCGCTGGGACGTCATTCTGGGCAAGTACGAAAAGATGTTCATGCGGCTGAAGCCGCAGGGGAGAAGGTAGAACGGAAGGGGGATCAGGGACCCGGCGCTTGGAAGACGACGATCAGGGGTTGACCGGACACCTTCAACTCACCCGGAGGGCGACCGGGTCGTCACGGCCAGCTCTCAGAGAACCACGTGGAACCGCCGGGTCCTGGATCCCGGGTCCCGTCGGGATCGCTAATCCACCCCCACCTCTTCGCCTTCGTCACTGACATCGGGGCCGTCGGCCGTCTCGGGCGCGTCGGGTCCGCCCTCGGCGCGGCCGGTGCCCGCGGCGCCGCGCTTGCGGCGCGGGCGGATGTCGTGCCGCTTGATCATCTCGTTGAGGGTGGTCGGCTTGATGTGCAGCAGCTCCGCGGCGCGCTTCTGGACGCCGCCGGCCTGCTCCAGGGCCGACTCGATCAGCCCGCGCTGAAACGCAATCTCCGCGTCCTTGTACGAGATGCCCTCCGGCGGCACCACGAACTGCGGCATCTGGAAGCGCTTGCTGTTGCGGACGTGATCCGGGACCAGGTCGGTGTCGATCCGGTTGCCGGTCGAAAGCACGACCGCGCGCTCGATCACGTTCTCGAGCTCGCGCACGTTGCCGGGCCAGTCGTATTCGACCAGCAGGTCGAGCGCCTCTGGCGTGATCTCGAGATGCGTCTTGTGGTTCTCCTCGCCGTACTGCTCGAGGAAGTGCTGCGTCAGCAGCGGAATGTCGTCGCGCCGATCGCGCAGCGGCGGGAGCTGCACAGTGATGACGTGCAGCCGGTAGTAGAGATCCTCGCGGAAGCGGCCGTCGTCGACCATATGCCGCAGATCGACGTTGGTGGCGGCGATGATCCGGACGTCGACCTTGATCGTCTCGATCCCGCCGAGGCGCATGAACTCGCGTTCCTGGATCACGCGCAGCAGCTTGGCCTGGGTCTCGAGCGGCACGTTGCCAATCTCGTCGAAGAAGATCGTCCCCTTGTCCGCCAGCTCGAAGAGCCCTTTCTTCGGATACACCGCGCCGGTAAACGCACCTTTGACATGGCCGAACAGGTTCGATTCAAGCAGATCCGGCGGCAGGTTGCCGGAGTTGACGGTGATGAAGGCGCGATCGGCACGCGTCGAGTTCTGGTGTAGCGCCCGCGCCACCAGCTCCTTGCCGGTCCCGCTCTCGCCGTTGATCAGCATCGTCGTCCGGCTGGGCGCGGCCTGCATGATCAGGTCGAAGACCTGGCGCATGCGCGAGCTGCGGCCGATGATCTCCCCGAAGCGGTTGGCGTGCGCCTGGAGGTTCTGGCGCAGCGTGCGGTTCTCGGTCACCAACCGGCGCTGGGCGACGGCGTTGCGCAGCACGCCGAGGACCTCGTCGTTCTTGAACGGCTTGGTGATGTAGTCGAAGGCTCCGCGCTTCATCGCCGCGATCGCGTTCTCGACCGAGGCGAACGCGGTGATCATCAGAACCGGCAGGTCGTCGTCTATCTTCTTCAGCTCGTCCAGTGCCGAGATGCCGTCCATGCCCGGCATCATCATGTCGACGATGGCGGCGTCGAAGGTGGTCTTGCGGGCGAGCTCCAGCCCCTGGGCGGCGTGCTCGGCGAGGTGCACGGCGTAGCCTGACCGGGTCAGCAACGCCTCGAGGATCTCGCGCATGATCTCCTCGTCGTCGATGACCAGAATGGCGGCGTTACGAGTCATAGCTTCTTTCCGTTGGCGCGTAAACGAGCTGGCCTCCGGAACCGGAGAGGGGTCAGCGGGTGCGGGCCGCACGCTGGGTCGACGCGAGCGGGAGGGTCAGGCTGAACCGGGTGCCCTGACCGGGCGCGCTCTCACACGCGATCGTACCGTCGTGTTCCTGCACGATGCCGTAGGTGATCGAGAGCCCGAGGCCGGTGCCCTTCCCGATCTCCTTCGTCGTGAAGAATGGATCATAGATCCGTGAGAGCTGGTCGGCCGGGATTCCTGATCCCGTGTCCGCGATCTCGACCACGGCGTTGGCGCCCTCGGTCCGCGTCACGATGGTCAGCCAGCCGCCTTTCGGCATCGCATCGCGGGCGTTGAGGAACAGGTTCAGGAACACCTGCTGGAGCTTGTACTCCGTCCCGTCCACGACCGGCGCGACCGCGGCCATTTCCTTACGGACCTGGATCCGGCCCGTCCGCATCTGGTGATCGAGCAGCGACAAGACGTCGCCGATGACCGCGTTGATATCGACCGGGCCGCGCTCGATCTGCGCCGGCCGGGCCAGGTTGAGCAGGCCATTGACGATCCGGGCGGCGCGGAACGTCTGCTTCTCGATCTTCTGGAGCACCGCCGTCTTCGGGTCGTCCGGCTCGGCGCCGTCCATCAGCATCTGCACGAAGCTCGAGATGCCCGTGAGCGGGGTGTTGACCTCGTGGGCGACGCCCGCCGCGAGCAGGCCGATCGATGCCATCTTCTCGGAGATCTGCAGCTGCTCTTCGAGCTGCACGCGGGCCGAGATGTCTTCGATGATCAGGATCGTCCCGGCGATCGAGCCGGCCGCGTCGCGCAGCGGTGTCGTGGCGACGTTGACGAGCACGCTGCGGGATGGCGCGTGACGCGTCTTGAGCGGCACGCGATACACCGCCGCGCCATCGGGCGACTCGCGCCGCGCGCTGCGCAGGATCTCGAAGAAGCCGTCGTCCAGGATGTCGGCGAGCGGCCGGCCGGCGGCTTCTTCATGGCGCAGGCCGTAGAGCTCCTCGAGGCGCCGGTTCCAGCGCAGCACACGATCGTCGCGGTTGACGACCGCGATGCCATCGTTCAGCGATTCGAGGATGTTCTCGCTGAACTCCCGCATCCGATCGAGCTCGTCGGCCTTGAGCCGGAGCTGCCCGTAGAGGCGGCCGTTCTCGAGCGCCGTGGCGGCCTGCGCCGCCACCGCCGCGAGCAGCGCCATGTCCTCGCTGCTGAGCGGCTCGGTGCTGCTCTTGCGGCCGAGGGCCATCACCGCGATTGTGCCTTCCTTCGAGACGCAGGGGACGAAATAGTGGATCCCGGCCTCGCGCCAGACGTCCACTTCGGCAGCGTCGAGGCGATGGTGGGCGAGCGGATCGTCGAGCGTCAGCGTATGGCCGGCGGTGAGGCGGCGGGCGACGTCGGAGTCGGTGCGGAGCCAGGGCGCGTTGGGGCCGAAGCCGTTCTGCGCGATGGTGACGAAGCTGCCGTCGTGGCCGGCCGCCGCAGGGGCGAGCATCAGTGCCATGCGATCGACGACCAGCGTCTCGGTGACGCGCCGCACCAGGCGCTCGCTGAGCCGCGGCAGGTCGAGATCGCTGTTCAGGTCGCGCGCGAAGCCGACCAGCGCCCGGCGATAGTCGTAGCGGTCACGGTAGTAGACGCGATCGAGGGCGTTCTGAATGGCGTTCTTGACCGGGCTGGACAGCAGCACCACGACGATCGTCGCCAGCAGCGCGATGATCGGGTTGCGTTGATCCTCGCCGTGCAGGAAGAACCGTCCGGCAAGCCCGAGGAGGATGGCGTAAATCGCCGCAATCGCGGCCAACGCCGCGGCGGATACCAGCGCCCGCTTGATGATCACCTCCACGTCCATCAGCCGGTAGCGGATGATCGCGGACGCGAACGCCAGCGGTACCAGGCCGAGGAGCACCGCCGTGGACTCGAACAGGCTCGAGGGGGTGTAGCCCAGGGTGTAGGGCAGCACGTAACCGGACACGAAGGGCACCGCGCCGAGGGCCGTGCCCCACACGATCCAGCGCAGCTGACGCCGGGCCATGACCGAGCAGCCGCGCCGCAGCGCACGGATCATGATCGCGAGGCCGCCGATCAGGCTGATGGCGAGGTAGACCAGCTCGCCACGGTCGATCAGCGTGGCAATCCCCGACAGCAGCGGCCCTTGCGATCCCACCCGCAGGACCAGCGCCACCTCCGCGCCGCCCAGGAGCGCGGCCGGCAGATACAGCAGCGGCAGCATCCGGCGTCCCGCCTCGCTGCGCACCCAGCTGTTCGGGCGGTCGGGGAACACCAGCGCGAAGTGCACGAACAGCGGCGGCAGCATCAGCCGGGCGCTGATGTCGCCCCAGTAGAAGACCCAGTCAGCGAAGTCCAGGCGGCCGCTGTAGGAGAAGGCGAGCATGCCGAAGAACGCCATGCTCAGCCAGAAGAAGTGCAGGGTGGCCTGATGCTCCGGATGCCGGAGCCGGACCGCGGCGCCCACAATCAGGGAGAAGATGCCGACGACTGCGAGCGCGTAATACAGGCCGCGGGCGCCAGCCGGCACCTGCTCGACGGCGATGTTCATGAGCTGCGGGCTGCCCTGCATGCGCAGCAGCGAATACGTCAGCACCGAACCGCGCGACGCGGCGTGCAGGGCCTTCACCACGTCCTCAGGCGAGGTGACGGGCACGCCATCCACTTGCAGCAGGATGTCACCCGCACGAACCCCGGCCCGCGCCGCCGGCGAGTCCTCAGCCACCTCGCGGGCGACCAGGTCGCTGGCCGTCGCACGCCACAGCACCCCGTCGTCCATTTCCGTCCACGTGGCGCGGACGGCGATGTTCATGACTCCCAGGCACAGCAGCACCGCCACGACCAGCATCTGTGCTGTCGTGCGGAGCACGCCTGACCCCCGATTAGGGGGCGCTGCGAAGGAAACGGATCTCAAGACGGAAGTCCGGGGCTCGGCAAAGCAAGGCCCGTTCCCGCATTTTTTCCAGGTGCCTTCTCTAAAATACTGACAGGCAAGGGGTTTTCCGTCGATACTGACCGGCGGCTTCCAAGGAACTGGAATCCGGATCCAAAAAGACGGACCCTCCCCCGGACGGGCGGAGCTAGAAGCGAACGAGGAAGCCGCCGACGACCCGCTTCGGCGGGCGGACGACGAGCAGCTCGTCGTACACGGAACCCGGATCGGTGGGATCGCGGAACAGGTTTCTGACCCCGACCAAAATTTCCCAGCGGGTGCCGGCGAAATCGAACGGCAGCGCCTGATTGAGCTGCACGTTGAAGCGGCCGTCGAGTCCGGGCCCGGGCTGCGTCTGGTCGACGCGGGCGTACGCGGTGTTCACCTTGTAGACGACCACGACCCGGGTAGCCGTCTCCGGAATGTTGGTCTCCAGCGAAGTCGTGATGTCCTGTATGTCTTCCGACGCGGGCCGAAACGCGATTGGACGGACCGATCCCTGGCCTCGCGTGAAGTCGCCGCCCCCCTGCCACCGCGCCCGGATAAGGCTGTAGTCGAGCGAGCCCCTGAGCCGCGGGTTCGCCACGTTGCTGACCCGGAAGGTCCAGCCATCCGCGTCAATCGCGCCGGCGCTGGCGACGAAGTAGTGGCCGGCCGAATCCGGCCCGCCCGGCAGATGCAGTCCGAACACCGTGATCAGCTGATCGTCGACGCGCTGGAACACCCGCTGGACGCTGAACACGGACGCGTCCTTGAATTGATGCTCGAGGCCAAAACCCAGATTCCGGGCGCGCTCGACCCGCAGGTCCGCGGGATCGCCCGCGCCCCCAAGCGCCGCGAACGTGCGCTCGGGTGGGAGCCAGGGCCCGGGGGCGTTGGTCGAGAGGAACTCCTCCGCGCCCGGCGCGACCATCCGCTGGGAAATCGAGGTGATGACCCGCGTGGCGGGCAGGATCTCGTAGGCGACGGCGGCCCGCGGGCTGAGCAGGTCGCTGCGCTGCAGGTAGTCGTAGTGCGCGTATCGGGTGCCGTAGTCGAGCGTGAGGTGCGGCGACACGACCCACTTGTCGAAGGCGTACATCTCGCCGACGTTCCGACTGCTGTCGGCGACCGCCGTGAGTGCCGCCGGGTTGCCACCCGCGTACTCCTGACGGCTGTAGGTGGCGCCGAAGTTCAGGCCGTGCGAGGCGCCGGGCTTCGCAACGTAGGCGCCAGCCACGTTCCAGGACGACAGGTCCCCCTCACTCATCGCCGCCCGCATCGTCCAGTCCCCGCCCGTAGTCGGCAGGCCCAGTGACAGGTAGGCAACCCCCCGCGGCACCGTGTCCACCGAGAACAGGTCGCCAGGTGCGAAGGCTCCACTCGTGAGCAGGTTGACCTCACCGGAGAGCGGCACGTCGCCAAACAGGCTGGTGGCGAAGGAGGCGGTCGCATCGACCGCGCGCCACACGCCGGGGGCCGGACGCAGTTCGCCGTCATCGCCGGGCAGGTCGTCGTCGGACACGGTGACCGTGCCATTGGCGTCCTTCAGGATGCTGCGCTTGACGTGGCGCAGGCGCCACGCCGTTTCGGTGTGAGGATGGTCGTCGGTTCCGTCCGCGGCGGTCGAGTCCGGCTGATCGCTGAGGGTCGACCCCGGGAGATCGAATCCGGCCGCCATGATCGGCCGAGCGGACACCGGTGTCGCCGTTCCCTCGATCCCGGCGGGGACGTCGAGCTTCCGCAGCAGGAAACGCTTCACGGCCGGCGAGGCGGCCCCGACCTGGACGCGCTCGCGCAGCGATCCGGCGAATCCATTCAAGTGCGCCTGGACGATGTATTCGCCGGTGGGGAGAGAGGCGAGGGCGAAGGCTCCGCGTCCGTCGCTGGTCGTCATCGCCATGGTCGCGCCGAGCGCCGAGACGACAACCCCGGCGAGCGGGCCGCCGCGTTCGTCGACCACCGTGCCGGTGATGCTTCCGCGCAGCAGGTGGACGGTCTGGCCTTCCGGGCGGACGTTCGTCTGGGCGAAGCCGCGGGGGCCTGATGCGACCACCATCACGACCGCCGCGCCGACCGCCGTCACCGCTCGATGAAGCCGTCTCATCGCGCCCTCCGTCCTCAGGCGTCCGGGCTCGCGTGCCGGCCGCGTGATTCGTGCGCCATCCTGCTGCCTGTGTCTGCTCACGTCCGCCCGGGACTCGGCCCTACGCTCTTGCCTCTGGCCACCATCCGACGTTCCGTCCTCCCCCGGAGCGCGGGCGGCTGCTTACGAACCGACCGTGAACGCGAGGTCGCGGCTCACGATCGTTCCCGAAATCATGTCCGTCACCGTGATCGTCAGCCGGTAATCGCCAGGCTCGAACGCCGATAACGGCACCCCCTGGCCGGCCAGCACCGGCTGACCGCCCGAGGGGTCGAACTGTTCTCCCATCACCGCCGGAGTGAACCGCTGCGGGTCGGTGTGGTTGAAATACCGTTCACCGTCCTGCGCCGGCGGATGCGGGCCCGATGGGGCGGGACCCGGCTTGCCGGCCGCACCCTTCCGGAAGAAATGGTACTCCACCTGGAGGTCGAACCGCTTCTCCGCCGTGACCGCCGGGTTGTAGACCAGGAAGACCACCACCAGCTCTTCGCCACGCTGGAAGCGATCGTCCTCCGCCGGCACGATCTCGCTCTGCCCGATCACATACGGGCGTTCCACCAACTCGTCCGCGCTCAACGCCGCCGGCAGGACCGTCACCCGATCGGCCAGCATGATGCTGCTCGTCGTGAGCTGGCCGTTCCAGAAGTCCGGTACGGTCAGGCGTTGAGTCAGCACCGCCGCGCGGGGCGAGGCTGCCGACACCACCGACCGAGGCCGTTCGCGGACCACCACGTAAACGTCGTAGTCGCCCGGCGCAATCGAGAACCCCCGCCGGACCCGCGCGACTCGTGCGCCACCGGCAGTCAGCTCCACCGGGAAGATGGCGTCGACGGCGTAGCTGGTGTCTGCCGCGCCCTCGACGGCACGCCGCTCAGGTCGCCGCCCGCGGGCCACCGCCACGTTCGCCGCCGGCGCGCCTCGCTTCACCGCACGGACGTAAACCAGGACCGCGTCGGGCAACACGCCGATCGTGTTCACCGCCAGCGTGAACGGGACGAACGTGCCTTGCTGGGCCTTGAGGAACGCGTTCTGCCAGCCCAGCGTGAGGTCCGGGCTACTCGCAGGCTTCCGGCCGGCCATCGCCGCATCGGCCAGCGCCAGCACCGCGTCTCCCTCGACCCGCTGGCTGTCGATCGCGCTCGGCGGTGTCCGTGGGTTGGGGGGCTGGGCATTCGCCCGCGGAATGCCGACAATCAGCAGGCTCCACGCGACCACGACGGCGGCCCACGCCGGCCGCCACATACCGCCCTCGTTGGGTCTTCGCGAGCGCCTCACCTCAACCTGACTAAACCCGTCGATCATAGGCGACGTGTCAGGGCAAGTCAAAGACGGACAGTCCGGACACCCGGCCGCTGGCGCCGGTGATATCATCACCCGCTCAGAGGACGGGATCAGGCCTCTCCAGCTCTACGATCCGGTCCGGCAAAGGGATGTCCGGGGCGCTTTGCCGCCCGCGGATCCGACCCGCGACGCACAATCGCGAGTACACCGAGGACGACGTGCAGGACGACACTCTCGTGATGGTGCTGGCTGGCGGGGCTGGTGAACGCCTCTACCCGCTGACCAAGGAACGGGCGAAGCCGGCGGTCTACTTCGGCGGCCCGTACCGGATCATCGACTTCACGCTCAGCAACTGCATCAATTCCGGGCTCCGCCGGATCTTCATCGCGCTTCAGTACAAATCTCTGTCCCTCAGCCGTCATCTGCGCATGGGCTGGAGCGTCGTCGCGGACGAGCTGGGCGAGTTCGTGGAGATCCTCAGCCCGCAGAAGCGCGTCGGCGAGCATTGGTACCTGGGAACCGCGGACGCGGTCTATCAGAACCTGTACTCCATCGCCAGAGAGGAACCGCGCCACCTGATCGTCCTCTCCGGCGACCACGTCTACAAGATGGACTACGCCAAGATGCTGCGCGCCCATCGCGAGCGCGGCGCCGGCGCGACCATCGGGGTGCTGGAGATCCCGTCGGAAGAGGCGAGTCAGTTCGGCGTGCTCGAAGTCGACGGCGAGGATCGGCTCACCGGATTCCTCGAGAAGCCGCGCCATCTCCCCCACGGGCAGACGGTACTGGCCTCGATGGGCATCTATATCTTCGACATGAAGGTCCTGGTTCCGGCGCTCGAGGCGGACGCCGCGCGCGCCACCGCGCACGACTTCGGCAAGGACATCCTTCCCGAACTGATCGCCAAGGTGCCGGTCTACGCCTATCGCTTCTACGACGAGAACAAGAAAGAAGGGAAGTACTGGCGCGACGTCGGCACGCTGGACGCCTACTACGACGCCAACATGGACCTGTGCCACGTCAACCCGGACTTCAATCTCTACGACCCGGAGTGGCCGCTCCGCACGTACCAGGTCCAGGCGCCGCCGGCCAAATTCGTGTTCGCCGACGATGGCCGCCGCTGCGGGCAGGCGCTGGACTCGATCATCTCCGCGGGCTGCATCATCTCGGGCAGCCGCGTGTCCGGCAGCGTGCTGTGCCCGAACGTGCGGGTCCACAGCTTCTGCGAGGTCGACCAGAGCATCCTGATGCCCGGCGTCCGGGTGGGCCGGCACGCGCGCATCCGCCGGGCCATCATCGATCGTGACGTCTTCATCCCGCGCGGCGCGCGGATCGGTTACAACATCGAGGAAGATCGCAGCCGTCACACCGTCACCGACAGCGGCATCGTCGTCGTCACGACCGAGGATCAACCCTATGTGGGCGAGATCTCGGACGAGGCGCTGCGGAACGAGGCCGAGTTCGATCGCCGGGGGGCGTAGCAGGATGCTGAAAAACGCATCCTGAATGGCGGATGTCAGATGGAGGACGGCAAAACCCCATTGTTTTTCACATCTGCCATTTGCCATTTCACATCAGGCCGCCCTTTTTGAGCGGCCTGGTAGTGGCGGCACGCGCCGCCCGGGCCCTGTCCGCGTTCAGGCGCGGCTCTTAGCGTCTCGCCTGTAGCCTGTAGCCTTGTTGAGCCCTAAGCCCTTAGCCCTAAGCCCTTAGCAGCGTCAGTACCAACGAGTGAGGTCCGAGTGAAGATTCAATCCGTGCACGGCCGCGAGATCCTGGACTCGCGGGGGAACCCGACCGTCGAAGTCGATCTGGTACTGGAAGGCGGCGCAACCGGCCGTGCCGCCGTGCCCTCCGGCGCGTCGACCGGTCAGCGTGAGGCGCTCGAGCTCCGCGACGGCGACAAGAAGCGGTATCTGGGCAAGGGCGTGACCAAGGCGGTTTCGCACATCAACGGCGAGATCGCCGCGGCCCTCAAGGGCGCCGACGCCGATCAGCGTGGCCTGGACACCCGCATGATCGACCTGGACGGCACGCCGAACAAGGGCCGTCTCGGCGCCAACGCGCTGCTCGGAGTGTCGATGGCCCTCGCCCGGGCGTCAGCCGCCGCCTCCGGAAAGCCGCTCTACGAGCACCTCGCCAGCCTCTACGGGCGCGGCACGCCGTCACTGCCCGTACCGATGATGAACATCCTCAACGGCGGCGCGCATGCGGACAGCAGCGTCGACTTCCAGGAGTTCATGGTGATGCCGCTCGGCCTGCCGTCGTTCGCCGAGGCGGTCCGGTGCGGCGCCGAGATCTTCCACACGCTGCGCGGCATCCTGAAGAAGAAGGGCTACTCGACCGGCGTCGGCGACGAAGGTGGTTTCGCGCCCAGCCTGAAGTCCAACCGCGAAGCGCTCGACGTCGTGATGGACGCCATCACCCAGGCCGGCTACCAGCCGGGCGGCAACGTCTATCTCGCGCTCGACGTCGCCTCGAGCGAGCTGTGGAACGAGGGCGCGAAGCACTACGAGTTCAAGAAGTCAGGCGAGAAGACGCGTAACGCTGACGAGATGGTCCGACTCTACGACGAGTGGGTGACGCAGTACCCGATCATCTCGATCGAGGACGGCCTGGCCGAAGGCGACTGGGACGGCTGGAAGTCGCTCACGAAGACGCTCGGCGCGAAGGTCCAGCTCGTGGGCGACGACGTGTTCGTGACCAACCCGGAGATTCTCAAGCGGGGCATCACCGAGGGCATCGGCAACGCGCTGCTGGTCAAGCTCAATCAGATCGGAACCGTGACTGAAACGCTCGACGCGGTCGCGATGGCCGACGACGCCGGATACCGCAGCGTGATCTCGCATCGTTCAGGCGAGACCGAGGACACCACGATCGCCGACCTCGCTGTCGCCACCGGCGCCGGCCAGATCAAGACCGGCTCCGCCAGCCGCTCGGATCGCGTCGCCAAGTACAACCAGCTGCTCCGCATCGAGGAAGCGCTCGGCGCGCGCGCCAAGTACGCGGGCCGCGGAGCGATCAAGCAGCTCGGAAAGTAGCTTCCCGCTTCCAGCTTCCCGCTGCGACTTGCACGGTCTCACAGATCTGCGCCGGTTGCGCTCGGCTGATGGTTGGAACTGGCAAACGGGAACGGGAAGCGGCAATCCGGAAAGCTGGAAGCTGGAAGCTGGAAGCTGGAAGCTGGAAGCTGACGAAATCACCCTATGTCCCAACAGTCACCTGTCGTCCTCATCGTCCTCGACGGCTGGGGGCTCCGGCCCCAGACCGAGAACAACGCCATCGCGCTCGCGCGCAAGCCGGCGTACGACGCGCTGCTGCAGCGGTATCCGCATGCCCAGCTGATCACGTCCGGCGAAGCTGTCGGTCTGCCCGCCGGACAGATGGGCAACTCGGAGGTCGGCCACATGAACATGGGCGCCGGCCGGGTCGTTTACCAGGACCTCACGCGTATCGACAAGAGCATCCGCGACGGCGAGCTGTTCGCGAGTCCGGTACTCGCCGCGGCGATGGATCGCTGCGTCGACGGCGAGCACGCGCTGCACTTCATCGGCTTGCTCTCGGACGGCGGTGTGCACAGCAGCCAGCAGCATCTGCACGCGTTGATCGAGATGGCCGCGCGTAAGCGCGTGCCGCGGGTGTTCATTCACGTGATCACAGACGGCCGCGACACCTCGCCGACCGGCGGCGTCCGTTACCTCGGGCAGCTGCAGGCCGTCCTCGACAAGACCGGCACTGGCCGCGTCGCCTCGATCTCCGGCCGCTACTACTCGATGGACCGCGACAAGCGGTGGGAGCGGATCAAGCTGGGCTACGACGCGATCGTCGAAGGCGTCGCCGAGCAGAGCACGACCGCGCCGATCCCGGCGCTCCAGGCCGCGTACGAAGCCGGTGTCACCGACGAGTTCGTCAAACCGATCGTCGTCGTCGACGCCGACCAGCACCCGGTCGGCCCAGTGCGCGACGGCGACTCAGTCGTGTTCTTCAACTTCCGCGCCGACCGCGCCCGTCAGCTCACGCGGGCGATCGCGCTCGACGACTTCGACGGCTTCCCGCGTCCCAATCGCCGCCACGTGCACTACACGACCATGACGGTGTACGACCGGACGTTCAACCTGCCGGTGGTGTTCACGCCGCAGACCTTCAGCGGCAACCTCGCCGACGTGCTCGCGGAGCACGGGCGGACGAACCTTCGCCTCGCCGAGACCGAGAAGTACGCGCACGTCACCTACTTCTTCAATTGCGGCCGTGAGCAACCCTATCCGGGGGAGGACCGGATCCTGGTGCCGTCACAGAAAGTCGCCACCTATGACCTCAAACCGGAGATGAGCGCTCCCGGGATTGCCGACGAGATGATCGGCACGCTCAAGGCCGGCAAGCACCAGGTCGTCATCTGCAACTTCGCGAATGCGGACATGGTCGGCCACACCGGCCGGCTCGACGCGGCGATCGCCGCGGTCCAGACGCTCGATACCTGCCTGGGGCGGATCGTGGAAACGCTGAAGCTGGTCGGCGGCCGCGCGGTGATCACGGCCGATCACGGCAACGCCGAGCAGATGTGGGACGACACGCTTAAAGCCCCGCACACGGCCCACACCTCCAACCCGGTGCCGGTGATCCTCTGCGACGAGGCGCACGTCGGACGGCCGCTGCGCGACGGCTCGCTCCGCGATGTCGCGCCGACGATGCTGGCGCTGCTGGGGATCGCGAAATCCCGGGAGATGACTGGCACGCCGCTGTTCGAGGAGTAGCAGGCTGTCAGACAGGCAACGGCCAGATGGCAGATGGCAGATGGCAGATGGCAGATGGCAGATGGCAGATGGCAGATGGCAGATGGCAGATGAGGGAGGATACCGGTTATCCCTCTCTGCAGCGTCAGCGTGAGATCCAGCGGAGTACTTCATCGCGCCGGGACCGAATGTCGACGCTCTGGCGCATGCTGTCAGGAATCTAGTCATTAACGCGAGTCACGAGCCGGCTGGTCGGGCGGCGCCGCTGGCGAGCCACCTCGCCGCGGGCGGCTGGTTCGTAGCGCTGGCGGTGATCCTCACCTATCCGCTCGTCACGGTTCTCGACACCCACATCACGGGACCGGGACCCGGCGACCATCTCGCCTTCCTGTGGAACGACTGGTGGGCACGCACCGTGGTCGGCGCTGGTCAGTGGTCCCGCCTGTTCGCAACAGATCGCCTGTTCGCGCCGTTCGGTGCGCCGCTGATCCTCAACACGCACACCGCGCTCGAGAGCCTCGCGTCGGCCACAGTACTTGGGACGATGCCGCTGGTGCGGGCGCACAACCTGCTCGTGCTCGCCGGCCTCGCGGCCAACGGTATGGCCGCGTACACGCTGTCGTTCATGCAGGCCCGGCGGGTCAGCGCGGCGCTGCTCGCGGGCACGTCGTTCGCGACCTGCGCGTTCGTCACCGCGCACCTCCTGGGGCACATCAATCTGATCCACGCCTGGGTGCTGCCGCTCGCCGCGCTGACGTGGATCCGCTTGGTCGCACGCCCCACGCCGGCGCGAGCGGTCGTGCTCGCCATCGCGTTCGCGGCGACGCTCTGGTCGGACTACTACTACTTCGTCTACGCGACACTGTTTGCGTTCGTGTGGCTCATCGTGAGCGCGCGCGACGTCGCGGTCGCATGGCGGGTACCGCGTCGCCCGGCACTCGCGAGAGGCCTGCTGGCGACCGCCGCGCTCGCCGTCGGGGTCGCGATCGCGATCGCGGTGAGTGGCGGGATCGTGTTCGCGCTGGGGCCGCTGCACGTCAGCGCGCGCAACGCGCGCAACCCGACGTCGATCGCCGGCGTCCTGCTGCTGCTCTGGACGGTCTCGCGGCTGCGGCCGATCGCGTCACCGCCGGCGCGCCGCCTGGACTGGGGCCCGATGCTGCGGCATGGGGCCATTGCCGCCGTGGCCTTCATGCTCCTGACAGTGCCGATATGGTCGGCCGCGCTGACGCTCGTGCGATCAGGCGACTACGTTTCCCAGCAGTATTTCTGGCGCAGCGCCCCCCGCGGTGTGGATCTCGCCACCGTCGTCTCGGGAGCGCCGATGCACGCCGTCACCGGCGGGCTGACCCGTCGCCTCGACGAGCGGCTCGGCATCGACCCTGTCGAGCAGACGGGCTGGCTCGGCGTTGTGGTCATGGTGTTGTTGGCGATGGCCTGTCGTGCGGTCGGGACGCTCGGTCGTGACGGGACCCGCTGGCTGTGGATCTTCGCCGTGTTCGGCGTGTGGGCACTCGGTCCCTCGCTGAACATCGGCGGGCTGGATACCGGAGTGCTGCTGCCGCAGACGCTCGCGCGCTACGTGCCGATCGTCGCCAATGCGCGCATTCCCGGCCGGGCGTTCGTGGTGGTGCAGCTCGCCGGCGCGATGATCGTCGCGCTGCTCATCGCCCGCCGCGAGTGGAGCACCGGCCTGGCCGCGGTGCTGACGGCGGCGGTCGTCTGTGAGAGTCTCGCGCTGCCCTATCCGCTCTACCGGCTGCCAGCTCGCGATGCGATTGACGTCCGTCTGTCCCGCGGCACCGGCGCGGTCATCGAGCTGCCGTCAGGGGTGCGCGATGGCTTCGGCGAGTACGGCCGGTTCGACTCGCGGGCGCTCGCGCATCAGATGGTCCACGGACGGCCGCTGGTCGGTGGTTTCGCGGCACGGGTTCCACCGCGTATCGTGGCGCGGTATCGCGCCATCCCGGCGATCGCCTCGATGTTCGATCGCTCGGCCGGTGAGGCATCCCTTGATGCCCTTCCTGCGAATCTCGGTCAGGCGCTGGCCGACGCCGGGATCAGCAACGTCGTCGTCAACATGGACGGCCTCTCGCTGTCGCGAAACGCGCTGGCCGGCAAGGGTCTGCGGTTCGTGGTTGCCGACGGCCCGCGCGAGCTCTACGACGTCGTTCGCTGACACGCGTGGAGACGTACAGAAGCGGAGCGCTGTGAACGAAGCTCGCAGACGTCGGGACCAGTTGATCGAGTGGAAGCGGAAGGGGGCGGGGGCGGCAGGCGCATCGGACGCCGACGGCGGATGCCGCCGGCGTCAGGTAGAGGAGAAGTGCGGATCAGGCCGGTTCGAACTCGCGCGGCGCGATCGTGCGCTGATCCGGCCGCGGCGACCGGAACCCGGTATTGCCGCGTCCGTCACGCGGAGCGGAGGCGAAACGATGGGCGCCGCCCGGCTGGAACCGTCCCGGCCGGTTCGGCTGGCGACTCCCGTGCGGACCGCGGCGTTCGCTCTGGCCGCCACCGGGGCGCGCCATCGAAGGCCCGATATGCAGGCCACGCGGACCTGACGGCCGCGCACCGCGGGGGCCCTGTTCGGTCGCGCCAACCAGACGCGTGACCGGGCTGGCAGACGCGGTCAGCACCGCCGGCGGCACGTTGTCGAGCACGACCTGCTCGAGCGTTGCCGCCAGCAGGCGCTGCACCCCGTTCAGCAGCGGCCGCTCCGCCGGGCTCACGAGCGAAACCGCGCGGCCGGGAGCACCCGCGCGGCCGGTGCGGCCGACGCGATGAATGTAGTCCTCGGCCACCAGCGGCAGATCGTAATTGACGACCAGCGGCAGCTGCGCGACGTCGAGACCGCGCGCCGCGATGTCGGTCGCGACCAGTACCGTGACCCGGCCCGACTTGAAGTCGGCCAGCGAGCGATTGCGGGCGCCCTGGCCCTTGCTGCTGTGAATGACGCCGGCGTTCAGACCGGCCCGCTCGAGGTGCTCGCCGACGCGATCCGCGCCGCGGCGGGTCTTGCAGAACACCAGCGCCTGACCGATGGGAGCCTGGGTCAAGACGTGGACCAGCGCGTCGCGCTTGCGATCGAGCGCGACCGGATGCACGCGGTGGGTGATCGTCGCGGCCACCACGTCGCCGCTCGAGATGTCGACCCGCTGCGGGCTCTTCGTGAACTCCGCCGATAGCGCCACGATCGCCTTCGACATCGTCGCCGAGAACAACAGCGTCTGATGTTCCTTGGGCAGTGTCGGGATGATTCGCTTCAGCGCCGGCAGGAAGCCCATGTCCAGCATGCGGTCCCCTTCGTCGAGCGTGAGGATCTCCACCGCGGACAGATCGACCGTGCGCTGCTGGAGGTGATCGATCAGGCGCCCGGGCGTGGCGACCACGATGTCGGTGCCCAGACGGAGGGCGCGGATCTGGTTGACCATCGACATGCCGCCGACAATGGCGGCCACGCGCAGCCTGACCGGCGCGCCATACGTCAGCAGCGATTTGTGGACCTGAATCGCGAGCTCGCGCGTCGGAACGAGCACCAGGCCGAGCGGACGGTTCGTGCGCGGCCGGCGCCCCTGAATCATCAGGCGCTCGATCATGGGCAAACCGAAGGCGGCGGTCTTGCCGGTGCCGGTCTGGGCGCGAGCAAGAAGATCGGTTCCGGTCAGGACGAGCGGGATGGAAGCGGCCTGAACCGGGGTGGGCTCCCCGTAGCCCATGCGCGCGAGCGGCGCGACGAGCGTGGGCGAGAGCCCGAGTTTCGAGAACGGCATTGACACAGCACCTTACTGGCCTGGAGCGTGTCAGTGACCGCCCTGGGCACAAAAAGAGGACCAGGTGGCGCCCCTTCTGGGCCGCCACAATAACGGAGCGTATGCGCCCCGGTCGGATTTTCTAAGCTACGAATTTGAGGAGGAGCGAGTCAGGAAGGCTCGATACGCCTGAATGCGAGGAAGATCCGTGAGGGGAGTATAGCACGAGTTCATGAGGTTCATGACGGTTCATGAACGTTCATGGGGTTCACCGGTTCAGGGTTCAAGGTGCAGGGTTCAAGGTGCAGGGTTCGCACGCGGTTCGGCCAATGATCCCGCCGGCCTGTTATCTGACGCCGTGAACAGACCGCGACAACGTTGCACTTAGTGATGGTCCGGTTGGCCCTCAGGAGGTGCGGCGAGCTGGGGGCCGGTGGGGTGTTCGATCTTGGGCTCAGTCCGGGGCGATCCTGGAGGTCGGACGAACGACAGGGGTGAGCGGCGCAGTTGTCTGGCGACGGCTCCGAGGATGCCCAGCAGGTCCGTCGCGGGCAGCTCGTAGGCGCGCGCCGCGCTGAAGAGCGAGCAGGCGAAGCTCACCGAGAGATTCAGGACGAACATCACGGCGATACCGGACACGGCGAGCACCATCCACTTCAGACCGCCGGATTCGACGCCTCCGCCGGCGGCCGCGAGTGACACGATGCCGGTGTTGAGCGTCACGTGTCGAACGTCCACCGGCAGGCCGGTGAAACGGCCGATCTGAGGCGCCATGCCGAGCATGAAACCGAGCGAGACGTTGGTGCCCCATCCGGCCGCGTGATGGGCCAACGCCGCGCCGATCCGCGTCCGGAGCCGGCGTGCCCAGGCCGTCGCCGCCGGCGACTGCGCAATGCCGTCGGGAATGCGCCGGTAGGCGCACCAGTTGTCGAACAAGCCTCCCGCGACGCTGGCCAGCCACAACAGGACACCCGTGAGCGCCGCGTACCAGATCGTGAACGAGTTGGCCGGACTCATCACGCGGAACGTATCGATCGCCTCGGCGTGGTCGAGGAAGGGCCGGCCGGCGAGCGCGAGGAACAACCGGCTGAAGAGGGCTGCGCCCACGGCCGCCACCACGACGTTGGAGAGGGCGGCGGCCAGCTGTGAGCTCGTGAGCTGGCAGACGGTCGCGACAACGCGCGCTTCGCGGTCCGTCCCGTCGGTCTCCCGGATGATCGTCGCGAGCCGGGCGGCGGTCATCGCGGGCTGCTTGGTCGCCAGCATCAGGCCGAGATGCTGGAGGGCGACGAAGCTGATCGCGAAGTTGAGTCCGTAGAGCACCCCTTCGGGCAGCGGCGGGAGGTGCCAGGAATGGACCAGCATCTTGACGACGCCCGTCCCGACGGTGAGCGCGCCGCCGCCCGCCGCCGCCAGCCAGATGTGTTTGTACTCGCGCAGATTCCGCGCGATGTAGTGATCGCCAGTGTCGCTGGCGCGCTCGACGATCTTCCGGCCGAGCAACTGCATGTTCCAGCCGCACAGGTGGCGGAGACTCCGATCTTCGCAGGCCGATCGCAGCAGCCGGTGCAGCAGCCGGTGGATGGCGCGCGAGCGCCGCGTCCCCTCCGGCAATTCCATGATCTCCGTCATCAGCGCGGTCCGCGTCAGGGAGCGCTCGATCACCTCCACCGAGAACACGATGTCGACGCTGACCCCCGCCCCCTCCAAATGCTGTTCGATCGAACGGAGCTCCCGTCGGCACTCCCCGGATGCCTTGCGGAACCGCGCGGCCGCCTCCGTCACGTCGGCGCCTTCGCACCACGCCGCGACCAGCGCTTCACCGACGTTGCGGACGCGATAGAACGGAGAAGCCGACACGCCGACCGACGCGCCACGCGCGCGGACGCGCGACGACAGCCCTTCGGCCTCGACCCGGGTCAACAGCAGCCGGAACCCGTCGGCGAACGCGAGCCGGATGTTGCGCCAGGCGCCCCCCGCCGGAGCGCTGCCGAATGCCGTCGCGACGCGATGAAACAGGTCGAGCGGCATCGCCCCGAAGACCCGCACCTCCCGTTCGGTCCGATAGAGCAGGCGAAGCATGACGCGCAGGTCGCGTGCATCCCGAGGCGCGGGCAGCAGATGGTTGGCCAGTCGGTCGGAGAACTCCGAGACCAGCCCGCGGTGGCCGGGAATACCCGCCACGCCCACCAGGTTCGTCGCGTCCACGTCAGCGGCGAGAGCCGCCAGAGCAGCACCGAAACGATCTCTGGCCGCCCCCGGTCGTTCGATGGCTTCGAGCACGGGCCCGAGCGCGCCGGCCTTCCACGTCCCGTCGCCGACCGGGCGCACGGCTCCGACCAGGGCTACGAACGCCGTGGCGCGCGCCTGGGTATCCGCGGCAGAAACGAACGATTCGAGGGCGGAGCGACCCGGCATCGCGGTAAAGAGTAGTGCATCCTCAGTAACCGCCGCACTGGAGGCGTGCGGCCCACGACATCACATGACGTCAAGGGAGCGGACGTCGGGCGTTCACGGCGAGCCCTGTCGAACCACGGGAGCGGGTGATCCCCGAGGCCGTGCCGCCGTCTGCTACGATCCCGACGTGCAGACCCGATACGACGCCGTGGTTGCCGGAGGGGGCCTGGCCGGGCTGACGCTGGCCCGCCAGCTGCAGCGCAAGGCGCCGCACGTCAAGGTGCTGGTGCTCGAGAAGCGCAAGCATCCAGTCCGTGAGGCGGCCTTCAAAGTTGGTGAATCCAGCGTCGAAATCGGCGCGCACTACTTCCGCAGTGTGCTCGGATTGGAGCCGGTCCTGCGCGAGCAGCACCTCGAGAAGCTCGGGCTGCGCTATTTCTTTCCGCACGGCGCGAACGACGACATCACCCGGCGGACCGAGCTCGGGCCGCCGTCCTTCCCCGTCGTCCCCTCGTTCCAGCTCGATCGCGGCCGGCTCGAGAACTGGCTGCTGGCCTCGCTGCGCGAGTCGGGCGTCGACGTGCTCGACGATTGCTCCGTCAAGAGGATCGATCTGCGGCCGGGCGGCCTCCACACGCTGGAATTCGTGGGACCCGGCGGGTCCGGTACCGTGCGTACTCCGTGGGTCGCCGATGCCAGCGGCCGGACGGGCCTGCTGCGTCGCCAACTCGGGCTGAAGCGCGAGGTCACTCACGGCGCCAACGCGGTGTGGTTCCGGGTCAACACCCGCGTCAAGGTGGACGACTGGTCCGACGATCCGGCGTGGAGGTCACGGGTGCCGACCGGCGAGCGCTGGATGAGCACCAATCACTTGATGGGCAAAGGCTACTGGACCTGGCTCATCCCGCTCGGCTCCGGCAGCACCAGCATCGGCATCGTCGCGGACGAGGCGATCCATCCGTTTGCCTCGATGAACCGGTATGAGAAGGCGATGGACTGGCTGCGGACGTTCGAGCCGCAGTGCGCGCGGGCGATCGAGGCACTACCGGCGAACGCGCTCGAGGATTTCCTCGCGCTGAAGCACTACGCGCACGGCTGCGCGCGGGTGATTTCCGCCGACGGCTGGTCGATGGTCGGCGAAGCGGGCGTGTTCACCGACCCGTTCTATTCACCAGGGTCGGACTTCATCGCGATCGGTAACGATCTCACCGCAGACCTGATCGTCAGGGCGGCTGCCGGCGAGGACATCGCGGCCCGCGCCGAGACGTTCAACACCGGCTACCTGCGGCTCTACGACGCGTTCCTGCGCCTCTACGACGGCCAGTATCGGTTGATGGGAAACGCGCAGGTGATGACTGCCAAGGCAGCCTGGGACAACGGCTGCTACTGGGCGATCAGCGCGCTGCTCTACTTCCAGCGCCGGTACACCGACCCCGCGTTCATGGCCTCGATCGATCCGCTGATGCGCCGCTTCTTCGTGCTGCACGCGCGGATGCAGCAGCTGTTTCGCGCCTGGGACCTAGCGGACCGCGCTCAGTACGCCGACGGCTTCACCAACGTGACCTTCATGGAGCGGCTGTTCGCGCTGCAGACGGCGCTCGGCGGCCCGCGTCAGGACGACGAGGCGCTGCGCCGGACGTTGGCGGCGAATCTCGAGTTCCTCGAGCGCTTCGCGTGGGCCTGGCAGAATCTTGCCGGCACGACGGATCCCGCGCTCGCCCGCTTCGTCCCGCGTCCGACCGGCGAGCCCGTGGACATCTCGCCGCTCACGTTCAGGACCGACAGAGTCGCGGCACGAACGTAGACGCCCGGGGAAACGCTTCCAGCTTCCCGCTTCCAGTTCCCAGCTTCCGGCTTCCGGCTTCCGGCTTCCGGCTTCCGGCTTCCGGCTTCCGGCTTGGTTCTGAACCAGCACCCGGCTATCAGCTATCAGCTGGTTCCTGGTTCTGCGTTCCACCGCCGCGAAGCGGCGACGAACCCGTCGAACCCTGCAGAACCCGTCGAACCAGCACCTGTCGAACCTGACGAACCCGTCGAACCTGTAGAACCAACCCCGACGGCGCGCCTGTCAGACCGCCGTAATGACCAGTGCCGCATCGTTCCCGCCGAAACCGAGCGACGTCGAGACCCCGCAGCGGACGCGCTGCTCACGCGCCACGTTGGCAACGATGTCCACGGGACAGTCCGGGTCCGTTTCCGTGTGGTGGATCGTGGGTGGGATCGCGCCGCGGGACACGGTCAGGGCGAGTGCCGCCGCCTCCAGCGCGCCGGCGGCGCCGAGGCAGTGGCCGAGGATCGACTTGAGCGACGTCACCGGGACCTCGCGGGTGCGCTCCCCGAAGACGCTCCGGAAGGCGCGCGCCTCGGCGCGATCGTTCTGTGTTGTGGCCGTGCCGTGGGCGTTGATGTGATCGACGCGGTCCGGGTCGACGCCGGCATCCGTCAGCGCATTCAACATGATCGCCCGGACCGGCGCGCCGTCCGGCTCTGGCGCCGTCGGGTGGAAGGCCTCGCAGGCGAAGGCGTATCCGGCCAGTTCCCCGTAGATGTGCGCCCCGCGCGCCCTCGCTGCCTCCATGTCCTCGAGCACCAGGATTCCGGCCCCTTCGCCGATGTTCATTCCGGCCCGGCCGCGATCGAACGGCCGGCACGGCTCCGGATCCATCAGACGCAGGGCATTGAAGCCGCTGAATGTGAGGCGGGCCAGCGCATCCGTGCCGCCGCTCACCGCCGCATCGACGCGGCCGGACCGCACGGCATCGGCGGCCTGGCCGATCGCGATCGTGCTCGAGGCGCAGGCTGCGACGATGCACGAGCGGGGACCTTCGAGATGGAAGGCGCTGGCGATGACGTCGACCGGCGTGCTCGAAAAGTGATTCCACGCGTCCGACGGACGCGCATGCTCGATGCCGCGGATCGTGGTGGTGTGCTGGTACCGCTCGTTGCGGATCAAATCGCTCGTCCCGGCCCCGAGGAACACGCCGATGCGCGACCGCTCGATCCGCCCGTCGAGCAACCCCGCATCGTCCATGGCTTCGGCCGCGGCGACGGCGCCAAACTGATCGCCGCGCGACCAGCGGCGGCGCTCGAGGGGAGTGAGCCACGCGCTGATGTCAGGCGTCGAGACTTCGGCAGCGACCCGGCTACGATACCCCTCGGTGTCGAGGACGGTGACCGGCTTGATACCGCAGGCCCCCGATACCAGCCCGGCCCACGTCGCCTCGCGAGTGACGCCGAGCGCGCTGACGATCCCGATCCCGGTAATCGCGACGCGGCGGCGGGTCATGCGCGGACCTGCGCCGGAGGCACGCCCAATTGCTCGTCGAGCCACGCCGTCGCGGCGGCGGAGGCGGTCCGCACCGTTTCGGCCTCGCGCAGCTTGCTGCGCCACACGAGCGCCAGCGGGAGGAACTGCGCCGGGAGCGACACCAGCGAGAAGCCGAGGCACATCGCACGATGCTTCAGGCCGTGATCGCGCGGCCCGAAGCCGGCCAGGCTCGCCACGTACGACCCGATCACCGCGTAGGCGTCGCGGGCCACGGCAGCGGCGTGCCCGTGGAGCCCGCCCGGGACGGCGCAGCCGGCGCGGAGGCTGGCCAGGAACGACTCGCGCGAATCCCCCGGCGCCTCGGTCCAGGTGGTACCG
>Ga0207697_10000391_pt1 | contig 24629 bp, 24 predicted proteins | sample KBSSwiS5withPhiX_FD_184293 | JGI IMG/M metagenome (GOLD analysis project Ga0207697, IMG submission 184293) | Switchgrass rhizosphere microbial communities from Kellogg Biological Station, Michigan, USA, with PhiX - S5 (SPAdes) (version 2) | ecosystem: Host-associated > Plants > Roots >... | reverse complement strand
GGTTCTAAGTACCGCTCACACAATCTCCACCGGACACTTCGGCAGCGCACTCATGAAGGCCCGTCCGTAGGGTTTCGTCACGATTCGATTGTCGAGAATCACGATAATGCCGCAATCACTTTTCGTGCGAATGAGGCGGCCGACTCCCTGACGCAATTTTAAGATTGCTTCCGGCAACGAGTATTCAGTGAAGGCGTCGCCACCGCACGCTTCGATATTTTCCAGTTTCGCCTCGATTAAGGGATGATCGGGAACGGCGAAAGGTAAACGCGTGATGATGACATTCCGCAAAGCGTCCCCAGGAACATCGACGCCGCCCCAGAAGCTGTCCGTGCCAAAGAGGACACTGCGCGGCGTACTTTTAAATTGGTCGAGCAATTTCGTTCGCGGCAGACCACCACCTTGCACCAGCAAATTTAAATCGTGTTCCGCACAAAAATTTTCTATTCGCGCCGCCAGCTCCTGCATCGCCCGATAATTCGTAAACAGGACAAAGGCGTGGCCGTCGGTTTGCCCGACGAAATGTTCGATCCAATGCGCCAGCGCTTCTTCATAACCTGTGTCCCGCGGATCGGGCATTTTGCGAACGACAAACAGCTTCATCTGCTGATTGAAATTGAATGGACTCCCTAGCTGCAGGGGCTCGGCTTCTTCCGCGCCCACCCGATTGCGAAAATAGGCGAGATCTTTTCGTCCTACCCCGAGCGTTGCGCTGGTCATGACACAGGTGCGCCCCTCGCGGAAAAGCATTTGCCGCAATGCCGGGGCGATATCAATCGGTACGGCGTTGAGCGTCAGCAGTTGTCCAACCTTGCCGGTCCTCTCCACCCAATAAACGTGGTTGCGCGCCGACTGCTCGAGGAAAACGCCGATCCCGGCACGGGCCTCGGCAATGCGTCGGCCAAGTTCAAGCAACTCGGATTTCAACATTTCGTCATCCTGGCGTTTGACCACCTCCGCCACGCGCGCCTGCAACCCGATCAGGCGGCCGGTAATGGTGTCGGCTACCACTTCCGGTGCGCGCACGCGAAACTCGCGGCCTTTGCGGAAATCGCAGCGCGCTCCCAGTACCTCAAAAAATTTGTCGATCTCATCGACAATTTCCGCGGCCAAGCGAACGCCATCGGCGTCGCGCGTCACCGTAAACAATCCTTTTTTCGAGCGGGCGTTGTAAAGACGCTGCACCGTTGCACGCAAAAGATATTGCGAAATCACCGTCCCAATCTGGCGAGAAGCGGTTTGCTCAACCGTATGCGCCTCGTCCAAAATCAGGAAATCGTTGGGGAACAGAAATCCGCTTTCCCGTTCCATCTGCTCCTCCACCCCGCCCAGGAGCATGAAAAGCAGCGTGTGATTGATAACTACGATCGGCGCGCTCTCGAATTTTCGCCGGGCGCGCTGGTAAAAGCAGCGGTCGCTTTGCCCACAAAATTTCTTGGTGCAAATGTGGGCCTCGCTGCAAACTTGCCCCCAAACCTTCGCGTTTGGCTCGAAAGACAAATCGCTCAGCGTCCCGTCGCGCGTTCGCGCCGCCCAAAGGGAAATTTCTTCGAGCTCGTTCTGCTCTGGCCCGGTGAAGAGATCGTTTTGCTGTTCGCGCGCGCGCAGCAGCCGGCGCGGACAAACATAATTCTGCCGGCCTTTGATCAGCGCCGCCTCGAAAGTCTCGGGCAGAACTTTTTGTAGAATCGGAATGTCTTTGTAGAGAAGTTGCTCCTGAAGATTGATGGTGTGTGTTGAAATGATTGCCTTTTTCTTTTGTCCGAGCGCGAACCGGACCGCAGGAACGAGATATGCCAGCGATTTGCCTACGCCAGTGCCGGCTTCCACCACCAGATGTCGCTCCTCTTCCAGCGCCCGCGCCACCGCTGCCGCCATTTGCTGTTGCTGCAGACGTCGCTCGAAATTTTTCGCCTTGGCCAGAAGTCCGTTCGCCGAAAAAAACGATTCGGTTGTTTCCACAAAATCCGAGCCAATGGAGTCGCGTAATGCAATCATCGCGTTAACCAGAGCTTACTCTGGATTCAGCCCATTCGGAAAGGCGATAAGGGGGCAGAATGTCCCCTGGCACAGAAGTACAACCCTCCGTTCCTTGAAAGCAAGAAGGAACACAGACCTCCAGGTCTGTGCGCCCAGCGGAGTTGCACTCCGCTGTACAGGGGCGGAAAAAGCGGACAGAATGTCCACTTGGCGCACAGGCCGAAGGCCTATGTTCCGGCACTCGCCAATCGCAAGACGCTCGTTTCAATTTCATAGTCATTACTGGCGTCGAGTTGCAAGGCTCCCGTTCAACCGTAACTAGCGGCGTCCTCCATGAATCTATTTGATCGATACATCACCAGAAACTTCCTGCAGGCTTATCTGTATTGCATCATCGGGTTCATATCGATCTGGTTCATTTTCGATATCAGTGACAGCATCTCGACCTTTCTAGATCAGCACGTCGGTTTTGGCCGAGTGCTGGAATATTACGGCACCCAAATCCCGCAGATTCTGGTGATTCTCCTGCCAGTCTCCCTCCTGCTGGCCCTGCTTTTTGTTCTCGGGCGAATGTCGCGGGCGAACGAAATTGTCTCGATGCTGACCGCAGGCATCGGCCTCATCCGCGTGCTCACGCCCCTTTTTCTCCTCGCCGTTCTCACGACCGCGGTTTGTTTCGCGCTCAATTATTCCTTGGCGCCACATGCCGAGATGGCGCGAAAACTCTTCTTTGCCGACAAAAGTGCGACCGGCGCCGAAGGGCAAATTTTCCGCAACCGGCGCGATTCACGCACCTGGTTTATTCAACGTCTCCGGCCCAAGTCCAATGTCTTCGATAATGTCGAAGTATTGCAACAGGATTCCTCCGACCACATCACCACGGCTTTTCTGGCCGCGCACGCGGAATTTCAACCCGGTGAAAATACCTGGACACTCTCGCAGGCGAAAGTCGTGAACTACGATCCGGCGGGTAACATTATTTCCGAACAATTGGAGCCGAGTCTGGTCGTAAGGCATTGGAGCGAAACACCCTACCGACTGCGTAGTGCTAATATGCGCGCCGAATTCATGAGCCTCCCGGAGTTGCGCGATTATTTGAGTTTTAATTCCGATTTCCCGCAAACGTTGCTCGCGCCGTTTCGCACTCATTATCATTATCGAATTGCACTGCCCTGGACCTGCTTCGTTGTCACGCTCATCGCCGCGCCGCTTGGCGTCGGGTTTTCTCGGCGGGGCGTCCTTGCCAGTGTGGCCACTGCGATTCTGCTGATTTTTGCATTAAATTTTTCCACGCATCTTTTTCTCGCCCTCGGCGAGGGTGACCGCGTCCCGCCCTGGATGGCCGGCTGGGCGCCCACGATCGTTTTTGGAACGATTGGTCTCTATTTATTGCAATTGCGTTCTTCCAATCGGGATCCTTCCGACTTTCGCGGTCTCCTGCCGCGTCGTATATTTGCGCGATGATAAATCCCCTGGCGACCGACTGGCCAATCAAACAGCGTTCGGAGATTTGCAACGCAACCCAACGACCATTTGTGCCTGGCGAAGTATTCTACACTCTGCTTTATCGCGAAGGTGACGGATTCCGCCGGGAAGACTTGAGCGAAGAAGCCTGGCGCGCTCGCAACGAAAACATTCAACCTTTTTCATTCTGGAAAACAAAATTCGAACCCGCACCGCCAGCGGCCCCTGAACCGCTCGCGAAAGAAAACGCGGAGCAACTTTTCCGGCGCCTGATCGTGGAAGCTGATCCGCCCGCGAACCCCTGTTTCGTCCTTGCCGTTATGCTCGAGCGCAAACGTGTGCTGAAGCAAGTGCGCACGGAAAATGCCAGCGGTGATCGCTTGCTTATCTACGAACATCGCGACAACGGCGATGTCTTTATCGTGCGTGACCCGCAACTGCGTTTGAGCGAACTCGAACGTGTGCAGGACGAAGTGGCAAACCTTCTTCACGCTTCCGATTCGAAGTAGGAATAGGTGGATCGGCCGGTCTGCGGGCGGTTCCGATCAATAGCCGTCCGCCGCTTGATTAACATCGAGCACAGACCGCTCGATCGACCTGCGCTGCAGCACATTTTGTGAGACATTCTCCCGTGGTTACAACGCTTCCCTGGTTCAGTGACAACCTCCCTCTTTACCTCGCCCCGATGGCGGGTGTGACGGACAAGGTTTTCCGCCAAATCTGCAAGGGCTATGGCGCAGACGTTCTCGTCACCGAATTCGTTTCCGCTGAAGGCGTCTTTCGCCGCAACCAGCGTACTCGCGAATACCTCGATTTTGATCCCTGCGAGCGGCCCCTCGGCGTGCAGCTCTTCGGCGCTGACGCCGCCCACATGGCGGAGGCGGCTAAACACGTAGTCGATTGGGTTGCGCCCGATTTTGTCGACCTGAATTTTGGGTGTCCGGTCAACAAGGTGGTCGCGAAAAATGGTGGCTCGGCTCTTCTAAAGGATTGTCCCGCTCTTACTAGCGTGGCCAAAGCAGTTGTGGAGGCTGTCGCTCCCTTGCCGGTCACAGCAAAAATTCGGATTGGTTGGGATGCCGATTCGGTCAATGCCGTGCGCGTCGCTGGAATTCTGGAGGAGTGCGGCATTGCAGCCCTGGCTGTGCACGGACGCACCCGCGCTCAAGGTTATTCCGGCGAAGCAGACTGGCGCGTCATCGGCGAAGTAGCCCAGACGGTCGCGATCCCGGTTATTGGCAATGGCGATTTGTTTTCTGCCCAGGAAGTCGCGCGCCGGCGCGCGGAAACGAAAATTGCTGGCGTCATGATCGGTCGCGCGGCCATGAGCGCGCCGTGGATTTTCGGGCAGATAAAACATTATCTCGCCACGGGCGAATTGGTGCCGCCCCCCGAGTTATCGGAGAGATGGAATGTGATTATCGGGCATTGCCGAACTCACGCCAAAAATTGGGGCGATGAAGAACAAGCCATCCGGTCAATGCGCGCCCGATTGATGGCGTATTCGAAAAATTTCCCGACAGCGAAAGTATTGCGTGAGAAATTTCAGCGTGTCGCCACGTTAACCGATGTCGAACAAATCGCCGAGCAGCACTTGGCAACAACCGCAATGATGAGCGACTTTGTAGGGCAGGCATTCGTGACTGCCACCGCATAATCTGTGAACGACAACCAACCAGCTAACGGGATTAAGATCGGCAACGAGAAGCTGATCAAAGTAACGGAAAACGCCGCTCGTCGCCTGAGTTCGCTACTCGAAAAACAAGGCCGGCCCCAAGGCGCTTTGCGTCTGGCCGTGATCGGTGGCGGCTGCTCCGGTCTGCAATACAAGATGGATCTAGTCGAAGGCCCGGCCCCGCGTGACATCCTGGTTCAGTCATACAATGTTCGGATCGTAGTCGATCCCAAGAGCGCGCTATTTGTCAGCGGATCAGTCCTCGATTTCAGTGACGACCTGCAGAAGGGCGGTTTTAAAGTTACCAACCCGAATGCGGTCGCGCATTGCTCCTGCGGCGAAAGCTTCGCCGCCTGATTGACCTGGCTCCGGCATCGATGATGGTCGTCGCCTGGTAGGACAGGCATTCCTGCCTGCCGCGGCAAGCGGGAACGCTTGCCCTACAGAAAATGGTCTCGCCAATGGCATTAATGTTCATTTGAACTTGCGCCCGATTCAATGCGTTGCATCATTCGTTGAGATGCTGACCGACCGCCAACGAAGTGTGCTTGATTTTATTCAGAGCGAGCAACGTGAGAAAGGCATCACCCCCAGCACGCGCGAAATCCAAAATCATTTTGGCTTCGCTAGCCAGACGTCGGTCATGCAATACCTTTCCTCTCTCGAACGCAAAGGTTTTCTCGATCGGCACGCCCGCAAAGCGCGTGCTCTCGTCACCCCGGTGCAAAAAGTCCGGATCACTGATATCCCGATTTACGGACAGATCCCGGCCGGCATGGCAACATTGACCGAGCAAACTGTGTTGGGCCACGTTTCGCTCGATGCTCGTTCGGCTAATGCCTCCAGGAATGCACGGATGTTTGCACTGAAAGTGCGGGGCGATTCAATGGTGAATGCCCACATTCTCGACGGCGACGTCGTGATTCTGGACGATCGCAAGGAAGCACGAAATGGCGACATCGTGGCGGCCCTGATCGATGGCGAGACGACGCTGAAACGCTTTGTCATCGAACACGGACGGCCTTATTTGCGGGCGGAAAACCCGCGCTATCCCGACCAGCGTCCGGCCCATGATCTGCGGATTCAAGGCGTAATGGTGTCGCTGATCCGACGACAACCCAACGGGGGAACCAGACAGCAGGCATCATCCGCTAAACACGCCAAAGGACACTAGGAACACGGGCCTCTGGCCTGTGCGCCCAGCGGGTTTCCAAACCCGCTGACTTCGGTATTGCAAGCAGCAGCAGTAGCAGCCGAGTAAAACTCCGTTGGGCGCACAGACTGGAAAGTCTGTATTCCTTCGCTACTATGTTCACTTGAACATATTCTTCTGTTATGCCATCGTTGGGAATGGCAGCGAGCCGGCAAATTATCGATCTGCGCAATCTTTTGGCGGAACGCTTTCAGCATCCACCCGCTTATGCCGGCGGACAAATTAGTATTCCCCTTCTCGGTCGAGCGAGCGATGGCGGTCTCGGGAAAGGCGCAATCACCGAAATCATCAGCCCTAATACGAGCGCTGGCTCGGCTCTGCTCATTCACAATTTACTGCAAATCGCACAACGCGATCGATTTTTTCTCGCGCTTATTGATGGACGCGATTCGTTCGATGTCCAATCCATCGATGCCGCCACCTTGCAACACTTGCTTTGGGTCCGTTGCGAAAAAGCGACCGAAGCGATCAAGGCCGCTGATTTTCTTTTGCGCGACGGAAATTTCCCCCTCGTCGTCCTCGATCTGGTGTTGAATACGGTGGAAGAATTGCGCCGCATTCCAGCGACGAGCTGGTACCGCTTGCAACGATTGGTCGAGCCAGCGCCGACCGCATTTGTAGTATTGAGTCGCCACAACCTGGTGGCGAGCGCCCGCACTAAAATTGTGCTGGAAAACCGATGGACGCTTCCCGATTTATCGCGAGACAATCCGGGCGCGCAATTGCATTTCAAGGTCCGGCGGGCAAAAACAATCGCCTCAGCGTTGGGATAAAATGTTCGCCACTATTTTGCTCCCGAATTTTTATCTGCAAGCAATTGCGCGTCATCAACCGAAATTGCGTGAGCAACCGCTAGCTGTCCTCGATGCCACTGCGACAAAGGCGGCGATCCTGCAATTAAACGAAGCTGCCGAAAACGAAGGCGTTCGCGCCGGGATGACCCCGAGCCAGGCCCTGGCCCGCTGCCTTCACTTGGTCATCAAAGCACGTGCGCGCGATTGCGAACGACAACTCAGCGACATTTTACTGCATCACGCCTTCATGCTCTCGCCTTTCGTGGAAGCGACTGCTCCCGGCGTCTGCACCGTCCAATTCATGCAACGAATTCGTCTCAGTGAAAAACTGCAAAACGTGATCGATTTGCTTGCGCACTGTGATCTGGTAGCCCGCGCTGGAATCGCCCAAAACCCGGACGCAAGTTTTCTCGCGGCCCATCGTGCTGAGCCGGTGCTCGAAATTAAAGAAGCGAAGAAATTTCTCGCGCCGCTCCCAATCGAAACGGTGGCCGTGGAAGCACTTTAGTCTTAGTAGCTCGTCGTTGGCGCTCGACTAATCACAGGGGCCGCTGGTGAAAAGCGGCAGAAGACTGTCGCACTCCAAAAGCTGACGCATGTTCGAGACCCTTTTCAATTCGCGCAGCGTTTTGGAGTGCCCCGGCCCCCTCTGGCGCTTTTGGGAATCAGTAGGCAGTGTCGTGTAAGTGAAAATGAAGGTACAAGGCGCCCGCAACCCTGTCGCCCCGTCGTTCAGCCACCGGCATAGTTGGGGTAGCGGTCACGCAATTGTTTGGCGACGTGATCTGCCTCGTCCGTCTTCCCGGCGCGACGATACGCATCGGCCGCTTTGTTAAGCGCGCGCGGAGTGATGGCAGGGTCGTCGTAGAGCAGCGCGACCCCGGCATAAGCTTTGCCCGCGTCTTCAAATCGCTGCCGTTCGAACTGAACGTCGCCCTCCAGCAGCCGTGCTTCGGCATTGACCTTGCCTTCCGGCTGCAAAGTCATGATCTCAGACGCGATTTTTTCAGCATCATCGGGTTTATGAGCGGCGATTTTCGTCGCGCCGAGCGCCAGCAACACTTTTGCCTTCCCGGCCGCGTCGGTCGAGTTTTGCAAATAACGTAAGTAAGCATTTTCCGCTTCGTCGTAATGCTTCAATTTCCCGGCAACGTCCCCGAGATAAAACCAGAAATCGGGTTTGACGCCCGCAGGATTTTCGGTCCGAGCAAGCACGCTAAGGTACTTTTCCGCCATCAAGTAATTCTTATCGTTGTAATATTCGATCCCGAGCCACTCTAAGACTTCGGGAGAAACATTGGCGTTGCCTGTAGCGGCGAGAAACCCATCTACTTCCGTCATTGTCGCTTTGCGATCGCGCAAATAGTAGTGAGCTAAAATAATGCGGAGAGTAGCAAGACTGTAGTATTGCTCCCGATCTAACCGGCGCGCCGCGTCGAGAGAAGTAATCGCGCGTTTGTAATCTTTGCCATCGAATGCAGCCTTTCCGATGTAATAGTTCGCCTGCGCTACCGCGCTACTCTTCGGATACTCCTTGAGTAGTTGCTGGAAGGTCTGCGCCATTTCCGGCTGACGATTTAGCTCGCCCAGCAGCAGCGCCTTTTGCTGAATCGCGGCCTCGCGCTCCTTTGCTGCCGGGTAATTCTTGATCAGAAAATTCAGATCGCCGATGGCGGCATCGGCATTCTGGCTTTGTTGAAACGCGAGTGCGCGCTGGCTGAGAACGCTGGGCGCTTGCGGATGATCGGGGAACGTCTTGAGAAAATAGCTTAACGCCTCAATGCTCCGGGCCACATCTTTAAGCTGAATATGGCACCAGCCGAGTTTATAGGCCGCTTCCGCTCGCAACTTGGGCGTTAACTCGGAGGCACGAAGTTCTTCGTAGACCGGCGCGGCATCAGCAAAGCGCTGCTGCTTATAAAGCGCTTCCGCTTTTAACAATTTCGCCTGGTCGGCCCGCTCGCCCGACGGATTGGTTCTAAGAAATTCATCGACTTCCGCGATGACCGCGTTTGGGTCCGAATTGTAAATATTGATCAGGCGTTGATAGCGCGCGTCTTTTGCCTCTTCCCGACTGGGGAATTTCTCGATGATCTCGCGATAAATTCCTTCCGCTTCCTGGGTATGGCCCAGTTGTCTTTGGGCGTTGCCGACAAGAAGCATCGCTTCCGGTTTCGCTTCGTCCGGCAATTGCTCGGCCGATTTTTTGTAATCTGAAATTACCTGGGCGAATTGTCCGGTTTGATATTCGAGACGAAGCAGACCTGCTTGGGCAACACCTTTCCACTTTCCGGAATCAGAGGCAACGCGTCCCTTTTGCAGGAGAGAGCGCGCTTTTTCCGCCATGGCGCTGTCGATCTTGGCGCGATCGGCGACGGAAAGGTCGAGCGCAATCAAACCTGCACGAACGGCTGATTCGGCTCTCGCAGCCGGCTTTTCTGCTTCGCTGGCCAGCGCTTCGTATTGCTTGAGGGCATCAGTTCGCCGACCACGCGCGAGTAACATCGCGCCGGCAGTGGTGCGCGCATCTTCGCGGTATTGACTTTTCGCCTCGGCCACCTGCAGGTAAAGAGTAAGGGCGTCGTCCGCGCGTTTGGTGCTTTCGAGGCATCGCGCTTCAAAATATTTGGCCGATAACGCAACCGAGGCGTCCTTCGATTTTGCGGCTGCTTTGTGAAAGAGCGGTTGTGCGGCAGTGAAATCCTTTTGCGAGAAAGCAAGAACGGCGAGAGCATAAGCTGCTGGACCGGCAAATTCGCTGTCCCCAAAATCGTCGAGCACTTTTTGAAAGTTGGTGCGGGCGGAACCATTCTTCCCGAGTAAGCGATAGCTTTCGCCTAATCCAAAATAGGCATTGGCGCGGCCGGAGGCGCCGCCGTAATCATTCAAATACTTTTCGTACTCAGGAATCGCCAGGTCGTACATCTTACGGGCGAAAAGCGCGTTGGCGTACTCGAGCTGCCGTTTGTCATTCGGTTGCTCAGGCGTCGATGGTCTGTCTTCGAGTCCCGGAGGGGCTTCATCGGCCGGCAGGGCACGCGGAACCGGCGGTTCGTTAAAAGGCTGAGCGCGCCGAACTTCTTGCGCCAGGGCGCCGCTCATTAATAGCCCCGCCAAAACGAAACCGGCCGCGCGCCGGAACAATTTCATTTCGCAGTGGCGAAGGCGACGTTGGTGATTCCGGCTTCGCTGCAAATGTTGAGCACATTAACCACATTCTTATAAGCGCCGCCTTCATCACCGCGAATTACCACTGCCTGGTCCGGATATAATTTCGCCAGGTTTTGCAATAGATCGCCCAACTCCGAGCCCGTGATCGTCCGTCGATTGACGATCACGCTTCCATCGGTCTTCACATTCACGACTACATCGCCCGGTGGCGCCAGTTTCTCTTTTGCGGCCGATGCTTTCGGGACTTTGACATCCAGCTCGTTTTCGTTGCGCGCGGCGCTCCAGGTCAGCAAAAAGAAAATCAGCAGCAGCATTAAGACGTCGACCAACGGAGCGAGCTGGATCCCCGGATGCTGCAACGGCGCGCGGCTGCGGAAATTCATCGGACCAAGAGCAATTAAAACTCCGACTCGAGCAGCGCCGGGGTACGCTCGGAGCGACGAGCAAATTGCAAGGAGAGAAGGGCGAGGATGTGGGTAACCGCGGATTCCAATTCCGAAATTAAACGTTGCGAGCGCCCGCGGAAGAAGGCGTAAAAAATCATCGCCGGAATACCAATGGCCAATCCGGCCGCAGTATTAAAAAGCGCTTCGCTGATGCCGTGGGAAAGCTGCATGTAACGCTGGCTGCCAACATCTGCGCCGAGCGCGCCGAAGGAGCGAATAATTCCTATCACTGTCCCAAGCAGGCCAAGCAACGGCGCAATCATTCCGATATCGGCGAGATAAGTTACGCGGTTATTCAAATTGGAAGCGACGCGAGTTCCTTCCGTCTGGGCAATTTCACGGATTTGCTCGAAGTCGGCATTCGGATTTTTGGTGGTGAAATCGAGAACTTGTTGGACGACGCGGGCGATGGCTTCGCCGTGACGATTGGAAACAGCCAGCAGGCCGAGATAATCGCGTTTCCGCAGCAGCGCATCGGCGGTGGCCATAAATCCATGCGAAACGACCGCGCCCCGGCGAATGCTGAGAAAGTACACGATGACGAGCATGACCGAAATGATTGACAATGCCAGGAGCACGACCATTACCGGGCCGGCCTGCGACATCGCATGTAACATGGTAGTGGTTGTTCGGGGCACCTCAGGAGTGACGGGTGCGGGAGTTTGTGCGAGAAGTGACGAGGCGCTGGCCGGCGCGAGAAACAGCCACAAGAATTTTTTCATGCCCAGACAGCCGCTACGATAAGCGGCGAGCGCTAGCGCGCAACCAGCGCTCCGTCAAAACGGCGCAAACGGAAGATATGGGCAGGGCGAGTTGCTGGATCGAGCTCGACGTAATTGCGCCGCCCGAACCAGGTATAACGCGAATCATCGAGCAAATCGTGCACTTGATATGGCTCGCCTTCAGTGTGACCGAATAACTCGATTGGCACGTCGATCATCGAGTTTTGCCGGCGATAAGGATCGAGATTTACCACCACGAAAACGACGTTCTCTCGTGCCGGTGTCGTTTTGCCATAAAACAGGATCGCTCCGTTGTCTGCGTTGTAGAAACGCAGATTATCGTAGAATTGCAGCGCCCGATTCTGGCGCCGGATGGTGTTCAAGCGCGCGATAAAATCTTTGATATTGCCGGGCGCGTCCCAATCGCGCTCCTTAAACTGATACTTTTCCGAATCGAGGTATTCTTCGCGCCCGGGCAAAGCGGCGTTTTCGCAGAGCTCGAACCCGCTGTAAATCCCGTAGACGCTCGACAACGTGGCAGCTAAGACCGCGCGAATCATAAACGCCGGACGACCGCCACTTTGCAAGATCGGCGGCAGGATGTCGGGCGTGTTCGGCCAAAGATTGCCTCGGAAATACTCGCGCATCTGCGTCTGGGTAAGTTCGGAGAAGTAATCGATCAGTTCCTGTTTCTGATTACGCCAGGTGAAATAGGTATAACTCTGGTTAAAGCCGGCCTTGGCCAGCACCTTCATTATCTTTGGTCGAGTAAAGGCCTCCGATAGGAAAATCGTGTCGGGAAATTCCTCGCGGACCCCTGAAATCAAATACTCCCAGAACGGCACCGGCTTGGTGTGTGGATTGTCCACCCGGAAAATGCGGACGCCGCGTTCGACCCAAAACAAAATGATGCTCTTCATTTCCGCCCATAGCTCCGGCCAGTTCTGGCAGCGAAAATTCAGCGGATAAATGTCCTCGTATTTCTTCGGCGGATTTTCGGCGAACTTGATGGTGCCGTCGGGTCGCTCATAAAACCATTCCGGATGTTCCACCACGTAAGGGTGATCCGGAGAGCAGTTGATTGCGAAATCGAGTGCAATTTCCAGCCCGCGTTTTCGAACTTCCTCTTCCAGCCAGGCGAAATCCTCCAGCGTCCCGAGGGCGGGATCAATGTCCTTGTGCCCGCCACCGTTCGGCAAACCAAGATGTCGGTTGCCAATGGCATAAGGCACGCCGGGATCATCAGCTTGAGAGATAACAGAATTGTTTCGTCCTTTGCGGTTAGTGGTACCGATGGGATGGATTGGCGGGAAATAGATGACGTTAAATCCCATTGTTTTGGCATACTCGATCCGGGGCAAACAATCGCGCAGCTTGGAACCGCGCTCACCGCTACCCTCGGCGGAACGCGGAAAGAATTCGTACCAAGCCGCAGTCCGCGCTTTCAGACGGTCAACAACCACGCGCGGCGGCGGAGCCCATTGCGTGGCACCGGTCCGATCCGGATAGGTCGCCATCAAAACCTCGAGCTCGCCAGAATGGACCAGCTGATCGACCTCTGCCGGCACCTTTGTTCGTACTGCCTCCGCAATTTCGCAGAGCCGGCTTGCGTCATGCGGATCGTGTGCGCGTCCTGCTGCTTCCTCGATCAGCGCCGCACCTTCGAGCGCTTCACTGCGCAAAGGAGTTACGCCAGCTTTGAACTTGGTGGAAAATTCGTGCTGCCACCCGGTAAAAGCGTCAATCCAAGCCTCCACCGTATACTCGTAAATCGCATTTTCATAAAAAGTGCAGGTCCCACGCCAGCGATCGTTATCGATCAATTTCATCGGCGTCTCGTGCCAGCTGCTCTCCCCAACCATTCGCCATTTCAGCGCGGCCGCGACAACATCGTGCCCCTCTTTGAAAATATCGGCTTCGACCATCAGATCTTCACCGGTCACCCGCTTGATCGGATAGCGACCGCCATCGATTAGCGGCTGTAGATTTTCAATGACCGCGCTCGGAAATGTCCGAAGCATGGGCGTTCCATCAAACGAATTTCAGCGAAAGGCAAGTCGGCTTAGTTTGTGCCGCCCGAACTAGCAAGCTCCGTCATCCCGAGCGCAAGCGAGGGACCTCACAAAAGATCTAATGATCACGCGATAAAGTATGTGTGACCCGTAGCATGCAGGCGGGGTCTTCACTTCCTTCAGGATGACAACGCGACGGGATCTGGACGCATCCTCGAACGACTCGTCTTTGCGACGGGTGACTCTTTACGCGTCAAGGTAAAACGCGCACTCGTACAGTCCGGAATTGCGCGTTTCCTGCCGCCGCACTCGTGTTCCGAGAAGCTGTTCGAACATTTCCTGCTCGAGTCGGCCAATAATTGGATATTTATCGAGGACATTCTGGAGCGGCGTGTGGCATTCCAAAATCTGCGGACCGCCATCGTCGATCGTAAATTGTGACATATAACCTTCTGTATCGCGAATTTTCGCCAGCGATTTAGCCCGCTCCGCCACCGTCGCGCCTTTCACCTTCTCTTTCAGGCTAGCGCACTTCCTTTCAAACAAATTGTAGAGCAATTTTTCCGGCGCGTTCGGCCCATAAATCCCCTGAACCGAATCGAGTAATTCCAACGTGAAACGATTACTGTCCGCCTGAAAAAGATCCTGCGTGCGGCGGGTCAAACGATAAACCATTTCCGGGCGTCCCATTTTTTGCGGACGGCGCCAGGTATCGAGATAACCGTCGCGCTGCAGGGTGAGGCAATGCTGTTTGATGCCCATGTAACTCATCCGCATGCGATCGACCAATTCGTTCACCGATAATCCGCGGCTGCGTTTGAGCGCATTTACAATTTCGAGCCGTTGCGTCCGGCCTATCTCTGCCAGCAATCTTTGATTCATGGCCGTGGGGCGGTCGCTAGTTTACTGATAATAGATGCATCCATGCAACTAAATTCGCGTAAAAACGCGCCATTGTAAACCCCTTAGACGAGACGACTTGTGGTCGTCGGATCGAACAAATGCGCTTTACCAACATTGAGCTCGAACTGCAACCGATGACCGGTCTCGCGATGATCGAAAACGCGCTGACTCCGGCAAACGACGGTGTGCGCGCCGGTCTCCAGGTACAAATTCGTCTCCGCTCCCATTGGCTCGACGATGTCCACGATCGCCGGAAACCTCGCGGTCGTATTTCCCGTTTTCGAAAATTGAGGCACTTCGATGTCTTCCGGCCGAATCCCAAGCAGCATTGGTTTGCCCAGAAATTCACGCGCCTGCGGTCGGTCGGCGAATCGCACTTGGATTGTTCCACCCTGCATTTCCTTGAACACGATGGCGTCGCGTTCCTGTTTTAATTCGCCGTTGATGAAATTCATCGGCGGGCTGCCAAGAAATCCGGCGACGAAAAGATTGTCCGGCTCATTGTAAAGTTTCAACGGCGTATCGATCTGTTGTACCTTGCCGTTGTTCATCACCACGATCCGGTCGCCCATTGTCATCGCTTCAATCTGATCATGGGTGACGTAAATCATCGTTGCTTGCAAACGCTGATGCAATTTGGTGATTTCGGTGCGCATTTGGACCCGCATTTTCGCATCCAGATTCGATAACGGCTCATCGAACAAAAAAACCTTCGGCTGCCGCACAATGGCGCGCCCTACCGCGACGCGCTGTCGCTGTCCGCCGGAGAGCGCTTTCGGCTTGCGATCGAGCAATCCTTCAATTCCAAGAATGCTCGCCGCATCCCCCACGCGCTTCTTGATTTCGGCTTTGCCGTATTTCCGCAGCTTCAGGCCAAAGGCCATATTATCGAAGACGCTCATGTGCGGATAGAGCGCATAATTCTGGAATACCATCGCGATATCGCGGTCCTTCGGTGCGACGTCGTTAACCCGCCGCTCTCCAATGTAGATATCGCCCCGCGAAATTTCTTCCAAGCCGGCAATCATGCGAAGAGTAGTCGACTTGCCGCAACCGGACGGGCCAACCAACACGACGAATTCGCGATCGGCAATTTCGAGATTCACATCCTCGACCGCGGTTACGTGGCTCCCTTTTTCTCCGGGATAAATCTTGTAAACGTGATTAAGGGTGACCTTGGCCATTGCTTGCTCGGTCGCCAGAAAAGGGGCCGGCCAGCCAAATTAGCGGGAACGTTCCAGCCCGGTCAAACCTTCTTGATTTTCAGCAATGCGCCCAGGCAACAAAATCTTAACTCTAATTAACACCTTCAGGCCGGTGATTCTCCGATCGAGATACCCAAGTGACCTGTTTTAACGGCTTGGCCCTGTTCGAGGGAGCTTCACCGATCGCACTTGGCAGAATGAGAAAGCCGTTGAAACGGCTTGTGTCGCGACTCGATGTGCTCACACCGACCTGAAGGCCGGTGTCAATGAGAGGATGGGCTGCTGAACGGCAGCGCAACGACTTCGACAGTTGTTTCCGCGCCGTCCACCAACGTGACTAACGACGTGCCGGGTTCGGTATAACCGCGCTTTATCATCGCCAGAGCGATGTAAGAGTTCATCCGCTGGGAAAAGACCGCGCTCATTACGCGGCCAACCACCTTTGTTCCGGCGCGCACCTCCATTCCCCCAACTAGTGCGGTTTCCGAAGTCAGACCGCACAGACGCTGCCGGCTTTGGCCGCTCATTTTCATTCGCGAGATCACTTCCTGCCCGATGTAGCAGCCTTTTTCGTAATCAATGGCGCGTGCTTGGAGATTGGCTTCCGGCGGAATGATTTCGGGCGTGAGTTCGCGCCCCCAGCGTGGAATTCCATTCTCGATCCGCAAAACTTCCCACTCGCTTTCATCCATCGCTCGATAATCGGCAGCCAGAATATTCCTCGCTTTCTCTGCTCCAGCCGATTCAACCCAGAGGTCCCAGCCCTCGGTTCCCAGCCGCCGCGAGCGAGGGCAAAACTTTGCTCCCGCTGTTTTCGGGTCTGTCTCCGCCAGCACGTGAAAGAGCGCAAACTGATCCGTCACGTCTTCAATGACAACGTCGTCGGCAATGACGTAGCGCTCGAGCCGGAATCGTAATTGCTCGCGCAATTCCTCGTCGGCGTCGATCCAAATATCGTTAGGTGTGGCAAACAAAAAAAGATGCGCATCGAGATGACCTTTGGCATTGAGCACGCATGACTCCTGTGTCGCCTCTGCTCTGGCTCTGCGGACGTCGTTGGTGGTTTGTCCGTTCAGAAACCGAACTCGGTCGGCTCCAGTCAGGCGCAACTTCGCGCGGGCGGAAAGATCGAAGAACGCCGGGGCCATTTGACCGATCAATAATCGGTCCGTCGCAATAAGCGACTGAAGAATCCGCGCTTCGCCTCTTCTGGTTCGGAATCACCGTTCGAAGGAGTCTCGGGTGGAGTCGTCGTTTCCTCCGGCTCCGGCTCCGGCTCCGTTTCACGTGGCGTCTCAAGATCGGCTGGCTTTGGCCGTTCTTCGGCAACCGGCTGTTCTTCTGGCAGAGCTGGCTCAGAAGGCGGTGGTCCAATCTGCGTCGCTTCCAGTTTCGCCAACTGCTCCTCGACGAACTCGGGCGATTCGTGCGGCACCTCCGCCGGACGCGGTGAGAACAAATCGGGCTGTCGCTCCGCCATTTCCGGCGTTTGCACAAATGGCAGAAAACGCCGGGCGATTGAGGAATAATCATCGTCGCCCCGGCCCTGCCGCGCTTCATCGAGCAAGCGATCACGCGTCGCACCCGCTACTGTCAGATCAAGGTCGAAGTGGCGGCCCATCCGATTTGCGATCTGCATATCTTTAAGCATGTGCTTGACGGAAAAATGCGGTTCGAAATCCGCCGAGATAATCCGCGGCACTTTCAAATCAAGCGTGCCTGAATTGCTGGAGTTTTGCTTGAGGGCATCGGCAAATTTTTCCAACGGAATACCCGAATATTGCACAATGGCCATCGCTTCTGCGGCCCCTTGCACGCTCGCCGCCGTTACCATGTTGGTTGCGATCTTGATGATGCTGGCGTCGCCGATTGCGCCGATGTCCACGATCGCTTTGCTGCTCGCTTGCAGTAGCGGCCGCACTTCATTAACAGCCGCTTCCTCGCCGCTAACGTAATACACCAGCTGACCCTTCTCCGCCCCCAGTTTGCTGCCGGTAAATGGCGCTTCCACTAAACGGGCGCCGCGCCGTTCCACTAATGCAGCCGCTTCGCGCATGGTGTCAGGTGAGACCGTCGGATGCGCAATCACAATATGGCGAGGCGTAAGCGACATCGAAATGGCCTGGATCATCCGCATCAGCGCATCGTCGTCGGAGACGAAGATCTGGAGATAATTGCACGTCTGCGCCAGCTCGGCCGGGGAACCGACAAAGTTGGGCACTGGTCGCGGAGTGCGGTTCCAGACGAAGACCGACAGCCCCTGATGCCGCAAATGGTCGGCAATGCGACGGCCAATAATGCCAAGACCAATAATCCCAACGCTCTTTCTAATAGTACGCGTCATGTCCGTGCCCTCTGGAAACTGCGATTAAACCTATCGCCGTGCAATTCTATTCATTTGACCACAAACCGGGTGCGCTGTGTCAGTTCCGACTCCAAGGCGGCAACGACTCTGCGCCGCTTCTCTGCCGCAATGAGGGCCGAGATTTCAGGCGTTGCTTCTGCAAGGGTCAGCGGCCGTGCCGGATGGACATCGGTGACTTGAAGCGCGTGAAAGCCCAAATGCGATTGCAAAAATCGTGGAGGAGCATTGGGCAGCAGTTGTTCCGCGGCCTCGAAAAATTCTTTCGACATACGATTGGCCGCGAAAAAACCGAGATCGCCACCGTGCGTTTTGCTCGCTTCGTCTTCGGAAACTGCGGCAGCGAGTTCGCCAAAATCCTCCCCCCGGCCCAAACGCACCGCGACATCCAGGATCGTGCGTTGCTTCGTTTGCATGAGCTCGGGGGTTGAGCCCTCAGGCGCAGCCAGAAAAATGTGTCGGGCGCGAATTCGTATTGGTTGCATGAATTCGGCTTGGTGCTGCTCGAAATAATTCTGAATTTCCGCATCCGAAACGGCAATTTGCGAAGCAATTTGATTCTCAATCCAGGCTTCGCCGCGGATCGCTTCGGCTAAGGCTCGTCTGAGAGTTCGTTGTGAAACGCCGCTGTGCTGGAGGGCTACGCGAAACTGACGATCGTCCGCAAATTGATTCCGCAAAGCGACCAAAGCCCGCTCGGACTCGTTGGTTGTAACCGCATTCGTTGGCAATGCTTCGCCTGCAATCAACTCCTCGCGGAGCGCGACTCTCTCAGCTTCATCGGAATCTTCTCTTCCTGCGCAAAATTGTTTCTCTCGGAGACGTGCTCCAAGATCCGCCTCGAAGACTCCACTTTGCCCCACCAGAGCAATCAATTTGCCGCGCTGAAAAACTTGGCCAGCGACCTCATGAACCACAGGAAGTCTGGCAAGCCAGTCACTGGCTAGTGTGCCAGCCCCGATTGCGATCAACGCGAGAAGCGCATTTTTCATTTCAATTCAAATTGCACCAGATCGTAGAGCGCGACCCGCCCAACGATTTCCAGACTTTCGGCGCTGATTTTGTCCACCGTGTCCCCTGCAGTATGCCACGGTGGAAAATCGAAATCGATCAGATCGATCACCGGAATCCCGATCTCGTTAAGCGGAGTGTGATCGTCGGTCATTCCGCGATCGAGATAGGTAAAATAAGCACGTTGGCCGAGGGCATCGGCGGCGGCAAAAATGTTGCGAGTCAGGCTCGCCGGCGAATCAGACGGTAGCGTAACGTCGAGCGATTTGTCCCCGATCATATCGAAGAGGATTCCGCCGCGAACAGATTTCGCTTTTCCCGAATCGCGCAGCTCTTGTGCAAAATGGCGGCTACCGTAGAGACCATCGGTTGCGGTAAAGTTTTCGAATGCCTCTTCGCCATCGAAAAACAAAAGCTCGATCTTTGCGGCAAGGGCCGGGCTCAGTGCGAGGACCCGGGCCATTTCAATGAGCAACCCAGTGCTCGATCCGCCGTCATTTGCTCCAACAAAGCGAATCGTGTCGAAGGTCTTGGTGTCGTAGTGAGAGCAAAGAAGGAACTGTGCTGCCTCTTTTTTTTCCCTGATTCCAAAACGTGCAATCAGATTTACAAATGTCATTTTACCGCGCGGAGTCTGGTCGGAAAATTCAGAGCGCGCTACGGTCCAACCGGCAGACTTCAACTGTTCGATGATATACAGTCGCGATTTCTCCAACGCTTCCGAACCGGCGGGTCGGGGACCGAGATCAACCAGATGCCGGACGTGGGCAAAGGCTTTCTCGCCCGAAAAATTTTCCCAAAGCGGGGCGCTTCGCAGACTGCAACCCTGGCCCGATAGGATCGCGAGGGTGGCGAGAAAGAGCGCCCGCGAAAGGGTAGAGCGCATTCCGCCGACTCAATTTTCCGGCGGAAGTCCGATCAGTTGCATAATGCGCTGCAAGTCGTCGGCACCGTAATATTCAATTTCGATTCGCCCTTGTTTCTCGCCGTGATGCAAAACCACGCGTGTCCCGAGATGCTCCTGCAAACGCGATTGCAAATGTTCAATCGCATTCGCGTTCACCGATACCGATGAGGGGCGACGACGGCGCGGTTTCGCTTGGCCCAACTGACGGGCAACCAGCCGCTCCGTCGCCCGCACTGTCGCACTCCGTCTTAGGACCGTTTCCGCGACAGCCAATTGTTCTTCCGGCGCTTTCAGCGCAAGCAAGACTTTGGCGTGTCCGACCGAGATCAAATCCTGGGTCAACCACGTTTGCACTTGCGCGTGCAAATCGAGCAGCCGCATCGCGTTCGCCACGGCCGCGCGGCTCCGGCCAACCTTCTGCGCGATCTCTTCCTGCCGCATTCCAAATTCACCTGCCAAACGAGAGTAACCCTGCGCTTCTTCGATCGGATTCAGATCGGCGCGCTGTAAATTTTCGATGAGCGAAAGTTCGAGCACATCGCGATCGCTCGCGCTCCGAATAATGACGGGCACTTCACCCAGCCCCGCTTCCTGCGCGGCGCGCCAGCGCCGTTCCCCGGCGATCAATTCGTGACGTCCATCAACCGCCCGCACAATCAGAGGTTGAATAATTCCGTGTTGGCGGATCGATTCGACCAACTCCGAGAGCGCATCCGCGCCGAAATCCTTACGCGGCTGCAATGGGCTTGGGCTGATGCTATCGAGACTGACACGCTGGATTTTTTCCGCATCATCGACTGCCACCATCCCTGGAGCCGGCGCCGGCTGGGCGGCAATGAGTGCGCTGAGACCTTTGCCGAGCGCCAATTTTGCCATTGCGCAGAGATTATCGGAAGGCACTCCGCAACGCAAACAGCTCGTTGCGACAATCTGCAGCACGCATAGCATCGTGAATGGCCGCAACCCTCACCGAGACATTCACTCTCGGGCATTCACCGGATCCCGACGACGCTTTCATGTTTTATGCGATGGCAACGAACAGGATCGATTTGCGCGGTTATCGTTTCGAACACCGACTCGAAGACATTCAGACGTTGAACGAACGGGCAATGCGCGGCGAGCTGCATATTTCTGCGGTCTCGATTCATGCCTACGCCTACTTCGGGGACAAATATTTACTGTTGCCATGCGGCGCGAGCATGGGCGACGGCTACGGCCCGCTGGTGATTGAGAAACATCGAACAACGAACAGCGAACCTCCAACATCGAATGAAGATTTTCAGGAACGGTTGCGTAATCGGGTAATCGCGGTGCCGGGTACAATGACGAGCGCGTTCCTGGCGCTGCAGCTTTACCTCGGTGAATTCAAATACATCGTCGTGCCTTTCGACCAAATCTTTGAGACGGTGCGGAGCGGCCGAGCGGAAGCCGGCCTAATCATTCACGAGGGGCAGCTCACCTATGCGCAGTCTGGTTTTAACAAAATAATCGATCTGGGCGAATGGTGGAAAGAACGGACCGGCCTGCCATTGCCACTGGGTGGCAATGTTCTGCGGAGGGACATTCCGCGCGAAATTCAGCATCATCTGGCCGCGATTTTGCGAGAGAGCATCCAATTCGGCCTGAACCATCGTGCCGAAGCAGTGCAACACTCCATGCCATATGCGCGCGACATGGGTAGTGACCTGGCATCAAAGTTTATCGGAATGTACGTAAACGAGTTCACCCGCGACTATGGCGAAGTTGGACGCGAGGCCATCCGCCGGTTTCTTGGCGAAGCGCGCGAACACGGTTATATCGATCGCGAAATCTCGATCGAGTTCGTAAGGTAGATATCGGTCGCCGCTATTTTTTCTTCGCGCCCGGAGACGGCGAAGCTTTCGGCTTGCTTACCGCTTCCACGACGAAATTCTTCACCCGCTCGGCCTCTTGTTTGAAACCGTTAGTGAAATCATGGGTGCCGTACTCAAAAAGCACGACGAACGAGAAGGTGAAAAAAACAAATAGGACGAGCCAGAACAGCCCGCGAATGAGAGACATCGCGCGATCTTAAGGCAGTGAGGGGGCCTGGTCAATGACGCCGTAACCAAGGCAACCCTTCGTAGTTGAACCGGCAAGCGAAGCTGCGATTCTGCTCGCGATGCGGGTGCCATTGCTCGACCTAAGCGAACAATATCGCGCCTTGGCCACGCCGATTCGGCAGCAAATCGATGAAGTGCTGCAAAGCCAACGTTTCATCCTCGGCCCGAAAGTGGAGCAGTTCGAACGCGCACTTTGCAATTACACCGGCGCAAAATTCGCTATCGGCGTTTCGTCCGGAACGGATGCGTTACTCGCAGTCTTGATGGCACTGGAAATCGGACCGGGTGATGCCGTGATCACGACGCCCTATTCGTTTTTCGCGACCGCTGCCTGTATCGCACGGGTCGGCGCGACACCGCTCTTTGTCGATATCGAGCCGGAAACGTTTAATATTTCACCCGCAGCGATCCGATCGTTCATTGAAAAAAATTGTCGCGAGGTGGACGGCGTTTTGATGACGCGCGACCGACAAGCCATTCGCCTGATTATTCCAGTGCATCTTTTCGGACTGTGCTGCGAGATGGACTCGATCACGGACATCGCACGCGAACATAAATTGCTGGTGATTGAAGACGCCGCCCAGGCAATCGGCGCCGAATACCCTCGAAGCGGTGGAGTAGCATCGGCCGGCACGATTGGCGATGTGGGTTGTTTCAGCTTTTATCCTTCGAAAAATCTTGGGGCGGCAGGTGACGCGGGCGCCGTCGTTTGTCTGGCGGAAAATCTCGCAACTCGCTTACGGACTTGCCGCCAACACGGCATGGAACCGCGCTATCATCATCAGTTTATTGGCGGGAATTTTCGCCTCGACGAAATGCAGGCGGCGATTCTTCAGGTGAAACTGCCGCATCTGGCCAATTGGTCGGCAGCTCGTCGCGCAGCCGCTGATTTTTACCGTGCTGAGTTTTCCCGGCGCAATTTGGGAAATTCCATCATTCTTCCAGCCGAGCCATATCGGGAGCACGCTGGTAATCATCACATCTATCACCAGTTTGTCATTCGCGCCGCAGCGCGGGATGAGTTGAAGGCGCATCTCGCCAGCAACGAAATTGGAAGCGAGATTTACTACCCGGTTCCGCTCCATTTGCAGGAATGTTTTTTCTATTTGGAACATAAGGAGGGCGACTTTCCGGAAGCAGAACGCGCGGCCACCGAAACACTGGCTTTGCCAATTTATCCAGAACTGAGTCGCGAAGCGCAGCGATTTGTGGTGGACCAGATCGCAGAATTTTACGATTAGCCAAACTGGTATCCCGAGCGCAGTCGAGGGATCCCGCCATGAATCTTAAAGCTTGCGCGACGGGATCCCTCGACTTCCGCCCGGGATGAGGAATCGCTGCACACTTGCGGTGCTTTCGGCGCAAGCCTATATCAACGCTCGCGAAAGGGTAGGTTCCGGAGTGGCCAAACGGGGCAGACTGTAAATCTGCTGGCTTTACGCCTTCGCTGGTTCGAATCCAGCCCTGCCCATTTCAATTTTCCGGCGACAACCGCACCGAAAACATAAGCAAAACCCTCACCTGGCGCTTCGCGTACGATCTCCCGCCCTGATTCCCAACATACCCCCGATCTGTGTCCTCCTCTCCCCATGGGCAGGACGAAGGTGAGGGCGACGTTTAATTTTCTAGCGCCGCTTTTTCGTGGCACGTCGAGAACGTGCGGCCGATTTCGCACCACTTCTCTTTGCCTTTCGCGCCGATGTGCGACGGACTTTGGCCTTGCCACCGCGACGCAATTTCGCCGATCGTGCACGGCGCGCACTGCTCGATTTACCGCTTTTGCTCTTACCGCGGGTCTTCACTGAAGGACGCCGCGAAGTCCTGGTCTTCTTGCGAGATGTGGATGCTTTTTTGCGCCCACTGACAGGGCGTTTCGGTTTCGACTTCGCTTTCGAACGCGAACGGCGCGCATTGCGCAAACCGATCGCTTTTTTTGCGGTAGCGCCAATAGGCTGACCCGTCGCCGCTGCTTTACCGGCAATTGCGCCGATCATGCCGCCCACGAGCGCACCCACAGGACCGCCAACGCTGCCAAGCACCGCGCCCGCGGCCGCGCCGGCGGCGGGTTTGGAAATCGGCGGGATAGTGATGTTCTCGTTCGATTGTTGTTGTTCGCTCGATGTTGAATTCTCAGTGGACTCCTCCGCCATAAGCTCTCCTGGGTTGACGTTTAAACTAAGATCGCATTATCGACACCTTACAGCCGCTTCACGAAAAGGAATTAACAAAAAGCGCCCGACCTGTGAAAGCGGGCGCTTCGCAATGGAATACAAATTTGGGTTAGCGGGATCCGCGATCGCCGCGGCCGTAACCGCCGCCACCGCCGCCGCCACCGCCGCGACCATAGCCGCCGCCACCACCACCGCGGCCACCATAACCGCCCCCGCCGCCGCCTTGGGGGCGAGCTTCGCGCGGACGCGCTTCGTTCACGGTCAAAGCGCGACCTTCCACGGTTTTGCCATTAAATTGGGTAATGGCATTTTGTGCTTCCTGTTCCGTCGCCATGGTCACAAAAGCGAAGCCACGAGACTTGCCTGTGAATTTATCCTGCATAAGCATGACATCCTGCACAGCACCAGCCTGTGCGAAGAGATCCTGAAGGTCGGTTTCCGTCGTATTGAACGAAAGATTCCCAACGTATAACTTGGTACCCATTTGAGTTTATTCTGGAAAACGCGGCCAG